>Ga0136640_10000826_pt1 | contig 12053 bp, 15 predicted proteins | sample AntDrymUQ8642106_2_FD_105498 | JGI IMG/M metagenome (GOLD analysis project Ga0136640, IMG submission 105498) | Polar desert sand microbial communities from Dry Valleys, Antarctica - metaG UQ864 (21.06) | ecosystem: Environmental > Terrestrial > Soil > Desert | place: Antarctica: Dry Valley...
ACTTGATAGAAGTTTGGCAATCTCTACGCAGCCGAGCGTGGTGTGGGTATCGTCGGCGCTCGTGATCGAGCCGTCATCAGCGCGACTGGTCACGCCTGCGTTCGTGGCGCTGACGCTCTCTGATCTGATCTGGCCTATTTCTCCGCCGCGGGCGTGTTAATTGCGGTAACGCCACTGTTCGCCATCGGACCGTTGGGGTCGGACGAGACCGGGGTGGGTGTCGCGATGGGCTCGTTCAGCCTGACCACTCTGCTCCTGCGGCCGCTGGTCGGCAGGTGGACCGACCGTCGTGGGCGCCGCGCGTTGCTTGTGGGTGGGGCGAGCCTGTTCGAGGTGGGAGTGCTCGGACATTATCTCGTGACGGGTCTGCTCATGCTCGTCACTCTCCGAGTGCTGCTGGGGGCGGCGGAGGCGCTGCACTTCGTCGCAGGCTTCGCTGCCCTCGCCGACCTCACACCCCCCGGGCGCGCTGGCCGCGCTCGCCGCTCGCCTGGCCAAACTGCCGGACCGAGTGCCGCCCCTGCGCTTGGCTGCTGCGGCGCTTGGCACGGCAGCGACCGCTTTCGTGGTGATGGGAGCGCTACGCACTCCGGCCGGGCTGGTGACCGGCGCCGTCATCCTCGCTGTCGCGGGGATGAAGAGTGCCAGCGCGAGTCAGCGCGCGCGCGCCGGGTAGGCCTAGACTCGAGACAGACCATCCCAGGTAGGCGGAGAGGTGTCTGGACGCTGTGACACAGAAGTGGATGCTGATCGTCGGCGCGCTGGTAGCAGTCGCTGTGTTCGTGCTGCTGGTGGTCTACGGCCCGGGTGGCAGTGGCGGTGGGAGTGGCGGCGGCTACTAAGACGGTCGCGCCACTGCTCGCCGAACTCGCGCCGGTGCGTTGAGCGTCCGGCCACGACCGGTCCGTGCGCCGGTACAGTCGCACCGTGCGCGGCGACCGGGTGGAGATCGTCATCGACGCGGGCAACGACGTCCGCACGTACGAGATGGTGGCAACCCGCAACGGCCGGCGGGTCGACATCAACACGGGCCGCGGAATCGTCGAGGTCACCGAGGTGACCCGCGGCGGGACGCCCGTACGGACCGCGCGCTTCATGTCGAGCCGCATCCTGGCCATGGTTGAGCACCCCGCGACGGACCGGCCGATGGCCGAGGAGGTCATCGCGCCGCCGCCGGACAGCCTGCCGATCTGATCGCGCTGCCTGCCGCAGACTGCAGGGGTGGTACGTGCGGCGGTCCTGGTGGCGGTGGTGGCGCTGCTGCTGCTCGCGCTGGTCTGGGGGCTCCAGCGTCAGCTGATCTACTTCCCGTCGACAGCACCGGCGTGGTCGGCCGACTCGACCGTCCCCGGCGCCCGCGACGTGGTGCTGCGCACCAGCGACGGGATGGGCCTCGGCGCCTGGTTCGTGCGGGCGGGCGGACCCGAGCGTGACGTCGTCGTGTTGGTCGCGAGCGGCAACGCCGGCGACCTGGCCGACCGCGCGCCGCTCGCGCGGGCACTGGCCGAGCGGGGTCTGGCGGTCCTGCTGTTCGACTACCGCGGGTACGGCGACAACCCGGGCAGCCCCAGCGAGGACGGTCTGGCCCGCGACGTGCGGGCAGCCCGGCGGTTCCTCGTCGAGGATGCCGGCTGGTCGCCCGACCGCATCGTCTACTACGGCGAGAGCCTGGGCGCCGCGGTCGTCACCGAGCTGGCCGCCGAACACCCGCCGGCCGGGCTGGTGCTGCGCTCGCCGTTTGCCGACCTGGCCGCGGTCGGCGGCGAGCACTACCCGTTCCTTCCGGTCCGAGTCCTGCTGCGGGACCGCTACCCGCTGGCCGAGCAGCTCGCCGGCGTGGACGTCCCGGTCACGGTCATCCTCGGCGAAGCCGACTCCGTCGTACCCCCGACGCAGAGCCGGCGGGTGGCAGCCTCGGCGCCGAGACTGAGGCGGACTGGTTGAGGTGCCCGGCGCCGACCACAATGACCCGGCCCTGCTCGACGGTGCCCTGCTGGTCGGCGCGGTCGTCGACCTCGTCGACGCTGTCGACGAGCCGTCGTCAGGTTGACCAGGCGCTAGCGCTGGAGCCGCTTGGTCATGACCTGCTCGCGCAGGACCCCGTCGGCCAGCAGGCCGCCTTGCTCGCCGGTGGCGTCGAAGCGGTGGCGCTTGTACAGCCCGCGCGCAGCGGGGTTGTCAGCTGCCACCCCGAGCCGGACGAATCGGGCTCCCACGCTGCGCGCCCACCGCTCCACTTCGCGCACCAGGGCGTCGCCCACCCCGCGCCCGCGCGCGGTCGGGGCCACCCACAAGGACAGCAACTCGACCACGCCGCAATCAGTGCTGGGCAGGCCGCTGGCCGACCGGCCGGTCGTAGATCCCGCCACAGCTCCCAGTCGTCGGGGCCGACGCGGCGGACCGAGAGATCATGTCGGCAAGCATGCCGAACGCCCACACCGAGCGCACAGCTGGCGCGTCTGATTCGATGCTGTCTCGTAACCCAACGAAAGGTGGCAGGTTGATGGAGACGCGCACGCTCGGCCGTACGGGCAGGTCGGTGTCGGTGGTGGGGTTGGGCACCTGGCAGCTCGGTGCCGACTGGGGCGACGTGTCAGACGACGACGCGCTCGCCACCCTTGGCGCCGCCGCGCAGGAGGGCGTCACGTTCTTCGACACCGCCGACGTCTACGGCGACGGCCGCAGCGAGCAGCTGATCGGCAAGTTCCAGCGCGAGCGGACCGCTGAGAACGCCGCGCAGATCACCGTGGCAACCAAGATGGGCCGCCGGGCCGAGCAGGTGCCAGAGAACTACGTGCTGGACAACTTCCGGGAGTGGACCGACCGGTCGCGGCGCAACCTCGGCGTCGACACGCTCGACCTGGTGCAGCTGCACTGCCCGCCCACCTCGGTCTACTCCGACGACGCGGTGTACGACGCGCTGGACACCCTCGTGGACGAGGGCGTGATGGCTGCGTATGGGGTGAGCGTCGAGAAGGTCGAGGAGGCGCTCGCGGCGATCGCGCGCCCAAACGTCGCAACCGTGCAGATCATCGCGAATGCGTTCCGGCTCAAGCCGCTCGAGCAGGTGTTCCCGGCAGCGGCCGAGGCCAGTGTCGGCATCATCGTGCGCGTCCCGCTGGCATCGGGGTTGTTGTCGGGCAAGTACGACGCCGCCACCACGTTCGCCGACGACGACCACCGCACCTTCAACCGCGACGGCAGCGCCTTCGACGTCGGCGAGACGTTCTCCGGGGTGGACTACGAGACCGGGATCGCCGCCGCCAAGGAGTTCGGCGCGCTCGTCGAGTCGCAGACACCCGACGGCGTCACCTCGGCCCAGGCGGCGATCACCTGGCTGTGGCAGCACCCAGAGGTCTCCAGCGTCATCCCCGGGGCGCGCAACATCGAACAGGCACGGTCGAACGCCGCGGCCGGTCGGGTCTCGCCACTCGGCGACGACTTCGATCAGGGCGTACGCCGGATCTACGACGAGCACCTGCGCGCGGTCATCCACATGCAGTGGTGAGCCGGGGCGCTGCCGGGCTGGAGCCGTCCTTACAGCGCCAGGTGGACGCGCAACGCCGCGTCGAGGTCACTGATCAGCTGCCGCGACAATGACCCTCGTCGCTTGCCGACGCGTTCGACAGCGACCGAGCGGACCTGCTCTGCCTGCGCCTTGGAGTCCTGCGGCAATCCCGTCACGGCCGCTGGCAGCAGCACGTGAAAAGGGTGGATGCGTGCGACGTTCGAGGTGATCGGTACGAGCGTGACAACTCCACGCCCGAGCCGGGTCGCCGTCGCGTTGGCGAAGTCATTGCTGACCACTACGGCGGGACGGTTCTTGTCCGCCTCCGACCCACGCACCGGGTCCAGGTCGACCAGACGGATCTCGCCGCGCCGCATTCAGGACCTGAGGCCGTCCGCTGCCACGACGTCCCAGGCTGCGGCGTCCGCAGACGCCGTCCAGGACTCCCAAGCATCCTCGTAGGCGTCGGCGAGCTCGCCGGCACGCAGCAGTGCGACGGCCTGATGGACGACGGCCGAGCGCGAGTCGTACCCCTGTGCCTGCGCGTAGGTGTCGAGAAACTCGACGTCATCGGCCGGCAGGCTCACACTGACCTTCATACTTCCATCCTACTCGAAGTAGGAACACGGTAGGCAACCAGAATGGTCAGCCGGCTGGCTCAGCTTGCGACATAGACCGTGTTCGCCGACAGGCCGCCGGTGAGGGGGTTGGGAAAGGTGACCACGTGGGCCGCCGTGCGGCCGAAGACTTCCGACAGGGTGTTGCCGAAGTCGTCGTCCGGCGGGTCGTCAGACCACAGCGCGAAGACTCCCCCCGGGTGCAGGTGGCTGGTGAGGGCGCGCAACCCGGCGGGCGTGTAGAAGGCAGCGTGGCTCGGGTGCAGGACATGTCGCGGCGTGTGGTCGATGTCCACCAGCACCGCGTGGAACCGCCTGTTCGGCGCCGCCCCGTCGAGCCCGCCGTCCGCACCGGCAAGCGCGAAGAAGTCACCGTGCACCAGCCGGGTGCGTGGGTCCGTCGTCAACCGGGCCACGTCGGGCAGCAGCCCGCGTTCGTGCCAGCCGATCACCTCGCCCAGTGCCTCCACCACCGTCAGCGACGCAACACGCTGCTCGGCGAGCACGGCCTGCGCGGTGTAGCCGAGGCCGAGACCGCCGACGGCAACGTCGAGGTCGCTGCCCGGGGCAGCCGACAGACCGAGGCGCGCGAGCTCGATCTCAGCCACCGTGAACAGGCTCGACATGAGGAACTCGTCGCCGAGCTTGACCTCGTACACGTCGACCTCGAGGGTCGGCTCGAGTCGCCGGCGCAGGCTGACGGCCCCCATCGGCGTCTCGGACCAGTCGAGCTCCTCGAAGCGTGGTCTCACGGCGGCAAGCCGTCAGGCTTCATGCAGGCTCATCGGCCCGTACACCTCACGGGTGCCCTCGAGCAGCACCACCTGGTCGACGCCAGCCTCGACGAGCGTGGGGAACTCCTCACCGAGCCAGGTCTCGGCGTCGGCCTGTGAGGGGAACACGGCCACCGCCTCGTCGGGCGGCTCGACGCTCTCGCCGGTGCCGGTCTCGCAACGCCAGGTCCATGCCATGCACGCAGCCTAGAAGACCGCGACCCCATCTGCCGTCCGTCCGCCGCCCCCGTCGCCCGAATCCGCGGGACACGGAGGCGGCGGCCACTGTGCGAAGGTGCACTACCGCCGCCCGTCGTCGTGGTGCGTTCGCGCACACTCAGCTCGTGCGCTGCGTGGGCTGCGCGGGCTCTCGCTGGGCGACTACCGCCCGGGTTAGCGGATGGCGGTCTGCACGAACGGTGGCTTGGTGACCGTGAACGCCTCCCGCCGACCGCGCATCTCGACGACGACCTCGTCACCGTCGACGACCGATCGGTCGAGCAGGGCCAGTCCGACACCGGTGCGCAAGGTCGGCGAGAAAGTCCCCGACGTCACTGTGCCGACCGGCTCGGTACCGTCTCCCGTACCGACCCTCATGCGGGGCCGGGGGATGCCACGACCGGCCGCTTTCAGCCCACGCAGCAGCGGGCCCGCCTTGGCAGCGCGCTCAGCCACCAGCACGTCGCGGCCCCAGAAGGCGGGCTTGTCCCAACCGACGGCCCACACCGTACGAGCCATCACCGGACTGATGTCGAGGCTCAGCTCGTGCCCGTGCAGCGGATAGCCCATCTCGGTGCGCAGGGTGTCCCGGGCACCGAGACCGCAGGCCCGGATGCCGTGTGGTGCGCCGACCTCAAGCAGCCGGTCCCACAGCTCGGGCGCGCTCGTTCCCGGCAGCACCAGCTCATAGCCGCGCTCGCCGGTGTAGCCGGTGCGGCAGACCACCACCGGCGCGCCGCCGAGTTCGGCCTGCTCGAACGACATGTACGGGTGGCCGACGGGCAGACCGACCGCGGCCAACACCTCGTCACAGGCGGGCCCCTGCACGGCGAGGATGGCCTGCTCCTCGTGCAGGTCGACCACCTCGACGCCCGCTGGGGCGTCCGCGCGCAGCCGCCGGGCCACCTCCGCGGCGTTCGCCGCGTTCGGCACCAGCAGCAGGTCGTCATCGCTGACCAGGTAGACGATCATGTCGTCTACCACGCCCCCGACCTCGTCGTCACAGGCCAGCGTGTACTGCGCCTGACCTGGGTTGATCCGGTCAAGCGCGTTGGTCAGGCAGGAGTCCACATGACTGCGGGCACCGGGACCGTGGACCCGCAGCGTGCCGAGATGACTGACGTCGAACACTCCGACCGACTCGCGGACGGCAGCATGCTCCTTGAGCACCCCTCCCCCGGCATACTCCAGCGGCATCTCCCAGCCGCCGAACGGCGCTGTCTTGGCACCGAGGACACGATGCCGGTCGTGCAGAGGTGACCGGCGCAGGGGCTGCTCGTTCGACGGTTCGCTCATGCGGGGGAATCTATCGACCGTCGGCAGGCTCGGCGGCAGCGAGCATGCGGGCGATCACCACCTGCCCGCTGCCTCGGGCAAGTGCGATCGGGGTGCGTCCGTCGGCGTCGGGGATGGTCGGGTCCGCGCCGGCGGCCAGCAGCGCCCGTACGACCTGCTGGTGCCGACGCCCGCCGTCGCCAAGGACCACCGCCTCCAGCAGCGCCGTCCAACCGAGGTCATTGACGTGGTCGAGGTTGATGCCGGTGCGTGCCACCCGGCGGACGTAGGCGACGTGACCGCGTTCGCTGGCCGGGATGACCGAGGTGCCGCCGAAGCGGTTGAGCAACCCCAGGGTCGGCCGGCAGCAACGTCTCCGCCATGGCCACACTGCCGGTCACGCCGGTGACCAGCCAGGCGCTGTCCTGCTGGTCGTCCTGGGCGTCGGGGTCTGCACCGAGGTTGACCAGCAGCCGGGCGACCTCGACGTGACCGCCCGCAGCGGCCAGCAGCAGCGGCGTCCGTCCCGCGGCGTCGCGTGCCTCGATGCGCGCACCGTTGCGCAGCGCGACCGCCGCGGCGTCAGCCTCACCGGATGCAGCGGCGCGCAACAGCGCCACATCGACCCGCGACTGCTCGACCCGCCGGCCCGTTTCCCGGGCATCCGTCCGTGCGGCCGTCCGAAGCACCTCCAACACCCGCTGCTGACCGCGCGCCTCGGCATGCTCGGCGGCAGTCAGCCCGTCACGGGCGGCCGCTAACTCGACGTCGGCGCCGCCAGCAACCAGCGTGCGCACCGTGCTGACGAAGCGCTGGGAGCCGTCGCCCAAGATGACGGGCTCCAGCAGGGCAGTCCAGCCCAGATTGTTGACGTGGTCGACGGCAACCCCCTCCTGCAGCAGCCGCCCGACGACGTCGTCGTGCCCGCGCTCGGCGGCACGAATCAGCCCGGTCCCAGCGAAGCTGTCCAGGCTGGACACGTCAGCGCCGTTGCGAAACGTCAGGTCCAACAGGTCGAGGTAGCCCTCGCTGGTGGCAACCAGATAGGCGCTCTGCACGGTGTCGTCCTTGGCGTTCACGTCGGCCCCCCTGGAGATCAACCGCCGTGCCGCGGACACATCGTTGCGCCAGGCTGACGCCAGCAGTCGGGCGTCCAGCAACCTCTGCTCCCGCTCGGATGGGTCGGGTCGGGTGGGCGCGCTGGGCCCGGGGTCTGACCGTTTCGAGTCGGACCGGTGCGGTTCCGCCGCGCTGTGCGCACGCTCCCACGGCGAGTCGAGTGTCGACGTTTCGGCTGCCGAACAGCCCGCCAGCGTGGCGCAACAAACGGCCAGCGCGACCGTTGACCTCACTGGTCCGCCTTGTCAGTCGTCGCCGTGGCCGCCCGAGCCTCGTCGTAGGCGAGCCGGCTGGTGACCAGGTGCTGATCCATCAGCTGCCGCACCCGCTCGGCGGAACCGGACCGGCACGCCTCAACGATCGCCACATGCTCGTCGAAGAGCAGGCGTACGTCGGTGTGCTGCCGCAGCATCCAGCCGAGGCGTGCGCCGAGCGGGCGCAGCAGCTGGCAGGCCAGTGCGTCGGGGGTGCAGCCGATCAACGCCCGGTGGAAGTCGGCGTTGGCTCGTACGGCGGCGGCGTGGTCACCCCGCTCGATCGCGGCTGACGCGTCGGCAAGCGCCGAGTCGAGCACTGTCAACGCGTGTTCCCGTGGCGCTCGCGCGATCCGCAGACACAACACGGTCTCCAGCGCCCCCCGGACCTCGAGAAGCTGTTCGACCTCCTCGTCGGACGGCTCATGGACCACCATCCCGCGGCGTGGCCGATCGACCGCAAACCCCTCAGCGGCCAACATCCGCAGGGCCTCCCGCACGGGCACCCGAGACACTGCCAGCTCGGCGGCGAGCGCCCGCTCCACCAGTCGGGCACCGGGCATCAGGTCGCCGGTCACGATCCGCTCGCGCAGCCGGTCGGCAACCCGGCGGGTGAGCGGCTGGTGCTCGATCCCCACAGCATCCGCCTCTGTCATGGTCATTTGGCATACGGTATACCAAAGTCCCGGATCAGATCAGCGCGCCCCCAGTCGTTAGCCTCGGCGCACCAAGCCACCCGCGAAAGAGGTCGTCTCGTGCTCACCCTTAGCGCACGCTCCGCCAAGCCCAGCAGCGTCCGTACCGATGCCGTCGTCGTCGGCATCGTCCGCAGCAGCAAGGGAATGGTGGCCGTCGACGCGGCCGTCGATGTCGCCAAAGCGTTCGGGCGCGGCTTCGTGCCGACGTTGAGCAGTCTCGGTTTCGAGGCGGAGCCCGGTCAGGTGGCAAAGCTCCCGTCGAGCGGTGCCGTGAAGCCTGCGCTGGTCGTCGCGGTCGGGCTTGGCGCCGCTGATGAAGTGGACCGCGAAGGGCTGCGACGGGCTGCCGCCGCCGGCGTGCAGGCGGTGGCCAATGCCGTCTCGGTGGCGCTGGCTCTACCGGTGGACGGTCCCGACGACGTGCAGGCCGTCGGCGAGGGTGCCCTGCTGGGCCTGTACTCCTACGACGCCTACCGCTCAGCCGAGCCCGACCGACGGCCCACCGACGTCGTGGTGTTGTGCGAGAAGGCACGACGGCGTGAGGTCAAGCGTGCGGTCGAGACTGCCGAGACAGTGGCCGGGGCCGTCGCGATGGCTCGCGACTGGGTCAACGCACCACCCAACGACCTGACCCCGGTGACCTTCGCCGAGCAGATCTCGGCGCACAAGAGTGGCGGCAAGGTGAAGGTCACCGTGCTGGACGACAAGGACCTGACCAAGCAGGGCTGTGGCGGCATCCTCGGCGTCGGTCAGGGATCGTCCAACCCGCCACGCTTGGTGCAGCTGACGTACGCCCCCCGGCGCCCGGCCGCGCGGATCGCGCTGGTGGGCAAGGGCATCACCTTCGACTCCGGCGGTCTGTCGCTGAAGCCTGGAGCGTCGATGATGACGATGAAGTGCGACATGGGCGGTGCGGCGGCCGTCGTCGCTGCGACCTTTGCGATCGCCGAGCTGGGCCTGCCGGTGGCGATAACGGCGTACGCCGCGCTCGCCGAGAACATGCCGAGCGGCACAGCCAGCCGGCCGGGCGACGTGCTGACCATGCGCAGCGGCAAGACCGTTGAGGTGCTCAATACCGATGCCGAGGGGCGGCTCGTGCTCGCCGATGCGCTGGACATGGCCGTCGAAGGCGAGCCCGATCTTGTCGTCGACGTGGCAACCCTGACCGGCGCGTGCATCGTCGCGCTCGGCACCCGGGTGGCGGGGGTGCTGTCCAACGACAAGAGCTTGCTGCACCGCATGCCCGAGGTGGCCGAGAGGGCCGGCGAGGCCATGTGGTCGCTGCCGATCCCCGACGAGGTCGCCGCCAAGGTCAAGACTTCGTCGATGGCTGACCTGCGCCAGCACAACCCGGAGCCCCATGGGGGGACCCTGTTCGCCGCTGCCTTCCTACGGGAGTTCGTCAAGGAGTCCCGCTGGGTGCACCTGGACATTGCCGGACCGGCATACAACGACGGACAAGCTCACGGGTACACGCCCAAGGGGGGCACCGGTGCGGCGGTCCGGACGCTGGTCCGGTTGGCGCACGAGGCGGCGAGCGACGGACTGCTCAGCACGTCGTGACCGGCTCAGCCGTCCGACGCGCCAGCTTCTTTTTGACGGCGGTTCCACTCCCGCATCCGCTGTGGATATCCCACCACCGCCGCGTCGTAGGTCGGCACGCCGAGCTTGTTGGCCCAACTGTGCGCCCACTGGGCTGATGGCACCCGGCGGCGGGTCCACTCGCCGTCCTTGGCGATCAGCACGATCGTGACCTCGGTGACCGCGGTACGGGGCTCCATGAAGCCCTCCACCCCGATGCGGCTTTTAACGAACTCCTCCAAGTGCTTGCGGTCCGCCGAGGCGGCTTCGCGGTCCATCGTCGACGGACCATCGGCCCGGTCGCGCTTGCGTCGCTTGAACCGCATGACCCGTCCTCTCGTTGCCGGCCGCTGGGGCACGCCGGCTGTGCAAGTGTGACATCGGTTTGGGGTGCATTCGTGGACCGACCATCGCAGTGACAAGATGCACAGGCGGTCTCGGCGGCGCCTCATCTGCCCGGACCGGCCCGCAGATCTGACGCACAGGAGGAACGCGGTGAGCGACGACAGCTACGACGTGGTGGTTCTCGGCGGTGGCAGCGGCGGCTACGCCTGCGCACTGCGGGCTCAGCAGCTCGGTCTCTCGGTGGTCGTCGTCGAGAAGGAGAAGCTCGGCGGCACCTGCCTGCACTGGGGATGCATCCCCACCAAGGCGCTGCTGCACTCCGGTGAGGTTGCCGACCACGTGCGCGACGGCGGTGCGGTCGGGGTCAAGGCCTCCCTCGAGGGCATCGACATGTCCGCGGTGAACAGTTACAAGGACGGCGTCATCTCCCGGCTGCACAAGGGGCTGCAGGGATTGTTCTCCGCGGCAAAGATCGAGATCGTCGAGGGCGAGGGCAAGCTCGTCGGCACCGACACCGTCGAGGTCGGTGAGCGTCGCCTGACCGGCAAGAACGTCGTGCTCGCCACCGGCTCGTACGCCCGTACGCTGCCGGGCCTTGAGCTCGGCGGCCGGGTGATGACCAGCCAGCGGGCCATCAGCCTCACCGATGTGCCGGCCAAGGCGGTCATCATCGGCGGGTCGGTCATCGGCGTCGAGTTCGCTTCGGTGTGGCGGTCGTTCGGCGCCGAGGTGACCATCATCGAGGCGCTTCCCCGGCTGGTGCCCGCCGAGGAGGAGGTGCTGTCCAAAAACCTCGAGCGCGCCTTCCGCAAACGCAAGATCAACTTCAAGACCGGCGTCAAGTTCGAGTCCGTCGACCAGAGCGACTCCGGCGTCACCGTCACCCTCGAGGGCGGCGAGACCCTTGAGGCCGACGTGCTGCTGGTAGCGGTCGGACGCGGACCCAACTCCGAGGGCATGGGCTTCGAGGAACAGGGCGTGACCGTCGACCGGGGCTGGGTGCCAACCGACGAGCGGCTGCGCACCAACGTCGACGGCATCTTCGCCGTGGGTGATCTGGTGCCGGGTCTGCAATTGGCGCACCGAGGCTTCGCGCACGGCATCTTCGTCGCCGAGGAGATCGCCGGGCTGAGCCCGATGCCGATCGTCGACTCGGGCATCCCGCGGGTGACGTACTGCAACCCCGAGATCGCCTCGGTCGGCCTGACCGAGGCCGAGGCCAAGGAGCGGTACGACGAGGTGGCGACCTACGAGTACAACCTCGGCGGCAACGGCAAGAGCCAGATCCTCCAGACCGGGGGCCTGGTCAAGCTCGTCCGCGAGAAGGACGGTCCGATCGTCGGCGTGCACATGATCGGCGACCGGATGGGCGAGCAGATCGGCGAGGCCTCACTGACGGTCAACTGGGAGGCCTTCCCCGACGACGTCGCCGCGCTACTACACGCACACCCCACCCAGACCGAGTCGCTGGGCGAAGCGTCGCTCGCACTGGCCGGCAAACCGTTGCACTCTCATGCCTGAGCGATAGGTTCACCAGGCGGCGCAAGCAACCCGTCCGTCCACCCGGCAGATCTTCGACAGACAAGGGCACACCATGGCGACCCCGGTCACGCTTCCGGCGCTCGGCGAGAGCGTCACCGAAGGCACCGTCACCCGCTGGCTCA
>Ga0136640_10000827_pt1 | contig 12031 bp, 9 predicted proteins | sample AntDrymUQ8642106_2_FD_105498 | JGI IMG/M metagenome (GOLD analysis project Ga0136640, IMG submission 105498) | Polar desert sand microbial communities from Dry Valleys, Antarctica - metaG UQ864 (21.06) | ecosystem: Environmental > Terrestrial > Soil > Desert | place: Antarctica: Dry Valley...
CCGAGCAGAATCTCTTTCGTTTCGTCGATACTAGGCTCGTCAACCTTTACCAGACGAAAGCGCCTAGCAAGGGCCTCGTCGTCGCTGATATATTCCTTGTATTCCGTTATCGTCGTCGCTCCGATGATGCGAAGCTCGCCGCGGGCCAATGACGACTTGAACATATTCGCCGCATCCGATGTCGTACCCATCGCAGCACCGGCTCCGATTATCGTGTGGGCCTCGTCGATGAAGAGAATTATGTGATCCTTTTCCTTAACCTCATCGATGATTCCCTTGATTCGCTCTTCAAACATTCCGCGCAGCATCGTGCCGGCGACAAGACCACCCATCTGAAGCTGGACGATATGAGCATCGCGCAGCCGAAGCGGAACCTTTTCCGGTTCCAATTCAATTAGCCGAGCAAGACCCTCTACGACGGCAGTTTTGCCGACTCCAGGTTCGCCGACAAGCATCGGCGAGTTAGACCGTTCACGATGCGACAGAATCTCTATCATCTGCAAGATTTCGCGCTCGCGGCCGATCGTTGGCGGTATTTTGTCCTGGCGGGCAAGTTTATTCATCGAAACGCCAAAATGACGGAGAAATGACGGCAATTCATATTTTTGCCGTGTCCTTTCTTCCTCCTTTTCTCGCTTGCGAATTCTGGTGCGGGCGGTCTGAGCGACCTCGTCGGACGGCACTCCCAAATTCTGCAAAACATCATTGAGAACGCTGCGTTCGTCGTTGGACAAAACGTAAAAAATATCGCTGCCATCAATCACCCGGCGACCCTGCGAACGAGCCCGGTCCATCGCCCGTTTGAAGAGCTCAGTCGTCTCGGGCGCGATGCGAAAGCCCTTGCCGCTGTGCTGCCGGCCGTCCTCCATACGCTTTTCGATCAGCAATTTCACCGACCGTGGATCGACCGAAAGGTCACGCATAGTCGATGAAAAAAGATCTTCTTCCTCAAACGCGATGGCGTGCAAAATATGCTCGATTGAAACGTAGTTCTGGTCGCGCTTCTTGGATTCGCTGAGGGCCGACTCTAAAATACGTTGACCGCTCTCGCTAAATTTGTCCTTGTAAGCGTCTATATCTGCCATAAAATTTCTGTTAATGCCTGAAATTTCGGATGCCGGCAACTGTAAGGCGTTTGCCTAACCTAATCATAACACTTCGAAAAGAATCGAGAAAAGAATTACCGGATGCCGGATCGAGCCTCCGAAAATATACCAAAAGTTCGCTGCTAAACCTCACAATCACAGCCGCAGGCGAATTCAATACGCGTCGGAGAGGTCGATCTGAGTTCCTCGCCGTTTCGGAAATGTACTACTTCCATCGTGTAAGGATTGAATACAACAACGTCCTTTACGCCATTAGCGAGATATATCGGCGGGGAAATTTCCAAGTCTTTTGCCTCGTACTTTTTGCTTATGACCTCGATCACTGCCTCGGGAACCTGTTTGATCGCTTCTTCCTCTTCCTCGGGTTCCACGCAAAAAACGGAAATATCAGGACGCATCAACGAGCCATCGGGAAATGAGATGTAAACGTCGGCGACATCCAGACATGCACAGTCGGTCGATTCCCGCTTCGCGAACGTCTCGCGGATGCGATCAACGGCTTTTTGATGTTTATAGACAGGTGATGCTTCCCATATCGCGAGATTGCCGGCAATTTCCAGCTTGACCCCAAGTTCTTCCGCTTTCAATAGTTCCTGATTCATTGGCTCACTCGGGTGCAGCGTCTTTACCGACCTGAACCTTTGCCGGGCGAAGCAGGCGGTCGCCGAACTTGTATCCCCGGGCGTACTCCGCCGTAACCTTATTGGCGTTCTCAGGGTCCGCAGTAACCATGTCTACCGCTTCGTGCATTTCCGGATCGAATCTTTCACCGACCGATGCAATGGGCTCGACGCCGACGTCGATCAATGCACGCTCAAAACTGCGGGCGGTCCCGACCACGCCGTTACGCAAATGCTCGATTGACGGATCGGACTCGCTCGCCGCGACCGCAAGATTTAGATTGTCGAGGACGGGCAGTAAGGTAGTTAAAAAATTGAACTGCGCCTGTTTTCCTCTATCTTCGAGCGTTTTCATTAGGCGGGCACGCATTTCTGCCGTTTCTTTTTCGAGATTCGCTTTTGCCTCGTCGAACTTGGTTTGAACGCCAACCAACTTCGATTCGGCGGCCTCTCGCCGTTCGGTTTCGGCCTTCAACTGCAATTCGAGGGCGATCTCTGACGGTGGCTTGACCGATGCGATTGGGCTGTCATCTTCTGGAACCCTTTCACCTTTGCCGTCAAACCGCCGCTTGTCGTTGACCGGCATCCGACCGTCGCTTTCCTGCGATTCGTCCAACTCTATATCTTTCTCGTTCATTATCCTTTTCTTAAACACAACTAAATACTAAGTCTTAAAATCGCAATTCACAATACGCCCTTGCGGTCATTTACCGGCTGATTTTTGCTCGCCGGTCGCGGGTGCGAATTTCATCTCGCCGCCCTCCGCAGAAACGTTTACGGTTTGCCCGCTCACAATGTCGCCTTTTAACAGGCTCACTGCCAGCGGATTCTGAATCAGGCTCTGTATCGCACGCTTTAGAGGCCGCGCTCCGTAAATGGGGTCATAGCCTTCCTCGATGATCAGCTCGCGGGCCAAGTCATCGAGCTCGATCGTGATTCCGCGTTCGTCGAGGTTCTTCCGCAACTTTTCAAGCTGGACATCGATGATCGTTGCGATTTGCTCCCTCGCAAGCTGCCCAAAGACGACTATATCGTCAATACGATTCAAGAATTCGGGCTTGAAGTGATCGCGAAGTACCTGCAAGACATCCTTCTTGATATCCCTGTCGGCAAGCGGGTTCTCGGTGGAAGATTGTATCTCACGCGAACCGAGATTAGACGTCATTATCAAAACCGTATTTTTAAAATCCACGACGCGCCCTTTTGAATCAGTCAGACGGCCGTCGTCTAAAATCTGAAGCAGCAAATTGAATACATCGGGATGCGCCTTTTCGATCTCGTCAAAAAGCACGACTGAATACGGACGCCGCCTCACTGCCTCGGTTAGCTGGCCGCCTTCGTCATAGCCGACGTATCCCGGGGGTGCTCCGATCATGCGGGCGACGGCATGTTTTTCCATGTATTCCGACATATCGAGCCTGATCATCGCCCGTTCATCGTCAAATAAAAATTCCGCGAGAGCCCGCGCCGTCTCCGTTTTACCCACGCCGGTCGGGCCCAGGAATATGAACGAGCCTACCGGGCGGTTCGGATCCTGCAATCCGGCACGCGCCCGCCGTACGGCATTTGCAACAGCCTCGAGGGCCTCGTCCTGGCCGATAACGCGTCTACGAAGACCCGCTTCCATTGACACCAGCTTTTGCATCTCGCCCTCGAGCATTTTTGAAACCGGAACGCCTGTCCATTTGGCAACGATCTCGGCCACGTCTTCTTCGTCAACTTCCTCTTTTAGGAAGACACCGTCCTTCTGCAGCTCGGCGAGCCGCAGCTGTTCGGATTCGAGCAGCTTCTCAAGCTCGGGAATCCGACCGTATTGTATTTCGGCTGCCTTTGTCAGGTCGCCCGCTTGCCGTGCTTGTTCGAGTTCGAGCTTTGCTTGTTCCAACTGCTCCTTGGCCGAGCGCATTTTTTCGATCTCATCCTTTTCCGACTGCCATTTGGCCTTCATCGCCGAAGACTTTTCGTTGAGATCTCCAATGCGTCGCTCAATGTCATCCAGACGATCCTTGGATTTCGTATCCGTTTCTCTCGAAAGCGCCTGTCGCTCGATCTCAAGCTGTAGTATTTCGCGCTCGAGAACATCGATTTCCTGCGGCAGCGAGTCGATCTCGATACGAATCCGCGAGGCCGCCTCGTCAATAAGGTCGATAGCCTTGTCCGGCAAAAATCGGTCGGTAATGTAGCGGTTTGAGAGTGTCGCAGCGGCGACGATTGCAGCATCCTTTATGCGGACGCCGTGATGAACCTCGTACCGTTCTTTAAGGCCGCGAAGAATGGCAATGGTGTCTTCAACGTTGGGCTCACCAACGTACACCTGTTGGAATCGCCTTTCCAGAGCTTTATCTTTTTCGATGTACTTTTGATATTCGGCAAGAGTCGTCGCCCCGACCGCCCGCAGAGTGCCGCGGGCCAGGGTCGGCTTTAGCATATTAGAAGCGTCAATCGCGCCCTCACTGGCGCCGGCACCGACAAGCGTATGGAGTTCGTCGATAAACAGAATGATCTGTCCCTCGGCCTTTTCGATCTCGTTGAGAACAGCCTTTAGGCGATCTTCAAATTCCCCGCGATACTTCGCACCGGCGAGCATCGCTCCCAGATCGAGCGAGACAAGCCGTTTGTTCTTCAACGTTTCCGGTACGTCGCCTGAGACTATTCGCTGAGCCAAGCCTTCGACAATCGCGGTCTTTCCCACGCCTGGCTCACCTATCAATACGGGGTTATTCTTCGTCCGGCGCGACAAAATCTGAATTGCCCGCCGTATCTCGTCGTCGCGGCCGATGACCGGATCGAGTTTTCCCTTGCGGGCCCGTTCCGTTAGGTCCTGCGCATATTTGTCGAGGGCTTGGAAGTTTTCTTCGGCGTTCTGATCAGTTATCCGCGTACCGCCGCGCATGTCGGTGATGACTTTTCCGAGATCCTCTTTCGTGATCCCGTTCGAACGCAATATCCGTCCGGCATCCCCGTCTTTCTCCGCGGCGATTGTCAGTAGGAGATGCTCGGTCGAGAGATACTCGTCCTGCATCTTTTCCGCTTCTTTCTGGGCCTCCTGAAAGATCGTATTCGTTCGCGAACTAAAATACTGCTGGCCGCCCGATACCTGCGGGAACTTTGCAATCGCGGCCTGAAGTTCTGACGCAATCGCCTGAGCATTTGCTCCAATCTTGCCCAGAATCGGCTTGACGACGCCCTCCTTCTGTTCAAGCATCACGGCCAAAACGTGCTCTGGCTCGACCTGCTGATTTTGATTTTTTTCGGCAGCGCCAATTGCCTGTTGAACCGCTTCCTGACCCCGGACGGTAAATTTGTCGAATCTCATTCAGGACACCTCGTGCTTAGTCTAGTGTAATAATAAAACTTGAGTCTCCTACTGTCAAGTCTCTATCTAACTGCGGCACCTTAGCCTGGGGCGGGCGCGATAGACACTTTTCCTGATGTCGGTTATATTTAGTCACGCATCTCCCTCGCTAGGTGAAGCAGAGATAAAAGCAGCTAGACAATGAAGATTTTTCGTGAAGTTCTATGGCCCCTCGCTGCCGTGTTCGCCGCATTTGTTGTCGGCGGGATAATCGTTCTGTTGATCGGTGACAATCCGTTTCAGACCTTTTATCAGCTCGTCGGCAACTCTTTTGGTACCTGGAATGACTTCGGATATACGTTGTTCCTAGCGACGCCGCTTATATTTACAGGGCTTGCGGTCGCGGTTGCATTCCGCTGCGGGCTTCTAAATATTGGTGCAGAAGGGCAGCTGTATGTCGCGGCGTTTGCAACCGCGTGGGTTGGTATTAAGTTTGGCGGGACGCTCGTCAACATTTTTGGCAAGGAGGAGAATTGGTCCTGGTTCAGCCTGCCTGCCGTCCTTCTCGTACTGCTCTGCGTAGTGACCGCGGTGGTTGCCGGCGGCGTTTGGGGAGCAATACCCGGCATTCTGAAAGCAAAATTTGGCTCGCACGAGGTGATCAATACGATCATGCTCAATTTTATTGCGATTGCGCTTGTCAGCTATTTTACGCAGTATTTCTTCAAAATTCCTGGCGACCCGATCCTTCAAACTGCTGAGATTGGCCGAAACGCTCACATCCCTCGCATCAGCCAATACATTCCCGGGATGCCCGATTTTGTACCGCTGAGCGTCGCGTTTTTGTTAGCGATATTGATGTGCGTACTCGTTTATGTCTTCCTATGGAAAACAAAATGGGGATATGAACTGCGGGCAGTCGGCGAAAATCCATCGGCGGCCGAATACGGCGGTATCTCGCCCAAGAAGCAGATTATAATCGCCATGACGATCTCAGGCGGATTAGCCGGGATGGTCGCGATAGGCGAGGTTTTGGGCTATCGCTATCGCTATTATGACGGATTTTCAGATGGGTGGGGATTTCTGGGTATAGCGGTCGCTCTGCTCGGGCGCAACCACCCGCTCGGAATTTTCATAGCGGCAATTTTCTTCGCCGTGTTAAAACGCGGTGAGATATTTGTCGATATCGAGACTAAATACGTTTCAAAGGATCTGGTCGAAGTGCTTCAGGCAATAATTATTATTTTTGTGGCGTCGTTCCAGAAGTTTACGAGGAAATAGTAATGAGCGAACTATTAACACCGACATTTCTACTCATTCTACTTTTTTCGTCTGTCCGATTGGCTACGCCGTTAATATTCGCGGCACTCGGCGGAATGTTTTCGGAGCGTGCAGGCGTGATTAACATTGCTCTTGAGGGATTGATGCTTGCCGGTGCATTTACTGCGGCAGTTGCGACCTACGAGCTGCAAAATCCCTACCTGGGTTTTCTGCTCGGATCCGTCGTCGGCGGTCTGGTGGCGCTCGTCTTTGCCGTGGCTGTTATCAAATTTGAGGCCGATCAAGTTGTGACAGGATTTGCGATCAGCCTGCTTATGCTCGGTTTACCGGCGGTGATCAGCAGCCGCCTCTACGATTCTGCGGGATCTACGCAGCAGATCGCCCAGGAATTTCTATTGCCTGATTTTTACAATCGCCTGTCGATAGCTTCGATCCTTGCGTTCATGCTGGTACCAGTATGCTGGTATGTTCTGTACAAAACGCCGTTCGGACTACGTATCCGTGCCGCCGGTGAAAATCCCGAGGCTGCCGATGCCGCTGGTGTAAATGTGATCCGTCTTCGCTACATCGCTGTAGTATTATCGGGCATTCTCGCAGGTGCTGGCGGTGCTTATCTCTCTATCGGCCAATCGTCACTCTTCACGCGGGGCATGACGGCCGGCCGTGGTTACATCGCTCTTGCCGCACTCATACTCGCCAAATGGAAGCCGATTCCGGTTCTCATCGCCTGTCTCTTCTTCGGATTCACCGAGGCACTCGCCATCCAAATGCAAGGCGTAATAAAAATGCCGTCCGGCGAAGACGTTCCGGTCCAGTTTATTCAGATGATCCCGTACGTCCTCACCATCATCGTTCTAGCGGGCTTTATAGGTCTCTCACGTGCACCAAAAGCTTTGGGAATTCCCTACAGAAAAGAGAGTTAACTGCTCCTCAGCGTCAGGCGGTGGGCTCCTGCGCGAGGGGTCAGTACAATCCTCGCCCGCATATGTTAATCTGTGACTTCTGAATCATTATGTCTTACGAAATAGCGGCGGAGGCTGCTGATTTTATTGGGTCGAAGTACACCCGCAAGATTAAAACCGCGATCGTATTAGGCAGCGGCCTCGGAGCCTTTGCGGATCACCTTAGCGACGCCGTTAGGCTTCCCTATGACCAAATCCCTGGATTTGCCCGTTCGACGGTTGAGGGGCACGCGGGGCAACTTGTGCTGGGCGAGATCGATGGGATAGCCGTAGCGGTCCAGCAGGGGCGTTTTCATTATTATGAAGGCTACGATATGGAGCAGGTAATGCTCCCTGTCCGAGCTTTTGGAATAATGGGAATTAAGAATTTGATCCTTACAAACGCCGCCGGAAGTCTCAATTCGGACATGATACCCGGCAGCTTGATGATGATTACGGACCACGTCAATTGTCTCGGCGTAAATCCGTTGCGCGGGCCAAATGATGACCGCTTCGGACCGCGATTTCCCGATATGAGCGAGGTTTATGACCGGGAATTTCATCAGATCGCTGCAGAGGAAGCCGATGCGATTGCCCACGAGAGATTTGAGAAGGGACGCGACGAAGTGCTGACCGATTTTTTGAACCGCGGTGTTTACTGCGCTCTCTCAGGCCCGACGTACGAGACACCGGCTGAAATCCGCATGTATCGACAATTAGGCGCGGATGCTGTGGGTATGTCCACCGTTCCTGAGGCAATAGCCGCCCGCCACCTGGGAATGCGTGTTCTCGGCATATCATGTATCACTAACCTCGCCGCCGGAATGAGTGACGAGCCGATAAATCATGAAGAAGTGATGGAGACTGGGGCGCGGGTAGCCGAGGTTTTTGAGGAATTATTGAAACGAATCATTTCAAGAATGAATTGAACGGTAAAGGCGCAGAGTCGCTGAGAAAAGCATTTCCTATTCTCTCTGCGTCTCTGCGGTAAGATAACTCCTATGATAATTGGAATATGCGGCGGAACGGGTTCGGGAAAGACGACGATCGCGCGGGCGATAGTTGAAGCCGTCGGCGCGAAAAATGTTGTGCTCATCGAGCAGGACTCGTATTACCGCAACCTTTCGGACATGCCGCTTGACGAGCGCCACCAGGCGAATTTCGATCACCCGGATTCTATTGACAGCGACATGCTTGTCAATCATATTCTGCGTCTGAAACAGAATCTAAAGGTTGAGATGCCGCTATATGATTTTAAAACACATACGCGCAGCAACCGCATCGAGATCATCGAACCAAAACCTGTCGTAATCGTAGAAGGGATTCTTATTTTCGCTGAGACAAGGGTTTTGGATTTGCTGGATGTTCGTGTTTTCGTCGATACGCCGGATGACATAAGGTTTATTCGACGTCTTCAGCGAGATACTTCCGAACGCGGCCGCAGCGTCGAATCCGTAATTGCACAATATTACGCGACCGTGAGGCCGATGCATCACGAATTTGTCGAGACCTCAAAACGAAACGCCGACATCATAATTCCCGAAGGCGGTCAGACGGGCGTCAGCGTCGATTTTCTCTGCGGCCTCGTCCGTGAAAAACTCGCCGCCGAGACAACCGCAGCCCATTGACGTATGCTGGATAATGAACAGAGATTGATCGACGGAGCGACTAAGGCCCGAACGCGTGCCTACGCGCCGTACTCGAATTTTCAGGTCGGAGCCGCCGTCGAAACCGAAAGCGGCGATTTCTACACCGGCTGCAACATCGAATCAGCGAGTTACGGCCTGACCGTCTGTGCCGAACGCGTCGCCATCTGGAACGCGATCTCCCAGGGAAAACGAAGGATAAAACGCATTGCGGTCGTCGCCGATACCGAAGAACTAACACCCCCATGCGGCGCCTGCCGCCAAATCATCTGGGAATTCGGCGGCGATATCCCGGTCATCTTAGCCAATTCAAAAGGCCAGACCGATACCCTGCAGATGAAGGACCTGCTCCCGCTTGCTTTTGATACGAAATTTCTAAAGTAGCTATGAATAAGCTGAAATTTTTCTCCACTTCTTTGCTGTTGGTAGTTCTTTCATTCTCGACAATCGCTAAAGATCCGCCCGCTCGATCGAATTCATCGATGGCGATTCCCGTTGATCTCCTGATCGTTGGCGCGACGATTGTGACGATGAACTCGAAACGCGAGATCGTTGAGAATGGGGCGATTGCGATAAAGCAGGGGAAGATCGCGATGATCGGAACGCGTCCGATGGTCTCGACGAAGGTGAGGGCTAGACGAACGATCAACGCGACTGGCAAGATCGTCATTCCCGGGCTGATCAATACGCACACGCATATTCCGATGACGTTGTTTAGGGGGATTTCGGATGACCTTGATTTGAACGACTGGCTGACGAAGTTTATCTTTCCGGCTGAGGCGAAAAATGTAGACGAAGCGTTTGTGCGCGCGGGGACGCGACTGGGTCTGGCGGAAATGATACGCGGCGGGACGACGACGTATTGCGATATGTATTACTTTGAGGATGCAATCGCGGACGAGACAAAGAAGGCTGGGATGCGGGCCGTGTTGGGCGAGACGATCATTCAGTTTCCTGTCGCGGATAACAAAACGCCGGTGGAGGCGATAGCCTACACCGAGCGGTTTATCAAAAAATGGAAAAACGACCCACTCATAGTCCCCGCGGCGGCTCCGCATGCGCCTTACTCAGTCTCCACCGACGATCTGAAGGCAATCCGGGCCATGTCCGACCGCCTGGATTCGACCGTGGTCATCCACGTTGCGGAAACGAAGAAAGAACGTGACGACATTCTCGCTCAGAAAGGAAAAACGCCGGTTAGCTATCTCGACGAGATCGGTTTCCTGTCAAACCGGACAATTGCCGCTCACAGCATTTGGCTCACGCCGGATGAGATCGACATTTACAAGGCGCGCGGCGTCGGCGTGACGCATAATCCTCAGTCCAACATGAAACTCGCGTCCGGCGTCGCTCCGATTCCGGCTATGCTTGCCAGAAATGTCGCGGTTGGCCTCGGTACGGATGGAGCCGCGTCGAATAACGATCTCAATATGTGGGAAGAGATGGACACGGCGGCAAAGCTGCACAAACTTATCTCAAACGATCCCAAAACGCTGCCAGCCGAGACCGCCTTTGAAATGGCGACGATACGTGGAGCGCGAGCCTTGCATCTCGATAAAATCACGGGGTCGCTCGAGGTCGGAAAGCGTGCCGATATCGCCGTCGTCGATTTTGACGGCCTGCACCAGACTCCTTTCTACAACGTCTATTCTCACCTCGTTTACGCAACAAAGGCGTCGGACGTTCGCACGGTTATCATCAACGGCCGAGTGGTCATGCTCGACCGCCGGTTGCTCACGCTAAACGAAAATGCTATAAAGAAAGACGCAAACGCATACCGCAAAAAAATCATCGATAGTTTACGTGACTGATTTGGCGGGCCCTACAAAGAGCCTCGCGGATCGATGATTTGTTGAAGGATGGTTTTTCGTTTTTGTCGGGTCGTTATAAGTGGGCACGTCTAATTGGTAGTGAGTTCGCTTGGCCTTTACGGAAAATTTAAGTCAGATTTTGGAGGACTATAAATGCCGTTAAATGTCAGAAGGTTTTTTTCTTCGATATTCTTTGTTTTCGTTGGTTTGGTTTTCGCCGTGACAGCTCAGACGGTCCCGCCCGCGTCCACCGCCGCAATAATGCCGCCGCCCGTCGCTCCTACATCCGGCGATGTAATGCGCGAGCGCATCTCGAAATCAAAAGCCTACATAGCGGTTCGCAATTATAACGCCGCGATCTACGAACTAGAGAATATTCGCAAAGAAACGAGCGATCAGGCAGTGCAGGGCGTCGTGAATGTCCTGCTGATGAACAGTTATCTCGAACAGAGCGACTACAAGCGCGCGCAGGAGCTGCTCATCGAGTTTTACGCCGCACAAAAAACTACGAAACCGAACGCATCTGCCTCGTACATGGCCGTGGCAGCCCAGGTAATTAAGGGAGCACGCAGCCGTGTAGAGCGGTATCGCTCTCTCGGCCTAAGCGTTTCGGACCGAACGTTGCCGCTGGAAGCGACAAACGATCTTGAAAAGATGCGCGAGACGCTTGAGGTCGTCATTACCCATTCGAAAGAGATCGGCGGCACGAAGGCCAAGGCGCCGGACGCGATGATGCTGCTTGAGGAAGCGAGCAGCTCGCGCAGCATGCTTGCCCGTGACGATTACGATTCGCGCCGCTGGAAGGACGAGGTCGCCGACACGCGTGAACAGGTCGTAAATTCCCGCAGCGTTGTGACAAGTGCCGTCACCGGTATGCCTACCGACGCGACTGTCGTTAACACGGCGCCAACGGCCGCAGTCACGCTACCTGTCGCACCGCCGGTAATTATTCCGGTGGTCGATGCGAAAATAAACACACCGCTAAACGCAACTCGCGAACGGGAAGTTAAATCGGCTGAGACAAAGCCCGCTGATTTTGGCGTCGCTCAGACGGAGAAAATTGTCATTGTGCCCTCTGCATCGCCGACCGTCAAGGAAAATCCAGAACCCGTTCCTATTGCCGCCATCGCGCCGCCGGTCGAAGCCGGATCGCCCATGAACGTCGGCTCGCTGGTCGGATTTGCGACGAGCCAGGCGAGACCCGTCTATCCGGCAGCGGCCAAAACGACGCGTACGACCGGCATCGTCAAGGTTGAGCTGACAGTCAGCGAAAAGGGCGATGTGTCGGAGGTACAAAAGGCAAGTGGACACCCAATGCTCCAGGCCGCCGC
>Ga0136640_10000828_pt1 | contig 12027 bp, 7 predicted proteins | sample AntDrymUQ8642106_2_FD_105498 | JGI IMG/M metagenome (GOLD analysis project Ga0136640, IMG submission 105498) | Polar desert sand microbial communities from Dry Valleys, Antarctica - metaG UQ864 (21.06) | ecosystem: Environmental > Terrestrial > Soil > Desert | place: Antarctica: Dry Valley...
GCCCACCACCCGCACATGCTCGGGGGCGTACTCCCACACGAAAGCGGCGGCCTCGTCCGCCCAGCGAGTCCGACCGCTCGTGTGGGTGAGCAGCTGCAGTGCTGGGTTCCAGCCACCGGAGACGGCCAGCAGGTCGCAGGCGACTGTTTCAATGGCACCGTCGCGACCTTGGATCACAGCGCCCGCCAGGGTGCCGTCAACCGAAGTTTCGGTAGCGACGACAACACCCACTTGTAGCTCGAGAGCGGCACCAGACGAGTCTTGCGGGGTCCCGTCGGCAAGGCCCTGGCGCGAATCGACGACACGCGCGACATGCACACCGGCGTCAGCCAGCGCGCTGGCCGCAGCCTTCACACCGTCATGACAGCCGAAGACGACAGCGCGCTTGCCAGGCTTGACTCCGAAGCGGGTGACATAGTCCAGGGCCGACCCAGCGAGCATCACCCCCGGGACGTCATTGCCGGAGAAGGCGATGAGACGCTCGTGGGCGCCGGTGGCCAGCAGGATCCGCTTTGCCCGGATGTTCCACAACCGCTGACGCGACCAGGTAGCGGGCGGTAGAACCAGATGATCCGTACGCCGTTCGACCGCCACGACGTACCCGTGCTCGTGCAGGCCGGTCGCGGTCGTCCGGGTCAGGATCGTGAGGCCAGGCAGACCCACGAGGGAGTCGACGTCACCGCCGTGGGCGATGGCGGGCCGGTCGTGCACGAGGAGGACGCGGTCACCAGCGCGTGCCGCCGCGGCAGCAGCCGCAACGCCCGCGCGGCCACCTCCTACTACCAGAGTTTCGACGTGGACGAAGCGTTTGTCATGGCGAGACGTGTCTGGCAGAGCGAGTAGTCTCCCCTTGCCGGCGAGTGATTCGGCCACCAAGCCGTCATACGCCTCGATCTCGGTGGCCCGCACCATCGGCTCACCGGCGCCGCTGACGACCTGGACGAACACGTTCGCCTCTTCGGGTCCGCTGGACATCAGCCCACGTGGCCGGCCGGCATAGATACTGCGGGCACACACCCGGACGCCGTTCGCCACCAGGATGGACGCCAATGTGTCGCCCTCGTAGCCCCCCATCTCACGCCCGTCGAAGGAGATGGTCAAGGGCCTGTCGCGGTTTATGTCCCCGCCGCTGCTCAACCGCATCGGTTGCGTCACCTCACTACCTCCGCGGGCATCTCGGGGACGGGATCGCCAGGCCGGTAGAAGGCAGCGAACTCGTTGGTGACCGTATGCCGGATCGCGTTGAACCACGTGCGGCATCCAGTCGCGTGGAACCATCGCTCACGGAACCAACCCAACGTGTTGTCGCGGAAGAAGATGTACTCCGACCAGGCGGCATCGTCGAGTCCAGCGGGATTCGCCGGGTAGGTGACATGTGCCTGGCCGCCATAGGAGAACTCGAGTTCGTCTCGCCAGCCGCACCACGGGCAACAGATCGACAACATCAGCGTGCAACCTCTCAGTGGGCCACGGCGGCGGCGCCGTGCTCGTCGATCAAGGAGCCGTGCTCGAAGCGGGTCAACGCGAACGGCTCGACCAACTCGTGCGGTCGATCATGAGCGATGGTGTCCGCGTACACCCAGCCGATACCCGGCGTCGCCTTGAAGCCGCCGGTTCCCCAGCCACAGTTGACGAAAGCGTTGTCGAGAGGCAGGTGGCCGACGATCGGGGACGCGTCGGGACACACGTCGACGATGCCGGCCCACGTCCGCAGCACGTGAGCTCGGGCGAAGATCGGGAACAGTTCGATCGCTGCGGCCATCTGGTGCTCGATGACGGGAAAGGAACCTCGCTGGCCATAGCCGATGTAGGAGTCGATGCCGGCGCCCATGACGAGCTCGCCTTTGTGCGCTTGAGAGACGTACACATGGACCGTGTTGCTCATCACGACCGTGTCGAGCACCTGGTCGAGCAGCTCAGAGACCAGCGCCTGTAGGGGATGGCTCTGCACCGGCAGCCGCACGCCGAGCTTGGCGGCCAGCACACTCGAGTGGCCGGCCGCGCACAATGCCGTCCGACCCGCATTGATTCTGCCCCGGTTGGTCTCCACCCCGACGACACGGTTCCCGTCAGTGACGAAGTCGAGCACCTCACAGCCTTGGACGATGTCGACACCCAGCGCGTGCGCGCCTCTGGCGTACCCCCACGCCACCCAGTCGTGCTTGGCAATCCCGGCACGCGGCTGGAAAGTCGCGCCCCACACGGGATAGCGCACGTCATCGGATGCGTTGAGGATGGGGACGAGCTTGCGTACCTCTTCAGTGGTGAGCCACTCGGCGTCCACACCATTGAGCTGATTGGCGTTGACGCGTCTCTTGGCCTCGCGGACGTCACCTAGGTTGTGCGCCAGGTTGAGCACCCCTCGTTGGCTGAACAGCACCTCGCAGCCGAGGTCATCCTCGAGGCCCTCCCAGAGTTTGAGCGAGTGCTCGTAGATCGCAGCGCTCTCGTCCCAGAGGTAGTTCGAACGGATGATCGTGGTGTTCCGGGCCATGTTCCCGCCGGCCAGCCACCCGCGCTCGAGCACAGCCACATTGGTGATGCCGTGGTTCTTCGCCAGGTAGTAGGCGGTGGCGAGACCATGGCCGCCGCCACCGATGATGACGACGTCGTATGACGACTTGGGCTCGGCGTCCGCCCACAAGAAGTCCGGCAGATCAGGCAAGCGCTCGGGTTCGTTCATCGCAGGTCCCGCCCGGCTCAAGAGCGCAGCCGAGACATCGAGGGGTCAACGATCGGCTCCTCCGACACGGTGGCCTTGACCCGGTCGGCGAAATATCCGATCTCCAGGGGCTTGCCGGGTGCGGCCAGCTCTGCTGGCAACCACGCGTAGGCGATTCCGACACCTGCGGTGTAGCCGAATGCCGCGCTGGTGACGTAACCCACCACGTCGTCTCCTGAAATCACGGGGTCCTTGCCCATCACGACGGCGTGGGGGTCGTCAATCGTCAAGCAGGTAAGACGTTTTCTGGGCAAGGTATCGGCCAGATGCGCCAGCGCGGCCTTGCCGATGAAGTCGCTCTTGTCCATCTTGACGGCGAACTCCAGACCGGCCTCCGCTGGCGTGTGCTCTGAGGTCATGTCCGCACCGAAAGACCGGTAGCCCTTCTCAAGGCGAAGACTCGTGAAAGCGCCCCGCCCGGCGGCCAAGATGCCGTGTTCTTGGCCGCCCTCCCACAAGGTGTCCCAGAGTTTCAAGCCCATGTCCGCTGTGGTGTATAGCTCCCAGCCCAGCTCTCCGACATACGACAGGCGCATGGCGGTGACGGGCACCATGCCGACATACAGCTGTTGGGCACGGAAGTATCTGAAGGCTGCGTTGGAGACATCGGCGGAAGTCAGGGGTTGAAGCACGTCACGCGCGTGCGGCCCCCACAGACCGAGGCAGCAGGTGCCCGGTGTGATGTCGGTAACGAAGACCGAGCCATCATCGGGCAGATGACGTTGGAACCAGTCGAGGTCGAGGTTGCCGTTGACCCCGACCTGATAGTGCTGAGGGCCGAGCCGGGCCACCGTGACATCGCTGCGGATATGGCCTCGCTCGTCGAGGAGCAGGCAATAGGTGACGGCGCCGATGGACTTGTCGACGTTGCCGGTCGACAACCGCTGCAGGAACTCGGTCGCGCCCGGCCCACGGACCTCGAGGCGCTTGAGCGCGGTCATGTCATAGAGCGCGACCGTTTCGCGGGTGGCTTGTGCCTCGGCCCCGACGATCGGTGACCAGTAGCGTGCGGCCCAGTCGTTCGGAGTCGGTATGTCGCGGCCCTCGATCAGGCCGGCGTTGGCATCGAGCCACTGGGGTCGCTCCCAACCTGACGCCTCCAACATCTGCCCGGCGAGCTCGAGATGCCTTGTATAGAAGGGGCTGGTGCGCAACGGCCGCGGGTGATCCATGGGTTGCAGCGGATGCACGATGTCGTAGACCTCGACGAAGTTCTGGCAGTCGCGAGCCAGCACATAGTCGGGCGCGAGCTGATGCGCCTCGAAGCGGTTGACGTCGCACTCGTGCAAGTCGTACGACGATTGGCCGTTGACCAACCATTCCGCCACGGCTCGCGCGACCCCGGCCGAGTGCGTCACCCAGACGGCCTCGGCAACCCAGAACCCCTTCACCTGCGGCGACTCCCCGATCAGAGGGAAGCCGTCGGTCGTGAACGAGAACAAGCCGTTGATGCCTTCAGTGATGTCCGCCTCGTCGAGGGCAGGGATGAGTTTGCGGCTCTCCTGCCACGCCGGCGCGAAGTCGTCAGGAGTGAACTCGAGAACGCTGGGCATTACGCCATCGCGGAACTGGGTCGCGATGTCCGACACGTCGACCGGCGTCGGGTCGTGACCGTAATAGCCCACGATCAGCTGGTCGTAGTTGTCGCGGTAATAGAGATCTTGGTCCTGGTGGCGCAGGATCGGGCGGACCACCTCTGCAACCTGTCCGGCCAACGCTGGCACCGGCCCGGTCCAGGCGAGCTGGTGTGCCAACGGTGTCAGCGGGAGCGTCATCCCCACCATGGCCGCCACCTTCTGCCCCCAGATGCCGGCACAGCACAAGACGATGTCGGCGGCGAAGTCTCCAAAGCTGGTGGAGACGCCGGTGACAGCACCATCCTCGGTGTCGACAGCCAGCACCTCGCAGTCGGCGACGAAGCGGGCTCCCCGCTCGATAGCTCGACGCCCCTGCGCCTCGATCGCCCGTACCGCTTTAGCCAACCCGTCGGTCGGGATCAGCAGGCCACCGAGCACCTGTCCCTCATCGAGGATGGGGTAGTGCTCCAGACACTCAGCGGGGCTGAGAACCCTCGAGTGCACCCCCCAGGAGGCCAACCAGCCGTGCCGTCTGTGGAGGTCTTGCAACCGCTCCGGCGTGGTCGCGACCTCCAGCCCTCCCACTTGCAGGAAGCAGGGCTCGCCGTCGAGATCGAGACTGCACAGTTTCTCGACGGTGTAGGTGGCGAACTCGGTCATCGTCTTCGAGCCGTTGGCCTGGAACACGAGTCCAGGCGCATGCGAACTCGAACCACCGGCCGCCCACGGCGGTCCTTGGTCGAGCACGGTGACGTCGGTCCAGCCGCGCGCAGTCAACTCATCTGCGACGGCCGCACCGACGACACCAGCTCCAATGACGACCACACGCTGCTGGCCGGTCATGGGACGGGGAGGGCGCTCGGTCAAGAGCCCAGCCAGGCGTCGACCTTGTCGGGGTTCTCCTCGATCCACTGGGCGGCAGCATCCTCTGGCGACATGCCGTCCGCGGCGATGTACTTCGCCACCAAGTTCTGGTCCTCGTTGGTCCACTGGAAGTTCTTGACCAGCTCGGTGGCGGCGTTGCCTGACTCAGCCCACTCCGTAGCAACGATCTTCTTCAGATCGGTCTTGGGATAGTCGCAGTCGACCTCGGCGGCTACGTCTTGGCAACCCGGTTCATACGGAGGAAGCTCCACCTTGACAAGGGGAACCTCGGACATGAACCACTGGGGCTCGTAAAAGTAGCCGATCAGAGGCTCCTTGTTCTCCTCAGCCTTCTGGAACGCCGAGATCGTCGCTGCTTCGCTGCCGGAGAAGACGACCTTGAAGTCAAGATCGAGGTTCTTCACGATGGCCTCGTCGAACTGCACGTATGACGGGTCACTGCCCAAGAACTGGCCCTTGCCGTCCGACTCCGACGTCTCGAACATGTCGGCGTACTTGTTGAGGTTCTTCCAGTTGGTGATGTCGGGGTACTTTTCCGCGAGCCACGGTGGCACGTACCAGCCGATGATGCCGACGTTGCCGGTGAGTCCCATGTCCATGGCGCTACCGTCGCCGGACTTGGCGAAGTACTTCTTCTCGAGGTCCGGGTGCCCCCAGTCCTCGATGACGACGTCGACCTCACCGCTTCCGAAACCGGCCCAGGAGACTTCTTCTTTGAGGTCTTTGTACTCCACCTCACAGCCGAACTCCTCTTCGGCGAGGGTGCCCACCACGTAGGCATCGGCTTCGTAGCCGACCCAGGGGTTCACGGCCATGTTGAGGCTACAGTCGCCCCCTTGCTGGGCGGCGACGGATTCGTTCTCCTTCGTCTCCTCGGTGATCTCACTGCTGCCACAAGCTGACAAAGCGAGGGTGGCCGCGGCCGCAAGCCCTAGTCCTTTGGTCCAACTCTTGTTGCGCCTGATCATGTTGCCTTCTCTCCATTGAGGGGATGAGGGTGTTGCCATGTCTGCGTTACACGCTGCGGGTCCGCCGGAATCCACTGACCCAGGTCCGCGAAGTAAAACGATTCATCGCGAAGTCTTGGCTTTCGATGCCGCCCGAGCGGTGATGCGGTCGAACATGATGCCGAGCAAGACGATCGCTGCCCCTGCTGCCAGGCCCTTGCCGTAGTACTCGCCCTGGGAGAAGCCAAGGACCACGTCATAGCCGAGAGCGCCGGCTCCCACGAGTCCGCCGATGACGGTCATCGAGAGCACATAGAGCAACCCTTGGTTCGCCGCCAGGACGAGGGAGCTTTTGGCCATCGGAAGCTGCACCTTGGTGATGATCTGCCAGGTGCTCGACCCGGCAGCAGTTGCGGCTTCGACGGTTGTCGGGGAGACGGACTTCACTCCGTCTGCAACGAGCTTGATGGCTGCAGGTGCGGCATAGATGATTGCGGCGACGATCGCCGTGAATCTGGTCGGCTCGAACAATGCCAGAGCAGGAATAAGGTAAACGAACGGCGGTAGCGTCTGCCCCGCGTCCAGAATGGGTCGCAACACCCAGTCCGCCGTGCGGCTCCGCGCCATCCAGACACCCAAGATGACGGCGAGTACCATCACCAGCACGGTGGCCACCAGTGTCATCGTCAAAGTGATCATGGCGTCGTTCCAGAGATCGGTGAAATAGATCCCCGCAACGCACAAAGCTGTGGTCGCGAGGGCCCTCAACCCACCAAGAACCGTCGCGAAAGCCAGGATGCCCAAAGCGGACAGCCACCATGGGGAGTTCGCGAGGAGGTCTTGCACCGGGTTCAGCAAGAGCGAGGTGACCTGGTTCTTCACGGCCGTTGTCAGCCCGTCAAGATTGCCCGTCAACCAGTCCGCGAAGGCTTGCACCTTGGTCGCGAGGTCCGCTCCGATTGAAGTCTCGGGAAACTCAGCTGCCCAGGGATAAAACCTGGACAGATAAACCATTGCGAGCGTCAGCACTGCAGTGCCGGCCAGTATCAACCGCCGGATCTGAGGGTTTCCTCCGCCGCCTCTGGACACCGACTCTGCCCGTTCACTGGCTGCAGTGGTTAAGCGGTCGAGCATCACCGCCATGATCACGATGCAGAGACCGGCGACGAAGGCGGTTCCGACGGCCCTCACGGTGAGTGCGCGCAGGATCGGCTTGCCCAATCCTGGCCCGTTCACGAATGCCGCGATGATCACCATGGACAGCGCCGCCATCGTGGTCTGGTTGACGCCGACGATGATGGTCTTCTTTGCCATCGGCAGCTGAACCTTGGTCAGCCGCTGCCAACGCGTCTGGCCGATTGAGTCGGTTGCCTCGATCGTCGTCGAGGAGACCGAGCGAATTCCATGGCCGGCGATTCGGATGACCGGCGGAAGTGCATAGAGCACCGTTGACGCCACCGCTGTCGGCGGGCCGATGCCAAAGAACAGAACCAACGGCAGCAGATAGATAAACGTCGGCATTGTCTGCAGCACGTCGAGCACAGGAGTGACGATCGTGTTGGCAGTCTTGTTGGTACCGATGAGGACGGCTAGCGGCATCCCGATCAGCAGGGCCAAACCGACGGAGAAGAAGGTGATGATGAGAGTGTCCATGCTGTCGGACCAGTAACCGAGAAGCCCGAACGCCAGGAAAGAGCTAGCCACGAGCACAGCGATCCGCCACGTCGAGATGGCCATCGTCACCCAGATCGCCAGAGCCCAAACACCTAGCCAACCGATTTCAGGAACGGGCCGTGGAAGGGCGGGGACTGAGATCAGCGCCTGCAGCCACTCCACCACCTTGTTGAAGAAGTCGGCGACGGCACCCGTCAGCTGCATGAAGACGTTCGAATCCCGTCCAGCGATCAGGTCATCTCGCAGATCGGTGAACCAATCGTGCAAACCGGTACGGCCCAACCCCTCAAGGGCGAGTGTCTGTTGACCGCGCGTGAAGGCCCAGATCGAAACCCAGATGGCCACGACCCCGATGAGGAGCAGCCAGACCGGCGTCGATTGCCCGGTGCTCGACTCGTCTGGCTCCGGCTGAATTCGAGGCTTGTCGACAGTGGCGGTGACAGTCATGCTGGCACGCTCGCAGAGTGATGCTCTTCTGCGACCACGATGCGCAGGATGGCATCGTCGTCGACGATGCCGACGAGCTTGCCGTCCTCAACGACGCGGACCACATGGTCAGACTCCAAGGCAGCCCTAGCGGCCTGGCGAACCACCGTGTCGGGCGACATGACCGGACCTTCGGACGAGTCGTCCGGGCGGGGGTCTCTCATGACGTACCTAAGCGTCAGCACGTGCGCTCGCGGCACTTCGCTGACGAAGTCGCGCACGTAGTCGTCGGCCGGGTTAGCAACGATCTCGGCGCCGGTGCCGATCTGGACGATCTCTCCGTCTCGCATGATGAGGATGCGGTCCCCCAGCTTGAGCGCCTCCTGAAGGTCGTGGGTGATGAACACCATCGTCTTCTGGAGGTCGCCTTGAAGCCGAATGACCTCGTTTTGCATGTCGCGGCGGATCAGCGGGTCGAGCGCCGAGAACGGCTCGTCGAACAGCAGGAGCGACGGATCACCCGCCAGCGCACGTGCCAACCCCACCCGTTGCTGCATACCTCCGGAGAGCTGATCGGGGTAGGAGCGCTCATTGCCTTTCAACCCAACCAGCTCGATGATCTCGGTGGCCTTGGCGCGACGCTCAGCCTTGCCGACCCCACGGATCTCCAACCCGTACGCGACGTTGTCGAGCACCTGTCGGTGGGGCAGCAGGCCAAAGTGCTGAAAGACCATCGAGACGTAGTTGCGCCTGAGCTCACGGAGCTTGGCGTCCGACGCGTTCGTGATGTCATTTCCGTCGATCGTCACGGTCCCCGCAGTGGGCTCGATAAGCCGCGTCAGGCAACGCACCAGAGTCGACTTGCCCGACCCGGACAATCCCATCACGACGAACACCTCGCCAGGCGTCACCTCGAAGGACACGTCCCTGACAGCGGCGACACATCCCGTCTTGGCCAACAATTCTGAACGTGGCAGATCGGCCGAGGGTGTGCCGATGATCTTGTCGCCCTTCGGTCCGAACACCTTCCATAGACTCTTGACCGACAAGGCGGCTGGCGACCCTTGTTCGGCGTTGAGCTTGGTCATGCCTGCTCACTTCCCGCGACAGCGTGCCGCGAGAGCGGCTGCAACGACATACCGTCGCGATAGCGGTAATAAGGCACGTCGGCTGCCGGCAAAGCCGTGTTCCCGAGAATCAGGTCGGCAGACTTCTCGGCGACCATCATGACTGGTGCGTAGATGTTGCCGTTGGTGACGTAGGGCATGACCGATGCGTCGACCACACGCAGGCCCTCGACGCCGTGCACGCGCATGGTGGCGGGATCAACGACCGACATCGAGTCGGTGCCCATCTTGGCGGTGCAGGACGGGTGCAAAGCCGTCTCCGCATCGTTGGCTACCCAGTCGAGGATCTCCTGGTCAGTCTCCACAGACGGGCCAGGCGACAGCTCGCCGTCATTGAAGGGAGCGAAAGCGGGCTGGTTCAAGATGTTGCGCGCCACGTGGACCGCCTCGACCCACTCCCGCCGGTCGTTCTCGGTGGACAGATAGTTGAACTGCAAGGCCGGATGCTGTTTCGGGTTGGTCGACTTGATCTTCACGCTGCCACGGACGTCGGAGTACATCGGCCCGATGTGCACCTGGTAGCCGTGCCCTTCGGTGGGTGCCGAACCGTCATACCTGATGGCCACGGGCAAAAAGTGGAACATCAAGTTGGGGTAGTCGACGTCGTCGTTGCTGCGGCAGAAGCCGCCGCCCTCGAAGTGGTTGGTGGCGCCGAGCCCCTTGCGGCGAAACAGCCAGTCGAAACCGATCTTTGGGCGTGCTCTCCACCGCAAGCCGGGCGCAATCGATACCGGCTGCTTGGAGGCGTATTGGATGTACACCTCGAGGTGGTCCTGCAGGTTCTCCCCCACCCCCGGCAGGTCGTGTACGACGTCCATGCCATGACCGCGCAGCTCGTCTGCGTTCCCAATACCGGACAGTTGCAGCAGCTGCGGGGAGTTGATCGCACCGCCACACAAGACGACTTCTCCCGCCTTGGCGTGGCGCTGCATGCGCCCACCCCGCACGTAGTCCACTCCCACCGCGCGCTTGCCATCGAAGATGATCTTGGTGGTCAAGGCGAGGGTCTCGACCTTGAGATTGGGCCGGTCCATGACGGGGTGTAGATAGGCCCGGGCCGCAGAGAGGCGACGGCCGCGGTGCACGTTGCGATCGAACCTGGCAAAGCCCTCCTGGCGATACCCGTTGACGTCATCGGTCAAGGGATAGCCCGCTTGCTGGGCGGCCTCGAAGAAAGCCCCGAAGAGCGGGTTGGTGGCCGGTCCTCGCTCGAGCACCAACGGACCGCTGCCTCCCCGCCATGCGTCGGCGCCCTCGAGGCAGGTCTCCATGCGTTTGAAGTAGGGCAGGCACTGGAGGTAGTCCCAGCTCTCCATGCCCGGATCGTTGGCCCAGCGCTCGTAGTCCAACGGGTTCCCACGTTGGAAGATCATTCCGTTGATGCTGCTCGATCCGCCGAGCACCTTGCCGCGAGCGTGGTAGATCTTCCGACCACCCATTAAGGGTTCGGGCTCCGACTCATATTTCCAGTCGTAAAGCCGGTTGCCGATCGGGATGGGAAGTGCGGCTGGCATGTGGATGAAGGGGTCAATGCGGAAGTCGGAGTGGCCCGCCTCGAGCACCAGGACCGAGTTGCCCGGCTCAGCGCTCAACCGGTTGGCGAGCACGCTGCCGGCAGAGCCGCCACCGACGATGACGTAGTCCCAGATCTCGTTGCTGCTCGTGCCGCCCCGGCGGCTGGTGTCCCCGCCGCTCACTCTGCACCTCCGAACCAACGCTGCGCAGCAGGCCGCACGTTGTGCCAGATGTGCTTGGTCTCGCGGTACTCGTCGAGCCCAGCGGCACCCAGCTCGCGACCGGTGCCCGACTGTTTGTATCCGCCCCACTCGGCCTGCGGCACATACGGGTGGTAGTCGTTGATCCAGACCGTGCCCATGCGCAGCCGGGCCGCGACTCGTTCTGCCTTGCCGGCGTTCTCGGTCCATACCGCCCCGGCAAGCCCGTAGATGCTGTCGTTCCCGGTGGTGACCGCGTCGTCCTCGGTGTCGAACGTCTCGACGGTCAGGACCGGCCCGAACGACTCGTCCTGTATGACGCTCATGCCGCTCTTGCAGTCGTCGAGGATCGTCGGCAGGTAGTAGTAGCCCTTGTCTAGCTCGGGGTCATCGGGGCGGGCGCCCCCACATCTCAAGGTGGCGCCTTCGGCTAGACCTCGAGCGACATACGCCTCGACCTTGTCGCGATGCGCGGCCGAGACCAGGGGGCCGGTCTCCGCTTCTGGGTCGAAAGGCCCCCCGAGCCGGATCTGCCGAGCCCGCTCGACCAGCTCGTCGACGAACTCGTCCTTGATCGACTCTTCGACGATCAGACGTGCCCCGGCTGAGCAGACCTGGCCGGAGTGGAGGAATACCGCCGTCAGTGCGAGGTCGAGCGCCGCTTCGCGATCGGCGTCGGCAAACACGATGTTGGGATTCTTGCCGCCGAGCTCGAGAGCAACCCTCTTCACCGTCGGTGCGGCGGCCGCCATGATGTGGCGGCCAGTCTCGAGACCGCCGGTGAAGGAGACCAGATCGACTTCCGGATGCGTCGACAACGGGCCGCCGGCTGTCGGTCCAGCACCGAGGATGAGGTTGCCGACGCCGGCGGGAAGGCCTGCCTCCTCGAGATAACGCATCAGCAAGATGGCGGTCGAGGGAGTCAGCTCACTGGGTTTGAGGACAAACGTGTTA
>Ga0136640_10000829_pt1 | contig 12020 bp, 15 predicted proteins | sample AntDrymUQ8642106_2_FD_105498 | JGI IMG/M metagenome (GOLD analysis project Ga0136640, IMG submission 105498) | Polar desert sand microbial communities from Dry Valleys, Antarctica - metaG UQ864 (21.06) | ecosystem: Environmental > Terrestrial > Soil > Desert | place: Antarctica: Dry Valley...
CAGGAACTCCTCGCCACGCTCGGCCGAGGCGTCGACGACCTTGCCGGCCTCGAAGCGGAAACGGACGCCGGAGACCTCGCGGCCCCCGTAGGCCGCGGGGAAGGAGAACGACACCTCCCCTTCCACCGAGCCCTCGACGGGGCCGGTGAAGAACTCGCCGTCGGGCATGTTGTGCGTCCCCGCGCAGGGGATCCAGGTGCGGCCCTCAACGCCGAGCTTGATGTCGGTGCCCGGGCCGGTGATGTGCACCTCGCGGCTGCCGGTGATCCACTCCGACAGACGGTTGACCTCAGCCGACTGGCGCTCCCAGGCCGTGACCGGATCGGGGTCGTCGACCAGGCATGCCTCGTAGTAGAAGTCCTCGTACTCGGTGAGCGACATCCCGGCCTCACTGGCGTAAGCCTGGGTGGGGAAGATGGTCAGCGCCCAGCGGTGCTCGCCACTGGCCGAGCGCCGCATCGAGGTCTCCATCAGGTGGCGGCGGGCCTTCTGGTTGCGCGCCTGGCGCTTGGGGTCGACCCGCGACAGCGCTCGCACGTTCTCGTCGGCCATCGCGACGATGCGGACGTCGGCGTTCTCCGTGGTCCACTCGGTGGTGGGCGGGATCCAGTCGAGCTGGGCGTCGGAGGCCAGCGCGAAGAACGATGCCATGGCGTCCTCGGGCGACATCTGCAGGATCGGCAGCCCGCCGGCCCGGAGCACCTCCTCGTATACGGCAAGGACGAGCGGCTCCGCGGCGGTGGTGCCCTGCACCACGCACACGTCACCCTCCTTCACCCTGGTCGAGTACCTCACCAGGATCTGCGCGAGCGCCGCGGCGCGCTGGTCTCTCATCCTGTCTGGCCTCCGTTCTCGGTAGTTGGCATTTGGCGGCACCGCCGCCGGGGTGACAGTTGGCGGCGCCGCCGGGGTGGCGTTTGGCGGCACCCGCCGCGATTCAGTTTGGCGGCACCCGCCACGATCAAGCTCGGCGGCACCGCCGCCGGACCCGCTCGAGCAGCCACTCGTGCAGGCGCGTCTCGCCTTCGATCTCGGGATGGAACGCCACGGCGAGTATCTCGCCTTCGCGGACGGCCACCGGGTGGCCGTCCACCTCGGCCAGAACCTCCACACCCTCGCCGTGCTCGGCTACCCAGGGGGCGCGGATGAACACTCCCCGCAGCGTGCCGCCCAGGGCCGGCACGTCGAGGTCGACCTCGAAGCTCTTCACCTGCCGGCCGAAGGCGTTGCGCTCGGCCTCGATGTCCAGCAGCCCGAGGTGCGAGCGGTCGAGCATGATCAGCCCTGCGCAGGTGCCCAGCACCGGCGTGCCCGCGCGCACGAGGTCGCGAAGCGGGTCGGCGAGGCCGTCGCGTTCGATTCCGAGGGTCATCGTGGTCGATTCGCCGCCGGGGATGACCAAGCCGTCGAGTCCCTCGAGATCCGCGGGCGCGCGCACCGTGCGCGCGTCGGCGCCGAGGCGCTCGAGCACTCGCACGTGGGCCTCGAAGTCCCCCTGGATGGCGAGCACGCCGATGAGCGGAGGCGCCAAGACGGACGGGCGCTAGGCGGATGGCCTGGCCGCGAAAACCGAGCCTGGCAAGGAAGAAGTCCCCGCCGTGTGCTTTGCACACAAGGGGACAGATGACACCGCCAGGCGAAAGCTTGCAGCGAGCCAGGGCATTCGCCTTACCAGCCGCGCTGCTGCAACAAGGCGCCTTCGGCCGCCAGAGTCGAGATCTCCAGGCCGGCCATCGCCGCGCCGAGGCCCCGGGAGGCCGCGGCGATCCGCGCCGGGTCCTCGAAGTGGGTCGTGGCTTCGACGATGGCAGTACCGGTGCGCTCGGGGTCCTCGGCCTTGAAGATGCCCGAGCCCACGAACACGCCCTCGGCGCCCAGGCGCATCATGAGCGCGGCGTCGGCGGGAGAGGCGATGCCGCCGGCCGAGAACATCACGACCGGCAGGCGGCCCTTCTCGGCCACCTCGCGAACCAGATCCAGCGGAGCCTGGTGCTCCTTGGCGGCGGTGGCCAGCTCGGCCGCGTCGAGGGAGCCCAGCCGGCGGATCGCCCCGCCGATGGAGCGCATGTGCCTCACGGCCTCGACCACGTTGCCCGTCCCGGCCTCGCCCTTGCTGCGGATCATCGCCGCGCCCTCGGCAATCCGGCGCAGGGCCTCGCCGAGGTTGGTGGCCCCGCACACGAAGGGCACCTTGAACTCCCACTTGTCGATGTGGTGGGCCTCGTCCGCGGGGGTGAGCACCTCGGACTCGTCGATGTAGTCGACCTCGAGCGCCTCGAGGACCTGAGCCTCCACGAAGTGCCCGATCCGGGCCTTGGCCATCACCGGGATGGTCACGGCCTGCTGGATCTCCTCGACCTTGATGGGATCGGCCATCCGGGCCACGCCACCGTCCGCGCGGATGTCCGCGGGCACGCGCTCGAGCGCCATCACGGCCACCGCGCCCGCCGACTCCGCGATGCGGGCCTGCTCGGCGTTGACCACGTCCATGATCACACCGCCCTTGAGCATCTCGGCCAAGCCGGACTTCACCCGAAAGGTCGACTCTTCTCTCATGGAAGGATGGTACCCCCAAGCCGGCCCTGGCCTAGATCGCACTCCGAGGGTTGTCCGGGGGGTTGCGAAGGGGGGGTGCCCCCCTTCGATGTCATCCGGGTTGCGAAGGGGGCGGTGCCCCCCTTCGATGCATCACTTCAGCCGGAAGGCCTTGATTCGATCCGCGTAGGCGGGCTCGTCCAGGGCGTAGATGCCGTAGGCGAGCGCCTGGACGACGCTGAGCAGCGCCGAGTGCGAACGCACGTAGGCCGGGCTGTTGGACGAGTAGAAGAGCTTGTGGTCGCCGAGCTTGGCCACCTCGGACAGCGTGGCGTCGGCGACCGCGATGGTGGCGGCGCGGCGGTTGCGCGCGAGCTTCATCGCGCGCACCACCAGCGGGTGCGGGCGACCCGCGGAGAAGCCCACCAGCACAGTCTTCTCGTCGATCCTGCCCAGCTTGGCCAGGCCCTCCTGGCTCGGGCTGGCCACCACCTCGCAGCGCAGGTCGAGCAGCATCAGCAGGTGCCGGAGGTAGCTGGCGAAGAAGGCCATCTGGTCGGTGCCGCAGAGCACGATGCGATCAGCGTGCGCGATCAGCTCGACCGAGGCCTCGACCTCATCGCGATCCAGCTTGCGAGCCGTCTCCTCCACGTTCACGTGGTCCGCGGCGAGCGCGGCCTCGAAGCCGGTCTGGTCGATCGGGAACAGCGGCGGGTTGGGCACGTCGACGGCTCCGTCGTCACCTTCGCGGGCGCGCCGGTACTCGTCGCGGGCGGCGGCCTGAAGCTCGGGGAAGCCCTCGAAGCCCAGCGCCTGGGCGAAGCGCACGACGGTCGAGCTCGAGGTGTTGGCGCGGCGCGCCAGCTCCTCGGCCGTGTGGAACGAGGCCTCGTCGAGGTGGTCGACGATGTACTGGCCCACGTCCTTCTGCGAGCGCGAGAACTCGTCGAACCGCGAACGGATCTCAGCGGACAGGGTGAGCGCTGCGGTGCCGGTGGCCTTCACGCGGCATTGATTCGCTCAGACGGCCGGAGTTCCTTCCCGCCGGCCGGCTCAGCCGTCGACCAGCTCGCGGTAGAGCGCCTCGTAAGCCGCCACGCAGCGTTGCGTTGAGAAGTCCTGCGCCCGCGCGCGGCAGGCCGGCGCGGTGGCCGGTTGGCCGGCCAGGTCGAGCGCCTCCAGCAGGGCGCCGCCCAGCTCGGCTTCCCCACCCTCGAACAGCCGCCCTACGGCTTGGGTCCGCACGACCTCGGGGATGGCGCCCGCCCGCCTGCCAACCACGGGGGTCCCGCAGGCCATCGACTCCACGAGCACGAGACCGAACGCCTCCCCGAAGGAGGGCAGGGCCGTGACCCATGCGCTGCGGTAGGCGTCTCGCAGCCGTCCGCGGTCGTCGACGTCGATCAGCTCCACGCCCGCGACCTCGGACACCGAACGCTCCGCCGCGGGGTCGCCGGGCCGCGACAGCACCAGCCGCGCGCCGGGCGCCTGCTCGCGCACGCGGGCGAAGGCATGCACGAGATCCGGAACCCGCTTGGAGGGCTCGGTCACCGACGCCGCGCAGAAGACCGTGGGCTCTGGGCTGCGCTCGCCGCCCGGCGTGAAGTGCTCGAGGTCCACCCCGGGCGCGATCACCCTCGGGTCGATGCCCAACTCGGAGCGAAAAGCAGCCGCAACGGTCTCGCTCAACGCCACCACGGCGCTCGCGCCGGCGGCCGCTGTGCTCGTGATGTCGCGGCGCAGCCTCCGGGCGTCGAGCCACGTCGCCTCCGGGATGCCCATGTAGGAGAGCAGCGACGGACGGCCGGTCGCCCTCGACCAGCGCGCGGTGGCCAGCCCATCGACGGGATGGAGGGCATGGGCCACGTCGCGGGATTCCGCGCGCAGCAGCGCGTAGCTGGCCGGCAGGTGGGTGAGGTGGTCCTCGAACAGCCAATGCCGCAGCCGGCCGGCACCCGGCGGGCGGGGCGCGCGCACCACGTCGAGCCCGTCCTCGTTACGACGGTCCGGCCCTCCCCGGTGGCTGGTGATCAGGTGAGGCCGGTGTCCGCGGGCCACCAGGCCGGTGGCCAGCTCGCGCGTGAAGCGCTCGGTGCCGCGGCGCACCTCGGGCCAGTAGCACGGCGCTAGCAGCGCGAGGTTGAGAGTCCGGGTGCGGTGCTCGCCGGAACCCGGCTGCGCTCCTCCCCCGAGGTGCTCGCCCGCGATCACTCCCAGACGCGCCAGGGGGCGCCCTCAGCCCACAGGTCGTTGAGCAGCACAGCGTCCTTGTAGGTGTCCATGCAGGCCCAGAAGCCGTTGTGGCGGTAGGCGTGCAGCTTGCGGGCGGCCGCCAGGCCCTCGAGTGGCCCGCGCTCGAGAACGCTGTCGCGCTCGAGGTACTCGAACACCTCCGGCTCGAAGCAGAAGAACCCGCCGTTGATCCAGTGGTCTGAGCGGGGCTTCTCGCGAAAGCCGGTCACGCGGTCGTCGTCGTGGATCTCGGTCACGCCGAACTGCAGCTGGGGGCGCACCACGGCCATCGTGGCCACGTCCCCATGCTCGGTGTGGTGGCGCAGCTCGGCTTCGAGGTCGATATCCGCCACCCCGTCGGCGTAGGTGGCACAGAACGGACGGTCGCCAAGGCGGTCCCTCAGCTGGTGAATGCGCCCGCCGGTGGGAGTCTCGGCACCGGTGTCGACGCACTCGACCGCGACACCTTCGGGCCAGGTCTCCCCGGCGGTGAACTGCTCGATCATCTCCCCCTTGTAGCCGGTGAGGAGGGTGAAGTCGCGGAAGCCCTGCGCCGCGTAGAGCTGGATCACGTGCCAGACGATCGGCCGGTCGCCGACCTCGACGAGCGGCTTGGGAATCTCGCGCGTGTGCTCCTGGAGGCGCGTCCCGCGCCCGCCGCAGAGGATCACCACGTTCTTCACGCGCGGGGAGGTTACTCAGCCACCCCTTCGACGCTCAGGGCTTCAGCAGGATCTTGAACGCGTTGTCCTCCTTCTTCTGGAAGGTCTCGTAAGCCTGCGGCGCCTCGCTAAGCGGGACGTGGTGAGTGGCGAAGGTCTCGACGCCGAGCGGGTCGGCGTCGGCGGTGACGAGTGGCATCAGATCGTCGATCCAGCGCTTCACGTTCGCCTGTCCCATCCGCATGTTGATCTGCTTGTCGAACATCTGGATCAGCGGCATGGGGCTGGCCGCGCCGCCGTATACGCCCGAGAGCGAGACGGTGCCTCCGCGCTGCACCAGCTCGATGGCCATGTGCAGCGCGCTGAGCCGGTCGATGCCGGCCGTCTCGATCGCCTTCTGCGCGACGGCGTCGGGAAGGAAGCCGGTGAGCCGTTGGGCCAGCTTGCCGACGGGCGCTCCGTGCGCCTCCATGCCGACGGCGTCGATCACGGAGTCGGGGCCGCGGCCGTCGGTCTGGTCTCGCACCAAAGCTGGGATGTCGTCGTGCTCCTCCAGGTTGATCGCCTGGACTCCGTGGCCGCGGGCGCGCTCGAGGCGCTCGGGTACCAGATCGATCGCGATCACGTGCTCTATTCCGCGCTGTTGGGCGATGCGGCACGACATCTCGCCGATCGGCCCGAGGCCGAGCACCAGCAGGCTGCCACCGTCGGGCACGTCGGCGTACTCCACAGCCTGCCAGGCGGTGGGCAGGACGTCCGACAGGTAGACGAAGCGGTCGTCCGAGGGACCCTCGGGCACCTTGATCGGACCGAAGTGGGCCTGGGGAACGCGCAGGAGCTCGGCCTGGCCGCCGGGCACCTGTCCGTAGAGCTTGGTGTAGCCGAGGAAGGCCGCCCCGGTGTCGTACTCGCGCACCTGGGTGGTCTCGCATTGAGACATCAAGCCCTTGTCGCACATGAAGCAGTGCCCGCAGGAGACGTTGAATGGGATAACGACACGGTCACCGGGCGCGATGTGGCTCACCTCTGCGCCCACCTCCTCGACGATGCCCATCGGCTCGTGGCCGAGGATGTCGCCCTCGTCGAGGTAGGGGCCGAGCACCTCGTACAGGTGGAGGTCGGACCCGCAGATGCCCGAGGTGGTGACCCGGATGATCGCGTCCGTGGGCTGCTCGATCGTCGGGTCGGGGACCGTGTCGACGCGGACATCGTGATTTCCGTGCCAGGCAACTGCCTTCATGGGTGGGCGTCTCTTTTCGGCGGGGACGGGCGGCCTCGAGCGAGGCGGATAGGGCTGCTACCCAGGGGTCGGGGTTCTATGCGGCGGATCACCCAGCGCAGGTAGCCTCGGCGGATGCCCGCAGCCATTCGCCCCGCCCGAGCCGACGAGGCGGCGGACCTTCTCGGCACGTACGAGTGGCTGTTCGCGCCGCCGGGGTCGCGCCCGGCCACGTGGGACCCGGAGCGAGCCACTTCAAGGCTGGCGGACGTGATCGCCTCCTCGGAGGCCGAGATCCTCGTCGCTGAAGCCCACGGGCGGCTCGTTGGGCTGTGCAGCGTGTACCTGGACATCCGCTCGGTGCGCTTCGGGGACCGCGCGTGGGTCGAGGACCTCGCGGTGCATCCCGAGCACCGGTCCCGCGGAGTCGGGAATATGCTTCTCGACGCCGCCAAGGAATGGGGCCGGGCCCACGGCGCCAGCCACCTCGAGCTCGACTCGGCGACCACCCGCACGGATGCTCATCGTTTCTACGAGCGAGAGGCGCCGAGCACCCGGTCCCTGGCCTTCGGCTGGCAGCTCTGAGCTCAGGCGCTCGCCGCCGGGCGCTTCAACACCCGACAGCTCGGCGCCTGGCTGACACGGCGTGTACTAGCTTCCGGTAGATGGATACCCACGAAAAGCCCCAGGTCGAGGTACCGTCGGACCAGCCGCCTTCCTATCAGCTCGAGATGGATGACCTCACCGTCGGAGACGGCGACGAGGCCGTGGCGGGACAGGGCGTGGAGGTGCACTACGTAGGGGTCTCCTGGGCCACGGGCAAGCAGTTCGACGCGTCCTGGGATCGCGGGCAGACCTTCAAGTTCACCCTCGGCAAGGGCCAGGTCATCCCGGGCTGGGACCAGGGCGTGGAAGGCATGAAGGTTGGTGGCCGGCGGCGGATCACCATCCCGCCGGCCCTCGCCTACGGCAAGCGCGGGGCGGGTGGCGTGATCGGCCCCGACGAGACGCTGGTGTTCGTCGTGGACCTCGTCGGCGTGCGTTAGTTAGATGGACGAGCGGGAGCCCGAGACGCAAGCGCCCGCGCCCCACGGCTGGTGTGTCTGCGGTGAGAAGGTCCCGATCGCCGACCCGCAGGAGGTCACCCTTCCCAACGGCCGGCCCGGATGGGCCGGCCACTGCCCGGAGTGCGGCTCGCAGCTGTTCGCGATCCGCCGCAAGCCGGCCGCCGGCGCCGGCTGAGCCGGCGCGGCTGGTCGGCGCAGGAGCCAGGCGTGCTCAGCCAGGGAGCTTGGCGGCGAGCACGTCGAGCTCCTCGATCGTCGGACTCGCGAAGAGGTCTCCGGCGTTCTCCATCAGCGCCGCGGCGACCTTTCCTGACAGGTGAGCCTGCCGTCCCGAGTCGTCGGGGAAGACATCGAAGATCCCGTAGGTGGACGGCCCCAGCTTGATCGCGAACCAGGCCGTGGTGTCGGGCTCTTCCTCCACCATCGACAGGCCGCCCTCGAGAAACTGCTCGACCTCGGCCTCCCTGCCCTCTGCCGCCTCGATGCGCACAAGCAGGCCCTTCGTAACCGTCCCAGCCATCGTGCCCCTCTCGTTCAGTTGACTCGCAGAGCCCGAACCATGCCGACTCTGCCCTCCGCCAGAGTAACCGCCTAGGGCGAATCGGCTACCGGCGCCACCTCGCTCCCGCGGCCCGCGTCCGTTGTGACGAGGATCGCGCCCTCGCCCGTCACGTAGGCCTCCTCGCCGTGCTGGACGATGTCCATCCCCAAGGACTCCTCGCGCTCGGTTGCCCGCAGCGGCATGACGAGCCCGATCACCCGCAGGATCACGAAGGTGGCCACGAACGCGTAGGCCGGAGTCACGAGCACTGCCAGCGCCTGCAGGCCGAGCTGGCCCGCGTCGCCGTAGACCAGGCTGTTCGACACGCCGTTCCACGAGAGCTGGGCGAAGAAGCCGATGAACAGGATCCCGGTCAAGCCCGCCACTCCGTGGGCGGCGAGCACGTCGAGCGTCTCGTCGACCCGGGTGCGCGGCCGCCAGACGATGATCGCGTAGCTGGGCAGGGCGGCGATCGCGCCCAGCACCATGGCCCACCCCGGGCTGATGAAGCCGCCCGCCGGCGTGATCCCGACGCAGCCGACGATGATCGCAGTCGCGGCGCCGATCGCCGTCACCTGCCTGCCGCGCATCAGGTCGAGCGCGAACCACACGACGAGCGTGCAGGCGGGCGTGAGCAGCGTGTTCGTGAAGGCGAGCACACCGGAGTTCCCGGTCGAGAAGCCGCTGCCGCCGTTGAAGCCGAACCAGCCGAACCACAGCAGGCCGGCGCCGAGGAGCACGTATACGGCGTTGTGGGGCAGCAGCGCCTGGCGCCCGTAGTCCTTGCGCGTCCCGACCACGAGCGCGGCGGCCAGCGCCGAGAAGCCGGACCCCATCTCGACCGGAATTCCGCCGGCGAAGTCGAGCGTGCCCTTCTCCTGTAGCCACCCGCCCCCGAAGGCCCAGTGAGCCAGCACCGCGTAGACCAGCACCGACCACAGCGCCGCGAAGACGAGAAACGGCGCGAACCGCATCCGCTCCACGACGGCGCCCGAGACGAGCGCGACCGTGACGATGCAGAAGGTGGCCTGGAAGGCCATGAAGAGCAGGTGCGGGATCGTCGTGCCGTCGCGGGGCTCGAAGGTCACGCCCTGCAGGAAGGCATGGCCCAGGCCACCGACGAACCCGTTGCCCTCGTCGAACGCCAGCGAGTAGCCCACGAGCGCCCACATGACGGTGGCGACCGCGAGCGCGGCGACGCACATCATGAACGTGTTGAGCGTGTTCTTGGAGCGCACCAGGCCTGCGTAGAAGAGCCCGAGCGCAGGCGTCATCAGGAGCACGAGCGCCGTGGCGGCGAGCATCCAGGCCGTGTCGCCCGCGTTCACCTGCCCGGCCGCCACCAGGCTCGCGGCGTCGGTCACGTGCTTACCGGCGTCACGGCACCGTGGTCGGTCTCACCGGTGCGGATGCGCACTGCGCGCTCGAGCGCGACCACGAAGATCTTGCCGTCGCCTACCTCGCCGGTGCGCGCGCCTTCGCAGAGGGCGTCGATCGTCGGCTGCACGAACTCCTCGGAGACGGCGATCTCGAAGCGGACCTTCTCGGCGAGTCCCATCTTCACGGTCGTGCCGCGGTAGGTCTCGACCCGCTCCAGCTCACCCCCATGCCCTTGCACCCGGCTCATCGAGACCCCGCGCACCTCGGCACGGTAGAGCGCTTCCAGAACGTCGTTCGCCCGGTCGGGACGCACGATGGCGATCACGAGCTTCACAGTCCTCGCTCCTTCCTAGACAACGCCGGGCGGGAGCGTCGGCGCTCCGGCACACTTCCCAGAGTGCCTGCGCCACCTCCCGCTGAGCGCGCCGGAGCCTAGCCTGATCTCGGGCGGGGCGGCAAGTGGACGGGGTGCATAATGCCCGTAGGATTCCGACCAAACACCTTCGAGGAGGAGCATCGATGTCCGCCACCGACGAGCTGCTGCGCAACGCCGAGGCCTACGCCGAGGGCTTCGACAAGGGTGACCTACCGATACCTCCCGCCCGCAAGGTCGCGATCGTGGCGTGCATGGACGCCCGGCTGAACCCGCATGCCCTGCTTGGGCTGCAGGAGGGCGACGCGCACGTGATCAGCAACGCCGGCGGCGTGATCACCGACGACGAGATCCGCTCGCTGGCGATCTCTCAGCGGCTGCTCGGGACGGAGGAGGTCGTGCTCATCCATCACACCGACTGCGGCATGTTGACCTTCACCGACGACGAGTTCCGCAGCTCGATCGAGGACGACACCGGGGTCAAGCCCGCATGGGCCTCCGAGGCGTTCTCGGACCTCGATGGGAACCTGCGCCAGTCGCTCGCGCGCATCAACGACAGTCCCTTCATCCCGAAGAAGGACAGCGTGCGCGGATTCGTGTACGAAGTCGAGACCGGGCGGCTGCGCGAGGTGGAATGAGGCCCGGAGCACCAGCCGGCAGGAAGGGCTGACGTGAGGCGTCCATGGCTGCTCGGGCTCCTGCTTGCTCTGGTCACCGCCGGGATCGTCGCGGCGGTGGTGGACAGCGAGACGTCGGGGACGGGCGCCGCGAACGTGGGCGAGTCCGGCCCGGAGCGGGCCGCGACACCGGCCCCTGCGCAGCGCGAGCGCGAGCGCGGGCGGCGCTGCGAGGCCACCGAGAGCAACCCCGGCGGCACGAACAACTACATCCCCAACGCGCCTCCGCTCGACTCGCTCGGCAGCGGCTTCGTGATCACCGGCCTCGTGCGCTCCGCCGACGGCTGCCGCGCGCTGCGGGACGTCCGCGTCCAGGTCTGGCTGGCGACGGAGACCGGTGGCGAGCAGGACAACCGTACGAGCGTGCGCACAGACGCCGAAGGGCGCTACCGGATCGAGACCGCGCCGACGATCCCGCAGTTCGGCGAGCCCAACATCCACGTGGGCTACGACGACGGCGACTACGGCGAGGTCTTCATCCGCCGCGTCGTCGATCTCGACGACGAACGCGCGGTCGTCGACCTCACGCTCGCCCCCAGTGGCTGACTGGCGCGCGCTCGCCTTCGCTGCAGGGGTGGTGGCCGTAGTCGCCGTGCCGGTGGCTCTGGCTCTGACCGACCGCCACCTCGCGGGCGCCTCCTCGGCGCTCGTGCTGTCGACCACCGCGGGAGCGCTCGCGGTATCGGCGCTCGTCGTACAGCCGCTGCTCGCGCGGGAGGGCCGGATCGCGCGCCATCAGATCCTCGGCGCCGTTGCGCTCGTCCTGGTGCTCGTACACGTCGGCGCCCTGTTCGCCGAATCGTCCGAGGATGCCTGGTTCGCGATCTCGCCGGACGGGCCGACGAGGGCGCGGATGGCGCTGATCGCCACCATCGCCCTGTTCGGCGTGGTGACGCTCGGCGCCCTGCGCACCCGGTTGCCGCTGGGCGCAGCCACCTGGCGCGTCCTGCACGCCTACCTCGCCGTGGTGGTGATCGCGCTCGGGATCGGCCACGCCGTCCTCACCGACGGCGCCCTCGACGATGCCGGCACGACGGTCCTGATCGTCCTCGGCGCTTTGGGGCTGCTCGGCGTCCCTGCCGCCCATTCCGCCCGCACGCGTCGCGCCCGGCGCCGCGCCCTTCCTGAGGCGTAGCCCACCCCGCTACTGGACGGCTTCTACGTTGGGCTCCGAAGGGCGACGGCGCCCGCAGCGCCCGCACGCGAGCGGCGGCTGATCAGCCCGACCGCCGCCCAAGCACGTAGGCGAAAAGCGCCACCAGCGCCAGGAGCCCCCCGAGCTGGCGCGGATCCTGGAGGCGGTCGGCGATGACAGCGCCACCGAGCGATCCGAG
>Ga0136640_10000830_pt1 | contig 12017 bp, 12 predicted proteins | sample AntDrymUQ8642106_2_FD_105498 | JGI IMG/M metagenome (GOLD analysis project Ga0136640, IMG submission 105498) | Polar desert sand microbial communities from Dry Valleys, Antarctica - metaG UQ864 (21.06) | ecosystem: Environmental > Terrestrial > Soil > Desert | place: Antarctica: Dry Valley...
CGACCACGCCGATGCGGCTCGTCACACTCACGCACTGGGAGCTCAAGCGCATGCGCGACATGCCCGGTGTGATTGAGGCGATCCGCCGGACGGCCTCGGCGCGGCAGACTCCGCAGGGCGGCTCCTAGCGGCCTCGCGCGAGGCGCGATCAGGTCTGTGAGGCGCCGGGGAGCAGGCGCTCCCAGATCTCGGCCATGCCGCGCAGATCGTCGGCGTCGAGATGCGCGTCCACATCGTCGAGGCGAAGGCGAAAATGAGCCAGAACCGGTCCGAGGCCGACCGCGCGGGTGTGGCCGGCGGCCTGGCGGCCGACCAGGATCCGCGTGCCCGGGCGATGGCCGCCGACATCCCCCTCTAGCCTCGACGCAGGGCCGAGCGTGAGGTCAAGGATGGCTGCGGCAGACTCGTGGGGTGAACGTTCCCACGACCTCCGCCGACCACTCACCGGTCGCCGTCCTCTTCGACATCGACGGCACGCTCGTCGACTCCAACTACGCCCATGTGAGCGCGTGGATGCAGGCCTTCGTCGCCGCCGGCCACCCGGTCGACGCGTGGCGCATCCACCGGGTCATCGGGATGGACAGCTCGATGCTGCTCGCCGAGCTCCTCGGTGACGACGCCGACCGGTTCGGCGACGAGGTCAAGGAGCGGCACCAGGAGTACTACGCCGACGCCGCGCCGCTGCTGCACGTCCTGAACGGCGCCCGTGAGCTGTTGCGCGACCTCGCCGAGCGCGGCGCTCGGGTCGTCCTGGCCACGTCCGCGCCGCAGGACGAGCTCGCCCGGTTGCGTGACCTGCTCGATGTCGAGGAGGTCATCAGCGCGGTCACCTCCTCCGAGGACGTCGAGACAGCCAAACCGCGGCCGGACGTGCTTCGCGTGGCGCTGGACAAGGGCGGTGTCACTGCAGAGCGGTCTGTGATGGTGGGGGACGCCGTGTGGGACGCTGAGGCCTCGAAGCAGGCTGGAATAGCGTTCGTCGGCGTACTGACCGGAGGTATCTCCGCGGCCGAGCTCGAGGATGCCGGTGCGGACGAGGTATGGACGAGTGTGGCGGACCTGCACGCGCACCTGGACGACAGCGTCCTCGGGCGACTACTGCGGTGAGGCTGCTGTGATCACTGTGGCTGGTGGTCAAGAGAGGTGCCAGCGGTATCGGCTGTGGACTTGCGCGGTGGATAGGTCCTGTCTAGGTTGGACTCAGGCGGCCGAACGGACTCACGCAGAACGCCGGTCGTCTGAGAGAACCAGAAGCGGCCCGCGGATCGTCGGGGTGCAGGAGGTTGTCGTCGGTAGTCCCACTTCGTCCGGGACGATCGCTTCTCGGCACGACGACTGTCTAGATCTCGACACTCGGGCCGTTTCTGTGCGTCAGAGCGGTGTATCCCCGCCCCACGAGTCACCGCGGTACCAGGTTCTCCTGGTACCGGCTCACTTCTCCTGGGTTGCGTCCCAGGTGAAGCGACGTCGAGCTCGGAGAAGGAGCGGAAGCGCGGGTCCCCGCCACGGTGGCGCGGCGGTCCCGCCACGGTGACCGAGTTGCAACTGGGTCGGCAGATGGCACCCTTTGGTCATGACCCATACCGATATCCCACGCCCGGAGTCCGGTGACGTCGTGGAGCTCATCATCGATGACCACCGCCTCTTCGAGAGGCTCATGCACCAGGTGCGCGACGAGACCCAGGACCGGGCGGGGTTGCGTTCGATGCTGTCCAACATCTTGGTGGCGCATGCCGAGGCGGAGGAGAAGTACGTCTACCCGGGCCTGGTCAAGACCGACGCCATCGAGGGCGAGGATGCCGAGCACAGCGAGCACGAGCACCACGAGATCAACGAGGCGCTGCTCGGCCTGCTCGAGGTCGAGGACACCGCGTCCGAGGATTTCGGCGACGCCGTGGAGGAGTTGACCAAGGCGCTCACGCACCACCTCTACGAGGAGGAGCGCGAGATCCTCAACCGGGCGCGCACCGACGTCGACACCGCCACCAAGGCTGAGCTCGGTGAGAAGTTCGCCGCTGAACGCTCGCGCCTCCTCGACGCGGACTGCGGCTCGGTCGACAACGTCCGCACGCTCGTCGAGGCTGCCAAGGCCGAGGACGACTGACGCGGGATACTGTCGCGGCGTGATTGTCGTCGGCCTCCTGCTTGCGGCCGGAGCAGGACGGCGCATGGGCATGCCCAAGGCGCTCGTCCTCGACGAGGCCGGTACGCCGTGGGCCGTACGAGCGGTCCGGACGTTGCGGGCGGGGGGATGCGACGAGGTCGTCGTGGTCCTCGGAGCCGAGGTGGATGCCGCCCGAGAGGCGCTCGACGCCGAGGCGGTCGACATCGTGATGGCAGCGGACTGGGCAGACGGCATGGGCGCCTCGCTGCGCGCCGGGCTGTCCCACCTGCTCTCCGCAGGAAGCACAGCCGACGCCGCGCTGGTCCATCTCGTCGACCTCCCGGACGTCGGAGCGCCGGTGGTCGCCCGGGTCGCCGAACTGGCCGGTCCCGCCGTGCTGGCGCGCGCGGCGTACGCCTCCGGCGTGCCCGGCCACCCCGTGCTCCTCGGCCGTGACCACTGGGCCGGCGTCCAGGCCACGGCCGCCGGCGACCGGGGGGCGCGGGACTACCTCCATGGGCGAGCCGTCGTCGAGGTCGACTGCGCGGACCTCGCAGGCGGTGCTGACGTGGACCGGATGCTCTGACCTGTCGCCACGGGCCGCAGCGGCCGTTGTCGCGGGCAACTAGTCTTGGCCGGGTGAGGAACCCAACGTCCGCCGCCGAGGTCGCCGAGGGGCTCGCCGACGTTGGTTACCTCGCCGACCAGGGGCTCGCGACGATCACGTACCTTGCGTTGTCGATGCAGCGCCCGCTCCTGCTCGAGGGTGAGCCCGGCACCGGCAAGACCGCGCTGGCCGAGGCGATCGCCGAGACCAGCGGGCTGCCGCTCATCCGGCTGCAGTGCTACGAGGGCATCGACGCCACCCAGGCGTTGTACGACTGGGACTTCACCCGCCAGATCCTGCACCTGCGCACCCTCGAGGCATCGACGCACTCCTCGCACGTCGAGCTGGACACCGACGAGGTCGAGCACTCGCTGTTCGACGAACGCTTCCTGCTCGCTCGGCCGATCCTGCGGGCGCTGCGCGAGAGCCCGGCGGTGCTGCTCGTGGACGAGATCGACCGCGCCGACGACGAGTTCGAGGCGTTCCTGCTCGAGGTTCTCTCCACCAACCAGGTCACGATCCCCGAGCTCGGCACCATCACTGCCAGCACGCCGCCGATCGTGGTTCTGACCTCCAACCGCACCCGCGAGCTCCACGACGCGCTCAAGCGCCGGTGCCTGTACCACTGGATCGACCATCCCGGGCTTGCCCGCGAGGTCGAGATCGTACGCACCCGCCTGCCGCACGTGTCGGCCACGCTCGCCGAACAGGTGGTGACCCTCGTACAGAACATGCGCGCCGCCGAGGGCATGATCAAGCCGCCCGGAGTCGCCGAGACCCTCGACTGGGCCGGTGCGCTGCACCAGCTCGGGCGGGCCGAGCTCGACCTGGAGTCCGCGGCGGCCACCATCGGCGCGGTCTGCAAGTACCGCGAGGACACCGAACGAGTTCGGGTGGCGCTGGACCGGTTGCTGGCGTCATGATCGTCTTGTCGGCCCCGCCGCCGCCTTCGCCGCCGCACGAGGGCGTGGAGATCTTCCTCGGCTTCGCACGTGCCTGCCGGTCCGCGGGCATCGGTGTCACCCCCGACCGGGCGCAGACCTTCGTCGCCGCCACCTGCCGGCTCGGCGCCGGTGACCGCCACAACGCCTACTGGGCGGGACGGTCCACGCTGTGCTCAGGGCCGGACGACCTCGCGACGTACGACCAGACGTTCCAGGCGTGGTTCGCCGCAGAGCTTCCCACCGGCCGCCCGCGGCCGCCAGCATCGCGCACGCTGCGCCAGGCTGACCTGGCCGCGGACCAAGGTGGCGAGGCGCCCGGTGACGAGCACGCCGTCGCCGTCCTCGCCAGCGGGGAGGAGACGTTGCGGCACCGTGACGTCGCCACGCTCTCGGCCGCCGAACGTACCGCGACCAACCGGTTGTTCGCCTCACTCGACGTTCGCGCGCCGCTGCGCCGGAGCAGGCGCCGCCGCCCGCACCGGCGCGGGGACATCGACGCCGCGCGCACCGTCCGCGACCAGCTGCGCCGCGCCGGCGAACCCGGACCGCTGCGCCACCGCAGCCCCAAGCCGCGACCGCGCCGGGTGGTGCTCCTCATCGACGTCTCCGGGTCGATGGAGCCGTACGCCGACAGCCTGCTGCGCCTCGCGCACCGCGTGGTCGCCGAGGCCCCGCGCACGACCGAGGTGTTCACCCTCGGCACCAGGCTCACCCGGGTGACAGCAGCGATGCGCCAGCGTGATCCGGACACCGCGCTGCTACTCGCCGGCCAGGTCGTTCCCGACTGGTCCGGCGGTACGCGCCTCGGCGAGGTCCTGCGCGCCTTCACCGACCGCTGGGGCCGCCGGGGCATCGCCCGTGGCGCGGTCGTCGTCATCGCCAGCGACGGCTGGGAGCGCGGCGACCCGCTATTGCTCGGCGAACAGGTCGAACGGCTGAGCAGGCTTGCCCGCCTCGTCGTGTGGTCCAACCCGCATCGCGGCAAGGTCGGCTACGCACCGGTCCAAGGCGGTATCGCGGCGGCGCTGCCGTACCTGGACGCGCTCGTCGCCGGTCACTCGATGGCGAGCTTCGCCGAGCTCTTGGAGCTGGTCGCCGATGCGTGACGTGCTGCAGGACATCATGGCGGTGTGGGATGCCGGCGAGACCGCGGGCGTCGCCACCGTCGTCCAGACCTTCAAGTCCGCGCCGCGCCCGGCCGGCGCGTCGATGGCAGTCTCACCCGGTGGCGAGGCGTCCGGCTCGGTGTCCGGCGGCTGCGTCGAGGGGGCGGTGTACGAGCTGTCGCAGCAGGTGGTGGCCGGCGACTCGCCGATGCTCCAGCGCTACGGCGTCACCGACGACGACGCGTTCGCGGTAGGGCTGACCTGCGGTGGCATCCTCGACGTGTTCGTCGAACCCGTCTCGCGAGAGCACTTCCCCGAGCTTGCGGGCGTCGCCGCTGACATCTCCGAGGGCCGCCCGGTCGCCGTCGTGACGGTCATCGAGCACCCGGACGCCGTACGGGTCGGCAAACGGATCGTCGTCCGTCCCGCGGCGGCCGAAGGCTCCCTGGGCTCGCGCAGGGCTGACGACGCCGCTGTCGACGATGCTCGCGGTCTGCTGGCCGCGGGGCGCAACGCGGTCGTCACCTACGGCCCGGACGGACAGCGCATGGACGAGGGCATGCGCGTCTTCGTCGCGTCGTACGCCCCCAAGCCGCGGATGCTCGTCTTCGGTGCCATCGACTTCGCCGCCGCGGTCGCCCGTCAAGGGGTGTTCCTCGGCTACGAGGTCACGGTGTGCGACGCGCGGTCGATCTTCGCCACCCCTGCCCGGTTTCCCGAAGCACACGAGGTCGTCGTCGACTGGCCGCACCGCTATCTCACGTCGCAGGTCGAGGCGGAGGGGTTGGACGGGCGTACGGTCATCTGCGTCCTGACCCATGACCCGAAGTTCGACGTCCCCCTGCTTCAGGTGGCACTACGGATGCCAGCGGGCCAGCGCCCCGCCTTCGTCGGGGCGATGGGCTCGCGGCGCACCCACGACGACCGGATCGCCCGGCTGCGCGAGGTCGGCCTGACCGATGAGGAGCTCAGCGGTCTGTCCAGCCCGATCGGCCTCGACCTCGGGGCTCGGACGCCGGAGGAGACCGCCGTGTCCATCGCCGCGGAGATCATCGCCTTGCAGTGGGGCGGCAAGGGTGACCGCCTGGCCGAGCGGGACGGACGCATCCACCACGACGAGATGGCCTGAGCGCTGGGGTTCGCCGTGCACGTGCAACGTTGGCGCAACCGTTGTGGCCAACATCACATCGGTGTATCAATGAAGGAACCGCGTGCCGCTATGCCCAGGAGGACTCCAGATGGCAACCGCCCAATCGACTCGCACCACCTCCATCACCGTCGAGGTCGATGACATGACCTACACCGACGTCGTCGAACCGCGGATGCTCCTGGTGCAGTACCTGCGTGAGCGTCTGGGCAAGACCGGGACACTGGTCGGTTGCGACACGACCAACTGCGGCGCATGCACTGTCCACCTCGACGGGCAGAGCGTGAAGTCCTGCACGATGTTCGCCGTCCAGGCCGACGGCCACGCGGTGACGACGATCGAAGGGCTCGCCCAGGGAGGCGAGCTGCACCCGATGCAGAAGGCGTTCCACGAGAAGCACGCGCTGCAGTGCGGCTTCTGCACCCCGGGGATGATCATGCAGTCGATCGACCTGATCAAGGAACACCCAGACCCCGACGAGCACACGGTTCGCGACGGGTTGGAGGGCAACCTGTGCCGTTGCACCGGCTACCAGAACATCGTCGCAGCAGTCCAGGAGGCCGCTCGTACGACCCGCGAGTCCGCTGCCTCGACGACCGAGGAGGGAGCAGCATGACCGTCACCGAGATCGGCAGCCCCCGCCGCCGCAAGGAGGACCAGCGCCTCATCACCGGGCGCACGCGCTACACCGACAACATCGTGCTGCCGGGCATGCTGCACCTGGCGATGGCGCGCAGCTCGTTCGCCCACGCGACGACCACCGCCATCGACACCCACGAGGCCACATCCTCCCCCGGAGTCGTGGCCGTCCTGACCGGCCGCGACGTCGCCGACGAGCAGGGCAGCCTGCCGTGTGCATGGCCGATCACCCCTGACCAGAAGGCACCGCCACACCCGGCGATCGCCGTCGACCACGTCGCGTTCGCCGGCGAGGTCGTCGCCTGTGTCATCGCCCGCAGCGCGGCCGAGGCGCGCGATGCCATCGAGCTCATCGACATCGACTACGACGAGCTGCCGGTCGTCCTGGACCTGGAGGAGGCGCTGACCGACGCGACGCTGGCACACCCCGACCTCGGCACCAACAAGTCCGCCACCTGGGTCTTCGACTCCGCCGAGGCCGGGACGGGCGACGACGTGGCCCAGGCGCTGGCGGCGTCGGAGCTGGTGCTCGAGCGCACCTACCTGCAGCAGCGCCTGATCCCCGCGTTCATGGAGCCACGGTCCACCGTCGTCGACCCGACCGGTGAACAGATCACGATGTGGTCGGCCACGCAGGTGCCCCACCTCTTGAGACTGATGCTCGCGTTGACGCTCAGCATTCCCGAGGGCAAGGTACGGGTCGTCGCACCGGATGTGGGCGGTGGCTTCGGCGGCAAGCTGCAGGTCACTCCCGAAGAGGTCATCACGATGCTGGCCGCGCGGCGTACCGGCAAGCCGTGCAAGTACACCGAGACCCGCAGCGAGTCGCTGATGGCTGCCCATCACGGGCGCGGACAGGTCCAGCGCCTCAAGCTCGGCGCGACCCGCGAGGGCATCGTGACCGGTCTCTCGGTCGACCTGCTGGCCGACATGGGTGCCTACCTCGGCCTGGTGACGCCAGGCGTCCCGATCCTCGGGGCGTTCATGTACAACTCGATCTACAAGTTCGCGGCCTACCGGTTCTCGTGCACCAACCTCTTCACCAACAAGGCGTGGACTGACGCATACCGAGGCGCCGGCCGGCCCGAGGCGACGTTCGCCATCGAACGTCTGATGGACGACCTGGCGCACGAGCTGGACATGGACCCCGTCGAGCTGCGGCGCAAGAACTGGATCAAGCACGAGGAGTTCCCCTTCTCCACCATCGCCGGTCTGGAGTACGACTCCGGCAACTACGAGGCGGCGACCGATCGTGCCCTCGAGCTCTTCGGGTACGACGATCTCTGCGCCGAGCGTGACCGCCGGCGCGCGGCCGGCGACCGCGTGCAGCTGGGGATCGGGGTGTCGACATTCACCGAGATGTGCGGCCTCGCGCCGTCTCGCGTGCTCGGCGCGCTCAGCTACGCCGCCGGCGGCTGGGAGCACGCCCAGGTGCGGGTGCTGCCCACCGGCGCCGTCGAGGTCGTCACCGGCGTGAGCGGCCACGGCCAGGGGCACGAGACGGCATGGAGCCAGATCGTCGCGGACCGCCTCGGGGTGCCCTTCGACAGCATCGAGGTGCTGCACGGCGACACCCAGACCTCGCAGAAGGGACTGGACACCTACGGATCGCGTTCGCTCGTCGTCGGCGGCATGGCCGTCGTCGCCGCGGCCGACAAGGTGGTCGAGAAGGCGCGCACGGTCGCGGCCCACCTGCTGGAGGCGAGCACCGACGACATCGAGTTCGCCGAGGGGAGGTTCTCGGTCAGAGGCACCGACCAGGGGCTCGCCCTCGGCGAGATCGCGTTCGCCACCTTCTCCGCGCACAACCTCCCCGACGGGTTCGAGCCGAGCCTGGACTCCGATGCCACTTTCGACCCGGAGAACTTCTCCTTCCCCCACGGCACCCACCTGGCCGCGATGGAGGTCGACACCGAGACCGGCGAGGTCACGTTGCGCAAGTACGTGTGCGTCGACGACATCGGTAACGTCATCAACCCCATGATCGTCGACGGCCAGGTGCACGGCGGTCTGGTCCAGGGCATCGCGCAGGCACTGTTCGAAGAGGCGGTGCACGACGAGTCCGGCACATTGGTGTCCGGGTCTTTCGTGGACTACCTGGTGCCGAGTGCGGCGGACCTGCCGTCGTTCACGACCGACCGCACCGTCACCCCGTCGACGACCAACGCGCTCGGCGTCAAGGGTGTGGGGGAAGCGGGGACGATCGCCTCCACACCGGCGATCGTCAACGGCGTCCTGGACGCGATCAGGCACCTCGGTGTGCAGGACATCGCCATGCCGTGCTCACCGCACCGCGTGTGGAAGGCGCTGCAGGACGGTGCCTCCAAGGGCCTGGGCGCAGAGGAGCCCGTACCCGACCGGGTGGCCCCGGAGCAGGACGCGGGGCCGATGAACAGCAGCGGGAACCTTCCGACAGGAGACTTCCAGTGATCCCCAGCGCTTTCGACTACCACGCGCCCACCTCGTTGGACGAGGCGCTCACCCTTCTCGCGCAGGGCGGAGACGACGCCAAGATCCTGGCTGGAGGGCAGAGCCTGATCCCGGTGATGCGGCTGCGGCTCGCGGGGCCGGAGCTGTTGATCGACCTCGGGCGCATCGACGGCCTCCGGGGCATCGAGGACGACGGCGACGCCGTCCGGATCGGCGCGATGACGCCGCACCACGACATCGCCAGCAGCGCTCTGCTCGGCGAGCATGCCGCCCTGCTCTGCGCGGCGGCGCGGACGGTGGCAGACCCCCAGGTACGCCACCGCGGGACGTTCGGAGGTGCGCTGGTGCACGCCGACCCGGCGGGGGACATGCCCGCACCGGCACTGGTGCTCGGCGCGGAGTTCGTGATCGCCGGTGCCGGTGGCATCCGTACCGTCTCGGCGACGGACTTCTTCGAAGGCCTCTTCACCACGGCGGTCGGGGAGGACGAGATCCTCACCCACGTGCGTATCCCCAAGCACACCGGCTGGGGCGCGCGCTATGAGAAGTTCACGCGGGTGGCCCAGCAGTGGTCCATCGTGGCAGTGGCCGCGACCGTGCGGGCCGAGGGCAGCGCGATTGCCGAGGCGAGGGTCGGGTTGACCAACATGGGGTCGGTCCCGATCCGGGCGGAGAGCGTGGAGGCGGCCCTGGCGGGCTGCGCGTTGGAGGAGGCCGCCATCGCGCGCGCGTGTGCAAGCGCCGCCGAGGGCACCGACCCGCCCACCGACACCAACGGCGACGCCGACTACCGCAGGCATCTGGCCACCGTGCTCGCCACCCGAGCGGTACTGTCCGCAGCCGGCGGCTGAGGGCTGACATGGATCTGAGGCACACGTTCACCGTTCCGGCGTCGCCGGAGGTCACCTGGGTGGCGTTCAACGACATCGAGGGCATCGCACCGTGCTTTCCCGGTGCCGCCCTCACCTCGGTGGACGGCGATGCTTTCACCGGGACGGTCAAGGTCAAGCTCGGACCGATCGCGATGCAGTACACCGGCACCGGTGTCTTCCTCGAGCGCGACGAGGTCGGACGTCGGGCGGTCCTGCAGGCCAAGGGCAAGGACAAGCGCGGTAACGGCACCGCCGTCGCCACCGTGGTCGCGCAGCTGTCCCCCGACGGCGGTGGCACCTCCGTCGTGGTCACGACGGACCTGTCGATCACCGGCAAACCCGCGCAGTTCGGGCGCGGTGTCATCCAGGAGATCAGCGACAAGCTACTGGGTCAGTTCGTCGACTGCATAGCCGCTCAGCTGCAGTCCACCGCTGTCGCGTCGACCGGCGAGCCTAGCCTCGCCGAGGCTGAGGCGGCCGTCGCCGGTTCGACCGGCTCCGGGCCACCACCTGCCCCGAGCATGCCGGACCCGCACACGGTGACGATGACCGACATCGTCCCACCGCCGCCCGTCGCCGACGCCATGCCGCGGCCGACCGCTCCGCGCACCGACCCGCAACACGCCGCCGAGCTGGATCTCGGCTCGACCGTGCTTCCGGTGCTGCTCAAGCGGTACGGCCCACCGGCGGCCGCCGCCCTCGCCGTGGTCGCTGTCATCGCCTGGGCAGCGCGCCGCTGAACCTGCCAGCACGTCCAGCCGACTCGGTTGAATGCGCAGCTGATCAGACCTACCCTTCGACCATGGCGACCCCCGCGCCGCAGCACCTCGCATGTCCGGCCGGGCGCGACCCCGCTGAGCTCGCCCGTACGTTGCGCCACGCCCATGAGGAGTTCGTCGAGACCGGCCGCATGACGCGTGCGGTACGTCCGGTGGTCGCGCAGTCGTGGGCTCGCAGCCTTGCTGAGGGTGTGGATCCGGAGACCTCCGCGGCCGAGCTGCAGCTCGACAGCGCCGAGCTGCGGGCGGCGCGCGCCGACCACCCACTGTTGACCGTGATGCCGGTGATCCGGCGTCTGCTCGTCGAGGACGCTGCCGACGCCGGTCTGCTGGTGGCGGTCAGCGACGCCATCGGCCGGCTGCTGTGGGTGGAGGGCTCACGGAGCCTGCGCGCGCGCGCCGAGGGCATGCTGTTCACCCCTGGCGCGAACTGGAGTGAGGCACATGTTGGCACCAACGCGCCCGGCACGGCGTTGGCGTTGGATCTGCCGGTGCAGATCTTCGGCGCGGAACACCTGTCCCGACCGGTCACCCCGTGGAGCTGTTCGGCCGCTCCCATTCACGACCCCGACACCGGCGCGCTCCTCGGTGTCCTCGACCTCACCGGCGGCCACCAGGTCGCAAGCTCACAAAGCCTTGCCCTCGTCCGGGCGACGGTGGCCGCGGTGGAAGCGCAGCTGCGGATCGAGCGGCTGAGCAGCCGTCAGCCGACCCCGCCGACGATGGACCGCCGTGGCGCGGACCGCGCGATGCTGCGGGTGCTCGGCGTACGTGGTGCGGTGCTCGGACAGTCCGCGCGTTCGACCCAGTTGAGCCTGCGCCACTCCGAGCTGCTGCTGCTGCTCGCGTCGGCCCCGCAAGGAATGTCCGGCGGTGAGCTCGCCCGGGCGCTCAGCCGGACCGAGCAGGCGACGGTCACCGTACGCGCCGAGCTGTCCAGACTGCGTACCCTGGTCGATCCCATGCAGATGCAGTCCCGTCCGTACCGCTTGACGTCCCCGTTGCGCACCGACGTCGATCGGGTGCGAAGGGCCCTGGCCGAGGGCCAGCTTCGACGCGCGGTCACGCAGTACCAGGGGCCGATCCTGCCGCAGTCGCAGTCCCCAGGAGTGGTGGCGATGCGCGAGGAGCTGCATGCCGAGCTGCGCGCGGTCCTGGTCGACGCGGCAGACCCGGACGCGTTGCTCGGTTTCGCCGACACCGCTCACGGTCGCTGCGACCTCGGCGTCTGGGAGAGCGCCCTTGCCGCGATGCCGGCGAACTCCCCCCGGCGGCCGCAGGTCCAAGCGCACGTCGCCCGGCTCCGCGCGGCGCCCCACCCTCCCCGCTGAGATCGACGCTTCGGCGCCCGTTGTCCGGGCGGTGACAAGCGGTCTTACGTCGATCTCA
>Ga0136640_10000832_pt1 | contig 12007 bp, 13 predicted proteins | sample AntDrymUQ8642106_2_FD_105498 | JGI IMG/M metagenome (GOLD analysis project Ga0136640, IMG submission 105498) | Polar desert sand microbial communities from Dry Valleys, Antarctica - metaG UQ864 (21.06) | ecosystem: Environmental > Terrestrial > Soil > Desert | place: Antarctica: Dry Valley...
GAAGCTCATAACGGTTGTCCGCGCCACAGAAAAGCCCGGAAATCTTATGCATCCAGGAATTATCGAAGTAATGTTAATCGCCAGTATGCAGCCAGGAATTATCGAAATAATGTTGATCGTCAATATTACGAAACCCGCGGCTATAGTTACAATAGACCAAGTTTTTATCGCCGACATCGCAATTTAATTAATTTGGGTGTCGCGACCGGCGGTGGCGCTTTAATCGGCGGTATCGCTCGGGGTAAAAGAGGTGCCGGTATTGGTGCTTTAGTCGGTGCTGGCAGCGGTGCGCTTTATACATATGTTTTGAACAAGAAAAAACGTCGTTATTAATTTTGATTTGACGCAATTTAATGCCGTAAAGTTTGAGACTTTACGGCATTTTTTGTTTTATCAACGATTTTACTGGAGCATCAAACGTTTATTTTAATGTTTATACTAGACTGTTGAATATCTTTCGATATAGTATTTTTAACTGTATACTCAAAATAGAAAAGCATTTGGCGGCATTATATTAGGAATTTGGCACGGTGCTTGCTAAGTTAAATATGGAAGAAAGTGATAAGACTTTCAAATCATGGAAGGAGATTTAATCTAATGAAAAAATTTATAACAGCATTTATAGCGATGGCAGTTATGGCAATAATGATGCCGCTTGCCGCAGAGGCGCAGACCTACCAAACAAGAAGAGTTTATAGAAATGGTCGTTATCAAACGGTTCGTGTCTACAAAAAACCGAGCTTTTATCGTCGTCACCGCAACGCGGTCAATATTGGAGTCGGAACTGGTGCCGGTGCGTTGATCGGCGGAATTGCCCGTGGTAAAAAAGGTGCTTTAATCGGTTCGGCAATCGGCGCAGGTGGTTCGGCTCTTTATACCTATAAACTTAAGAAGAAAAAACGCCGCTACTAAATTTTAAGCAGCGCAAAATTAGAAAGCGTGAGAAGTTGAAAGATTTCTCACGGCTTTTCAATTTTAACAATTATATATAGCCGAAACCTCAAGTTCTTTTTCCATTACTAAATCCGTTTGGGCATCGTTTCCGAGCAAAAAAATATGGTTGCCGACTTTTTGAAATCCGAGCTTTCCGTAAAACTTCTGCGCTCGAAAATTATATTCCCAAACGCCGAGCCACATCGTTTGGAAATTCTGTCGTTTTGATTCATCAAAACACATTTGCATTATTTTTGCGGCTACTCCTTTGCCGTGAAATCCGTGCTCCACATAAAGTCTCTGTAGCTCGATTGGATTTTTATCCGAAATGCAATCTTCTCTTGAATGTTTTTGCAGTTTTGCGTAACCGATCATTTCTCCATCTATTTCAGCGATAAAAAATATTGAATTTTCATCGGCAAGTTCGCGCTGTGTCTGTTCAAAACTAAAAGCTTCGGAAATATAGTGGTTCATATCTTCCGGCTTGTTTAGAGGATTATCAGCAAAGGTATCGTTAAATATTTTTATCGCCAGAGGTGTCAGCCTTTCGGCATCTTCAACTGCTCCGTATCGAATCTCCAGTTTAATTTCACTTGCTCCCATAAAATTTATTAGTAATTTCACTGTGCACTTGGCGACCTTTTCCAAAATCGACAATCAATTTTATTTTCTAGTATTAAAACGCATAAAACCAATTCGTAACTTTAAAAAAAGTTGTGTATAATTCAGACACTTAATTTCTTTATTAAAAGCTGGTGCAACTATTTTTTTGTATCCGCGCATCTATTTTTCAGGTTAATGTGTTTTTTGCGCCGTAAGTTCTTCACTTTTAAACGCGTTTTGTGTCGAACTATTCTAATAGTAAATAATTACTGAAAAATGGGGAATTCTGTGGAGTGAATATAATGTTTAAATTTAATTTTTTTCGTTTTTTGTTTATCTTATCTTTAGTTTTCTCTCTGACCTTTGCGGCTTTTGCCGACACAATCCGCCTTAAAGACGGAAGCATTATAAAAGGTAGAATTGTTGGTTTTAACGGTGGAAGATTTACAGTCGTCGTTGGTGATGACAATAAACAACGTCAGATGAACTTTACAGCAGACGAAATTGAATCAATCGTTTTTGATTCCGGCTCAAGTACAGTGCAGGCGGCAAACACATCAAATCAAACTTCATCGAAGCCAACAAATAATAACATTGACAAAACAGTTATTCAGGTCGGGCAAACCCCAAAAGCCACAGACGTCCAAAACAATCAAAACAAAAATAGCCCAACAACTTCACCAAGCCCAGATACGAGCGCAACAAACAACCCAGTTTCAAAACTGAAACCGATCGAGTTAAACGTTAAAGTTCTGGCGGATAACACCTCAAACGGCTGGACAAATTCGGGCTGGGTAGTGCGAAAGGGACAAAAGATCAGAATTACCGCAAAAGGTCAGATTTCTCTAGGCAACGGACGAACTTCAAATCCAGGCGGAATCTCTACCCTCGCGGATAATGATAAACTTAGAAAAGATTCCCCGACCGGCGGTCTAATCGCCGTTATCGGAGACGACAATAACGACTTTATATTTATCGGTCAATCCCTCGAATTTGTCGCCACGCGTGACGGAGCGTTATTTTTAGGCGTCAATGAAGGAAACTTAAACGACAATTCCGGAACTTTTGAAACAAAAATTGAAATTGAAATAGACCCAAATTAAAAACTCAAAAAATTTCGCACATCAAGCAATGGTTTTTGTTATAAAAACCATTGCTTGATGTTTTTTATTACTTGTAAAAGTTTGACAAAGTATTTCCTTGATTTCTTCCAACTAAAAGAACACAATCGGTATCTAAACTTGTAAAAAATTTCAGGAAGGGAAAAATTTATGCAAACCGGCATCTCAATTCATTTTTCGAGAGTATTTATATTTCTAATCGCAATCACCTTCGTGTTTAGCTCCGTCGCGTTCGCGCAGTCCCGCCCGCAGAAGTCCGATACGCCAAAAGGCACGCAGAAAAAAAATCAGCGTCCAGTTCCAAAAACTGAAGAGGAAGTCAGGCAAGAGGAAGAACGGAAAAAACTCGAAGAAGAGCGCAAGAAGCTTGAAGAAGAAGTAAAGAATGCGGTTGTCGATGACGAAGTTATAAAAATCAAAACCAATCTGGTAAATGTTGACGCGGTTGTTTATAACAAAAAAACCGGACAAATCATTACCGGTTTGAAAAAAGAAAATTTTGCCGTTTTTGAAAACGGCATTAAGCAAGAAATCACAAATTTTGCCACGCCTGAGGCTCCGATAACCGTGAGCTTAGTTGTTGAATACAGTAAATGGTCTGAAATTTTCGGAGCTTACGCGAGTCGCGGTCAGGAAGCCGGAAAGCTCGAAGTCGTGCGACCGGTGGCGTATTTTTTGTCGAGATTTATCAAGCCGCCCGGTGATTATGCTTCGGTTATTGCTTTTGATATGAGACCGACGCCGATTACTGATTTTACGAACGACCCAAACCGTTTGCGCCAAACCGTTGACTTACTTTTGCGAAACAATCCGGCTTTTCGTGAAAATAATTTATTCGATGCTGTAAAATTCGCGCTCATCGGCGGCAGAGGCGACACTGTAGTTTTGGAGAATTCAAAAGAGCGTACGGCTCAATATGGCGGAATGATTGAAGTGCAGTCAAAACGGCGGGCAATTATTCTGGTTGCTTCCGGCATTGATACGTTTAGCCGAACAAATTATGACCAGGTTCGGAAAATCATTCAAAATGCTGGTATTCCGATTTATATTCTCAGCACGGGAAATCTTTTTTATAAAATGTACGAAAGCCAACTCGACGCAACCGATAGTATTAGCGGAATGCCGGGGAGATTGACATTTCTGCAGGCTCAGAACGCGATGAACACATTCGCCAAAGAATCCGGTGGAGCGCATTTCCCGATTACGTTTGAAGGCGAAATTCCTTCAGCTCTCAACAGCATCAACGGTTTATTACGAAATCAATACAGCATTGCCTATGACGCGACGGAAAAACGTGAACCCGGCAAGAAATACAAATTGGAAGTGAGGGTGGACGTCAACGGCGACGGACAATACGAGGAAAAACAATATACTGTTCAGCACCGTCCTTTTTTCACTACGCCAAAAGCCCCGAAACAATAAACTAGAAATATAGGAATTTTTACAGGCGGAATTATTTCCGTCTTTTTTTATTTTTTATATACCAAAAATTTTTAGTTTAAACTCATCATTTGTAGTGTGAAGTTCCGTGCGCTGACCGGAAAATAAACTCGTCTGCCGCAGAAGCATCGGCAAACCGCCTTTCGGCACGTTCGTTCCATATTCTCGTTTGGTAAAAATAGAAGCGATTTGCGGATTAAGACGCTGCGTAATTCCGTAGCGGATTGCTCTTGAGGCCGGTGGAACAAATCCGTTTGTACGGCGCGGATTAATAATTTCGATAGTATTATCAAAAATCAAAATGCGCGTCGGCACGTCCTTAACAGCTAAGTCCCGATGAATCAAAGCATTTACAATCGCCTCACGTATGGCAAACAAATGATAGTTGCGGCGCGGCTCGACGGGCGCATTTTTAGTCGTGTTTGATCTTTTGGGTTTTTCTTTTAATAAATCAGTATAGCGTTTGATAAAATTGATCGAAGATTCGTAAAGCGACAAAAGATTTCCGTTTAATTCAACGCTCTCAACTATTTGAGCATTGCCATTAGTGCCCGAAAAACGAGTAGCCGTTATCGTTGAACGCGGCACAAATCCACTAACTCTTTCGTTTTTTCCAAAAAGCAGAACAGCCGCCACCGTCGGCATAAACTCCTCGCTATTTCCGATTGCCAGGAGCAAATCCTTTTTCAAAAAATCACCAGTTTGGTAAATATTTCTGCCCAGCGTAGAATCATCAAAAGCATTTGCGAAACTCCACAAAAGAGCGTCGTCAAAATCATTTTCAGACGCGTCTTGAACGGGAATATTTTCATAAACCAGCGGGCGAATTTCGTCGAGCCAATTTGATAATTCTTCGCGCGCAACTTCGCGTTTTTCTGCCCCAATTCGCAAATAAAATCTGCCGTCTCTGGTGCGATACGGTCGCCGTCTGCCTTCAACATCTAAAACAACTATTCTTCTACCGTTATCAAATGCGATGCAGTCTAGGAGCGGCAAAAGCGGCGGGAAAATATCTTCGCGGCAGATGCGTGCCAATTCCTGCTGCACTTCCTCGGCATTACTCACGCCTTCAATGCGCAATTGGTCGCTGACGCCGAAAATCATCGTTCCGCCCGCCGTATTGGCAAGCGCAACAATTCCCTTTGCAAGTTTCTCCGAATTTGAAAGTTTTACTTTTAATTCGAGGTATGTGTCTTCCCCGCCGCGAATAAGACGGAGAAGTTCTGACCGCGTGGTTTGCGGAGCAGGTTGGTTCAAGATATATTCTTGAAAAGAACGGTCGCCTGAGGTTTCAAGACGCTGATTATAACGAATCTTTTTTCGCGGCATCAAAAGGGCTAGTTATTTATGTCAGGACGGCACATTCGCCAAGCCGCCCGAATGTTTTCATATAGAAAACATTTCTGGAATTAAAACTTTCAACGCCTTTTATTGAAACATTTATAAATTAAAAAGTAAAAGTCTGTATAAAAAGCCCAATTTTATTTGCGCTTTATAAAAAATTTACGCAAACTTGAAAAGTTTTTTCTATTTCACACGAAAATAATTTACAAAAGTGGAAAATGAAACTATTACAGCCTACGTCGGTCTTGGCTCAAACTTAGGCGATCGAGCGGGCAATTTGCTGCTTGCCGTGCGCGGGCTTTTGGAAGCGAGTTTTTTCGTCCACAAGTTGTCTGCCATTTACGAAACTGAACCAAACGGCGTCATCGGACACGAAAAGTATTTGAATTTGGTAGCTGAAATTCACATTATCAGCGTTTCACCTTCACAAATGATGGCACGAATGATGCGAATCGAATATCTGCTCGGTCGCCGCGATAAAAATTTGAAGAAACCCCGCATCATTGATTTGGATTTGCTGCTCTACGGCAATTTTCAATGTTACACGGAATTTTTAACCCTACCGCACCCGAGAATGCACGAACGTAGATTTGTTTTAGTTCCTTTGGCAGAACTTGCGCCGCATTTGTCTCACCCCGTTCAAAATAAAACGATTCAAAAACTTCTGGAAATTGTTGAAGATGATTTGGAAGTAAAACGCTGGAACCCGAATCAACAATAAATGGTGAACGGTGAATTACGAAAGAATTCATAAATTTACTATTTGCCACTTATCACTTACCGCTTTCTTCGTTTTCCATTTTTCATTTTCCGTTTTACACTGATTTTATGGCATACCTACAGCCCGACAAACCCGAAAAAGTTTATGTTCCCGCCCTTCGAGCAGCGAAGGAACGTGGCGAAAAATTAGTCTGTCTAACCGCTTACGATTATCCGTCAGCACGGATTGTTGACGAAGCCGGCGTTGAAATAATTCTCATCGGAGATAGTATGGGTAACGTTATACACGGCTACGGCAACACAATTCCCGTCACCCTGGATGAAATTCTTTCAGCCGTCAAAGCTGTCAAACGCGGCTCAAACCGAGCTTTAATCGTTGCCGATATGCCTTATGGAAGCTATCACACAGGCGAAAACACAACCGTCCGAAATGCCTTGACCTTGATGAAAGACGGCGGCGCCGAAGCCGTTAAGCTCGAAGGCGGACGAAACCGCGTGGAACTTGTCAAGCGTCTGGTTGATGAAGAAATTCCCGTGATGGCGCACATCGGACTCACTCCCCAATCAGTTCATAAACTCGGCGGTTATAGTGTTCAAGGCAAAACCGCCGATGCCGCCGGGCGCTTGATTGAAGACGCGAAAATGCTTGAAGAAGCAGGCGCCTTTGCCGTCGTTCTGGAACTTGTGCCGCGCGAGATTGCCGAAATTATTACCAAAAACTTAAAGATTTCAACGGTCGGAATTGGTGCAGGAGCAAGTTGCGATATTCAGGTCTTGGTTTTGCACGATTTAATCGGATTGTCTTTCGGCAGACTGCCGCGCTTTGTGCGCCAATACGCGAACCTCCGTGAAGTAATGACCGAAGCCGTAACGAACTGGATGGAAGATGTAAAAAGCGGAAATTATCCTGAAAAAAGCGAGTCGTACGGTTTGCCGAAAGACGTAAATATCGAAGAGGCAAAATCAACCGCTTCTTAACGCGTATGGAAATTATCAACCGCCGACAACGGATGTCTTCTCTGAGCCGCAAACTACGGCGTGAAAATAAAACCGTCGGTTTGGTGCCAACGATGGGCGCGCTGCACGAAGGGCATTTAAGTCTTGTCAAAGAAGCAAAGCAGATGTGCGATGTCGTGATTGTTTCGATTTTCGTCAATCCGGCACAATTTAACGAAGGCGATGATTTCAAGAATTACCCGCGTGATTTAACCGCTGATGCAGCACTTTTAGCCGAATATCAGGTTGATTATATTTTTGCACCCGACACGCAGGAAATTTACGGCGAAAACTTTGCGACTTATATTTTTGTCGAAAATTTAACCGAAACTCTGGAAGGCGCATCGCGTCCCGGACATTTTCGCGGCGTGGCGACCGTCGTCGCAATTTTTTTTAACACGATTCGTCCTGATTACGCTTTTTTCGGACAAAAAGACGCTCAACAAGTCGCAGTTATAAAACGCCTCACGCAGGATTTAGGCTTTGATACGGAAATCGTCGTCGGGCGAATCGTCCGCGAAGAATCGGGTTTAGCGTTGTCTTCCCGAAATGTTCGGCTTAGTCAAGCAGAAAGAATTGCCGCTGCAAGTATATTTCAAGGGCTGCGCGCCGCTAAGATTGCCGCTCGTGAAGGCGAACGCAGCGCCGCAAAATTAGTTGAAGCAGCGCGTCGAAGGATTGAAATAGAACCGCTTGCGCAAATTGATTACGTTGCTGTGGTCGACAGCGAAACGCTGATGCCGATTGATAAGATTGGAGACAATCCGATTTTGGTGGCGGTGGCAGTTTGGTTTGGCAAAACCCGTTTGATAGATAATACAATTCTTAACCGCAGACAGTAAAAAAGCATAAAACCGGCATCTAAATTTGCGTATTGTCAAAGTTTGACAATCAACAAAAATATGAAAAACGTTAAATTATTATTAACTGTTTTGAGTCTTGTTTTGGCGCTGTCATTCGCGGCATCCGCCCAGAGCGGAATATTGACCTCGATTGATGGTCAAAAAATTGATGTACAGGGTCAAAAGGATAAGGTTGTCGTTTTGGCAATCGGCGCAAGTTGGCTGCCGCTTTCAAACCAGCAGGCTATTTTTATCAATAAACTGGCGAAAAAGTATGCTAACAGCGATGTCGTAATATATTTCGTCGCGACCGATTCGACATCTGCAAAATCAAAAAATTACGCGAGCGACGATGAAGTTCGCAAATTTGCGAGCGGCAACAAAATGAACGTTACTATTCTCCGCGATTCGGATGGATTAGCAACGCTCAAAAAATATAATATCGACCAATTGCCTTCTTTTGTGATTTTAGATAAAAACGGAAAGCTGGCGACAGAACCTTACAGCGGTATTGACCCGAAAAGCGATATTACGATTTCTATCTCGCAGGCAATTGATAAAATTATGTAAAAATTTCCACAAACTAAAGTGATTAAACAGGATGATAATTTTTTCCATCCTGTTTTTCTTTTAAAAGGTATTCAGCATTTTATAAACCAGGTTTATCGGCAACCCCACTACATTCCAGTAATCACCTTCAATTTGTTCGATAAACAATGCGGCTTGCGCCTGCACGGCATAAGCGCCGGCTTTATCGAGCGGCTCGCCTTTTTCGATTAAAAATTTTGATTCCGAATCATTAATTTCGGCAAATTTGACACGTGTCCTTTGCAGATCAACTTCTACTTTATATCTGTCGTCTAAAACCTTGACTAAAGCAACGCCGGTTAAAACTTCGTGCCACCTGCCAGAAAGCGCTTGCAGCATACTTTCGGCTTCGGCAAAATCGTTGGGCTTACCAATGATTTTATCGCCGACGACAACGATTGTATCCGCTCCTAAAACAAGCTCGTCCGAATATTTTTCGGCAACTGTTTCAGCTTTGTTTTTTGCCAATCTTTGAACGTAATCTTCAGGTTTTTCGCTGACCAATGCCGTTTCGTCAATGTCTGCCGTGTGTTTTTCAAATTCCCAGCCGACGGCGGTTAAAATTTCGGCGCGGCGCGGACTTGCCGAAGCTAAAATTAATTTTGGAAGCTTTATCATTGAACATTTAGCGTTTAACATTTAACATTTACAAGTACTTGGAAATAAATGATAACTGATAAATGTTGAATGTAAAATGGAAGACCTTTTTCGCTCGCTGCCAAAACTTCTGAAAGAATTTGAAGACACGGAACAAGTCCGCGAAGCGGTGGCATTTGCGGCTTGGCGAAAAATCGCGGGCGAAGCTTTGGGCGAACACACTGTTCCTTTTCGGCTTTTCAATAAACATTTAATTGTGGCGGTAGCTGATAAAACCTGGAAAAGACATCTCGAAACGTTGAGTGGACAGATGATTTTCAAAATAAATTCCGTGCTCGGGCAAGCCCTCATTACATTTATCGAATTTCGCATAGATGAAGAAGCGATTCGTCAGGAACGTATTAAATTTTCCAATTCAACACTTTCCGATGCGGAATTGGAAGAAGTAGCTTTGGAAGAAGTGACACCGAAACTTCGCCATTCAGCTGACTCAATAAAAGATGATAATTTGCGTTATCAATTTTTGCTCGCGGCGGGTAGTTGTTTGGCACGGAAAAAGAAAATGGTGAATAAAGAATAGACAAAAGCCGGATTTATAGATTCTATTTACCATTTAATATTCACGGTTTACAAATTTATGGATATAAGAAATATAGCCAAACTTGCACATTTAGAAATTACCGATGAAGAAGTTGCGCTTTATACGCCGCAGATGGCGGAGATTGTGGCATACGTCGAGCAGTTAAACGAACTTGATACACAAAGAATTGAACCGGCAATCGGCGGTTTGACTAAAGAAGGCACGGCAACACGGACGATTCGTGAAGATGTTCCACATCAATCGCTCGGGCAAAAAAGCGCGCTCGACCAGGCGCCTTCGGCAGTTGCGGGACATTTTCAAGTGCCGAAAGTTTTATGAAATCAGTTGTCAGTTGTCAGTTGTTTGTTCTCAATTGGCTGAAAATTTTTGTCTTCTGTTTTCTTTCTTGCGTCTTCTGTCTTCTGTCGTGCAGTGTTCCAAATTTGGAAAATCCTGTTTGTAATGATTCCCGGCAAGCGGTCAAAGAATTTTATTCCTTGCACTTCGGCAGTGATATGAAGCCGACTGACGAAAATCTTGAACTGCGTGAAAAATTTTTGACCGATGAATTAAAGCAGGAACTGCTCAATCAACGAGACGGAGCAAAAGATTATTTTACGGCGACCGACGATTATCCAAAGGCGTTTCGTGTCGGCAGCTGCGCGGTTGAAAATGAAAACAAAACCGTTTTTCAGGTCGTACTTTTTTGGCGAGACGACACGCGCAGCCAGCAGCGAGAAATCAAAGTTGAAACAATTAAACAAAACGATAAATGGTTGATTAATAAAATTTTTGACGATCCAAAATAAAAACATCTTTTAGCCACAAAAGAACACAGAGGCTTTTGAGAAAAATCATAAAATTTTCATCAACCTCTATGTTCTTTTGTGGCTAAAATACCTACTAAAATGAGTGGAATCAAATCAAACATCGAAAAAACTTTAGACAATGCCGAAAGACTGAACACGACGCTTAATTCGTTTCTTGCAATTGAGCGCGAATACGCAATAAATCGTGCCGCAGAGCTTGAGAAATCTCCCGCCCGAAATCAAACGCTGCACGGCGTGGCAATTGCCGTTAAAGACAATATCTGCACCAGCTTTTCGCAAACTTCGTGCGGCTCGCATATTCTCGGCAAATACCGACCGCAGTACAACGCGACAGCTGTTGAAAAATTGTTGAACGCGGGCGCGATTATTATCGGTAAAACGAATTTGGATGAGTTCGCGATGGGTTCGTCGAACGAAAATTCCGCGTTTGGAACGGTCAAAAATCCGTGGGACGTTAAGCGCGTTCCGGGCGGAAGTTCCGGCGGTTCAGCCGTTGCCGTTGCATCCGGCGTAGTTCGTGCCGCGCTTGGTTCGGAAACCGGCGGCTCGGTTCGCCAGCCCGCTTCATTTTGCGGAATTGTCGGACTCAAACCGACTTACGGGAGAATCTCGCGCTACGGTTTGGTGGCTTTCGCTTCTTCTCTCGACCAAATTGGAATTTTCGGACAAACTTGCAAAGATGTCGCGCAGGCTCTGGGCGTAGTCAGCGGACGCGATGAACACGACGCGACAAGCGCAGATGTTACTGTTCCGGATTATACCGCCGCTTTAGAAAAAGATATAAAAAACAGAAAAATCGGCGTGCCGCGCGCTATTTTCGGCGAAGGTCTCGACGAGGAAGTCAGAGAATCAGTCGAAAATGCCATTGAAAACTACCGAAAATTAGGTGCGGAAATAGTCGACATAGAACTGCCGCACTCGAAATATTCTATCGCGGTTTATTACATTCTCGCTCCCGCTGAGGCTTCCTCAAACCTGGCGCGGTTCGACGGCGTTCGCTACGGTCTTCGCGCGGAAAATTCTCCCGCTTTGCGCGAGATGTATAGCAAAACCCGTGAAGAAGGTTTCGGCGCGGAAGTTAAACGCCGCATAATGCTCGGCACATATGTCTTGTCGAGCGGCTATTACGACGCTTATTACGCCAAAGCGCAAAAAGTTCGCACATTACTCAAACAGGATTTTTTAAATGCCTTTGAAAAATGCGATGTGATTTTAACGCCGACTGCTCCGACCACCGCCTTTAAAATCGGCGAAAAGTCTGACGACCCGCTGGCAATGTATCTGTCTGATATTTTTACGGTTTCGGCAAATCTGGCAGGCATTCCAGGAATTTCAGTTCCGTGCGGTTTATCTTCAACCGGCTTGCCGATTGGCTTGCAGTTATTGAGCACACATTGGGCGGAAGAAGTTTTA
>Ga0136640_10000833_pt1 | contig 12000 bp, 8 predicted proteins | sample AntDrymUQ8642106_2_FD_105498 | JGI IMG/M metagenome (GOLD analysis project Ga0136640, IMG submission 105498) | Polar desert sand microbial communities from Dry Valleys, Antarctica - metaG UQ864 (21.06) | ecosystem: Environmental > Terrestrial > Soil > Desert | place: Antarctica: Dry Valley...
ATTTACAGCCGCTAACATTGCAATGGGTTTTCTGGCAGTTCTAACTTCGGTACGCGGCTTTCAGGTCATTTCTCTCAATCCCGAACAAGCCGCCATCTATTTCGCATACGCCGCCAAAGCCATCGCTCTGGCAATTGTTTTTGACACGATTGACGGACGTGTCGCCCGGATGACGCGAACTTCAACCGAAATCGGTGTTCAGCTTGACTCGTTGGCGGACGTTTTAACATTCGGCATCGCGCCAATTGTTTTAATTTACAGTTGGGCAATCGGCGCGACTTTCGATGAAGCTAATTTTCTGCATGCATTCGGCGTTTTTGTTTTGTTTATGTATTTGATGTGCGGAACTTTTCGACTGGCTCGATTTAATCTGAAAGCGACACGCCCAAGAGTTTTGATTGAAGGAACGCCGAAAATCGATAAAAAGAATTTTGTCGGACTTCCAATTCCGCCGGCTGCCGGACTCCTCGCCGCAATCGTTTACCTGCATCCGCTTCCGCTTAGTACTTTTCCGGCTAATCTTTCAAATATTTATACAATTTTGATGATTGTTCTGTTGGCAATTCTCGGGCTTTTGATGGTTAGCACAATTCGTTACAACAGTTTCAAAACCGCCGGTTCTGGCAAACAAAGTGTCTATTTTATTTTAATTATCGCCGCGCTCGGAATGCTCGTCTGGCTTTTTCCGCAATACATACTTTTCGCAATCGCCTTCACATACGTCGCGCACGGCGTCGTCTGGTATGTGGTGAGTTTTTTAAGTCCGAAAAGGCGAGAAAACACTGAAGAATCAGTAATTTAACGCAGTTTTTTACTATTCTGTTTTATTATTCTCGACTTCAGTATTTAACGTTTCCCTGCGTTTTCCAATCGGAATAACATTTTCCGTTCGACGCTTTTTGCTTCGTTTCGGTGAAACTTCCGGGCTGTCTTCGGGAAACTTGCTGCGGCTGACGACAACGAGCGCGATTAGTGTGATAAACATTAACGCAACAGCTGTTGTGTGCAGAACGAAATCGAAGAGGCTGTGAACGAGAATCGCGAAACATCCAGCCAGCGCTCCAACCCCCACACCGCGCCGAAAAGGAATCGAAGTTTGCGCGTTTTTCATGCCAATTCGAAATAACGTAAAAACAAAAAATCCGGCAATTATTAAACCAATTATTCCCGCATCAGCCAACACTTGCAGGTAATCATTGTGCGCCTGTTCGACGCGCTCCAGACCGTTAAGAGAATCAAACGGCGTATAAGCGACAGCATAGGAACCGTATCCGGTGCCGAAAACAAAATTGTTTTTGATAATGCTTAGAGTAACGTTCCAGATATGCGTGCGATTGGTTGAAAAATCTTCTGAAGCAGCCGTTTCCGCAAGCCTGGTTAAAGATGATTCACCGCCAATTAACATCGAACCCACAACTATCGTCGCAATCAGTAAAACCGCCAAACCAACTTTTAAAATCAGCTGATTATAGCCTCTGGTTTTAGTCGTCAGCATAATCAGAAAAATAATTTCCGCCAGCAGCGAAATCAGACCGCCCCGCGAACCGCTTAAAATTAGCGCGATTCCCATCAGCGCGACGGCGGTTATGTAAAGCAATTTTTTGTCTTTCTGCACGGCTCCGACGAACATTAATCCTAATGGAACAGCGATGCTCATCTCCATGAACGCCGCAAAATTGTGCCGGTTGACAAATGAACCGAAAGGAGTCGCGTAATCGACTTCATAGATCCCGTAAATTTTATTCGGGCTGAGAACAGATTGGAGAATAGCAAAAAATGCGAAGGCAAAACCGAATACTGTGATTAGTAAAACTAACTTGTTCAGACGTTTCGCACTGTCAATGTAAGTTAAAAGCGCGGATAGAAAAATAAAAAGAGCTAAAAAATGAAGAGCCCCGACAAGAGTCCAAAACGGATCAAGTGAAATTGTGCGCGAAATCCCCGTCACCCCACCGACATCGGAAAAACTGCCAAACGGAATAACTTGAATAAGTCCGTAAACAAATGCCGCGAAAAGCGGAATCGGCAGAAGGCTTTTGTTAAAACGCAAAACTCCGGCGGTAAAAGCGTCAAATGCCCATAATAAAACTATAACTGCCGCGAGCAGATAAAAAACAGCGATGACCGGCTGATGAACCGCCCCGTAAGCCAGCGTGGTGAAAATAGTCGTGGCGCAGAGCAGAAAAAACAGAATTTTGCTCGCCCAGGTTGTTTCAATTTCGTTTATCATTTGGAATTAATCAAATCGCCGCATTCATCCGTGAGTTGAGACGTTACACCGAATCAAACGTCGGAAAGAACTGTGACTGCGGAATAGGTTTTACCTTATTTTTTCCAGCTTGAAATCGTCATACCAGAACGTTCCGAAAATTGGGCAATCCGCGCCGCAAAAATCACGAGTGGTGCGGATGCCGATCGCTTCGGCGTTCGGCGGAGCGGTAAAATTAAGCTTTATTTGCTGCCATTCTTTCTGATCAGTCGGAAAAGGTTTGCTGACTGCTAAATTTTTTTCATCGTTGGCATTGTAAATCTCCAGTGTCGGCATTCCTGAACTTTTCAAATTTTCCGTGCGTAGCCAAACACTGAGCTGATATTTCGCGCCCGGTTCGACCGCAACGTACTGCAGAATGTTAAACAAAGTCGGATCAGTAAATCCGCTAAAGGAAACTCGCAGACTCCGACTGCCTTCGTATTTTTTTGTCGGGTCAGGTTTAACATCCATTTTGCCGATTGAAGAAATTTTCCATCCGAAATAAGTTTCATTGGCATCGACCAAAGGCTTTTCAAAATCGCCGTTTTGGACAGTTTCAGCTTTAGCGCTTGTTTCAATTCCAATTTGCCGAACAAACTCAACCGCCTGCCGAAAAAAACGTTTTTCGTAGAGCGCTTGAGCAATCACTTTGGAAATCGCCGAGTTCGCCTGTTTATCTTCCTCAGAAAGCATATTCCAGATTCGCAAACTATCGGCGGGGCGTTCCCTGCCGGCATAATATCTGGCTAAACCTGCTTTGACCGAAGGCGAATCTCCCATTAATTGCTCGAGCCGCGCGGTGTCCTGTTCATAATAATCCCAGGCGATTGAAAAAACCTGATCGCGATAGCGCGCACTGGATTCTGCTGCTTGCTTTAATTCACTAAATGCTTGATCTGCTTTATTTTGCCGCAAATAAAAATTTCCGAGCTGCCAACGCGGATATGTATAATTTGGCGCGATCTCGACCGCCCGGACATAAGCCTTTTCAGCTCCCACAGAATCTTCCGCCTGTTCACGCGCCCGACCAAGCTCAATCCACATCTGGAAATCAAAGGGTGAAAGTTTGACTACTTTTTCAAAACTGTTGATTGAGCCTAAAATTTTTTCCGGCGTTGAAATATCACTCTCGGTACTGGCAGACAACCAATTAGCAAGCGGATCGCGCGGCGCGAAGCTGGTTGCTAACCGAGCTACGCTCTTCGCATTTGGGGAAGTTGGTACTGTAAGTTCAGCCAGCATATTACCTAATTGCCAGCGCACCGCGAACCATCCGAAAACTAAAGCCAAAAGAATCGCGGCAGCTAACGCAACTCGAACGGATACTGCGCGGGCATCAAGTAAAACAAATTGTTCTTTGTCTTTTAGCATTTATTTTCTTAAAAAAATCAATAGTTTCAGTAACCAATTAAAATTTTATGGCGTGCGAAAATTTGGACGAAAAAAAATTTTACAGATTAAAAAATTCAGAAATTTTTTCAACAACATATTTTTGCTGCTCAACAGCCAGTTCAGGAAAAATCGGCAGCGCCAGGGTTTCACGGGAAGCCTTTTCCGATTCGGGAAAATCTCCTTCTCGACAACCCAAATATGCAAAACATTCCTGGAGATGAAGTGAAACCGGATAATAGATGTCTGAGCCAATATCATTTTCGGTTAAAAATTGTTTGAGTTCGTCCCGTTTTCCGGGAATTCGGACGACGAACTGATTATAGATATGGCGTCCGCTATCGTGTTCAAAAGGGAGAGTAATTTGCTCGTTCAACCTGTTGTCTGTAAAAAATTTTCGGTAATTGTCGGCGTTTGCTTTACGTTTTTCCGACCACGAATCCAGATGAGGCAGTTTTACGCGCAAAATTGCGGCTTGCAGCGCGTCGAGGCGAGAATTTATCCCGACCCATCTGTGAAAGTAACGCTTTTCCGCGCCATGGACGCGCAGAGCTTTTAATTTATTTGCCAGCGTTTCGTCATCGGTCGTCATAAAACCACCATCGCCCATTCCGCCGAGATTTTTTGAAGGATAAAAACTGAAACAGCCGATTTCACTCATCGCTCCGGCGCGTCTGCCGTTTTCTTCCGCGCCGATTGCCTGCGCCGCGTCTTCGACCAGAGGAACATTATATTTCTTACTAATCTTTCGTAATTCGCTCATTGCGGCGCATTGTCCGAATAGATGCACGGGCTGAATCGCTTTTGTTTTCCCAGTGATTTTTGCTTCGATTTGGCTCACGTCAAGATTATAAGTTTTTGGTTCGATGTCAACAAAGACAGGCGTCGCGCCCAATCTCGTTACCGCGCTGACAGTGGCGAAAAAACTATACGGCGTCGTAATTATCTCGTCACCTGAATTCACGTCCAGAGCCATCAACGCGAGCAGCAGCGCGTCAGTTCCCGAAGCGCATCCGACGGCAAATTTTGTCTGACAATAATTTGCCAGATCATTTTCTAAGGCTTCAACTTCCGCGCCCAGTATAAAACCGTTGGAATCTAAAACTTTTGAAATAGCCGCGTCAACTGCGGGACGCAAAGTTTGATTTTGTTGTTGTAAATCCAGAAGAGGAACTTTCATAATCCAAAAAATCGAAACCTAATCTTGCCAATTTAGCACCGGAAACGCAAATTAAACTGAACTTTTTTCGATTACATCGATAAACTTTTTATCCATTTTATTTTGATTGCGGTTCTTATTTGTTCTTAAACGGAAGGTTGCATTTCTGAAGATTATTTTCTAGCCTATCCCAATGTTTCCCGAACAAGAGCGAACACGCAAAATCATTTCCAGGCTCAAAAAAGAATACCCCGATGCGCACTGCGCCTTAAATCACGCAAACGCTTTTGAGCTTCTGGTCGCCACAATTCTTTCCGCACAATGCACAGACGTGCGCGTCAATATTGTTACGGAAACTCTTTTTAGAAAATACCGCCAGCCCCAGGACTATCTGAATGTGTTGCCGGAAGAACTTGAGCAGGATATACGTTCAACCGGTTTTTACCGTAACAAGGCGAAAAGCATTCAAGGCGCGTGTGAGAAAATCATCGCTAACTTTAGCGGCGAAATTCCGCGCACAATGGAAGAAATTTTAACTCTTAACGGAGTGGCGCGAAAGACGGCAAATGTTGTCTTAGGAAATGCTTTCGGCATCGCTTCGGGAGTCGTGGTTGACACGCACGTTTCGCGCCTGTCAAAGAGATTAGGTTTAACCGAAAATTCTTTGCCGGAAAAAATCGAGACGGATCTGCAAAATCTTGTGCCGAAAAATAATTGGATAATGTTTCCACACTGGCTGATCTGGCACGGACGAAAAATATGTCAGGCGCGAAAGCCAAAATGCGGGGAATGCGTTTTAGAAAATATCTGCCCGAAAATCGGCGTCGCGGATGAGCGGAAAACGGTCAGCGGCGAGTAAGCTTTTTATTATTTAGTCGTCATCAGGAATTTAACTTTAAAACTCGATTCCCTGCTGCGCGTAAATTCCGGCATTGAAAGGATGCTTGATTTCCTTCATTTCCGTCACTAAATCAGCTACTTCGATCAATTCTAAAGGCGCGTTTCTGCCGGTTAAAACAAGATGCAAATTCGGCTGCTTCGCGCGGACCGATTTGATTTCCGCGATAATATCTTCCAAAGATAAAAATTTGTAGTCAAGAACATAGATGAGTTCGTCGAAAACAAGCAGATCATAATCTTCCGAATGCATTTTTTCAACGCACAAAGCCCAAGTTTCCTGCGAGGTTTTGATGTCCTGTTCCGGATTGTTGGTGTCCCACGTAAAACCATCGCCCATTGTATAAACTTCAATTCCCAGCTCTTCCGCCGATTCGTGTTCGCCGTAGCGGTCGGTTTTTGACTTCATAAACTGAATCATACAGCAGCGCATTCCGCGCCCCGCCGCGCGCATCATTAAGCCGAGAGCGCACGTAGTTTTACCTTTGCCGTCGCCGGTGTTGATCATCAACAAGCCTTTTGTGTTTTCTTTGTAGCCTTCGCGCCGCCATTTATAGGGTTTTTCTTTTGTCATAAAATTGAAAAGCAGAAAAGTTATTTAAAAGTTATTTAATAAAGCTTTTAAAACACCTTAACGTTTCTACTTTTAAGCCAAGTTCATTCCAAATGCTTCCTGAGAGTTTTTTAATTCGTCATGCGATTTTTGAACTGCTTCGGTCAGTTCTGAAACAATCGCCTTTTCGCATTCATTCCAGATGCCTTCAACTCGGCAGCCAGAGGCGTTTTTGTGTCCGCCGCCGCCAAATTTTTCCGCGACTCTGGCAACATTGATTCCGTCTTTTGAGCGCAGACTGACTCTATATGTGTTTGGAAAAGTTTCACGCATATAAACCACCGCAATAACTTCTCGAGCAGCAAGCGGAATATTGACAAATCCATTGTTATCGCCATCTACGGCATCGGCAGTTCGCGCCATTTCAAGGGTTTGCCGCATCCATGCGATTTTTCCGTCTTCACTGCGTTTCACGGTCGCTAAAACCTGTCGCATTAGTTCAATCCGGCTCCAAGAATAACTGCTGTAAACGATTTCGGAAATTTGTGCGGGCTTGACACCAACTTTAATAAGTTCGGAAGCGACTTTGAGCGTACGATCGGTTGTATTTGGAAAGTGAAATGAACCGGTGTCAGTGACCAGAGCCATATAAACACATTCGGCAATTTCTTTGGAAATGCGTCCGCCGATGGCTTTGCAGAGATTATAAATCATTTCGCCGACCGCCGAAGCAGTCGCATCAATCCAGTTGATTGCGCCGAAATGTTCGCTGGTGGCGTGATGGTCAATGTTGACGGTAAATTGATCTTCGAGTTTGGCAATTCCCGGTCGCGTGATGTCCGAACATTCAATCACAAAAACGGCATCGTAATTTTTATCAATTTCCGAAACTTTTCTAATTTCACAGGCTCCTGGAAGCTGTTGGTAAGAAACAGGGATGCCATCGCGTACAATAACCTCAGCGGTTTTGCCCAAAGAACGCAAAAGCCAGCATAATCCTAGAGAAGAACCAACACCGTCGCCATCGGGTCGGACGTGCGTGGTAATTGCAAAATTTTGTTTGTTTTCAATTAACTCAACTACTTGACTTAACACTTATTAAAAACGGATAAAAATGAAGAACATATAAAATTAAATTATTTTACACGCGCTACAAAAATCCTTTATTCCTCGCTATCAATCCTTTCTGGAAATTCGCCCTTTTGCGTCAAATCGACAATCAATTCTTCAACGCGGACGGCATTTTCTTCAACCGTATCGCGCACAAAATTTAAAACCGGAGCGTGACGCAAGTTTAAATTTAACGCAACCTGCTGCCGAACAAAGGTTGCCGCATTCTGTAAAGCTCGCAGTACGTCCTTAATTTCCTTGTCGTCACCCTCGACGACTACGAAAATTTTAGCATCGCGCATATTCTCCGATACGCGGACATCTGTTACGGTGACTGCCTGCAAACGCGGGTCTTTCAGTTCATAACCGACAATTTCGCTTACTTCCTCGCGCAAGGCTTCTGCTAATCTTTCCGGGCGACGCATAAATCTTTTGCAATATGGAAAACTAAGAAAGCAATATAAAACATTTCCAGTTTTCCATTTTTAGTTTTCTGTTTCTACAATTCTGTTGCTGCCGTTCTCTCGATGACGTAAGCCTCGATTTCATCGCTGACTTTAAGGTCGTTAAAATTTGCCAAACTAATACCGCACTCAAAACCCTGTCGAACTTCAGCGGCATCTTCCTTAAATCGCTTGAGCGAAGAAATATCTCCTTCCCAAACGACGACCGCATCACGAATCAGACGCGCTTTGGATTGTCGTTTGATCAACCCGTCGATTACGCGGCAGCCGGCAATTGTTCCGACTTTAGAGACTTTGAAAATATCCTGAACGAGCGCTTTACCGAGAATAACTTCTTTTTCGATCGCGTCGAGCATGCCGATCATCGCCGCCGTGATTTCTTCTTCAACTTTGTAAATAATCGAGTGGAGACGAATATCGACTTGTTCCTGTTTAGCGACTTCTGACGCCCGAACCGCCGGGCGCACGTTGAAACCGATAATCACCACCGCCATCGAAGCTTCGTCAGCCTGCGTCGCAGAGGCGAGCAAAACGTCCGATTCGGTAATCGCTCCGACACCCGAACGAATAACGCGCACTTTAACTTTTTCAGTCGAAAGTTTTTCAAGCGTCGCCCGCAATACCTCAACCGACCCCTGAACATCGGCTTTGAGAACAACCAATAATTCTTTGATTTCCGCCAAACCGAGTGATTCGATACCACGTTTCGTGGTTTTGAGCATCGCAAGCTGCCGTGCCTGCATCTGTCGCTGGCTGGCAATCGTCTGCGCTTTATCAATATCGGAAACAACCTGAAAAGTATCGCCGGCTTGCGGAACGCCCTGCAAACCGAGAACTTCAACCGGCGTAGCGGGTGGCGCTTCATTGACAATATCGCCGCGGTCGCCAAACATCGCGCGAACTTTTCCGTAATATTGCCCGACAATAAACGGATCGCCGACGCGCAGAGTTCCCTGCTGTACAAGTACTGTTGCTACCGATCCGCGACCTTTATCAAGTTTCGCTTCGAGAACAACCCCGGAAGCGCGTCTGGTTGGACTTGCCTTAAGATCAAGAATATCGGTACTCAGCAAAACTGTTTCAAGGAGCGTATCAAGATTTTCGCGTTTTTTCGCCGAAACCGCGATCATTTCAATATCTCCGCCCCAATCAATCGGCTGTAAACCCTGCGCGACCAGACCCTGTTTGACTTTATCCGGCGTCGCGTCGGGCTTGTCAATTTTGTTGATTGCAACAATAATCGGCACACCCGCGGCTTTCGAATGTTCAATCGCCTCAATGGTTTGGGGCATCACACCGTCATCAGCGGCAACCACGAGAATTACAACATCAGTGGCTTTCGCGCCGCGCGCGCGCATTAATGTAAAGGCTTCGTGACCGGGCGTATCAAGAAAAACTACGCGGCGCGGTTCCAGAGGATTATCCGGATTCGGAACAAAAACACTGTATGCGCCGATATGCTGCGTAATTCCGCCGGCTTCGCCTTCCGCCACATTGTCTGAACGAATCGCGTCGAGAAGCGAAGTTTTACCGTGGTCAACGTGTCCCATCACTGTCACGACCGGCGGACGGGCGACTTCGACATCATCTGAATCGGCAGCAATAAGTTCTTCAAATTCCTGCTCGATAACCATTTCTTCAAATGCGACAAAACTGACGTTGTAGCCGAGAGTTTGTCCAAGCTCAACTGCCATATTTTCACCGATTGGCTGATTGAGCGTCGCAAAAATACCGCGTTTTACAAGCAGTTGAACGACATCGCGCGGCGTGACACCGAGCGATTCAGAAAATTCGCGGATCGTCGCGCCCTCTGTCAGGCGTATGAGTGTGAGATTATCTTTGTCAACCGTATCAACTTGTCCGAGAATTCGCTCTTCAATTGAACGCTGGCGCGGCGCGATAAGGTCTCTTTCCTCAAATCTCGCGCCTTTATCTTCGAATCTTTTACCACCTTTTTTGAGGGCTGAACGTCCAAATTTTTTGCGCTGGTCAACCGGCGGCGTATATGTCGTTTTAGGAGTTGAAGTCTCGCCCGGCGTTGCGCGCAATTCACTGCTTCGACTGCCTTTGTTGTCACGCCGCAAATCATTTCTGACAATCTCTTGTGGCTTTTCAGTCTTTAATCTTCCGGTCGTGGTCGGCGCGTTGTTAACTAGGCGGTCGCCTGGTTTCAACCCTTGGTTAAGCGAGCTTTGTTTTAATTTTAATTCTTTAACCTGCGTTTCGTTCGGACGAAGCATTCTTGTTGTAGTTTTATTTTTGATCTCGGCAGAATCTTTAGATGATTCCGGAGACTGTCCGTTTTCTGAAGTCCCTTGCGCGTCTTCGATGGGTCGAACTTCAGCCGGAGCGTCTTTTTCTTCAACCTTTAAAAGAGTTTCATCAATAACAGGTGTTTCGTCCAGAGGTTTTGAGTCAATCTTTTTTTGAAGTTTTCTGACGTGACGGGCGGGTTTCTGAACTTCTTGCTCTTGAACAATTGTTTGAGCAGCCACTTCGATTTTTTCTTTGGCAATCGGTTCTTTTACTGCTGCTACTGCTTTCAACTGCGGCGCGGCGACTTCCGCTTCCGGCGATTCTTTTGTTTCGACCGATTCCTCTTCTACCTTAAGCGCTTTTTTTATAATTTTTATTCGACGCTTCGCAGCAACTTCAGTTTTGGGAAAGTATCTGTTGCGAATCTTTTCGGCAACTTCTTTGGTCACTGAGTTGGAAGGAACATTTACATCTATGCCTTCGCGCCGTAATTCTTCAATCACGCGCTTTGTATCTTGTTTAAGTTCTCGTGCTAAATCGTAAATCCGAATCGATGTTCCTAAAGGCATATTTATCTATTGATGGATCATTGTGTTTGCGCACAATCCAGTAATTAAGTTTCTTTTGTGTTGAAGAATAAATCATTTGATTTATTCTTTGTCCTCAGCCGAATCTTTTTTATTTTCGTCGGCTGTTTCTTTAGTAGTTTCCGGTACTTCTAAATTTTCGGAAACTTCTTCGGGGTCTTGATTTTCACTAACTGCTTCAGGAGTTTCTTCCGAAGAAACTTCCGGAGCATCTTCGTTTTTCGGTGCGTCTGCCGGAATTTTTGATTCTTCCTTAGATAAACTTTCGTCGTCCGTCTGTTCCGGTTCAGATGTTTCTACTTGTTCATTGCGGGCTTCAATAATATCTTTAGCAGAGGCAATGATTCTTTCGGCTTCATCAAGACTCACGTCTAAAATATCGACTAAATCATCAACCGAAGTTGTCGCCAAGGTTTCGACATCGTTAATTCCCTTTTCTTTCAAATCATCTGCTTGATTAGTTGATACGCTTTGCAGAACTGTGACCGGGACAGCCTCGCCGGAAGCCATCATTTTGCCCATCGCCAGCGCGATTTCCTTTTTCAGAAGTTCTTCACTGACAATATCTATATCCCAACCGACAAGTCGTGTGGCAAGACGCACATTTTGACCACGCTTGCCAATCGCCAGACTCAATTGATCTTCGGTCACGACAACTTCCATTTTGCGATTGTTAATATCAGTAATTCGAACTTGCGAAACCTTAGCGGGCGAAAGCGCGTTGGCAGCGAATACTGAAGGCTCATCTGACCATTCGATAATGTCAATTTTCTCGCCGCGCAATTCTTTAATAATTGACTGGACACGCGAACCCTTCATTCCGACGCACGCGCCGACCGGATCGACATCCTTTTCATTTGAAGAAACCGCGATTTTCGCGCGATCGCCCGGTTCACGGACAGCCGATTTAATCACCACTGTATCGTCATAAATTTCAGGAACTTCCATTTCAAACAGACGCTTGAGAAGAGCAGCCGAAGCGCGTGAAACTTTAATTTGCTGACCTTTCAAATCTTTTGAAACATCTTCGATAACCACACGAACCCGCTCGCCCTGATTCCAAGTTTCGCTTCGAGCCTGTTCCTGTCTGGGCAGAATCGCTTCGAGATTATTTCCCAAGTCAACAATTATGTCGCCACGTTCAAATCTTTTAATCGTTCCGTTAATTAATTCACCTTTACGGTCGATGTATTCCTCGTAAACTTTTTCCCGCAAAGCCTCCCGCACTTTTTGGACAAGAATTTGTTTGGCGGTCTGAGCGGCAATCCTCCCCAATTCTTCAGTCGGCAGAGGAATCAGAAGCATATCGCCGATTTCGACATCATCGCCGGCTA
>Ga0136640_10000834_pt1 | contig 12000 bp, 7 predicted proteins | sample AntDrymUQ8642106_2_FD_105498 | JGI IMG/M metagenome (GOLD analysis project Ga0136640, IMG submission 105498) | Polar desert sand microbial communities from Dry Valleys, Antarctica - metaG UQ864 (21.06) | ecosystem: Environmental > Terrestrial > Soil > Desert | place: Antarctica: Dry Valley...
ATGGTCGTCAGCGGCGGGGCTGCTCATCTGGTCTCCTTGCAGAACACGGGGATCTCGGCACTTGCGCGGTGAACTACCCGAGGATGGCAGCGCAGAGGGTATAGGCATCCTGCCCGAATGGATGAGGAAACCTGCCCTATCGGCGAGGCGCAATAGTACAGGCAGCGGCGGATGGTGCCGCGGCGTGCGCGCCGCCGACCGGCTGGTTCAGGGTGCCGTCGTCCTAGTATCGGGACACGACGCGCCGTCACGACCCGGGAGACACCATGGACAACAGCCCATCCGCCGCGGACAGTGCCGACGCGCGGCGCCGTTGGCAGGAGCGCTTCGACGCCTCGGTGGTGCGAGACGCCGACTTCACGACGTTGTCCGGGATCGAGGTCGACCCTGTCTACGGTCCGCCTCGAGGTGTCAAGACCGAGGGGTTCGAACGGATCGGGTGGCCGGGGGAGTATCCGTTCACCCGGGGCCTGCACGCGACCGGCTACCGCGGCCGGGCGTGGACGATTCGGCAGTTCGCAGGGTTCGGCAACGCCGAGCAGACCAACGAGCGCTACAAGATGATCCTGGCCGAAGGCGGTGGCGGGCTGTCCGTCGCCTTCGACATGCCCACCCTGATGGGCCGTGACAGCGACGATCCCCGTGCGCTCGGCGAGGTCGGGCACTGCGGCGTCGCGATCGACTCCGCTGCCGACATGGACATTCTCTTCGCCGACATCCCACTGGCGCAGACCACGACGTCGATGACGATCAGCGGTCCCGCCGTACCGGTTTTCTGCATGTACCTGGTCGCGGCCGAGCGCCAGGGCGCCGATATCGGCGCGCTCAACGGTACGCTGCAGACCGACATCTTCAAGGAGTACATCGCCCAGAAGGAGTGGCTCTTCGCGCCCGAGCCGCACCTGCGCCTGATCGGCGACCTGATGGAGTTCTGCGCCCGCGAGGTTCCGGCGTACAAGCCGCTGTCGGTCTCGGGTTACCACATCCGCGAGGCCGGCTCGACCGCCGCGCAGGAACTCGCGTTCACCCTCGCCGACGGCTTCGGCTACCTCGAACTGGGCCTGTCCCGCGGCCTCGACATCGAGCAGTTCGCGCCCGGGCTGTCGTTCTTCTTCGACGCTCACATCGACTTCTTCGAGGAGATCGCGAAGTTCCGTGCGGCGCGGCGGATCTGGGCACGCTGGGTGCGGGACGTCTACGGCGGGAAGTCTGCGCGATCTCAGTCGTTGCGATTCCATACCCAGACAGCGGGGGTCTCCCTGACCGCTCAGCAACCGGACAACAACATCGTGCGTACGACGATCGAGGCGCTGGCAGCCGTGCTCGGTGGCACGAACTCGCTGCACACCAACGCACTGGACGAGGTGCTCGCGCTGCCGTCGGAGCGGGCGGCCCAGATCGCGCTGCGGACCCAACAGGTGATCGCCGAGGAGACCGGCGTGGTGAACGTGGCTGACCCGCTCGGCGGCTCCTGGTACGTCGAGGCGCTCACCGACGAACTCGAGCGGCAGGCCGAGGAGATCTTCATCCGTATCCGGGACATGGGGACCGACGGCAGCATGACCTCCGGGCTGCTGCGCGGTATCGAGGACGGCTGGTTCATGGCCGAGATAGCCGAGGCGGCATTCGTCTACCAGCGGCAGCTGGAGAAGGGCGAGAAGAAGGTGGTCGGGGTCAACGTGCTCACCCGCAGCGTGGAGGATCCGCTGGAGATCCTGCGGGTCAGTCACGAGGTCGAGGTCGAGCAGAACCGGGCGCTCGGCGCGCGCCGGAGCTCCCGCGACGATGCGGCGGCACGGGCCGCGGTACACCGGATGGTCGACGTGGCGCGGACCGAGGAGAACATGGTCCCGGCCATGCTCGACGCCTGTCGGGCCGAGGCGACCCTTGGCGAGATCTGCGATGCCCTACGCGAGGAGTGGGGCGCGTACACCGAGCCGGCCCGCTTCTAGCCGTCGCTCGCCCGCTTCTGGCGACTTTGCCTGCGGCGTGGCCGCCGCACCGGCCGAAATGTCCGGTTTGCGGGGCCAGTCGGCAGGCAAAGTGGCGGAGGGACGGGCGGCGTCCGCGTAGGAGCCGCGTCTGGGAGACTCGTTGGCATGCAACCTGGACAGACCCGGCTGGCCGCGTCGATGGCCGGCGCACTCGACCTATCCGCCCTCAAGGCTCGCGCCACCGCCCCGCCAGCTGCGCCTGGCGCGGCTGCACAGGCCGGCGCACCGCACGTCGTCGACGTCACCGAGGCGACGTTCCAGACCGAGGTGATCGACCGGTCCATGCAGGTGCCGGTGGTCATCGACCTGTGGGCGGAGTGGTGCCAGCCCTGCAAGCAGCTCTCGCCGATCCTGGAGCGGCTCGCCGCCGAAGGTGGGGGGTCCTGGATCCTGGCCAAGATCGACGTCGATGCCAACCAGCGGATCGCTCAGGCGCTGCGGGTCCAGGGCATCCCGGCGGTCAAGGCGGTCCTGCAAGGTGAGCTCGCCGCGGAGTTCAGCGGCGCCATCCCGGAGGCCGAGGTGCGGCAGTTCATCGCCGCGCTGGTGGAGGCGGCCGGCGGCCAGCCCGCGGCTGCGGCGGACGTGCCGCCGGAGCCGGAGGACCCGCGGGTGATCGCCGCCGAAGACGCTCTGCAGCGCGGCGATTACGATGGGGCGGCTGAGATCTATACCGACATCGTGACCGCCGAGCCGGCGCATCCGTTCGCGGCGGACGCGCTGCGTCAGGTCCAGCTGATGCAGCGGCTCGGCCAGTCCGGGCCGGACCCCGTCGCCGCGGCCGACGCCGCCCCAGACGACATCGCGGCACAGTGCGCCGCGGCGGACGCCCTCGTCGCCGCAGGCGACGTCGACGAAGCCTTTGCCCGGCTCGTCGACGTCGTACGGCGGACCACAGCCGAGGACCGCGACCAGGCGCGGCACCACCTCGTGGAGCTCTTCGCAGTGGTCGGCGCGGACGACCCGCGGGTCGTCTCCGCCCGTCGCGACCTCACCAACGCACTGTTTTAGCCCCTGATCAGACGCCTGATCAGACGCCGACGTCGCAGGCGGACGGCCCGCGCACGAACCCCTGCCGGAACAGGTCGACCAGCTGGAAGCCGGACAGTCCGACGTCGGGCAACACGCTCGGACTCCTGCCGTAGTCGAGCAACGCCTGGATCGACTCGTCGACGTCACCGGGGGAGATCGTCGCCTGCGCCTCGATGTTGGCGAAGAAGAACTGGCTGGCGTACCACCCGGTCAGGCAGATGCTGCTGCGCAGCGCATCCTCACCGCGGTAGTTCAGGCCCAACTGGCCGCGGGCGGCCTGGCCGTAGTTGATCGACAGCAGCGTCGAGACGGCAAAGTCACCGATCTCGCTGTGCACGGTCGGCATCAGTGTCTGGTTGTCGAAGTCGACGCGGTTCTCCGGTTCGCAGAACGTGACGTCCCGACGCTGGCGGGCACCGTCGCACTCGGGCCGGGCCCCCTCGTACGGCTGCAGGGTCGGGGCCTGCCACTCGGCGCCGAAGACCTCGCCGAACTGCCGTGTCCAGAACGCGTCCAGGGTCTCCTGGCTGATAGTGAGGGTTTCCTCATACGACGCGTTCCCCTCGTTGTCCAAGTCCTGCTGGTCGGTGAACTCCTGCTGGGTGAAGATTCGGTCGTCGGTGTAGTTGTCCTTGCATGCCTGCGCGCCGTCCTCGAAGCCCTCCTGGAACGAACTCACCCGGTCGAAGTACGACCCGTGCGCACCGTCGTCCATCGGCCCGGAGCCGGGCGCGTCGCGCAGCAGCAGGTAGCCGCGCAGGACGTCGTCCAACTCCGCGGCGCGGATGAAGAAGTGCTCGGCGTTGTCCTTGGCGACCCAGCCGGTCCAGGCTCCGGCGAAGCAGTCGGCCTGGGTCTCGTAGACGATCGACAGCCTGCTCGGAGGCGACTCGCGGCCCTGGATGGCGTGCCCGAATTCGTGTGCCATCACCAGTGCGGGGATGAAGCGGCCGTACTCGGCAGCCAGCGAGGCGAGCAGGGTGCGGTCGTAGACGACGTTGTCGCCGCCGCTGGCGTTCGGGAAGCAGTAGAAAGCGTTGTTCTCCACGTCCTCGGGTCCGTCGAAGCAGCCGATGGCGTCGGGATAGGCGTTCTCGTCGAAGTTGCCTGGATCGACCGAGTAGTAGCCGCCGGCCACCGGCTCGAACTCCGTGCCATATACCTCCGGGAACGTCTCCTCCCAGTAGGTCTCCAGGTCGGCCAGGGCGTTTCGGGACAGCGTGTCGATCTCGTCGTCGCCGGACCCGACGATCTCCAGACTGGACGGCGCGACGTTGGGCCGTACGCCGTCAGAGGTCTCCCCTTCGCCGTCGATCAGCCGGGCGCAGCCGGGGACCACCATGGCGAGGGCGCAGAGGAACACGAGGACGGTACGGCGAGGACTTCGCGTAGGCATCGACGGATCACGACCTTCACATGGGCACACCCGCTTGCAGACTGCAGATGGTGCCATGCCGAGGGAAATTCCGTGTGAAGGCGTGCCTAGCCGGCTTCCGGGCGCAGCCAGATGGCACCCAGCGGCGGCAGGTTCAGCGTCGCCGAGCACGGCTGCCCGTGCCAGCTCTCGGCTGCCGCCTGCACCACGCCGAAGTTGCCCACGCCGGAGCCGCCGTAGGCATGGGCGTCTGTGTTGACCAGCTCCGTCCACCGACCCGCGACCGGGAGCCCGAGACGGTAGCCGATGTGTGGGACACCGGCGAAATTGGCCGCGCACGCCAGCAGGTCACCGTCGGCGCCGCGCCGGAGAAAGGAGAACACGTTGCTCGCTGCGTCGTTCGCGTCGATCCACTGGAAACCGGCCGGGTCGGCGTCGAGGGACCACAGCGCCGGGGTGTCCCGGTAGATCCGATTCAGGTCACCGACGAGCTGCTGGACGCCGCGGTGCCCGGGCGATTCCAGCAGCCCCCAGTCCAGCGACCGGCCGTCTGCCCATTCGGCGTCCTGCGCGAACTCGCTGCCCATGAACAGCAGCTGTTTGCCGGGGTGGCCCCACATGTAGGCGAGCAGGCAGCGCAGGTTGGCCAGCTGCTGCCAGCGGTCGCCGGGCATCTTGCGCAGCAGCGAGCCCTTGCCGTGCACCACCTCGTCGTGGCTGATCGGCAACACGAAGTTCTCCGAGTAGGCGTACATCAGCGAGAACGTCATCTGCTGGTGGTGGTAGCCGCGGTAGATCGCCGGTCGTGCGGCGTAGTCGAGGGTGTCGTGCATCCAACCCATGTTCCACTTGAACCCGAAGCCCAGCCCGCCCAGGTGCGTGGGTCGGGTGACCCCCGGCCAGGACGTCGACTCCTCGGCGATCGTGATCGCTCCGGGCACCCGCCGGTAGACGGTAGCGTTCATCTCCTGCAGGAACGCGACGGCTTCCAGGTTCTCCCGCCCGCCGTACTCGTTCGGCGTCCACTGGCCGGCGCTGCGGGAGTAGTCGAGGTAGAGCATCGAGGCGACGGCGTCGACCCGCAGGCCGTCGACGTGGAACTCCTCCAGCCAGTACAGCGCGTTGGCGACCAGGAAGTTGCGGACCTCGCGGCGGCCGAAGTTGAAGATCAGGGTGCCCCAGTCCGGCTGCTCACCACGGCGCGGATCGGCGTGCTCGTACAGCGACGTACCGTCGAAGCGGGCGAGTGCGAAGCTGTCCTTCGGGAAGTGCGCCGGCACCCAGTCGACGATGACGCCGATTCCGGCCTGGTGCAGTCGATCCACGAGGTAGCGGAAGTCATCCGGCTCGCCGAAGCGGGCGGTGGGGGCGTAGTACGACGTGACCTGGTAGCCCCACGATCCGCCGTACGGGTGCTCGGCGACCGGGAGCAGTTCCACATGGGTGAAGCCGGTCTCGACCAGGTACTGCACGAGTTCGTCGGCGGCCTGCCGGTAGGACAAACCCGCCCGCCAGGACGCCAGGTGCAACTCGTAGGTGCTCATCGGCGCCGCGTGCCACTCGGTGGCGGCCCGTCTCTGCATCCAGTCCTCGTCGGCCCAGGTGTAGGACGACTCGTAGACTCTCGACGCGGTGTCCGGCGGCACCTCGGTGGCGAAGGCCATCGGATCGGCCTTGGCCCGCCAGACCCCGTCCGCGCCGAGGATCGCGAACTTGTAGAGGACGCCGACGCCCACACCGGGGAGGAAGATCTCCCAGACGCCGGTCGATCCCAGGGCGCGCATCGAGAAGCTGCGAGCCTGCCAGTAGTCGAAGTCGCCGGTGACCCGGACCCCGCGCGCGTTCGGTGCCCACACCGCGAAGGAGACGCCGCTGACGGTGCCCCCCGGCGTGTCGTAGCTGCGCACGTGGGCGCCCAGCACCTCCCAGAGCCGCTCGTGCCGTCCCTCGGCGATCAGGTGCAGATCCATCTCGCCGAGCGTGGGCAGCCAGCGGTAGGGATCGTCGACATCGTGGGTGGCCTCGCCGTAGACGACCTCGAGCCGGTAGTCCTGCGCCTTGCCCGGGTAGGTGCCGGCGAAGATGCCGCCGTCGTGGACCTTGTCGAGCTGCACCCGCCGCTTGCCGACGATCGCGGTCACGGCCGAGGCCTCCGGGCGCAGCGTGCGGATCACCGTGTCGGTGCCGTTCGGATGAGCGCCGAGGATGGCGTGCGGGTCGTCGTGCGATCCCCCCACCAGGCGGTCCAGCTCGTGTGCGGCGGGCTCGCTCATCGCTTGGTCTCGCTGGCGGCCAACTTGGCTAGCGAACCGAGTGGGATCGGCAGCCAGTGCGGGCGGTTGCGCGCCTCGTACACCGCCTCGTAGACGGCCTTGTCCGTCTCGAGCGCGTGCAGCAGCGTGCTCTGCTCGCCGGGATCGCTGCCGGTGACACTCGCGTAGCCGTCGCAGAACGCCTGCCGGTTGCGACCGGCCCATTCGTTGGCCCGGTACTCCAGCTGCGTATCGGTGGGCCCGTCGACGAGCAGGTGCCGTGCCGCGTAGTCGAAAGAGCGCAGCATCCCGGCAATGTCACGAAGCGGGCTGTCCAGGCCGCGGCGGGCGGCCAGTGGCCGGGCCGGTTCGCCCTCGAAGTCGAGGATCGTCCACCCCTGGTACGTCCGGAGGACCTGGCCGAGGTGGTAGTCACCGTGCACCCGCTGCACGGGGATCTCGTGCAGCTCGGCCAAAGCAGCAAAACGGGCCCGCAGGCTGTCGGCGTACGGGAGGAGCGCCGGTACGACGTCGAGGGCCGCGCCCAGCCGGTCGTTCATACCGGTCACGACGCCGCTGACCTGATCGGCATCGAGGACGCCCGTCGGCAGCACAGCGGCCAGGTCGGCGTGCACCGACGCCGTCGCCTCGCCAAGCCGGTAGGACTCGCTGGCGAAGTCCCCGCCCACCTCGTCAGGATGCAGGTCGCCCTCGGCGTACAGGTCTCGGATGCTCGCCGCCGCGAGTGACCAGCCGTCGCTGGCCGCCGGCAGGAAGGTCTGCAGCATCGCGATGGTGCCGTCCTCCTGTCCCTTGGCCTGGTCTCCCTCGATGGCGACGAAGCCCAGCAGCGGGGCCACATGCGGGTTGTTCCTCGTGTGCAGCGCGTCGTGGATCTCCACGTCCGGGTTGAGCCCGGGCTCGAGCCGCCGGAAGAGCTTCAGGATCGCCGACTCGCCGTACACGAGGGAGCTGTTGCTCTGCTCGGTGCTGACGATGTCGCCGGGAAGGTCGAGCGGGACCTCGGCGCCGGGTTCGAGGTGGAACCGCAGCTGCTTGTGGTGGTGCCCGGCGGCGAACAGTTCGAGCCACACCGGCGTGACCTTGCGGTCGCGCATCGCGTCGTAGACCCAGCGTGGGTCCTCGCCGACCTCACCCACCAGGATCCGTTCGAGTTGGTCGTTTCGGTCGGCGTGCCGGCTCAGGGGGACTATGAAGACGTCGGTGCCGCCGTCGCCGTAACCGACGTACACCAGGTGCAGCTCCACCTGCGGATCCTGGCTCAGCTCGATGGCCGTGGTGTCCACGGTGGACAGCACCCGCCCCTTGCCGGCGAACCAGCGCTGTTCGGGCATCCATTCCTTGAGCAGGTCGCCCAGTTCACTCATGCGCGCGACTCCGAGCGGCTCAGCTGGAACCAGTAGAAGCCGTGTCCGGCCAAGGTCAGCATGTACGGCAGTACCCCTATCTCCGGGAACACAACCCGGCCGGTCAGCTCGGTCGGCGTCCATCCGTCGAACCGGCGCAGGTCCAGCTCGGCCGGTTGTGGGAACCGGGACAGGTTGTTGACGCAGAGCACGACGTCGTCGCCGTACTCGCGGATGTAGGACAGCACCGTGGGGTTGCGTGATCCCACCTCGGTGAGGGTGCCCAGCGCGAGTGTCGGATGTTGCTTACGCACTTCGATCATTCGTCGGGTCCAGTAGAGCAGCGACGTCGTGTTGCGCATCTGCGCCTCGACGTTGATGGCCTGGTAGCCGTAGACCGCATCGGAGATCGGCGGCAGGTGCAGCCGCTGCGGGTCGGCGCTGGAGAACCCGCCGTTGCGGTCAGGGGTCCACTGCATCGGCGTACGCACGCCGTCGCGGTCACCGAGCCAGATGTTGTCGCCCATCCCGATCTCGTCGCCGTAGTAGAGGACCGGCGACCCCGGAAGGGACAGCAGCAGTGCGGTGAAGAGCTCCAGCTGATTGCGGTCGTTGTCCAGCAGCGGGGCGAGTCGGCGACGGATCCCGATGTTGGCCTTCATCCGCGGGTCCTGGGCGTATTCCGCCCACATGTAGTCGCGTTCTTCGTCGGTGACCATCTCCAGGGTCAACTCGTCGTGGTTGCGCAGGAAGATTCCCCACTGGCAGTTCGGCGGGATCGCCGGTGTCTGCGCCAGGATTTCGGAGATGGGGAACCGGGATTCCCGGCGTACGCCCATGAAGAGCCGGGGCATCACCGGGAAGTGGAACGCCATCTGACATTCGTCGCCCTTCTCCGGATCACCGAAGTACTGGACGACATCGGCGGGCCACTGGTTCGCCTCGCAGAGCAGCAGCCGGTCGGTGTACTCGGCGTCGACCATTCTCCGCAGCCGCTTGAGGAACTCGTGCGTCCGGGGCAGGTTCTCGCAGTTGGTGCCCTCCTCCTCGAAGAGGTAGGGCACAGCGTCCAGCCGGAAACCGTCGATCCCGAGGTCGAGCCAGAACCGCAACGAGTCGAAGATGGCGGCCTGTACGGCGGGGTTCTCGAAGTTGAGGTCGGGCTGGTGGCTGAAGAACCGGTGCCAGTAGAACTGGTTGCGGACCGGGTCGTGTGTCCAGTTGGAGGTCTCGGTGTCGACGAAGATGATCCGCGCATCGGGGTACCCGGTGTCCTTGTCGCTCCACACGTAGAAGTCGCCGTAGGGCCCGTCCGGATCCGATCGTGACGCCTGGAACCATGCGTGCTGGTCGCTCGTATGGTTCATGACAAAGTCGATGATCACCCGGATACCGCGATTGTGCGCGGCGTCGAGGAACTCATGGAAGTCCTCGATCGTGCCGTACTCCGGGAGCACCGAGCAGTAGTCGGCGACGTCGTACCCGCCGTCGCGCAGCGGTGAGGCGAAGAACGGCGGCAGCCAGAGGCAGTCGATGCCCAGCCACTGCAGGTAGTCCAGCTTGCCGATCATGCCCTGGATGTCGCCGGTGCCGTCGCCGTTGCTATCGGCAAAGCCACGCACCAGAACCTCGTAGAAGACCGCCCGCTTGTACCACTCGGGATCCGGCTCGCTGGGCAGTCCCTGCTGGGTGGACAGGATCACGAGGGGTACCTCCGCGCGACGAAGACGTGCGCCGGCTCCTGGTGCGGGTTGAGCTCGACGTAGTTGAACTGCCCCCAGTGGTAGGTCTCGCCGGTGATCTGGTCGTGCACCGCGAAGCGTTCGTGCCACTCCATGCCCAGACCCGGCATATCCAGTGCCACCGTGCCGAACTGCATGACGTGGCTGTCCAGGGCGCAGACGACGATCACCGTGTCCTCACCGTGCTGCTTGGAGAACGCGATGATGTTGGGGTTGTCCACGGCGTGGAAGCGCAGGCTGCGCAGGTTGTGCAATGCCGGATGCTCACGTCGGACCCAGTTCAGACGGGTGAGGTACGGCGCGAGGGTCCGCTGCTCTCGTCGCGCACTCTCCCAGTCGCGTGGTCGCAGCTGGTACTTCTCCGAGTCCAGGTACTCCTCGCTGCCCGGGCGGACCGGCAGGTGCTCGAAGAGCTCGTACCCGGAATAGACGCCCCAGGTGGGAGACATCATGGCGGCCAGCACGGCGCGGATCTTGAACATCGGCGGTCCGCCGTACTGCAGGCTCTCGTGCAGGATGTCGGGCGTGTTGACGAAGATGTTCGGCCGCATGTAGTCCGCGGCGGCGACCAGCTCGCGGCCGTACTGCTCCAGCTCGGACCGCTGCGTGCGCCAGGTGAAGTACGTGTAGGACTGGGTGAAGCCGATCTTCGCCAGGGTGTGCATCATCGCCGGCCGGGTGAACGCCTCGGCCAGGAACAGCACATCGGGATGGTCCTGCTTGACCTGCCAGATCAGCCAGTGCCAGAAGTCCAGCGGCTTGGTGTGCGGATTGTCGACCCGGAAGATCTTGACGCCGTGGTCGATCCAATGGGTGAGTACGCGCAGGGTCTCGGCGTAGATCGCCGGCATGTCACCCGGCTTCGCCGGCGTGTTGTTGTCGAAGTTGATGGGGTAGATGTCCTGGTACTTCTTCGGCGGGTTCTCGGCGTACGCGATGGTTCCGTCGGGGAGCGTGGTGAACCACTCCGGATGGGACTCGACCCAGGGATGATCCGGCGCGGTCTGTAGCGCGAAGTCCAGGGCCACCTCCATGCCGAGTTCGCGGGTGCGTTCGACGAAGGCGTCGAAGTCCTCGATGGTGCCGAGGTCGGGGTGTACGGCGTCGTGCCCACCGAGTCGGCTGCCGATCGCCCACGGGGAGCCGACATCGTGAGCCTCGGTGACCAGGCTGTTGTTCGGCCCTTTGCGGTTGACCTCCCCGATGGGATGGATCGGCGGCAGGTAGACCACGTCGAAGGCCATGTCCTGGATGGCGGGAAGCCGCTCGGCGGCGTCCTTGAACGTCCCGTGTCTGGGCCGGCCGTCCTCCCACCCACCTTCGGAACGGGGGAAGAACTCGTACCAGCTACCGAACAGCGCCCGCTGCCGGTCGACCCACACCTCGTGCCGACGGGACTTGGTCAGCAGTTCACGGACGGGGTGGGCCAGCAGGAGCTCGTGCAGGTCCGGCGCGAACGCGGGCGACAGCCGATGCTGCAGATCGAGGCTCTCATCGCGCAGCGCTGTTGCGGCTGCCTGGACCCGCTGCCGCCACTCCTTGGCGACCAGCCGGGTCGCCCGGTCGATCAGACTCGCGCCGGTTGCCAGGTCGTTGGCGAGTTCCTGTGCGCTCTGTCCGACGTTCGTCTTCGCCTCGATCGCGTGTCGCCAGGTCGCCAGCGGGTCGCTCCACGCCTCGAGAACGAACGTCCACCGGCCTTCCCGGTGGGGGACGACGGTGGCGTGCCAACGATCAGTGCCTGGAGTGCCCGGAGTCATCGGCAAGAACGGCGGCCGATCTTTGCGGCCGCCGGCCTCGCGTGACGGGGTCCAGACGACGTTGCAGCCGACCTTGTCGTGACCCTCCCGGAAGACCGTGGCTGAGATGGGCAGGTGCTCGCCGACCACGGCCCTGGCGGGATAGTCCCCACAGGAGATGGCAGGTGAGATGTCGGTGATCCCCAGGCGTCCAGTCATCGCGAGCAACGCTATCGACAATGGTGGTGATGCTCGAATCCACCCTTTGCACCGGCCGGTTCGGTCGCCTTTGCGCCGACCTCGCATCCCCCACCGCGGCCGATCATGAAGATCTGGACAGCCGAAACAGGATGAATAGTGCAAATCGGGCCACACATCTCCATGATCGCCGAGGAGGGGGGGCGGCGCGTGCCACGGGTTCGGAGCCGGGCGTGCGCGCCGGTATCGTGCGGCCGGTGAAAGCCCTGCGCCGATTCACCGTCCGCGCCACCCTGCCGCC
>Ga0136640_10000835_pt1 | contig 11989 bp, 11 predicted proteins | sample AntDrymUQ8642106_2_FD_105498 | JGI IMG/M metagenome (GOLD analysis project Ga0136640, IMG submission 105498) | Polar desert sand microbial communities from Dry Valleys, Antarctica - metaG UQ864 (21.06) | ecosystem: Environmental > Terrestrial > Soil > Desert | place: Antarctica: Dry Valley...
CGGGCGGGCGCCGAACCAGTGCTCGGCCTGCACGCTTTGGCCGCTCAGGTAGCGCTGACCGTGGCGGATCGGCTTGGCCGCGCCGCTGGTTCCGGAGGTGAAGACGATCAGTGCGGGTTCGTCCGGGGCCAGCTCGGCCGCGGGCGCGGGCGGCGACTCGAACAGCCGTTCGTCGGGCACGGTGAGCACCGGCCCCGTAAAGCCCGCGGCGCGGACGATGTCCGTGTTGCGGGCGTCGGCAATCACGAGCCTGGGCTCTGCCGCGTCCATCCTCGCCCGCAGGTCCGTGGCGCGCAGCTGAAGGGCGCAGGGCAGCGCAACGGCGCCGATCCGAAAGCACGCGAGCAGCGCCATGACCCATTCCGGACGGTTGCCTATCACGGTCATCACCACGTCGCCCCGGCTCGCACCGCTTGCCCCGAGAGCACCGGCCAGGCGAGCCGTGCTGTCGGCGATCTCGCCAAAGGTCCATTCGCTGCGCGCTCCCTCCGCCGATAGGGATACCAGCGCTGTTCGAGACGTCGGGGCGGCGTCCACGATGTCCCTGGTGAAGTTCATTCAGGCGATTGTCCCGCACCGGATCCTGCACCGGATTCCGGCCCTTGCGCCGAAGATGAGGCATGGCCCAAGTTGAAACCGTCCGGACGGATCTGCTAGCTTCGCCCCACGCCGAGTTCGTGCTGGCCGCGAAACGGGGGACCCAAGGTGGCTTCGGCCACTGGGGCAAATCTCGAAGTTCGAGACGCGCAAGCTCTTTCAGCGCGAGCCCGTCAGCTAACCCCGTAGGCGTTCGAAAGAGTATGTACCGCCCCCATCTCACAATTCCCCGCGCGGCGATGGCCGCTGCCCTGATCGCCCTGCTCGCTCCCTCGGGAGCCGCGGCCGACAGCGGCGGCGCCGCCTACGTGCCCCCGCCGCCACCCGCCAAGCGGGCGAAGATCGTTGACGGCGTCGCAATCCCGCCCGCCGGCGCACCCGCCCGGGTCAAGAACGCGATCGCCGCCGCCAACCGGATCATCCGCAAGCCCTACGTCTACGGCGGCGGCCACGTGCCCTTCTCGGGGTCTTGGTCCAAGACGCCGCTCGACAGCGGCTACGACTGCTCGGGCACCATCAGCTTCGCTCTCTACGCGGGCCGGTTCCTCACCAGCCCGCTCAACTCCAGCGGCTTCATGAGCTGGGGCGACAGGGGCCAGGGGCGCTGGATCACCGTCTACACGAACCCCGGTCACGCCTACGTCGTGATAGCCGGGCTCCGGCTCGATACCAGCGTCGGCGAGAACCCGTCCGCCGAGGACCGGCGCTCCGGCAGAGGCCCGCGCTGGCGCCAGTACACCCGCTCGCCCGCGGGATTTGCCTCCCGCCACCCCCCCGGCTACTAGCGCACTGCCAGAGCTTCGCCTGGCGGGGTCATCGGTCGCTTGCCTGCTTGCGCAGGCGGCGCTCCCTGCTTCCCCTGCCATGCTCGCTCTGCAGCGCGCTAGGGCGGTGGCGTCGCCCGGCACGAGGATTCGCCCCGCCGGGTGACCACGGCTATCCTGCCGCGTTGACTCGTGAATCGACCGACCCGGGAGCGCCAATCGAATGGCAGCCGTAGCCAGCCCCCTCGACAAGACCGACGAGCAGAAGGCGATCACCGACATGGTGCGCCAGTTCGCGGACGAGCAGATCCTTCCGAACGCCGAGCACTTCGACCACGAGGACGAGTTCCCGGAAGACATCGTCGAGCAGATGAAGGAGCTCGGGCTTTTCGGCGTGACCATTCCCGAGGAGTACGGCGGGATGGGTCTCGACCTGACCACCTACACGATGATCGTGGAGGAGCTCTCGCGGGGCTGGATCTCCATCTCAGGGATCATCAACACCCACTTCATCGGCTCCTATCTGCTGATGAAGTTCGGGACCGAGGACCAGAGGCAGAACTACCTCCCGCGGATGGCCACGGGCGAGGTTCGCGCCGCCTTCTCGCTCTCCGAGCCCGAGCTGGGTTCCGACGTCCAGGCGATCAAGACGGCCGCCAAGAAGACCGGCGACGGCGACTACGAGATCAACGGGCAGAAGATGTGGGTGACCAACGGCCTGCGCGCGGCCATCGTCTTCACGCTCGTCAAGACCGACCCTGAAGCCGACCCGCGCCACAAGGGCATGACCTGCTTCATCGCCGAGAAGGAGCCCGGCGTGAGCGAGAACACCGGGGAGTACGCGGGCTTCAACGTCCCGCCCCCGCTCAAGAAGATGGGCTACAAGGGCGTGGAGTCCACGGAGCTGGTGTTCGACGGCTACAACTGTCCCGCCGGCAACATCCTCGGTGGGGAGGAGGAGGGCCTCAACAACGGGTTCTCCCAGATGATGGACGCCCTCGAGGTGGGCCGCGTGAACGTGGCCGCCCGCGGCGTCGGCATCGCCCAGCGCGCCCTGGAGCTGGCGCTGCGCTACTCACAGGAGCGCAAGACCTTCGGCAAGCCGATCGCCCAGCACCAGGCCATCCAGTTCAAGCTCGCCGACATGGCCACCCAGGTCGAGGCTGCTCGCTTGCTGACTCTGCGCGCCGCACGGCTCAAGGACGCCGGCGAGCGCTCGGACCTCGAGGCGGGGATGGCCAAGCTGTTCGCGTCGGAGGCCGGCCGGCTGTGCGTCGAGGAGTCCTTCCGGATCCACGGTGGCTACGGGTACTCGAAGGAGTACGAGATCGAGCGCCTCTACCGCGACGCTCCTCTTCTGCTGATCGGCGAGGGCACCTCCGAGATCCAGCGCATGGTGATTGGAAAGAAGCTGCTGCAGCGGCACAAGATCTGACGGATGCCATCAAAGGGGGGCACCGCCCCCCTTTGCAACCCGAGACGGTCAAAGGGGGGCACCGCCCCCCTTTGCAACCCCCCAGGCAGCATGAGCCTTGGGCCGGTTAGGGTGAGCGGATGTCCGCGGCCGATACCAAGCAGCTGATCCGGCAGGCGGTCGAGCGCCTGGTGGCCGACGTCCCTGCGATCGGCAAGCTCAAGCTGGTGATACGCCTCGAGCTGGCCGCGCGTGGCGGCGACGCCCCGATCTGGCGCGTCGAGGTGCCGGGGCCGAAGATCGAGCGCGACCCGGCGGGCGACGCCCGGGTCGACGTGATCGTCCAGCGCCAGCAGTTCAACACCCTTGCCGTCGAGGGCGGCCTGCGCGAGTGGGCTCGCGCCTACGAGAAGGGCTACGTGAAGGTCAGTGGCGACTCGGCGGTGATCAAGCTGCTGGCCAACGTCTTCGGGCGCCACCTGAGCCGCGCGCGCGACTGAAGGACCGGCGATCGCAACGGATGCGGGGACTGCTCGGCTAGGCCTCGGGCCCGGCCTTGCTGAGCGCCATCTCCGAGCTGTGCGCCGCCTCGACGTCGCTGTCGAAGGGCTCTATCCGGCCGCCGGGGCCGATCAGGTAGACGGTCTGCTCGCTTAGGAACGCCTCGGTAGCCGACGAGCCGAGCGCAGCTGCCGCCAGCAGCGTGCCGCCGATGCGGTAGACGTCGCGCACAACGCCGATCTTGAACAGAGAGCTGGTTTCGTTGATCACGTCGCCGCGGCCCGCCCGCAGCAGGGTGCGGAGGTCGTCACGCATCCCGAGCGCCGCGACGACGGTCGAGATGTTCTCGACCTCGTTGGAGGTCACCGCGGCGAGCGCCCGCGCGCGGCCGAGACTCAGGCGTCTGAGCAGGAAGCGGCTGCCGCCGCGGCCGACCACTATGGGTATGCCGTAGTCCTTCGCCCGGTTCACGTGGACATTCGTCGGGTCGCGTTCGACGGCGAGCACCGGCACCCCGAGCTCTCGGAGCAGCAGGGAAAGACGCAGGCCGACCTGGCCGAGCCCGACTATCACGACGTGATCCTTGCGGGGAATCGCGCGCCGGCCGGCGATGGCGGTCAGCCGCCTCTCGAGCAGCCGGTTGACGACCCCCGCGGTGAATATGGCCGTGAACCCGAGTGCGGCGAGCATGGCGACGGCGGAGAACACCTTCAGCCAGCTGGGGCCTTCGTCGATGAGCGGGTTCGGGCCCACGGTCACGATCGTCTTCGTGGCCGAGTAGAACGCATCGACGAGCGGCTCGTCGAGCGCGATGGCGAGGACCATCATGTCGAGCAGGAGGATGAACAGGAAACCCAGCAGGCCCGCCATCAGGATGCGCGCGCTCAGCTCGAAGGGGTTGAGCATCGATCCGAGGTTGGTCAGCAGCCACCGGCCCCGGGACGGTACGTCGCGCTCGATCGGGACGAGCTCGGGGCCGTCCGGGCCGTCTTGGACACCCGCGTAGCCCTCATCCTGCCGGCTGACCGACAGCAGGCGATCATCGAGGCACGGCCCCGCAAGCGAGGGGACGACCATGTCGGCCATCGACAGCACCCGGACGTTGTGGACCGCGCGCCGAAGCTGCGAGGCGACGATGCCGCCGAAGACCGTGACCACGAGCGGCACGCCCGGGCGCACGTTCTCCACGACGAGCGCCAGCCGGAGCGAGACGTGGTCGTCGTTCGAGATGACGACTACGGCGTCGACTTCGTCGTCGAGGGCCCTGCGAATGGCGCGATCGTGCGGATCGCGGAGGTAGATGACCTTCGCGCCCGCCGTGTTCAGGGCGCGCGCCGTGACCTCGGTCATCTCGTCATGGCCGATGACGAGGATGCTCCGCCCGCTGGCGGGCTCAGGTGACGGATCGTCTTGCACGGCCCGTGAGTATGCCGGAGGAACCGAGCGTGGTTGAAACCGCCCGGTGACGCTCGAACTCAGCGCTCGAGAACGGCCCCGTCGTCGTAGAGCTTGACCACCCGCACGCCCCCGGGCGGGGCGGTGCGCACGCACATCTCGCACAGGATGCACTCGTCGAGGTTCTCATCTACGACCTCGACGCTGCCGTCGCGGTCCGCAAAGATGTCCACCGGGCAGATCTCTTCGAGCTTGGTCGCGAGCTCGGCGTCGCCACGCACCTCGCCGGAGATCTCGACGTTTATGAAGATCGGTGCCATCAGGCCGCCTGCATCTCTTCGAGCTTGCGCTTGACCGCGTCGGGGATCTCGTCGATCCGCTCCACGACGGGGATGCCGGCGGCCTCGAGGCGGGCGATCTTCTCGGTTGCCGTGTCCTCCTTGCCCTCCACGATCGTGCCCGCGTGGCCAAACGACATGCCCTTCATCGCCTCATCGTCCATGAAGCGGCCGGCCATGAAGGCCACGATCGGCAGGCGCGAGTCGTGCTCGGCCATCCATTCGGCCAGCTCCGCCTCCATCCGGCCGCCGGGCTCGGTGTAGATCACGATCGCCTCGGTCTGCTCGTCGGCCTCGAAAAGGGGCATCAGCTCGGCGTAGGCGGAGCCGATGATGGCGTCGCCGCCGATGGAGACTGCCGTGGACACACCCAGGCCGGCGGCTGTGAGGGTCGACGAGATCTCCGTGGTCATGCCGCCCGAGCGGCTCATCACGCCCACCGAGCCCGGCTGGTAGGCCTGAGCGGCGTTGCGCGCGGGACCGCCGATGCCTCCCATCTTGGCCACCCCGGGCACGATCAGGCCGAGGCAGTTGGGGCCGATGATGCGGGCGCCGCGCAGGTCGGCCAACTCCACGATCTGAGCCACGTCACGGCGGGGGACACGCTCGGTCACGATCACGATCAGCCCGATGCCCGCCTCGAGGGCCTCGAACACGGCATCCTTGGTGAAGCCGGGGGGCACGGTGACCACCGAGCCGTCCGGGACCTGGCCGCCGTTGTGCTCGACCAGCTGCGCCACCGTGTCGAACACCGGCACGCCGTGTACCTCGCGGCCCTTGCGGCCAGGAGTGACCCCGCCGACGATGTTCGATCCGTAGTCCAGGCACTCGCGCGTGAGGTTCACGGCCTCGCGACCGGTGATGCCCTGGACGATGAACGTCGTGTCGCCGTCGATCAGGATCGACACTAGGTCACTCCCTGGATCTTCTCGACAGCGCGCTGGGCCGCCTCGTGCATTGAGACGGTGCGGTCGCAGTACTCGATGCCGTAGCGGTCGAGGATCTTGAACCCCTCCTCCTCCCAGGCGCCGGGGACGCGGAAGATGGCGATCGTCTCGCTCGGGTCTTTGTCGAGCTCGAGGCAGGCCTTGATCACGCCGCGCGCGACGATGTCGACGCGAGTGTTCGAGACGATCGACATCATCACCGCGATGTTCTCCACGCCGTCCTTGCCGAGCACCTGCTTGGCCAGCCCGCAGGCCTTGGCCACGGAGGGGTTGCCGCCGATCTCGGAGTAGTTGGCCGGGTTGCCGCCCTGGGAGCGCACGGCGTCGGTGAGGGTGAGAGAGCCGCCACCGGCGCCGATCACGAGGCCGATGTTGCCCTCGAAGCCGGTGTCCTTGCCCTGGATCACGCCGCGGTGGTCAGCTGAGTCGATCGCCTTCACGGCGGCCTCGAAGGCAGAGGGCTCGTAGCCCTCGCGCAGGTCGTCCTCGGCGATGTCGAGCGTCTTCAGGAGCGCCTTCTGACGTGGCCGCGCCTCGTCCTCCATCTCCATGTGGGCGTCGAGGGCGACGAAGGAGCCGTCCTCGAGCTCGGCCAGCGGATTGATCTCGGCCAGGGTCATGTCGCGCTCCTGGAATAGCCGCGCCAGGGCGGTGAGGATGGGTGTCAAGCGGGTGAGCGCCCGGCCGGTGACCCCGGTCGCGGCGATGGCCTGCTTGGCCTGGAAGTCCGAGACGGGCAGGAGGTTGGAGAAGTGGCCGCGGCCGACGTGGTCGGGATGCTTCTCGGCCACCTCCTCGATGTCGATTCCGCCCATGTCGCTGAACAGCATCATCGGCTTCTTCGCGGTCCCGTCCCAGACCACGCTCATGTAGTACTCCTGCTTGACCTCGGCGCGCGGGTCCACCAGCACTCCGCGAGGCTTGTGGCCGTTGATCTCGAGCCCGAGGATGTCCGCGGCGTGGGCGGCCGCCTCCTCCTTGGACTCGGCGAACTTCACGCCGCCCGCCTTCATGCGCCCTCCGGTGAGCACCTGGGACTTGATCACCGTCGGCCCGCCGATCTCCTCGGCGATCCGCCCGGCCTCCTCGGCGCTTTGCGTGAACCCGTACTTGGTCACCGGAATGCCGGCATCCTCCACGATCCGGCGGGCTTCGAATTCAAAGAACCTCAAGACGGGCGGGGATACTAGAGCAGCCCGCCGCGCGGGAGCGGGCGGCTCAGATGCAGCTCTCGGAGCCTGGGTCGAGCACCGTACCGCCCTCGGTCACGAAGCCCCAGTCGTAGCTTCCCGAGTTCAGGGTGAGCTTCAGGACTCCGAAGTTCGTATCGTTACCGAACTCGCTCGAAGGAAGCCGGCTGGCAGCAAGCGAGTGACGGCTCTTGCCCCCGGAGCCGAAGATGAACTGGCGCACGCCATTCGGATCGGGCGCGCCGTCCTCCGCCAGCCGGGCGAAACGCTCGTAGTTGTGGGCGTGGCCGGCGAGCAGCACGTCCACGTCGTTCTCGCGCAATGCCTTCCAGAGCGGTGCCACAGCGGGGTTCGCGTACGTCGAGCTCGGGGGGGTGCTTGTGAAGAGGGGGTGGTGCCAGTAGGCGAGCGTGCAACGCGCGGGGTTGGCTTCGAGGTCTCTGCGCAGCCACTGCTCCTGCGCCGACCCCGCGGCGCAGCTGGGCGTGCCCGCGCGCGGGCAGTTGGAGTTCAGCGCGACCAGATGCCAGGCCCCCAGGTTGAAGCTGTAGTAGCCCTTATCGCGATCGCCGGCCGGCCCGGAGGACTGCCCCGCGCCGTTGAAGTAGTCGAAGTACCCAGCGGGGTCGAGGTCGTACTCGTGGTTTCCGATCGCCGGGGAGGTGAGCGACTTGAACCGGCCCCAGGACGGGCCGTAGGACCGGGTGAACTTGTCCAACGTTGCGTTCTCGTACTGGAGATCGCCGAGCGCGAGCACCTTGGCGGATCCCGCGAGCAGGTTCGAGACCTGCGTCTGGCGGCAGCGAGTCGCCGTGCCCTGCCCGCCGTTGTAGTTGGAGTCGGTGTCCGGATCGCACGCGACATCACCGGCGGCGGTCACGACCGGGGACGCCGGTGGGGAAGGTGGCGGCGGGGGCGGCGGAGGTGGAGGCGGCGGTAGGACCGGCAGGGGGGGAGATTCGAACGCCGGCGGCGGCGACATCACGCGAACGCGGCGCGGGGCGGCCCGGCAGTTGTTGCGCTCGCGGCTCTCGCGGACCCGGCTGGTCGCGTCGGCGCACGCAAGGACCCAGTAGGAGCCGGCGGGGGCGCGCTTGGGTATCCGCGCCTCGACGCGGCCGCGCGAGCCTTTGCCCGGGCGAAGCGGGCGTATAGCCCTGTCGCCCTCCAGGCGAATGTCGTCCCTGCTCTTGCGGCGGTCACGCGAGAGGTGGTAGCGCACGACGGACCGCCCGGAGCTGACCTGACCGGCGTTTCGAACCGTGTCCTGTATCCGTAGCGCCCGGCCGGGCACCTGGGCTTGGTTGGACACCGCCACCGAGGCAGGGACGAGATCCGCCAGGCGCGGTGGGGCGGCATGGGCCGTGGCCCCGAGTGCAGCCACGCAAGTGGCGAACAGAAGGGTCGCGACGAGCCGGCGCCGAAGCAGAAGTCGCTGCACCATCTTCGAGGATATCGGTCCGGGGATCCGCCGGCTTGAGGGCCGTGAGGCAGCGCTAGCCAAGCGGTGGGGTAATGCCAGGTGCGCGGTAATGCCAGGTGGGGTGGAGAGCCGCTCGCGCCTACCCGGAGGACGGCTGCAGCCCGTACGCCTCGGCCAGCTCGGGATCCTTCTCCGCCAGCTGCTCGGCCAGCTCGACCATCACCTTGCACTGCTTCCAGGTGGCGTCGTCCTGCATCTTGCCGTCGATGATGTGTACACCGCGCCCGTCGGGGATGGCCTCCAGGACCTTCTGTGCGAACTTGACCTCGTCGGGCTCGGGAGAGAAGACCTTTCTGGCCACGTCGATCTGCGCGGGGTGCAGCGACCATGCGCCCACGCAGCCCATCAGGAAGGCGGCGCGGAACTGGGCCTCGCAGCCCTGCAGGTCCTTGATGTCGCCGAAGGGGCCGTAGTAGGGGAGGATGCCAGTGGCGGCGCAGGCGTCAACCATGCGCCCGATCGAGTAGTGCCAGAGGTCCTGCTGGGCGGTGGGGCGCAGCGCCTCGGGATCATCGGGGTCTGGATCGTTGATCACGAGGTAGCCGGGGTGGCCGCCGCCGACGCGCGTGGTCTTCATCCGCCGTGAGGCAGCCAGGTCGGCCGGGCCGAAGCTCATGCCCTGCATGCGCGGTGAGGCGGCCGCGATCTCCTCGACGTTGGCCACCCCGAGGGCGGTCTCGAGGAGCGCGTGCACGAGGATCGGGCGATCCACGCCCGCTCGCGCCTCGAGCTGGGCGAGCAGGCGGTCGACGTAGTGGATGTCCCAGGCTCCCTCGACCTTGGGAACCATGATCACCTCGAGCTTGTCCCCGATCTCGGTGACCAGACGGGTGATGTCCTCGAGCACCCATGGACTCTCGAGCGAGTTCACGCGTGTCCACAGGGCGGCCTCGCCGAGGTCCATCTCCCTGCCGACCTTCACGAGGCCCTCGCGGGCGGCCTCCTTGGTGTCCACCGAGATCGCGTCCTCGAGGTTGCCGAGCAGCACGTCGGCCTTGGTGGCGAGGTCGGGCAGCTTGCCGACGATCTTCTCGTTCGAGGGATCGAAGAAGTGGATCATCCGTGACGGGGTGAGCGGCACGTTGCGGATCGGCGCCGGGGCGCCGATCGCCAGGGGCTCCAGGAAGTCGCGGGGGTTGCGCATGGGCGCAAAGCTACCGATTCGCCGGTCTGTACCATCGCCGGTCTGGAGAGAGGGCGGGTATCCTGGCGGTCGTCGTGGGCCGATCGCTCTCAATCGCGCTGGTGGCCCTCGCATGCCTAGTGACGGCTGTGGCCGGGGATCCAGCGGCCGCGAGCACGCCGCCGCTTCGCGGCGCGGCCACCCATCCCCTGTGGTCGAACTCCACTCCCGAGGACTTCGACCGCGAGCTTGACCTCCTCGCCCGGGCCGGCGCCAACACGGTCCGCGTCGATCTCGGCTGGTCGACGCTCGAGCAGGAGGGCAAGGACGTGCGGGCCGACTGGTACGTCGAGAAGGCCGACCTCTTCTTCGCCCACGCCCGGGCTCGCGGGCTACGGCCCATCGTGACCTTCTGGTCGACCCCGTGCTGGGCCTCGTCGGCCCCGGAGGAGCTCAAGCAGGGCTGCGAGGGTGCGTGGTGGGACCGCGGGGTGCACACCTACCCGCCGGTAGACCCGGCCGATCTGGCCGACGCCGCGGCCTGGGTCGCGGAGCGGTGGGGTGACGACATGGCGGCCATCGAGATCTGGAACGAGCCGAACCTGCGCCAGTTCTTCACCTCGGCGGACCCGGCGGGGGACTACGCACCGATGCTGAAGGCCGCATACGCCCGGGTCAAGCAGGTCAAGCCGGACCTGCCCGTGCTCGGCCCGGCCATGGTCATGTCCGACGGCCTCTTCCTGGAGGCCCTCTACGCGAAGGGCGTCGCCGGGCACTTCGATGGGCTGTCGCTACGGCCCTTCAACCAGGGGCGCGACCCCTACGACGGCTCCACTCCGTCAGCCGGCCGCAAGTACTCCTATCTCTTGGGGGTGCCGTGGATACGCGAGATCATGTCGGCCCACGGCGACGCCGGGAAGCGCATGTGGTTCACCGAGCTCGGGTTCTCCAGCTGCGCTCCCGGCACCAACCCGTGGTGCATCACGGAGGATCTCCAGGCACGGTACGTAGCCGATGCGCTGCGGATCGCGCGTGACCGCTGGGACTTCGTGGAGTCGATCAGCGTCTACAACCTTCGCAACAAGGGCACCAACCCGACCGACCGGGAGACCCAGATGGGGCTCGTGCACCGCGACTTCACGCCCAAGCCGGCCTACTGGGCCTTCCGCGACGTGCTCGCCGAGCCGCCTTCGGCCGCGCTCCCGCCCGGGGGCGAAAGCGCGCCGGCGGCACCGATGACCCCCGGCGTCCCGCTCCTCGGGCCGGCGCCGGTATCGACTACACCCGACCGGACGCCGCCCGTGCTCACCTTGCTATCGGCGCGGACCGGGCCACGGCGCCGATCGGCCGTTCTCTCCTTTCGCCTGTCCGAGCCCGCCGACGCGTACGTGCGCCTGCAGCGCGCGGTCCGCCGCCGACGTTGTCGCACCGGGTGCCTGCGCTGGGTCTCCGCCGGCCCGCCGGTGAGGGGTCCAGCCGACGCCGGGGCCAACCGCCTGCGTCTTGGACTGCCCGGTGCGCCTGGTCGCTACAGGGTCACCGCCTACGCGCGCGACGGCGCGGCGAATCGGTCGCGCGTGCAACGGGTCGCCCTCTCGGCACCACGAGTCGGCGGCCGCGGGCAACGGCCTCGGTAGGATCACGCGCCGCTCAATCGACGAGAAGGGACCGATGACCGATCACGCACTCGAGACCGACCAGGCCTCCCGCGAAGCCTCCGGGGCGCGCCAGTACGGCCGCTACCTCGAAGAGTTCGAGGTGGGCGCCACCTACAAGCACTGGCCCGCGAAGACGGTCACCGAGTCAGACGACCACCTCTTCTGCCTGATCACCATGAACCATCACCCCCTGCACATCAACGATGTGTACGCGGCGGAGTCCCAGCAGGGCCGCAACGTGGTGGTTGGGCCGCTGGTCTATTCGCTCGCGCTCGGCATGTCCGTCAGCGACATCTCCGGCAAGGCGATCGCGAACCTGGCCACCGATGAGCTCTCTCACCCGGCGCCGGTCTTCCACGGCGACACGCTCTTCTGCGAGAGCGAGGTGCTCGACGTCAAGGAGTCGCGCTCCAAGCCCGACCGCGGCGTGGTGCGGGTGCACACACGCGTGCTCAACCAGGACGGAACGCTGGTGGCAGAGTTCAAGCGCTCGGTGCTGGTGCCGCGCAAGACACCGGGCGAGCCGGCCTCCTAGGCGAGGCCTCAGGGGAGGAGCGCAGCCGGAACGTCTCGGGAGGA
>Ga0136640_10000836_pt1 | contig 11987 bp, 11 predicted proteins | sample AntDrymUQ8642106_2_FD_105498 | JGI IMG/M metagenome (GOLD analysis project Ga0136640, IMG submission 105498) | Polar desert sand microbial communities from Dry Valleys, Antarctica - metaG UQ864 (21.06) | ecosystem: Environmental > Terrestrial > Soil > Desert | place: Antarctica: Dry Valley...
GATAGCTATTCTGGCCGCGGTCGCGCTGCTCGGTCTCATACTGCTCTTCATGGAGTTCAAGCCCCGGAGGCCGCGCCGCGTGCGAATGCAGCGCGGAACCTACGTCGTGCGCGACATCGTCAAGGACGAGGTGAGTTCGGCCGCCGAAGAGACCCCGAACGTGCTTGGTTCTACAACGACGGTCGCGGCCAAGCGCAAGCCCGGCGCCAAAGTAAAACTGCGGGCTGACGTGCGGCGCGGGCAGGACAAGAAGGCCATAAAGTCTGACCTTCGCGAGCGGGTGCAACAACATCTGGCGCGCACCGGAGTGCCGCTCGGCAGGCTCAAGCTCAAGCTGGTTGAGTCCGACCCCCGCCAGACCAAAACGAGGGTGCAATGAACGCGCTCAACCGCATAGTGATGATCCTGATCTCACTACTGCTCTTGGCCGTGCCGGTACTCCTGCTGCTAGTGCATTTCGGCGTGATCCCCGCTCAGCTAGTGGACCAGTACACTGGATACAACGTGGCCGTGGATTTCCTTGGCGGCCTCTCGGTGGCGAACCTGAGTTCGCAGGCCCTCATCATCGCCGCGATAATTGGGGTTCTGGTTGCTTTGGTTGCGCTGCTCCTGCTCTTCCGGGAGCTCAACCCCAGACGCGGGCCCTCCAGGAACACCGTCGTGGACGACTCGCCCGGCGCGGAGACTTTGATCACAGCGAGCGCCGTCAAGGCTCTGAGCGAGGGCGCGGCGCGAGAGATGGGGGCTGGGTCTTCGTCGGTCTCTCTCTCGCGGGGACGGCCCGCGTATGAGATCGTCTGCGGCATAACAGCACCGTCTTCGAGCAACTACACGGAGCTTGCGACCCGCGTCAGGGAGAACATCAGGAAGTCGTTGGAGAGTCAGAATATTCCCGTCAAGAACGTGGAAGTCACCGTCCGAAGAATCGCGTCCTAACGAAATGGAGGAGAGAGTGACCACCTGGACCAACAAGCAGTGGGGGGCTCTGATCGGCGGCCTCGTGGTCTTCTTGATCGCCCTTATAGGCCCCGGAGCAACGGCTTTCGTGGTTATCTTCGCAATCCTGGGCTACTTCATCGGAAAGTTCCTGGATGGCGAATTGGACCTGGAGGACATCCGCGATAGGGCGCAAGGACGACGCTCCGAAACCCGCCCGCCGGAAACCCGCCCGCCGGAAACTCGCCTGCGGTAGCCGCTTTCACTAACGTGGATGCTAGCCGTGCTTAGAATTCAAATGATCAGATCGAGAGAAAGGGGAGTTCTTTGGAAACTTTTCTACTTTGGCTAGGCGTTATAGGCTTCGTACTGGCAACGGCGTACTTCATAATGCTCGGCGTCCAGACGACGCAAGGTGGCCGCATCTTCCACGTCATCACCGCGATCATCACCGGGGTGGCGGCCTTCTCGTACCTGATGATGGCTACCGGGGCGGGCGCGACGCTCATAGAAGGCGAGCTCTTCTACTTCTTCCGTTACATAGACTGGGTCGTCACCACGCCGTTGCTGCTATTGGACCTGGCGCTGTTGGCACTGGTCGCGCCCGGCCGGAATGTTGGTTTCATAGTTGGCCTGATCGGTCTCGACGTGTTTATGATACTGACGGGGCTTCTGGCCGGCTCCCGTTCCTCGGGGTTCGGCAGGGGATTCTGGTTCATCGTGAGCACGGTCGCCATGATCGCGCTTCTGTACCTGGTCGTGACCCGGCTCTTCTCCGAGGCGGCGAGCCAACCGGAGGCGGTGCATCAGATCTTCCGCACTTTGGCTTTACTGACGGTGGTCTTGTGGTCCTTCTATCCGATCGTGTGGCTGATCGGCACCGAAGGCTTCGGCGCCGTGAACTCGACGGTGGAGGTCTTGCTGTTCCTGGTCCTCGACTTCCTCGCCAAGATCGGCTTCGGTTTCTTGCTGCTGACAAACCGGACCGCTCTCGGACAGGCTGGCGGTCGCGGCGTGCAAACCAGGAGCCGCCGGGTAGCCTAGCCCGCAAGAATTCTCGAACATCCTTCGCGGCGGATCAGATGCGATCCGCCGCGTTCTTGCGTCACGGCTCCGGAATTATCGCATCCTCCGCTTGCTCCTAGAGCATCGAAGACTGGACACACTCCGCCCGGATGCGATAATTCGATACTGTGAGGAACGCAGGGGAGAAAATCCGGTGCAGGCTACTTGATTTAGCGCGACTGAAGGGACGACGGAGACTTTTGCCGGTCCTCGCCCTGATGGTCCCGGCCTTGCTCCTGGGCTATGCGTTCCATGAAGCAGGGCATCCGGCGGCTGTCGAAGGTCGAAAACAATCTCCGGATCCAAACAACACCGCCAGCTATTCTTCATCGAGAGATTCAGCGAAAGAGACGATGAGTGAGTTGAGCGCGGAATTGTCGGACGCGGGGATCCTGAAGCTCAAACTCTCGGCGCGCGAACGGCCCTCTCCTTCGCCTCCAGCGAAGACCTGCGACGACCTTATGGTGATGGTTGGCCGGGAGGACATCTTGCCGCCAGACTACGCGCCGCCGGACCTGGTCCCCGTGGAGGCTTACGGCGTTGCGGTATACGGGGACGGACTGGTGCTCCGGCGAGGAGCGGCGCAGCAGTTGGCGCGCATGGCACAAGCCGCGGGCGCGGCGGGCGAGGAGATCGTCGTGTTCTCGGCGTACCGCTCCTACTATCAGCAGGGGTTCGTGTTCACCCGGCTCGTCTCGATATACGGCGAGGAGCGGGCCCGGTGGATGAGCGCGCCGCCGGGACAGAGCCAGCACCAGCTCGGCACGGCGGTGGACTTCACGAATTCCGCGGTCGGGTACGAGATCCACAAGGCTTACGGACGCACCACCGCCAGCGCGTGGCTTCTGGAACACGCCCCGGAATACGGCTTCGTCCTTTCCTATCCAAACCACGCCGAGGAGGAGACCGGCTACCGCTGGGAGCCCTGGCACTATCGCTACGTCGGCGTGGAGAACGCCCGGCAGATGATCGATAGTGGCATGACTCTCCAGGCTTTCCTGTCCAGCGAAGGGGTAAAGCCCCGCTGCTGAAGCGTTTCGCGGAAGGAATGACTTATCCGCGAAACGCGCTTGTCAGCTTGTCAGCTTTTCAGCAGTCAGCTTTTTCCACGACGGCGGAAGCTGGACGAAGAGATCGCCGGCATGGGGCAATATTAGCCGTTGTGAAAATGCTGTGGACGCGGAATGCCTGGAACCCGGCAGGTCGAGAGAGTATCCTCTCCGGTCATGGATGGTGAGGGGAGAAACCTGCTTGCGGCCTGGAAGAAAGATCCGGGCTCGTCGGCCATCCTCACCGACATAGACGGCACGCTCGCCCCCATCGTCTCGACCCCTGATATGGCAGAGGTACCGGCGGAATTGAAGAAGCTACTCCGGCGATTGAGTGAGGAATACCTGCTGGTGGCAGGGATCAGCGGCCGGAAGACGGAAGATGCCCTGGGCCTCGTGGGGCTCGAGGACATCGTGTACTTCGGCAACCACGGGTTCGAGATCCTGCGCGACGGCGAGGTGGAGGTGATCCCGGACGCCCTCCCGTACCTGGAGAAGGTTCAGGAACTGGAGCAACGCGCCCGCGACGAGCTGGGACCGCTTGGAGCCTTCATCGAGGAGAAGGGCATCACCGCCTCCATCCACTACCGCAACGTTTCGAGAGAGATCGGGGAGCGGTGCGTGGAGTTCGTGAAGGCCGAAGGCGAGCGGCTGGGGTTGAGGATCACGGTCGGAAGGGGCGTGGTCGAGGCCCGCCCCCCAATCCGGGCGGACAAGGGCACCGCCGTCCGGCGTCTGGTCGAAGAATATGCTCCCAAAAGGGCCATGTTCCTCGGCGACGACACCACCGATCTCGACGCCTTCCGAGAGCTGGAGAGGCTGCGCGAGGAAGGTGTGCTGGAGGAGGTCCTGCGCGTCGGCGTGGCTAGCGACGAGGGGCCGCCTGAGATCGTCACCGAAGCAGACATCGCCGTGGAAGGCGTGGATGGCGTCGGTGAGGTACTCGAAGCCCTGCTCTAAGCAGCGATCCGCATCTCGCCAGACCATCACGGGATTCTTGTTCGTGGCACGGCAAAGACGTTTGGGAGTTGCTGTCAAATGCGTAACACGAGGCGTGTTTTCTGCTCTCCAGTTGTGGACCGTTGATTGTAACTGCTGCTAGTATGCGTATTGCTCGCTTCTTCGGGGTGCTTTGTAGGGAGAAGGGAAGATGGGGACCGAGGCTAACGTGAGTGTCTTGGGGCGGATGCTGGGCCCGTACGGGGTGCTGCGCGGCAACCGGAACCTGCAACTGCTGTTCGGCGGGCAGGTCGTCTCCTCTTTCGGGGACTGGCTATACGTGTTGGCGCTCGGAATCCTGGCGTACGAGATCACGGGCTCCGCCACCGTTGTGGCCGTGCTGACGTTCGCGCGGCTCCTGCCATACGCGGTGCTGCTGCCCTTCTCGGGCATACTGGCCGACCGGGGGAACCGGAAGGTGTTGATGATCTCGGCGGACCTGGGGCGCGGCGCTTGCATGCTGGGACTGCTTTTCGCGGGATCTGAGGAGACGCTCTGGATCGCCTACCCGCTGGTGTTCCTGGCGACCGTGTTCTCCAGCCTCTTCAAGCCGGCGATGAGTTCGGTGCTGCCCGCGCTCGTGGGGGACGAGGAGAGGCTGGGCGAAGCGAACGGCATCTGGGCCCAGATGGACTCCGTCTCTTTCGTGCTGGGACCGGCTCTGGGGGCGTGCTCGCCTTGCTCGGGGCGCCGGAGCTGGCGTTCGTGATCAACGGCGCGACCTTCCTCATCTCCGCCGCGACACTCCTGTTCATACACATCCCGCCGCGCGAAGCGCCGGAGACGGCGGAGGACGAGCAGGAGAAGGGCTGGCTCTCGGAGACGCTGGCGGGGTTCCGGTTTCTGTTCCGGGAGAACGATGGGGTACTCGCTGCCCTGACGGTGGCCTTCGTCGGCCTCACGTTCACGGGTGGTGGGATCTGGACGCTCATCCTGGTCCTCTCGGACGAGGCTTTCGGTCTCGGCACGGAGGGGAGTGGGTTCCTGAACTCCGCCTATGGGGCGGGTGGGATCCTGGGCGGTCTCGCGGCGGGTTACCTGGCCTCGAAGGTGCGGCTAGGCCCGGCGGTCATCTGGAGCACGGCGGCTACCTCCGTGGTGTTCCTCCTGCTGGGAATAAGCCCGGCGGGGGTGTTGCCGTTCGTGATCCTGTTCGTCGTCGGGGTGCTGGACATCATGGTGGACGTGAACGGGACGACGATCATCCAAACCGGAACCCCGGAGAAACTGCTCGGAAGGGTCTTCGGGGCGTTCGAGGGGGTCCTGATCCTGGCGATGCTCGCGGGCGCGCTCATCGTCGGGCCGCTGATCGAACTCCTCGGAGCCCGCGCCACCACGGTAGTTTTCGCTGTGGCCGGGCTCCTGATCTTCCTCACCTGCCTGCCACGGCTCAGAAAGATGGAGAGCGTGCTCGGTGTGCGGATGTTCGTCCGCAAGGTGCCGGTGCTATCAGGACTCTCCCACGCCGTGCTCGAAGACCTCGTCTCGCGGATGACGCTGGAGAAGGTCCCGGACGGGACGGCGGTCGTGAGCCAGGGCGAGGTGGGCGACCGGCTCTACATCGTCAAGGACGGAGAGGCCGAGGTGGTGGCGCGGGGAGAGGATGGGAGAGAGACGGGGCTGGCGACCCTCTCGAAGAACGACTACTTCGGGGAGATCGCGCTTCTCAGGGACGTGCCGCGCACCGCGACAGTCCGGGCGCGCGGCCCGGTGGAACTCTACGCCCTAGACCGCGAGGACTTCCAGAAACTCCTGGGGCGCTCCGAGAAACTCAAGAGCGCCATGACCGGCACCAGCGACGCCCGCTACGTCGAGACGCAGAACAGCCTGCTCCTGCGCAGGTAGGCGCTCGTTGTTGAGGCCCGGTTTCCAAGCACGAAGTAGGCGGGACCCGAAAGCCCCGCCCTTGCCTGAGTCCGGCTCAGCCTAGCTCTTCCTAACCACGAACCCCTGGGTGTCCTCCTCGCCCTGCTCTTCGATCCAGCCGACCAGTTCCTCCCAGGCCTCGGGCTGGTCCTCGCCGGAGCGCCTCATCTTGCGGTAACCGCCCGTCTCGCCGCCCTGGGCCGAGTCCAGGATGGCGAGTATCATCTCGCTCCCGTCGGTGTGGGTGACGTAGACTTTGACGGAGCCGGAGAGGATTACGTAGGCGCCCTCGCCAGGCTGCTCGGCGGTGATGAGATTGGCGGCCGCGGGGAAGGTCTGCTCGTGCAGCAGGGGGGAGAGCTTCTCTAGCTGTTCGGAGGAGAGAACCCGGAAAAGCGTGAGGCCAGAGAGGGCGGCGGGGTCCGGGGTTCCCGTCATGCAGGTTCGGTCTCCAAATGTTTCACGTCGTCATCTCCTTTTTCGAGCGCGAGGGCGATGATTTGCTCCTCGGTCATTGCGCGCCCTTCCTCCCAGGCCGTCTGGAAGGCGGGCTCGCCGAGCCGGGCGCGGGCGGCGACCATGTAAGGCTCGTACAGGGCGGCTTCGCTGGGCGGCAGAGAATAGCCTGTGATCTCCTGCTGGTGATCGGTCGCGCCCCAGAGCCGCGACGCGCGCACAGCCTCGCCCTTTGCCTCGGCCGCGCTCGCTAAACCCATTAGACTCCGTTGGAGATAGTACTTTTCCCCCAGGTCTTGGAATGATTCCAGGCTTTCTTCCAACAACTCGGTTGCTTGCTCCGGGTTGCCTCGGTCGAGCAACGCCAGTCCCAGGTTAGCCAGGAGGTACCCGGTCAACGCCTTGTCTCCCAACTCTCGCCCGAAGGCCAGGCCCTCTTCGGAGAGCGTCGCTGCTCGCTCGTGGTCGCCTCCCATCAGTGCCTCGTTGGCCAGGTTGGCGAGCGACATCGCGATGCCGCGTTTGTCTCCCAGCTCTCGCCTCACCCTCAGGCTCTCCTCGTGCAGCGCCGTTCCTCGGGTACCCTCGTCCTGGTCCTCTGCGGTCACGGCGAGGTTGTTCAGGGTCTCCGCGACGCCCCATCTTTCCCCTGCTTCTCGGAACAGCGCCAGACTTTCCTCGAAGAGGACTTTCGATTGATCGAGGTTCCCCTGATAGACCTGAGCAATGCCCAAGTTGTCCAAAGAGCCTGCCAATTCCTGGCTACTACCCGCCCCTCGAAACGCCGTCACGCTCTGCGTGAGCAACTCCGTTGCCGCATCGCAGTCGCCCTGCTCCAACAGGAGCCTTCCGGCCCCGGTGAGCGCCTTGGCCTTTACGGACCCCGAGATGTCGCCGCCACTCTCCAAAGCGTTTCCCAGCCAGTCGTACCCCTCTCTCACGTGGCCGCGTACATACCAGAACCACCACAGCGCACCACCGAGCCGCAGCGCCGTTTCGGCCTCGGCGCTTACTAGCGACCACGAGAGCGCCGCGCGCAGGTTGTCGTGCTCGGTTTCGAGGCGGTCCATCCACTCCACCTGATCCGGACCCACCAGTTCCGGTTCGGCCTCCTCCGCGAGCGCGAGGAAAAACCCGGCGTGCGAGCGTTTGATCTCCTCCGCCTCGCCGCTCTCTTGGAGCTTCTCCCTCGCGTACTCGTGGATGGTCTCGAGCATCACGAAGCGGGGCTCGCCCTCCGCCTGCTCCTCCTGCCTCAGCAGGCTCTTGTCCACCATGGACTCGACCCCGTCCAGGGCGTCCAACTCCCCTTCCGGGTCGCAGATCTCTTCTATCGCTTCGTGGGTACGGCCCCCGGCGAACACCGAGAGCCGCCGAAAGAGCGTCCGCTCCTCTTCGTCCAGCAGGTCGTGGCTCCAGTCTATCGCTCCCCTGAGGGTCCTCTGCCTGGCGGGCAGGTCGCGGGCGCCTCCTCTGAGGAGCTTGAGGCGGTTGGTCAGCCTATTGAGCATCGCTTCCGGCGGGAGGATCTTGGCGCGGGCGGCCGCGAGCTCTATCGCGAGGGGCAGCCCATCCAGCCGGACGCAGATCTCCGCGATGGCCCGGGCGTTCTCGCTGGTCAGCTCGAAGCCGGCTTTCGCGGCCTGCGCCCGCTCGATGAACAGCCTTACCGCCTCGTACTGGGTCAGGCGCTCGACGGGCGGGAGATGTGTGGGGTCCGGGAGCGCGAGCGGCGGGACCGCGTACTCCCTCTCGCCGTAGACCTTCAGCGCGATGCGGCTGGTCACCAGCACCTTCAGCTTCGGGCAGGCCGAGAGGAGTTCCCCGACCACAGGGGCCTCGTCCACGACCTGCTCGAAGTTGTCCAGCAGGAGCAGTATTTCCCTGGCGCGCAGGTAGTCCTTGAGGCTCTCCACTAGCGGCTGCTCGGGGGTTTCGACCACTCCAAGAGATCCGGCTATCGTGGACGTCACCAACCCGGGATCGGCTACGGAGGCGAGCGCGACGAAGAAGACCCCGTACTCGAACTCGTCCAGGAGCTCCGCCGCTACCTGCAGCCCCAGGCGCGTCTTTCCCGTGCCACCCGGGCCAACGAGGGTCAGGAGCCGCATCTCCTCCCGGCGTACCAGCGCGGCGACCTCGCCGAGTTGGCGCTCCCGGCCCACGAGGGGCGTCGGCTGCAGCGGGAGGTTGTTGACCCTCGCGTCCAGGGTCTTCAGAGGCGGGAAGCTCGAAGGCAGATCCGGAGCGAGGAGCTGGAAGATCCGCTCGGGACGGAAGAGGTCTTTCAGGCGGCGCTCGCCCATGTCGCGCAGCTCCGCGTCGTGAGGAAGCTGGTCGCCGGCCAGCGTTCTGGCGGCGTGCGAGAGAAGGGTCTGGCCGCCGTGCCCGGCGGAGAGCAGGCGGGCCACACGGTTGACGGGAGGACCGAAGTAGTCGCCGCCGCGCTCCTCGGCGGTCCCGGCGTGAAGCGCCATGCGCGCTCGGATCACGCAGCCCTCCTCCCATTCCTGGTCGTAAAGCGCGCGCTGGCTAGCGAGGGCGGCTTCCAGGGCGTCGGTGGCCGTGGGGAAGGCTGCGCAGAAGGCGTCGCCCACCGTCTTGAAGACGTGGCCAGCGTGCCCCTCTATCGCGGCCCGCAGAACCTCGTCGTGGCGGGCGAGAGCGGATTGCATGGCTACCGGGTCGCGCTCCCAGAGGCGAGTAGAGCCCTCAATGTCCGTAAACAGAAACGTCACAGTGCCGGTTGGTGGCCCCCCTGACACCCGCTCACGCCTCCTTCTCCTCCGCGCACTGTAACGCATTTTACACGGCGTATGTAAAGTACCTGATGGCGCGCCGGGCGCGACGACGCTACGATGGACCTATGAGGAGGGCGGAGCGGAGGGACAGGGACCTATGAATGAGGAGAGCTGAGGATGCTCGCCGTACTGCGTCAGCGCGACTTCTCCCTGCTCTGGTTCGGGGGCGTGCTCTCGGTCGTCGGCGACTTCTTCCTGTTTATCGCCCTGCCCTTCTTCGTCTACGAGCGGACTGGCTCGGCTCTGGCCACAGGGGCGATGTTCGCCGCCGAGACCCTGCCGCGCCTGCTCTTCGGCTCCGTGGCGGGCGTGTTCGTGGACCGCTGGGACCGCAAGAAGACTATGGTCGTCGCCGACCTGTCGCGGGCGGCGATCCTGCTGCCGCTTTTGGCGGTGGCGGCGGGCGGGCCGGTGTGGCTGGTCTACGTCGTGGCCTTCGTGGAGGCTACCGTCTCAATGTTCTTCTTGCCGGCGAAAGACGCGCTCGTCCCGAACCTGGTCGCCGAGCGGCACCTGGCGCCGGCCAACTCCCTGAACTCCATGGGCGAGCAGATCCCCTCCCTGGTAGGCCCGCTGTTGGGCGGGGCGCTTTTTGGCCTGGTCGGCCTCGGCGGGCTCGTCTTTTTGGACATCGCTACTTACCTGGTCTCCGCCGTCCTGATCTCGCTGATCTCCACGCGCTCCATCGCTCCGACCGACCAACCGGCCGGAGACGCAACCGAGACCGCCCATCTCGCCGCCTCGGCCTGGGCGGGCGCTTTGGGCGAATGGCTCGAGGGCTTGAGGCTGGTCGGGAGGGACCTCCGCGTCGCCGCCGTGTTCGCGGTGGTGGCTGTGGCCATGGTGGGCGAGGGCGTCATCACCGTCTTGATCGTCGTTTTCGTCAAGGACGTTCTGGGGGGCGGCTCCCCGGAGTTCAGCTGGATCATCACGGCCTACGGGGCTGGGGGCATAGTCGGCGGCTTCCTCGCCGCGTGGCTGGGTCCGACCCTCGGAGAAGCCCGCCTGCTGGCCCTGAGCGCCGCCGCCAACGGGGTATTCCTTCTTCTCATGTTCAACATCCCCGTACTCCCTGTGGTCGTGGCGCTAGGCGTCCCTGCGGGCGCAACGGTCGTGGGCTGGTTCGTCGGCGCGCAGACCCTGTTGCAGAAGTGGGTGCCGGATAGCTACAGGGGGCGGGTCTTCGGGGCCTACGAGACGACCCAGGCCCTGCTGTTGCTTGTAGGGATGGGGCTCGCCGCCGTCCTGGCGACCCCTCTCGGTGTCGTGGTGGTGCTGAGCGTGGTCGGGGCTCTCTACATTCTGGCCGGGGCGGTTGCCTGGGTCGTGATACCCGCCGAGAGATAGCGGGCCGAGCGATTCTTCGAGCAACCGGACCTCGCGCTGGACGAAGAGGATCGTCGGGTCCTGTAGAGCTAAGGGGTCTGTGTAAAGCGTTTAACACGTCGGGTGTCAAGTATTTAATAGCCCCGCCGGCGAACCGCTGCTACAGTTGCTACCAAGAGATGAACAACGAGGGAGAGGAGGTGAAGAGGATGAGCAATCAGGAAGTGATGCAGCAACTGGCCGACAGGTTCATGAACGACACGGGGTTCCGCGAGGAGATGAGGCAGGACCCTGAAGGCGCGGCGGAGCGAGAGGGCTACCAGCTGGATGAGGAAGACAGGCAGGCGCTTAAGAGCGTTGACTGGAGCGGCTCCGACGAGGAGCTCAGCGAACGGATAAGTAAACGCACTTGGTGCTAGACAGGGTACGAGCGTAAGCGTCAACGTGGAGCCTATAAAGAGGGGCCGGGGCCTTGATCCCCGGCCTTTTCGCGTATCGCCATGCGGGCGCGGCTTGATCCGGACGCGAGCGGGTGTTTAATGGTCTCGTCGGCGGATAGAAGGCGGGAGGCCAACGAGGACCGTGGCGTCCGGGACAGGATCAGCGGAGCGACGCGTCCTGTTGGGGGAGCGCGTGGCGCTGCTTCAGGGGGTGCCGGCCTTCTCGCGGCTGCCGGAGGGGACGCTGGAGGAGCTGGCCGGGCTCCTGCGCGAGGAACGCCACCCCGCCGGAGGCGTCGTGGTGGCCGAGGGAGAGCCGGGCGACCGGCTGTACCTGATCTCGGCCGGCCACGCCGAGGTGTCCGCCGAAGGGCCGAAGGGTCCCGTACCCCTGGCAGCGCTCGGGCCGGGGGAGATGTTCGGGGAGATCGCGCTGCTCGAACCCGGCGGCAAGCGGACGGCGACGGTGACCGCCACCACCCCGGTCCTCGCCCTGAGCCTGGCCGCTCCCGCCTTCGGTCGGGTGCTCGACGCCCACCCCGAGGCCCGCAGCGCCTTCTCGGAGGCTGCCGAGGGGATGCTGGTGGCGAAATTCCTCAAGCTGGCCAGCCCCTTCGCCACTCTGGATGCCGACCGGCTCCGGCTTCTGACCTCTCGGCTAGAGCGACTGAGCGTCCCCGCCGGCGACACCATAGTACGGCAGGGCGAGGTAGGCGACACATGCTTCCTGCTGCGCAGCGGCCGCGTGGAGGTGCTGGCGCACAAGGGCGAGGACGAAGAGCGCAGCCTGGCCACCCTGGGTCCCGCCACCCTGTTCGGAGAGGCGGCCCTGCTCACTGACGCGCCCCGCAACGCCACGGTTCGCGCCCTGGAACCTTGCGAGTTGCTCGCGCTGCGCAGGGCCGACCTGCTGGAGGCCGTCGGCGAGGATCGGCAGATGGGTGACCGGATGCTCGAAATGCTGAGGCTGCGTGACCGTCCGCGCCGTGCACCCGGCGTACAGGTACACCACCGCGCCACCGCCACGGGAGAGACCATCACGACCCTCA
>Ga0136640_10000837_pt1 | contig 11981 bp, 11 predicted proteins | sample AntDrymUQ8642106_2_FD_105498 | JGI IMG/M metagenome (GOLD analysis project Ga0136640, IMG submission 105498) | Polar desert sand microbial communities from Dry Valleys, Antarctica - metaG UQ864 (21.06) | ecosystem: Environmental > Terrestrial > Soil > Desert | place: Antarctica: Dry Valley...
CACGAGGCTCGGCAGGTGCCGGCCGGCACGGCCGCGCGCCTGCTGGCCAGCGGCGCTGTTGACCCGCGCCGCACCGCCCTGCTCGAACAGCCGCCGCCGGCGTTGCGTCAGCCGGCAGACCCCGACGCCGACCAGGCCGAGGTCGTCGCCCGCAACAACGATCGCCTGGTCGTGCGCACCACCAGTACCGCCCCGGCACTGCTGATGCTGTCCGAGGTCGCCTACCCCGCATGGCGCGCGACCGTCGACGGGCAGCCGGCGGCCGTTCGGGTCGCCGACCACGCGCTGCGGGCGGTGGCCGTGCCGGCGGGCACGCACACCGTCGAGCTGCGATTCGCTGCCACGGCGATCCGTGCCGGGCTGGCGATCAGCGGCATCACCGCTGTCCTGCTGCTGGCGGCCCTGCTCCCGCGCCGCAGACATCGTGCGCGACCACCTCCCGCCGCGTGAACGTGGGCTCTCAGTGCTAGCGGTGTCACCGGACCGTAAGGCCTCGTTGCGCCGCGCCGACTAGGCTCGGCATGTGGGGATGACGACACCGACCAGCACGCCGCAGGCCGCCCCTTCCGGGCGGGTGACCACGCGGGTGCTGGTGGTCGAGGACGACCCGACCGTCGCCGAGGTCGTCGCGCGTTACCTGCGCCGCGACGGTCACGAGGTGACCGTCGTCGGCGACGGCCGCCTCGCGCTGGCACGCGCGGCGGGAACCGCACCCGATCTCGTCGTCCTCGACATCATGCTGCCCGGTCTGGACGGTCTGGAGGTCTGCCGCCGCCTGCGCGAGCGCGGCCCCGTGCCGATCATCATCCTGTCGGCGCGGGGTGACGAGACCGACAAGCTGATCGGCCTGGACCTGGGCGCCGACGACTACGTCGCCAAACCCTTCTCACCACGGGAACTAGCGGCCAGGGTCCGCACCGTCCTGCGGCGCGTGCAGCCGCCGCCGTCGCCGCCCGAAGACCAGGGGCCCGTGACGATGGGCACCATCACCCTGGACTCGCGGGCGCGCGCGGTGAGCGTGGACGGTACGCCCGTGTCGTTGACCGTGCGGGAGTTCGACCTGCTGGACTTTCTCATGCGCCATCCCAGCGAGGTCTTCCGCCGGGAGGCGCTGCTGGAGCGGGTCTGGGGCTACACCTTCGGCGACACGTCGACGGTCACGGTACATGTCCGGCGCCTGCGAGAGAAGGTCGAGGCAGACCCGGCTACCCCCTGCCACATCCAAACGGTCTGGGGTGTCGGCTACCGCTTCAGCCCATGAGCCTGGCCTTCGCTTCCTCCAACGGCCCCGGGATGCGGGCGCGCGCGGCGGCCGTGGCCGTCGCGGGCCTGGCACTGGCGGCGGTGACGGGTGCGCTGCTGGGCAAGACCGCCGCCGACATGGTCGTGCTGATCGGTGTGGCGAGCGGCTGCACCCTCGTGGCCGGCCTGCTCGGCGCGGCGGTGCTGCGAGCGCTGCGCGACGCCTCGTTCACCGCGCAGATCAGCGTGGTCGCGCTGACATCGGTGGTCGCCGTGGCGATCGCCGCTGTCGGGGCCGGCACCGCGATGTTCCTGTCCTCAACCGACCTGTACGCGCTGGTCGTCGTGGTGGTCGCCGCAGGAGCCGTGGGGATCTGCGTGGCGATGGTGCTGGCTGACCGCGTGGCGGCGGCGAGTCGGCTGTTGAGCGAGGCCGCGGCTCGCCTGGTCATGGCCGGCACCGACGGCAGCGGCTCACGGCCCTCGATCCGCGAGTTCGCCAATCTGGCGGAGCACCTCGACGAGATCGCGACCCGGCTCGCCGAGGCCCACGCCCGGGAGTCGGCGCTGGAGTCCTCACGCCGCGAGCTCGTGTCGTGGGTGTCGCATGACCTGCGCACGCCGCTGGCCGGCATCCGCGCAATGAGCGAGGCGCTGGAGGACGGGGTCGTAGACGACCCGGCCACCGTGGCCGAGTACCACCGGACGATGCGCCTGGAGGCCGACCGTCTCGCCGGGCTGGTCGACGATTTGTTCGAGCTGTCGCGCATCCACGCGGGCGTGCTGCGCCTGCAGCTGGAGCCCGCATCGCTGCACGACCTCGTGTCCGACGCCCTCGCCGCCGCCGACCCCGTGGCCACCGCCAAGGGTGTGCGCCTGCAGGGCCGCCTCGTCGATACGGTGCCCGAGCTGCACCTGGCCCCTCCAGAGATGTCGCGGGTGCTGCGCAACCTGCTCGGCAACGCCATCCGCGAGACCCCGATGGACGGCACCGTGGCCGTGGAGGCCGGCCTGGACGGCGACCACGCCTGGGTCGCGGTGACCGACGCCTGCGGGGGCATCCCCTCCGACGACCTCGAGCGCGTATTCGACACGTCGTTTCGCGGTCACCGACCTCGCACGCCGTCCGCTGAGGCGGGCGCGGGACTGGGATTGGCCATCGCCAAGGGCCTGGTCGAGGCGCACCACGGCGAGCTGCACGTCGCCAATCAGGGCGCCGGCTGCCGTTTCACCGTGCGCCTGCCCCTGGTGATGCCGGGTTGATGGGCCGTCATAGGCCGGTGGTCCGGATCGCCGCGCTCGCCGGTCAGGCCGGCTGATGGGCTCTGGATGCGCGGTGGTGCTGATCGCCAAGACGCCGCTCGCCGGTCAGGTCAAGACCAGGCTGTGCCCGCCGCTGTCCGGGGCTCAGGCGGCCGCGGTGGCCACCGCGCTGCTGTGCGATGCGGCCGACGCGGCTACCGCCACGGGCGCCGACACGTGGTGCGCCTACCACGGTGACGAGGCAGTGCTACGCCGGCTGCTGCCCGACGCCGTACGCCTGCTCCCCCAACGTGGCGGGGACCTAGCGCAGCGGCTGGCCGCCGCGCAGGCCGACGTGTTCGCCATCGGCTATGAGCGGGTGGTGCTGTACGGGGCGGACTGCCCCACAGTCGCCGCGGCGGACCTTTGCTTGGCGTTGGAGTCGCTGGACCATGCCGACGTGGTGCTCGGCCCGGCAGCCGACGGCGGCTACACCATCCTGGCCTCGTCGCGGCCGACGCCGGCACTGTTCGACGGTGTGGTGATGAGCACTGAGCGGGTACTGGCCGACACCTTGCGCCATGCGGCGGGCTTGCAGGTCACGCTGCTGGACAGTCGCCACGACCTCGACACGGTCGCCGACCTGCTGGCGGCGCTGGACGACGGCCAGCTGGACAACGCGCCGCGCACGCATGAACTGGTTGGCCAGCTGCTCGCGCGCCGGCCCCGACCCCCAGGTGGTGGGCGTCCGGTACCGATTCGGTAGCCGATGCCCACCACCCCGGGTGCGCTCCTGAACACCTGCCCGCAGCGATGTAAGCCGATGTAAGCCGCCACGCTCTTCCGCCGCCGCCGACTCCCGGCCACGATGGCGTCGAGCGCGGAGAGGGACGCGCGGAGAAGGACAGCGGATGCGAGTGGGGATGCGAGTGGGGATGACGTCAAGGTGATGCGCGCTCGCGTACTGGCCAGGCCGCCCGCCACCGGCGGGCTGCGCCCGGAGGAGGAGGGTCCTGGGCCGGGCGCACATCGTGATGCGCCGCATCGGGCGGTCGGTGTTTCGCACCGTCGCCCGCAGTCCGGGAACGCCTCGGCCAAGGCGCCGCCACCAGTGGCAGCTCACGTGCTGCTGATCGAACCCGAACCAGACCTGGCGACACGGCAGGGCCACCATCTTCGCGTCGCAGGATTCCGCGTCGACGTCAGCGCCGACCCGAGCGCCCACCCGCATGCGGGCGGACAGCGCTACGACCTGGTCGTGATCGACCTGCCCCTTCCCAACGGTGACGGTCTCGCGATGCTCGAGCGCCTGCTGCAACGCGCCGACGTGCCCGTGGTGGTGATCAGCGCTACCGCTGACGAAGCGGAGCGCGTCTGCGGCTTGGACCTCGGCGCCGACGACTTTGTCAGCGGACCCGTGTCCGCTGGAGAGTTCGCGGCCCGGATCAGATCGGTGCTGCGTCGTCGCCGCCTGTCGATCATCGCCGAGGAGGCGAGCACGCTGACTGCTGGTGGCCTAACCGTCGACCCGGTCAGCCGTCGAGTGGCGGTGTTCGGAGCGGCGATCACCCTGACCGCCCTGGAGTTCGAGCTCCTGCTGTTCTTCATGCGCCACCCAGGTCAAGTGCTGAGTCGCGGCCTGCTGCTGCGGCACGTGTGGGGTCGTGGCGGTGGGGACGGGAGCACTGTCACGGTACGCGTGCGAAGGCTACGCGAGAAGATCGAGGCGGACCCGGCCAACCCTCGGCTGATCACGACCGTCTGGGGCATCGGCTACCGCTTTAGCGGTTCTCCGGCCGTACCGGGCCCCACGGGCCAACCCTTGCGTTGGTCCTGAGGGGCCCTTCGCCCTGGGGCCTTTACCCGCCACCCGCAGGATCGTACAGGTAGCCCACGCCCCATACGGTCTTGATGAGACAGGGGATGGTCGGATCCGGCTCGATCTTCTCCCTGACCCGGCGCACGTGCACCGTCACGGTGGTCGTGTCACCGAAGGTGAAGCCCCACACCTCCTCCAACAGCCGTTGGCGGGTCAGCGCCTCGTCAGGATGGTGGACGAAGAAGTGCAGCAACCGCGCCTCCAGCGCGGTCAGCTTCATGGATCGACCGAGCACCTGCGCGGTGTGATCTGACAGGTCGACGGACACGGCGGCTTCGGCGGCGGGATCCTCGCCGAAGGATTGCGTCCTGGTCTTGGTGCGGCGTAGCACAGAGCGGACGCGAGCCACCAGTTCCACCGGGGAGAACGGAGGGGGCAGCACGTCGTCGGCACCAACGTTGAGCCAGTGGATGCGGTCGCGTTCCTGGGCGATCGGGCTCACCATGATCAGCGGCACGTTGCCATGGTCGCGCAGCTGTTGGACGACGTCCTCGGCGGCGAGCGCCGCCAGATCAGGGTGCAGGATGACGAGGTCGGGCCGAGAGCTGCCGGCGACCGCGAGCGCCTCCTGCTGGCTGAGGGCGAGGCTGACGTGGTAACCGTCCTCGCGTAGATGACGGGCCACGGTCTCGCCCACCCAGCGCACTTGAGCAGTGACCAGCACATGACCCGAGGTGTGACCGAGTGGCTTCGACGGCGCGGCGTTCGAGATCACAACCCCCAACCTCTGCGGAGGCCAGGGTACGGGGTCCACGTACCTCTGTATACAGTATTTAGAGGTTCGTAAGATTGCGCCTCTACGAGCTTGCTGAGGCCGGCATCCGCTCCAGCAGAGCGATCATTCCGGCCTCCCAGTGCGCCTCGAGCAACTGGGCCGCGGCTGCCAGGTCGCCAGCTGCCACCGTCCGCATCAGCTCCCGGTGCTGCGCGGCGGACTCGGCGAGCGGGGTGTTGTCGCGCATGAACACGACCCAGTAACGCTGCGAGATCCGTTTGAACCCGTCGATGAGGTCCAGCAGGCGGCGGTTCGGACATGCCGACAACAGCGTGGCATGCCACGCATTGTCCAGGTCGCGGGCCATCGTCGCCGTCTCTGCGGCTTCGAAGCGCTCCAGCAGCGCACGCAGCTGCGGCAACGCCCGCAGCACCGCGTCGTTGCTGAGCCGCAGCGCCAACCCCTCCAGTGTCCACATCACGGGGTAGACCTCGAGGACCTCAGCGCTGGTCAGCGGGGAGACGGTGAAGCCCTTGGCAGGCTCGGAGCGGATCAGTCCGTCGCGCTCCAGCAGCAGCAGGGCCTCGCGCAGCGGCGTGCGACTCACACCCAGCTCAAGCGACAGCGTGGACTCGTTGATGTGCTGGCCGGCCTGCAGCTCGCCTTGCACGAGGCGATCCCGGAGACGATCTCCCACGTCCTGCCGCAGCGTCCGGCGCGGGATCACCGCGGTCTCATTGGCAGCACCCGTACCCGCAGCGTCCATCAGAGTCCTCTCCTGGCCCTGCAATGGCAAGGCACGTAGAACGTAGCGGCGGCGATCTTACGGTCGTATGACGGTGCAAGGTCTGGGACGGCGGGCGACGGTTGCGGTTACACGCGGTAGGCCTGCGCGTCGCTGTGCTTGAGGTCCAGACCCATGCCCGGGCGGGTCAGGTCCGGCGTGAGCCTTCCTCCGGCCGGCTCCAGGACGCCGTCGAAGAGCAGACGATCAACGCGAGCGTGGTCGCTGAAGTACTCGAGATGTCGCAGGTTGGGCACGGCACAGGCAGGGTGGGCATGCAGGGACTGCGCCGTGTGCCCAGAGATCTCCAGTCCGTGGGCGGCGGCGGCGGCGGCGGCGCGCAGCCACTCGGTGATGCCGGCGCAGCGCGACACGTCAGCCTGCAGGACATCGACCGCGCCGGCGTTGCACATGCGCCCGAAGTACGCCAGGTCGTAGCCGTACTCTCCGGCGGCCACATCCACGGTGGTGGCCTCGCGCACTTGGCGCAGGCCGGCCAAGTCGTCGGAGGACACCGGCTCCTCGAACCAGCTCACGCCTTCGTCGGCCATGTGCCTTGCCGTGCGCAGCGCGGCCTTGGCGGTGTACGCGCCGTTGGCGTCGACGTAGAGGTCCGCGTCGTCACCGATCGCTGAGCGCACCGCGGCGATCCTCTCCAGATCGACCTGTGCCTGCGTGCCGCAATCGAGCCCGATCTTCATCTTGACCCGCGGGATGCCGTCGGCGTGCACCCACTCCCCGAGCTGCTGGGTCAGCTCGGCGGGTGGCAGGGAAGTGAACCCTCCGCTGCCGTACACCGGCACCGAGGGCCGGACCATCCCCAGCAGCCGGGCAAGGGAAAGCTGCAGCAATCTGGCCTTGAGGTCCCACAGGGCGGTATCGACCGCGGCGATGGCCATGGACACCACGCCGGGGCGGCCCAGGTTGCGGATGGCGTCGACCATCGCCTGCCACGTTCCCGGCACATCCATGGGGTCGGTGCCAACCACCACCGACTCGAGTACATCGTGGATGAGGGTGGCGCAGGCTGGCGTCGCGTAGGAGAACCCGAGACCAGTCACCGTTCCGCTGACGGCCTCCACGACGACCACGGTGGTGCGATCCCAGGTCAGCGTGCCGTCGGACTCCGGCTGTGGTGTCGGGATGGCGTAGACGCTGACGTCGAGGCGTGCAACCGTCATCGTCGTGCCTTGGCGCCCAGCCGTTCGGCGGCCCGAGCGGCCAGCGCCATGATGGTCAGGGCAGGATTGGCGCTGCCCTGGGTCGGCAGGACGCTGCCGTCGGTGATGAACAGATTGGGCACCGCGAACGTGCGCAGGTCGCGGTCGACCACGCCGTCGCGCTCGTCGGTGGCCATCCGGCAACCGCCAACGAGGTGCGCGTAGCGCTTGATGGTGACGGTGTGCGCAGCGCCGGCTGCCTCTAGCACCTCCTCCATGGCCCTCTGGCCGGCCGCCATCAGGAGGCGGTCATTGTCGCACTGGCTGTAGCTGAAGTGGGCGACCGGCAGCCCATGGCGGTCCGTCTCGTCGGCGAGGGTGACCCTGTTCCCCGGCAGCGGCAGGAAGTCGCACAGCACGCCGAGGCACACCCAGTGGATGTAGTCGCGCATGTGCTCACGCAGGGCCTCGCCCCAATGCCCCTCGGCGGCGACGTGCTCCGCCCAAGTGACCGGCAACGGGGACACCGTCTGGATCGAGAACCCCCGCTGGTAGTCCTTGGAGGGGTCGGTCTCGTAGAACGCCTCGCTGGACACGCCTGGGGGTGGTGCCTTGTACATGCGGATCTCGTCATCAAAGCGGCCCGCGGTTTGCGCGGCGCCTTGGACCATCACATAGCGACCGACCTGGTTGTAGTTGTTGCACAGTCCGTCGGGGAACCGCCCGCAGACCGAGTTCAACAGCAGCCTCGGTGTCTCGATCGAGTAGCAGGCCAGCGCCACCATGCGCGCCCGCTGCCGGCGCTCGACCCCGTCCTTGAGATACACGACGCCGCTGGCCTGGCCGCGCTCGTCGAGGGTGACCCGGCTGACCATGCTGTCCGCGCGGATCTCCGCACCATGGGCGAGCGCGTCGGGGATGTGGGTAATGAGGGTGGACCCTTTGGCGTTGACCTTGCAGCCTTGCAGGCAGAAACCGCGGTAGATGCAGTGTGGGCGGTTGCCGAAGCGCCCGTTGGTGATCGCCACCGGTCCAACGCGCGCTGGGATTCCCAGCCGCTGGCAGCCGCGGAGAAACACTTCCCCGTCGGCTCCGACCGGGTGCGGGGAATGGGGATAACGATGCGGCTCGCCCCAGGGCCAGGACTGGCCCGCCACCGGCAGCTCGCTTTCCATCTGCTGGTAGTAGGGCCGCAGGTCGGCATAGGTCAGCGGCCAGTCGGCGCCGACCCCGTCATCACTCCGCATCCGGAAGTCCGACGGATGCAAGCGCGGTGCGTAGCCGGCGAAGTGAATCATCGAACCGCCAACGCCGCGACCGGAGTTGTTCGCGCCCAGCGGCACCGGATCGGATCCGCCGATGACGCGAGGCTCGGTCCAGTACAGGCCGTGGGACCCGGCCTCGTCGCTCACCCAGTCGCGGTCGGGATCCCAGAACGGGCCGGCGTCCATCGCGACGACCTGCCAGCCCGCGTGGGCCAGACGCTGGGTGAGCACCCCACCGCCGGCGCCGCAGCCCACGACGACGATGTCGACCTCGGTGTCGTCGTCGAATCGCCGCATGTCGCGGCGCAGCGCGTGGTTGTCGCGCGTGCCGTCCACCGGCAGCAGCCATGCCGAGGCGTTGCGGTCTCGCACGGAGCTCATGGGCTGCGCAGGGGATCGCTGCCGTCGGCGTCGGCGACCTCCCACGGCTCGCGGCGATTCACGCCGAGGTTCTTGTAGCCGCGCGGGTAGGCGGGACCGCCGAAGCCGATCTCGTTCCACGACCAAGGGTGGGCGTAGAAAGCGGTGCAGGCGTAGCGCAGCCACAGGTCCCAGATGCGGGCGGCCGGCAAGCCTTGCCAGCGGTCACCGGTCCGCACCGCCTCCAGCAGTTCCAGCTGAGCGTCACGGCGCAGCGGCCCGAAGAGCTCACCGCGCTCCTGGACGGCGAAGGTGTCCAGGACTGCCAGCGAGCGCCGCCACGCCTGACGATCATCGGGCAAATCCTCGTGGCGCCAGCCGTCGGTCTGGTTGTCGGCCAGGCGGGCATCAACCATCTCGAAGACCGGGATCCTCGGTTCTTCGTCCTGGGCCAGGAGACGGTCGAGCAGCGGGCGCGCGACGGCCTCCTCGCTGGCGGTGAAGAAGCGGGGCGGCCCGGTGACCCGCAAGCGCGCCAGGACCGTGGCGGCGGTCACGTCGTCCCAGGTTGGCGACTGCTCGAGGACGTCGTAGCCAGGGAACCGCCCACGACCACCAGGGGTGATGGCCTCGCGCGGCGGGGTGGGCGGCTGGTGCGCCGTCATGCGTCTTCCCGGCGCAGCACCGCGGCCAGCAGTCCCATCCCGCCCACCATGGCGAACAGCAGCGGGGCCAGCAGCGGCGGCCCCATCTCGATGTTGTAGCGGGCCATCCGCCAACCACCAGGCTTCTGACTGATCCCGCGGACGTGCAGGTAGGTGCCCTGCAGCCCGTTGGCGAGGACGACCGCGGACGTGGCCGGCAAGGCGCCCTTGGCCGCACGTTTGCTCCACACCCCCGCGATGCCGGCGGCGGCGACGAACGGCGTGAGGGCTACCGGCGTCCACATCATCCGGTTGCCGAAGCTGGCCTTGTCGTGCTCCAACCAGATCTCGGCGCCTGTGACGATGGCCGCGACGGCGGTCAACCCCGACAGGGTGCGCTCGAACTTCCCGTGCTCCACGTTGCGCACGAGGTGGTCCAGACGGTGCACGACGGGCGCAGCACTGCCCGTCGCACCTCGGCGCGCCGCGTACCAGGTCACTCGAGCTGGCCGATCCTGTCGCGGATCAGCGTCGCGGCGATCGTGGCCTTGCGCGGCTGCCCGTGCAGGAACGCCTCGACGAAGCCCTTTGCCTGGTCATAGGTGATCTTGGCGGGCATGGGCGGCTCGTCGGGGTTGACCGCCACGTCGACCAGAGCCGGCCCGGGGAAGGCCAGGGCGGCGGCGACCGCGGCCTCCAGCTCACCAGGCTTGTCCACGGCGATCCCCCTGCCGCCGCAGGCCTCCGCCCACGGCGCGAAGTTCGCGCGCTGGCCCCAGCGGACACCGAACTCGGGGAAGCCCAGCGCCATCTGCTCCCACAGGATCTGGCCGAGCAGCCCGTTGTTGCAGATGAAGACCTTGATCGGCAGCCCGTGGCGGGCCGCGGTCAGGAACTCAGCCATGAGCATCGCGAACCCACCGTCACCGACGAAGGCGATGCACTGGCGGTCTGGGTGGGCCACCTGCGCCGCGATGGTGTAGGGCAGCCCCGGCGCCATCGAGGCGAGGTTGCCCGACAGCATGAACGTGCGGTTCCCCCTGATGTCGTAATGGCGGGCCGCCCACGTCGCGATGGTCCCCGAGTCCGCCGACAGGATCGCGTCGTCGTCGGCCTGGCGGTCGATCAGGCGCATGAGGTACTGGGGCTGGATCGGGTCGCGTTCCGCGTCCTCCAGCGCGGCCATCTTGTCGCGCCAGTCGGCCATGTCCGACTGCGCCGATTCCAGGAAGCCGCGATCGGTCTTGCGCTCCAGCAGCGGCAGCAGCGCCGTCAGGGTCTGTTTGGCGTCGCCGACCAGCGGGATCTCGGTGGGTGTCCGGTCCCCGGCGCGTGTGGGGTCCGCTTCGATCTGGACGGTCCGCACGTCGGGCTCCGGGAGAAACTTGGTGAAGGGGAAGTTCGTACCGACCATGAACAGCGTGTCGCTGTCATCCATGGCCTTCTCGGTCGGCAGCGTGCCCAACAGCCCCAGCCCCCCGGTGGTCAACGGGTGGTCGTCTGCGACGACGGCCTTACCGGGAAGCGTCTTGACGATCGGGCTACCCAGCGTCTCGGCGACGGCCAGGACCTCCTCGCGGGCGCCGAGGGCGCCCGCCCCGACCAGCATCACGACCTTGCCTCCGGCGTTGAGCACCGCCGCCGCGCGGTTCAGGTCCTCGGCGCACGGCAGCCCGGGAGCCGGCAGGTAGGTAGCGGACGTTGCGGGCACGCGGGCGGGCGCGCCGATCTCCCACGGGTCGGCGTCCGCTGGAGCCTGTTGGATGTCCACCGGGAAGGTGATGTGGGACACCCCTCGGCGCGCCAGCGCGGTGCGGACCGCCTTGTCGACCAGGGTTGGGATGTGCACCGGGACGTGGACCATCGCGTTGTACTCGGTGACGTCGTCGAACAGCCGCTCCAGGTGAACCTCCTGCTGGTAGCCGGTGCCCAGCAGGCTCGGCCCCTGCATCCCGGTGATCGCCAGCACCGGCACGTGATCAAGCTTGGCGTCGTACAACCCGTTGAGCAGGTGGATCGCCCCCGGCCCCGACGTGGCGAAGCAGACCCCGAGCCGCCCGGTGCTCTTGGCGTAGCCGGTGGCCATGAAGGCCGCCGCCTCCTCGTGGTGGACCAGCACGAACCGGATGCGGTCGGCGTGACGCCGGAAGCCCTCCGTCAACCCGTTGATGCCGTCGCCGGGCAGGCCGAAGACGGTGTCGACGCCCCAGTCGGCGAGGCGTTCGACCAGAAGCTCTGACGCGATCTTCTTCACGGTCAGTGCCGATCCAGATAGCCGTAGGCCAGGGCGGTGGCGACGGCGTAGACGGCGTGGTGCAAGGCGTCGATGCCGATCTCGACCGGCGCGGATTCCCACAACGGCGGCGCCACATCAAGCGCTGGCAGCATCACCTGCTCGCCGCCCCACACCGTCGCGAAGTGGGCGATCGTGGCCGGAGCACCCGACAGACCAGCCGCGTCGATCAGCCCGCGCACGGCACCCCAGCCGGTGCCGTATCCCCAGTGCACGAGGGTGCCGAAGCGCTTCTCGCCCTCCTCGCCGTCGGGCTTCACGCCGAGCACCTTCGCCGCGGCCTCGGCCGGCGCGCTGCTCGACCCTCGGTCGCGCACCTTGGCCTCGATGGTGCTCGACACCGTCATCGCCGCTGTGCCGGCGATCCCGGCAAGCAAACCCTTGCCCAGCGCCGCAC
>Ga0136640_10000839_pt1 | contig 11958 bp, 17 predicted proteins | sample AntDrymUQ8642106_2_FD_105498 | JGI IMG/M metagenome (GOLD analysis project Ga0136640, IMG submission 105498) | Polar desert sand microbial communities from Dry Valleys, Antarctica - metaG UQ864 (21.06) | ecosystem: Environmental > Terrestrial > Soil > Desert | place: Antarctica: Dry Valley...
CCACGCCGCCGCCCAGCGCGTGCACGCCGGCCACCTCGCGCGCGGCGATGCCGGCAACCTTGCTGACCACAGCGTCGGCGATGCTCGTCAGGCCCTTCTCGCTCTGAAGGGACGGGCTGCCCTCGCCCCCGTGACGCCGGGCGGGGCTGGTGGACTGGCCGGTGGTCTTCTCCGGCGTCGTGGCGGTGGACTCGGCCATGGGTGCTCCTCCTCGGTGGTCTGTGCTGGAACGGCACTTCGTCGGTACCCGAGGGCGAGTGAGGTCAACCGCGTGACGGGCCGGGCCAGGAGGGCCGCTGTGCCAGACTGGCGTCCGTGGACCCCCAGGCCCCAGAGGACTTCGACGTCCGCGTCGAGGCGCGCGACCGTGAGGTCTGGGTGGTACCCGTCGGCGAGCTGGACCTGGACACGGCGGTGGAGCTGCAGGAGAGCCTGGGGTTGGCCCTGCGCAGCGACGCCGCGACCGTCGTGCTCGACCTGCGCGAGCTGGCCTTCATGGACTCGACGGGTCTGAGGGTGATCATCGAGGCGTGCTCCGCGAAGGAGGGCCCGCGCGTGTCCCTCGTGCCCGGTCCGGAGCCGGTGCAGGCCGTCTTCAACGTGACCGGCCTGGCCACCGAACTGCCCTTCCGCGAGCCGTAGCAGAGCTGGTATCGGGGCCGGGACGAGGAACCTCCCGTCCGAAGCCACCGCCACCGCGCCACCCGCATGGTTTGAATTTCCCCGGGATATGCGCTGCGCATGCGCCTATCGCGAATCTCCGACTACACCGCCAACCAGTGGAGGAGCCTCGCGGGGATCTTCATCCTGGTCGGCCTCACGCTCGCCCTGACGATCTCGCTGATCGGCGTGGTCCTCATCGTCATCGGCGTGCTCATGCTCGTGCAGATCCAGTTTCGCATCGGAGCGAAGCCCAAGCCTGAGGCGGCGCGGAAGGACTGACTGCCAGCGGTGTGCAGCGGGCGGCCGGTCCCGCAGCGCCGCCACCGGACCGTCAACCTGGTGACACCTTGCCGCGGTGGACCGTCTACGCTCCCGCGCGCCATGAAGGGGAGACGATGGGGACGCGCGGCACTGGCCGGTGCACTGGCCACGGTGACCTGCGCGCTCGCGCCGGCCGGCGCACCCGCGGCGGTGGACCGCGACGAGCGCCTGCTGCCCGACCACCGCATCGTGGGCCTCTACGGCATGCCGGGCAAGCCGAGCCTCGGCGCGCTGGGCAGCCATTCCTGGCGCGGCGCCCACGAGCGGGTGCGCCGTATGGCCGCACAGCACCGCACCACGAGCCGCCCCACCGTGCGCGCCTACGAGGCCATCGCCACGCTTGCCACGCGCGATGCCGGCCGCGACGGGACGTACTCGCGCCCGGTGTCGCTCATCATGCTGGCCGGCTGGCTCGAGCAGGCGCGCCGCGCCGAGGCGCGCCTCATCGTCGACCTGCAGCCCGGGCGCGCCGACGCGCTCGAGCAGGCCCGGGCACTGGAGCCGCTGCTGCGCGAGCCCGACGTCCACCTCGCGCTGGACCCCGAGTGGGAGCTCGGCCCCGGCCAGCGTCATCGCAAGGGCCGGGTGGGCTCGATGAACGGGCGAGAGATCGACAGGATCGCCGCCTGGCTGGACGACCTGGCGGCCGAGGAGGGACTGGCCCAGAAGCTCCTGCTCGTCCACCGCTTCCAGGCGTCGATGGTGCGCGACCCTGGTCGCATCGGCGAGCACGAGCGTGTCGCCGTCGTGATGAGCATGGACGGCCACGGCACCCGTGGCGCCAAGCGCGCGCGCTACGAGGACCTGGCGGCCACCACGCCCGACCTCTACAGCGGCATGATGCTCTTCCAGAGCCGCGACAGCGGTGGGTTGTTCACGCCCTTCCAGCTACGCCGGCTCGACCCGGCGCCCGACCTGATCTTCGTCCAGTAGCGGGCCAAGAGGCCCGCGGGGCTCAGCGCACGCCGGGCAGGCGGCGCAGCAGGCGCAGGCTGGCGGTCATCGCCTTGCCCCACGGCCGCTGGCCGACGAAGCGTGGTGGCGCGATGGGCAGCACGCGCTGGAGCGCCACGGTCTGCTCCTCGGTGTACTTCTGGATCCCGTGGGCGCCGTGGCGGCGGCCCAGGCCCGAGCCCTTCATGCCGCCCATGGGCGCGTCGACCGAGCCCCACGCTGCGGCGTAGCCCTCGTTGACGTTGACCGTGCCCGCCTCGAGCCGCGCCGCCACGCGCCGGCCACGTGCGGCGTCCGCGGTCCACAGGCTGAAGTTGAGGCCGTAGTCGCTGGCGTTGGCCCGCGCGATCGCCTCCTCCTCGGAGGCGAAGGTCGACACCGCGGCCACGGGGCCGAACGTCTCCTCGTCGAAGCAGGTCATGCCCTCGCGCACGCCGTCCAGCAGCGTCGGCTCGTGGAAGTAGGGGCCGATGTCGGGCCGCGGCCGCCCGCCGGCCAGCACGGTCGCGCCCTTGGCCGTGGCGTCCTCGATGTGGTGGCGCACCGTCGCAAGCTGGGTGCCCGAGACCAGCGAGCCCATCTCGGCGCGGTAGTTCAGGCCGCCGTCGAGCTTCATGGCGCGCGTTCGCTCGACGAGGCGGCGCGTGAACTCGTCGGCCACCGACTCGTGCACCATCAGACGCTCGACCGAGATGCAGAGCTGGCCGGCGTTGGAGAACAGCGCGCGGGTGGCTCCGTCGACCGCGCGGGCCAGCGACGCGTCATCCAGGACGATCATCGCGTTCTTGCCGCCCAGCTCCATCGAGCAGGGGATGAGGTTCTGCGCCGCCAGGGCGGCGACCTTGCGGCCCGTGGCGGTGCTGCCGGTGAACATGAGGTAGTCCGACCCGCCGATGAGCGGCTCGCCCAGCTCGGAGCCGGCGCCTGTGACGACCTCGAAGAGGCCCGGCGGCAGCCCGGCCTCCTCCAGCAGCGCGGCGCCCCACAGGGTGGAGAACGGCGTCTGGCTGTCGGGCTTGACCACCACCGCGTTGCCCGCCATCAGCGCCGGGGTGGCGTCGCTCATGCTCAGCGTCAAGGGGTAGTTCCACGGCGCGATGATGGCCACCACGCCCACGGGGTGGCGGTGCTCCCAGGCGGCGGTGAGGAAGGGCAGCGCGCCGCGGCGGCGGTGGCTGCGCAGGTGGCGCTGCGCCGTGTTGGCGTAGTAGCGCGCGACGATGGCGACGTCGAGGATCTCCTCGAAGGCGTGGCGTCGCGCCTTGCCCGACTCGAGCTGGACGAGGTCGAGGATCTCGTCCTGGCGGGCCAGCACCAGGTCGTGGAAGCGCAGCAGGACCCGCTTGCGATCGGCGAAGCTCGTGCGCCGCCACGTCGCCTGCGCGACGCGGGCGCGGGCGATGGCCGCCTCGACGTCCTGGGTCGTGCAGCGCGGCACCGTGCCCAGCGCCTCGCCGGTGAAGGGCTTCTCCACCTCCATGCGCTCCCGGCCGCCTCCCGCGGCAACCCGCGCGGCAAGCGCTTCGAGCGTGGCCCGGTCGATCCGCTTGGAGCCGGTGGGTTGGAGGGCTGTCGTGGCGGGAGGGGGCGAGACGGTGGTCATGACTCCACGCTACCGAGCGCCGCGTGCATGCCGATGAGTTCTCTTGCGCGCGCAGCGGTCGTCAACCCGGGCGGAACGTACGCCGCCTTCGGACTGGGCGCTTCTGGGTCCCTCCGGCAGGCAACCTCCCGATGGTATTCTGATGCCATGCGTACCACCATTGACGCCGCAGGTCGCATCGTCGTCCCGAAACCGGTGCGCGACGATCTCGGGCTCGCGGCGGGGACCGAGCTCGAGCTCAGCGTCGTCGACGGTCACATCGAGATCGACGTTCCCGCGACCCCGATGCGCCTGGAGGCGATGGAGCACGGCCTCGTCGCCGTCACCGATCGTGAGATGCCCACGCTCACGACCGAGCTGGTCCGCGACACGCTCGAGCGCGTCCGCCGTTGATCGCCCTGGACACGTCCGTCGTGGTGGCGAGCTTCGGGGCATGGCACGAGCACCACGACGCAGCGCGCGCGACGCTGGGGGAGCGCCCGCACCTGGCCGCCCATACAGCATTGGAGGCCTACTCGGTGCTGACCAGGCTGCCGGAGCCGTTCAGGGCCTCGCCCGCCACGGTCGTCGAGTTCCTGCGACGGACCTTCACGACGCCTCGCCTGACGTTGCCCGAGGAGGCGCAGGCGGGCGTGCCCGGGCGACTCAGCGAGCAGGGGGTCTCGGGGGGCGCCGTCTACGACGGGCTGATCGCGCTCACGGCGCGCGCGGCGGGAGCCCAGCTGCTCACGCTCGATCGCCGCGCACTGACCACCTACGCGCGGGTCGGAGCGACGGCACATCTCCTGGTCCAGTCGGCCGGCGACGACGCGCCCGCGTGATCAGGGCAGCGGGGGCGGCCCCGCCTCGCGCTGAACCGCGTCGGCCTCCGCGCGACGGGCGGCCTCGCGCATCTCGAACACGTCGCTGGCGAAGTCGCCCAGCTCCCGGGTCACGTCGCGCACGGCGCCGGCGACGATGACCACGATGCGCCCGATGTGGACGGCGGCCGACTCGACGCCGACCTGGACGACGTCCTTGCCGCGCTCGAGCCTGTCCACCGCCATCGTCGTTGCCCTTCCGTCGTTCCCTAGGCCGCCGCTGCCACCGGCCGATCGCGGTGCTCCCGCGGCAGCTCCGTCACCTCGGCCTGCTGCTCGTCGTCGCCCCCGCCCGGCAGGGCCAGGCGCGCGATCTTGCGCACCACGCTGGCGAACTGCTTGGTCAGCGGACCCGCGTTGTAGGTCAGACCGTACCGCTCGCACGCCTCGCGCACCTCGACCGAGACCTCGGCGTAGCGGTGGGCGGGGATGTCGGGGAACAGGTGGTGCTCGATCTGGTGGCTCAGGTTGCCCGCCATGAGGTGGAACAGCCTGGAGCCGGTCAGGTTGGCCGAGCCCAGGAGCTGGCGGTTGTACCACTGGCCGCGGGTCTCGTCCTGCGTCTCCTCCTCGGTGAACTCCTGGGTGCCGTCGGGGAAGTGGCCGCAGAAGATGATCATGAACGACCACAGGTTGCGGTTGAAGTTGGCCGTCGCGTTGGCGGCCAGGGTGAACGGCGCGCAGGGCCCCGAGAGCAACGGGAACAGCACGTAGTCCTTGAGGGTCTGGCGGCGCACCTTGCGCCAGATGCCGCCCAGCAGGTCGCGCTTGTCGCGCAGCGTGGTCTCGCGGGCGACGATGCGCTCGGCCTCGAGATCGTGCATCGCCACGCCGTACTGGAAGAAGCTGGCCAGCAGCACGGCGTAGAGGGGGTTGCCCAGGTAGTAGGGGTGCCACGGCTGGTCCTCGGACATGCGCAGGATCCCGTAGCCGAGGTCGCGATCCTTGCCCACGATGTTGGTGTGCGTGTGATGCATGTAGTTGTGGGAGTGGCGCCACTGGTCCCCCGGGCAGGCCGTGTCCCACTCGAAGTGCTTGGAGTTCAGCGCCGGGTCGCCCATCCAGTCGTATTGGCCGTGCATCACGTTGTGGCCGATCTCCATGTTGTCCAGGATCTTGGACGCGGAGAGGGCGGCGGTGCCGGCCAGCCAGGCGGGGGGCAGGAAGCTGAGCATGAGCAGCCCGCGTCCCCCGACCTCCAGGGCGCGCTGGACGCGGATGATCGAGCGGATGTAGTCGGCGTCGCGCTGGCCGAGGTCGTCCAGGAGCCGCTGACGCAGGGCGTGCATCTCGGCGCCGAAGGCCTCGAGCTGGTCGGGGGCGAGGGCGGAGTTGGGGGTCATGGTGCGCTGGCTCCTGTAATTGGTTCGCCTTCGGTCGCCGGAACCGGCGACGTCACAGGCAAAGCTCGACGTCGCCGAGCGGGATCGAGATGCAGATCTGGATGTCCTCGTCGGGCGCGGTAGAGACCTCGCCCGTGCGCACGTCGCGCACGCCGCCGGCGACCTTGCGACACGTGCACGTGTGGCAGATGCCCATGCGACAGCCCGAGTCGGGGCGCAGGCCCGCGCGCTCGGCCTGCTCGAGCAGGGTGGCGCCGTCGTTGGCCACCGTCGTCCCGGTCGCAGCGAAGGCGATGTCGCCCTCCGCGTCGCCCAGGACGAGGGCCGCGGGCGGCGGGACGAAGCGCTCGACGTGCAGCGCGTGCTCGAGGCCACGCCGGGCGTGCAGCTCGCCGACCGCGTCCATGAGCGGCGGCGGTCCGCAGACGAACGTCTGGGCCTGCGCGTGCCGGGGCGCGACGGCGTCCAGGTGGTCGCCGCTGAACAGGCCGGTCAGCTCGCCGGGGACGCCGGGGTCGTCGTAGGCGCGGGCGAGGGTGACGTTGGGGTTGGCGGCGGCGAGGCGCTCGAGCTCGGCGGCGTAGGGCACGTGCGCTGCGCTGCGCGCGTAGTGCAGGAAGGTCACGGGACCGGTGTGGTGCTCGTCGCACAGGGTGCGCAGCATGGACATGACCGGCGTGATGCCGGTGCCGCCGCTGATGAGCACGAGCGCGGGTGGGCGGTCGCGGTCGGGCAGCGCGAAGTCGCCGTCGGCCTGTGACAGACCGAGCACGAGGCCGGGCCGCGCGCGGCGGTTGAGGAAGGTCGAGACGCGTCCCTGCGGGTGCTCGCGTACCGTGAGCTCCAGCTCGCCGGCGGGGCCCAGGGCCGAGCAGGCAGGGGAGTAGGGGCGCGTGTGGCGCACGCCGTCGATCTCCACGCTGACGCGCACGTACTGGCCGGCGCGGAAGCCCTGCCAGGTGCGGTTGGGCCGCAGCGTCAGGGTCACGCAGTCGGGCGCCAGGTGGCGCACGGCGGTCACCTGCGCGCGGACCTCGCCCAGCGTCCACGCGGGACGGACCAGCTCGAGGTAGCGGTCGACGGGGTGGGGTGTGGTCAGCGCCCCGAGCAGCGGCGAGCGCAGGACGGCGCGGCCGAGGCGAGAAAGGGGGGATGGGGTGGTGGCAGACAAGACGCTTCTCTCTCCGGATCAGTGTACGACTGTGCACTAAGCTACCCACTATGGCCACCTCGTCTGTGAAGCGCGTCACAATGGCGCGCATGAACGGTCGTACCGCCTCCGACGAGCTGCCCAACACCGGGGCACGGGAGGAGCGCAAGCAGCGCACCCGCGCGGCCCTGCTGGATTCCGCGCTCGACCTGCTCGAGGAGCGCAGCTTCGCCGCGTTGAGCCTGCGCGAGGTGGCTCGCGGCGCCGGGGTCGTGCCCACCGCCTTCTACCGCCACTTCCCCAGCCTGGAGGCCCTGGGCCTGGCGCTCATCGACGACTCGTTCCGCACGCTGCGTGCGATGGTCCGCGCGGCGCGCCGCGAGCCGGTGGCCGAGCAGGTCATCCGCAGCTCGGTCGACGTCCTGGTGCGCCACGTGCACGACCACCGCTCGCACTTCCGCTTCGTCGTGCGCGAGCGCTCCAGCGGCGTCCCCGCCGTCCGCAACGCCATCCGCACCGAGATCCGCCTCTTCGCCAGCGAGCTGGCCACCGACCTCGCGCGCTTCCCCTACCTGCGCGACTGGAGCACTGAGGACCTCACCATGATGGCCGGCCTGCTGGTCAACGCGATGGTGGCAACGACGGAGTCCCTCCTCGACGCCGCACCCGACAGCCCGGCCGCCGAGTCCGAGATCCGCCGCCTGGCGGAGAAGCAGTTGCGCCTCGTCGCCCTCGGCGTGCTGCAGTGGCGCAGCGAGGGGTGAGTGGATGCACGCGCTGTGACGGCGTGCGTAGGCTCCAGTGCATGAGCGCACGGATCAACGTCACCCTCGACGACGAGCAGGCGGCGAAGCTGCGGCGCCTGGCGGAGCGCACCCATGTCCAGGAGGGAACGCTCGCGAAGTCGCTGCTCTCGGCCGCGCTGGACAGCGCAGACCCGGACCCCGCCCACGTCGCCGCGCTGCTCGACGCGCTCCCCGGCGCTTGGGAGTGCACCCAGGAGGGCATCGAGCAGGCCCGTCGCGGCGAAGGCGTGCCGCTGGACGAACTGACGTAGGTGCCGCGGGTCATCGTCACGCCGCGCGCGGTCGCTGACCTGGGCGCGCTGCGAGACGGGCTCGGTCTACCGTCGACGACCTTCACACGCGTTCGCCGCTCGCTCGAGCTGCTGCGCCTCTTCCCGCTCGCCGGCGTGGCGCTTCACGGACGGTGGGAGGGCACCCGCTTCGTCATCGGCCCCTGGTCGTGGATGGTGATCGTCTACGTGCACGCCGCCGAGGACGACGCCGTCTTCGTCGTGGCGATCCACGACGGACGCAGCTCTTCCGCGGCAACGGGCGGCTGACGGCCCGCGGCAGCAGCCGGGCGGGTGAGCCGATCACGCCGGCATCACGCAGCAGGGCGGGCGAACAGCAGCTTGCCGGGGTTCATGATCCCGGTGGGATCGAGGGTTGCCTTCAGCGCGCGCAGGGCGTCGAGGCCGAGGTCTCCCGTCTCGTGATGCAGCCACGGGGCGTGGTCGCGGCCGACGGCGTGGTGGTGGGTGATGGTGGCTCCGTGGGCGGCGATGGCGTCGCTGGCCGCCGCCTTTGCCGCACGCCATTGCTCGAGCTCGCGGCCTGGGGCCTGGCGGGCGAGGGCGGTGAAGTAGAGCGAGGCGCCGGTGGGGTAGAGGTGGGAGACGTGGCAGGCCACCAGTGGAGGGGTGCCCTGGCTGCATAGCGCCTCGTGCAGCGCGGCGCGTACGGCGGCGTGCAGGGCGGCGAGGCCGGTCCACGTCGTCGCGGTCTCCAGCGTCTCCACGAGCACGCCGCGGTCCAGCAGCGCGTCGCGCAGATAGGGGGCGGCGAAGCGCCCATCGCGCCAGGTCCCGCCGGCGCCTGTGCCCAGGTACACGGCGCCCGCCCGGCGCAGGGTGCGCAGCGTCCGCAACGAGCGCAGGCGTACTCCCCGGGCCGTGCCCTCGTGCGCGACGATGGCCAGGCACGGGGTTCGCTGCCCGCGCAGGCGCAGGTACGCGGGCCCCCAGCGATCGCCGTCCAGGCCGAGCGCCATCCGGCTCTCGTCCTCGTCGGACAGGCGCATGATCGTCCCTGCCGCGCCGGCCTGCGCGAGCGCGCGGAAGGCCTCACAGCCCGCGGCGAAGGAGGGGAACGCCCAGGCCTCGGTCCGGGTCGCGGCCGGCGCACGGTGCACGCGCAGCGTGGCCTGCGTGATGACGCCCAGGGTGCCCTCAGAGCCGACGAGCAGCTCGCGCAGCGCGGGACCGGCGGCGCTTGCGGGCACCGGCGCGACAGCCAGGTCGCCGGCGGGCGCGGCCATGCGCAGCCCTCGCACCAGAGCGTCGATGCGCCCGTAGCCCGTGGACGCCTGGCCCGCCGAGCGGGTGGCCACGAAGCCGCCGATGGTGGCGAACTCGAAGGACTGGGGGAAGTGACCGAGAGTGAGGCCGCGCGCGGCCAGCGCGGCCTCGGCCTGCGGGCCGGTCAGACCGGCGCCCAGCGTGGCCAGCAGCGAGCGCCCGTCGACGTCCACTACGCGGTCCAGGCGCGCGAGGTCCAGCGTGATCGCGCCGGCGAAGCCCTCGTGCACGGTCTCCACGCCGCCGACCACGCTGGTGCCCCCGCCGAAGGGCACGACGGCCACGCCTCCCCGCGCGCAAGCCGCCAGCACGCCGGCCACCTCGTCGTGATCGGCGGGAAAGACGACGGCGTCGGGCGCGGTGGAGCCGTCACCCGCGCGGACGCGCAGCAGGTCGATGAGGCTGCGCCCGACGGCGTGCGCGACCCGCGTGAGGCGGTCGTCGCACACGTGGCCGGCGCCGACGATCGCCACGAGCTCCGAGCGGACGGCGGGATCGAGTGCGAGCTGGGGGAGGGCGACGTCCTGGAGGGCGACCGGCGGCGTGGTGCGCGGCGTCCAGCCGATCTCGGCGCGCAGCATCGCCTCGGCCGCCGGCGGCAGCGGCGCGGCGTCGCGGTCTGCGCCCCAGCCCCACCAGCGCATGCGGGGGGCGAGGGGGTCGGTAGCGCCGGGCGCGGAGAGAGGGTCCGAGACGCGGGGCGAAGGCTCACCGGCGGTGGGCTCAACGGGCGACTCAACACTCGCGAGGACGCCGGTGGCTTGGCGCGTCACGCCGGCACCACCGGCCTTCCGGGCGCGCCCGGCGCGTGCCCTTCGGGGCCGCCGACGGCGCGCGGCTCGTCCCCGCGTCCGCCTCCGGTCAACAGGTAGCCGGCCAGCAGCAGCTCGAGCTCGCCCAGGCCGGCCTCGCGCTGGGCGGCGTCCATGCTCCGCGCGGCGAGCACCAGGCCGCGCACGGCCGTCTCGGCCGTCGCGGCCAGCAGCTCGGGGTCCCCCGCGCGCACCGAGCCGTCGGCCTGTCCGGAGGCGATGGCCTCGTGCAGCGTGGCCCGAGCCTCCTCCTGGAAGCGCCCGGGCGCGCCGGTGATGTAGGGCAGCAGCAGCTCGGGGTCCACCTCGAGCAGACGCAGGAGGAGCGGATGAGAGACCAGCAGCTCGACCGTGCGCACGCAGGCGGCCACGAGTCGCTCGCCGACCGTCCCGCGATCGGACACGTCGTTCAGCGCCCGCGTCAGCACCGCCCCGAACTCCCGGTGCATGAGCGCACGGATCAGCCCCGCCCCGTCGGGATGGCGGCGGTAGACGGTCATGCGGCTCACGCCGGCCCGCTTGGCCACCTCGCTCAAGGTCGTGCGTCGCAGGCCGAAGTCCAGCACCGTGGCGCGCGTGGCGTCCAGCAGTCCGTCTCCGCCCGTCTCGACGCTCGCGAGATGCTGTGACATCCGTTGTCAGTCTGTCACAACACGCCCGGCGGGGGGCCGCCGCAGCGGCCTCCCCCGGAGCGTCACGGGCTACACAGCTTTGCCGCATCAGGTCGCGGAAAACGACGAACGGACGCTTGTCCGAGATGAGACCGGGGCTACCCCGGACCAGTCCGGCTACCCGAGGGGGATGCCTCCTCGTCCTCGCCGCGGTACATCGGCTCCTCGCTGAGGTAGGCCGCGCGCGCAAGCGCGTGGGCCGCCAGGGGAGCGGTGATGAGCAGGAAGGCGGCGATGAGGATCGCGCGCGCGATGACCGGCCCGTCGCCGGCGAGCAGCGCGGCCAGGACGAGCGCGACGATCCCCAGCGCCGCGCCCTTGGCGGTGGCCTGGATCTCGGTGTACACGTCGGGCATCCGGTAGATGCCCACGACGGCGATGGTGAGCACGAGCAGGCCGAACACCACGAGGGCGCCGGCGGCCACGGAAAGGACGGCCTCCATCAGCCGAAGAGCCTCCCGCGCCCGTAGTAGCGCGCCGCGGCGAGGGTGGCCACGAAGCCCAGGATGGCCAGGATCAGCGCCGCGTCGAGGAAGTAGGAGACCCCACGCGAGGCCGAGTAGAGCACGAGGAGACCGATGAGCACGAGCACGAGCGTGTCCAGGGCGAGGATGCGCGCGACGGTCGAGCGCGCGCCCACCACGCGCACCGCGCACGCCCCCAGCAGCACGACGAGCCACACCAGGGCGATGTCGATGAGCGTGTCCATCACGGGAACACCCGTTGCCCGTAGCGCTCACGCAGGAGGCGGAGGCGTTCGCGCACCGCATCGGGGTCGCTCGCGTCGGTGGTGTGGATGAGCATGATCTCGCGCTCGGGGTCCATGTCGACGACCACGTCCCCGGGCGCGAGGGTCGTGAGGATCGCCGCGGCGGCCATGCCGGTCTCCGAGCGGCTTTCCATCGGCACCTCGACCAGGCCGGGGCACGGCAGGGGGCGCAGGCCGAGCACGATGAGCGACAGCGACCACGTGCCCCGCACGACCTCCCCGGACACCGCAGCGAGGAGGACGGGGAAGAAGGCCACCCGCTGGGCAAGCTCCCCCGCGGGCGTGTCGTCGGGCCCGCGCAGGCCGCGCACGGCGGCCAGGCAGCCGGCGGAGAGCACGACGCCGGTGGCGAGGTCCACCGGGGCGAAGCTCGCGAGCGACAGCGCGTAGATCAGGGTGAGGCTGACCAGGCGCAGCGCGAGGCTCATCCGCGGCCTCCGGTCAGTGCGG
>Ga0136640_10000842_pt1 | contig 11953 bp, 5 predicted proteins | sample AntDrymUQ8642106_2_FD_105498 | JGI IMG/M metagenome (GOLD analysis project Ga0136640, IMG submission 105498) | Polar desert sand microbial communities from Dry Valleys, Antarctica - metaG UQ864 (21.06) | ecosystem: Environmental > Terrestrial > Soil > Desert | place: Antarctica: Dry Valley...
CCTCAATCATCCGGTCCTGCCTGACATAGCTTCTCCACTCCGCTTCGTTTCGAATGCATCCACGCCGCAGCTGCGTCGCGTCGCCGCAACGCCTCACGTGCACGTACAGGGCGCCAGGCTAGGTGTTGCCCGCAAGTAGTCCGTGCCTGGACTCTGGAACAGAACGTCCAGCGAGTATGTGCCTCACGCACTTACCTAGCGCGTGAGGGCGATGTACGTTGCCGAAGTCGCAGCCGCGCCGTCGCTTGCGCGCAGGCTGCGACCCAAGCTTGGGTGAAGAGGAGAGATCGATGGCCAGAAGTGCCGGAGTGGCTCGCGTCGTGCTGGGAATGTGCGCGGGAGCGGGGACCGTGGGAGCGTTGGCGTTCGGAGCGCTGGAACTGAGTGGCGGCTCCGGCGACCGGCCTGTCCAGGCACGTTCGCAGTCTGCGCTGGCTGAGCAGTTCGGGCGGCTGCCGCTGCGCTTCGAAGCTAACCGCGGGCAGGCGCACGACACGGTCGACTTCCTGGCACGCGGCCCCGGGTACACCATGTCCTTGGGTCGTGACGGCGCGATCCTGGCGTTGACGGGCGGCAAGGGCTCGGACGGAGCCCCCGGCGCAGGCGCCTCGGCTGTGGTGGGGATGCACGTGGTGGGCGGGAGCTCGAAGCCGGCGGTGTCCGGGTCGAACAAGCTGCCGGGCGTCAGCAACTACATGGTCGGCCGTGACTCGCGGAAGTGGCATACGGCCGTGCCGTCGTTCGAGCGCGTGCGCTACGACGGGGTCTATCCGGGCGTGGACATGGTCTACCGCGGCAACCAGCGCGAGCTCGAGTACGACTTCGTCGTCGCGCCGAAGGTTGACCCCGCGAAGATCGCGCTCGGCTTCCGCGGGGCGGACAAGCTCTCCATCACCGACGGCGGAGATCTGCTCATCCATGCGGGCGGTGGAGCCATCCGCCAGCGGGAGCCGGTCATCTATCAGGGTGACGGCGCCGACCGGCGCCGCGTGGCCGGACGCTACGTGCTGGAGGCTGGGCGTCGCGTGGGCTTTGACGTGGGAACCTACGACCGCTCCCGGCCGCTGGTGATCGACCCCTCGATCGCTTATTCGACGTTCCTGGGCGGCTACAACACCGTGGTTGCCAACGGAGCCAGCAATGACACCACGAACGGGATCACGGTGGACGCCCAGGGGAACGCCTACGTGGTGGGCTTCACGGACTCGATCCCCCCGACCCCTTACCCGACAACGGCGGGCGCGCTTCAGACGAGCTTCGGCGGCGGTGCCCGCGACGGGTTCGTGACCAAGCTCAACCCGGCCGGCAACGCAGTGGTCTACTCGACGTATATCGGGGGCAGCCTCGAGGACCGCGCGACCGACGTGGAGGTGGGACCGAACGGGGATGCGTACGTGTCCGGCTTCACCGTCTCGACCAACTTCCCGACGACCGCGGGCGCCTCCCAGACGACCTATGGCGGCGGGACCAGGGACGCCTTCGTAGCCCGGCTCAACCCCGCCGGCTCCGCCCTCTCCTACTCGACCTACCTCGGCGGCTCAGGCACCGACACGGCCAACCGGCTCGACCTCGACGCTTCGGGCGCCGTGTACGCGGGCGGGACCACCGCACCCGCGACAGGGTCGACGACCAACAACTTCCCGACGACCGCGGGCGCCTTGCAGACCACCTTCGGCGGCGGCGCCGGACCGACCGCTCCCGGTGACGCGTTCGTCACCAAGCTCAACCCCACGGGCTCTGCCCGGGAGTACTCGACGTTCCTCGGCGGACCGCTCGGCGATTCGGGAGCCTCGATAGGGGTCGACTCCGCGGGTGCGGCCTACGTAACCGGCAGCTCAAGCTCGCCAACCGTCTTCGGCACGGCCGGCGCCTTCCAGCCCGCATTGAAGGCCGGAGGCTCGGATGCGTACGTGGCCAAGCTCAACCCGGCCGGGTCGGCTCTCTCCTACGCGACGTACGTGGGTGGCACCCGCGGCGACTCGGGGACGGGAATCGCGGTGGATTCCGCCGGCAGCGCGTACATCACCGGTGAGACGCCCTCGACGGATTTCCCGGTCAAGAACGCCAACCAGCCGAACAACGCCTCGGCTCCGGGCCCCAACGACGCCGACTCGTTCGTGACCAAGCTCAACCCGGCCGGCTCGGACACCGTCTACTCGACCTACAACGGCAGCAACACCTACGACACGGGCACCGACATCGCGGTGGATCCCTCGGGAAGCGCCTACGCGGTCGGCAACACCCTGGGCGGATTCCCGCTCAAGAACCCGGTGCAGGTGCGCACCGGCGACTACGACGCCTACCTGAGCAAGTTCAACCCCGACGGCTCGCTCAACTACTCCACGATCTACGGCGGAGGATCGCGGGACTTCAGCAATGCGGTGGCGGCCGACGCTGCAGGCAGCGCGTACATCGGCGGCCGCACGGACTACTTCTCCGAGGACTCCTTCCCGATCAAGAGCGCCTTCCAGCCCAGGAACGGTGGATTCGCCGACGCGTGGGCGGCGAAGATCAGCCCCACGCCGAACTCGCCGCTGGTGAACTCCCTGCGCTCCAGGGGCGGGCCGGTGACCGGCGGAACGACCGTCGTCCTCACCGGGACGGGCTTCACGGGCGCCACCGCGGTGAGGTTCGCAGACACCGCTGCGGCCAGCTTCACGGTCAACTCCGACACTCAGATCACGGCGGTGAGCCCGGCTCGCGCCGCCGGGAAGGTCAACGTCACGGTCACGGCTCCGGCCGGGACGTCGCCCGACAACCCCGTGACCCTGTTCGAGTACGCCGAGGGTCTGTGGAAGCTGACCGGGTCGCTCAACAAGGTGCACTACGACCAGCAGATGAGGCTGCTCAACGACGGACGGGCCCTGATCATCGGGGGGCAGAACTCCATGTTCGGCACCACGATCACCACCACGGAGATCTACAATCCCAAGACGCGCGTGTGGAGCGAGACCGGCAACCTGAACACGCCTCGCAGCTCTTACACGGCGACGCGGCTGGACGGACCGGCCTGCCGCGCCGCATCTCCGCCGGCGTACTGCGGTGACATCCTCGTGGCGGGCGGCTCTCCCAACAGCGCCAGCACCAACACGTCTCTGAACACGGCCGAGACGTTCGACGCGGCATCCGGGACGTGGACCAACACGACGGGCAATCTCAACGGGGCGCGCAGCCAGCACGCCGCGACGCTGCTGGACGGCCCCGAGTGCCAGGCTGCCTCGCCGCCCGCGTACTGCGGCAAGGTGCTGGTGTCGGGCGGACGGGCGACCGGCGGCACGAACCTGAACACGGCGGAGCTCTACGATCCCGCGACGGGCCTGTGGACCTCCACGCCGCCGTTCCAGCACACCGCCCGCCAGACGGCGTCCGTGCTGCTGCCCAACGGCAGGGTGCTCCTCCCGGGCGGGACGGGGAGCGACCGGGCCACCACCGAGATCTACAACCCGGCGGCGAACGCCTGGAACTCGACCGGCGCGCTCAACATCGGGCGTGAGCGACAGACCCTGGTGGTGCTCGGCAACGGCAAGGTGCTGACGGCCTCCGGCACCGCGCCCGGCGACCCGCCGTACCTCGGGACGCCGCAGCAGGCCGGCGACTCCGCGGAGATCTATGACCCGGCCACGGGCGCCTGGACCCTCGTGCCCGACCGCCTGAAGGGGGCTGCCCGCAACAACCATGACAGCGCGGTGCTGCCCAGCGGCAAGGTCCTGGTCGCCGGCGGAGGGCGCGGGGGGTTGACCGCCGAGCTGTTCGATCCAGCCGACAACAGGTGGAGATCTGCCGGCCTGCTCACCCTTTCTCGCGGCTCCGGGCATCCTCAGGCCGGGTCCTACGACACGGTGGTGCTGTCCAGCGACCCGAGGAAGTTCGCGGCAGACCCGGCTGTGTGCGGAAACGACTGCGGCAAGGTGCTGGTGGCCGGCAACAACGACGATCGGTCGGCCGAGCTGTACACGCCCGAGCCGCGCATCGATGGGCTCGACCCAGCCGCCGGCGGAGCCTCCGTCAAGATCACCGGCCAGGGATTCACGCACGACGTTCGGTCAGTGCTGTTCGGCGACACGCCGGCGAAGGGCTTCACCGTGGACTCCTACGGGCAGATCACGGCCGAGGCTCCTTCCGGCACCGGCTCGGTGAAGGTCTCAGTCGTCAACGAGGGTGGCAGGGCGACATCGGCGGGCTCGTTCACCCTGCAGGCGGTTCAAGCCACCCCGACGCCGACCGCGACGTCGCCGTACTACAACATCCCCACACCGACGCCGACTGCGACGCCGACGGTGACGCCGACGCCGGGTCGCAAGAAGCCGGGGCTCTCGGCGACGGTGCGTCCGAAGCGCGATCGCAGGAAGCCGTTCCGCTTCACCACGCGCGGCACGTTGAAGCTTCCGAGCGGTGTGAGCCGGTTGGCGGGCTGTAGGGGCAAGGTCCGGATCACGGTGAAGCGCAGGGGCTCGGGCAAGACGCTGTCGAGCCGTTTGGCGACGGTGAAGAACACCTGCAAGTTCTCGAGGACGGTGACCTTCACGAACAGCAGGCGCTTCGGTACGACGCGCAAGTCGCGTCGCCGCGGCACGCTGCGCTTCACGATCCGTTTCCAGGGCAACGCGCGGCTGACCCCGAGGACGATCAAGCGCATTGCGCGCTACGGCTAGTGGAGGTACAGTCGCTCTCATGAAAATCGCTATAGCTGGAAAGGGCGGAGTCGGCAAGACGACGGTCTCGGGCACCCTGGCCCGCGCGCTCGCTCGCGCGGGCCACGACGTGCTGGCGCTCGACGCTGACGTGAACCCGATGCTCGGCGTCTCGCTGGGCATCGGCGCCGAGCAGACCGACGAGCTGCTTGGCGCGCGTCAGGCCGTCGCCGACGGCGATGCGGAGCACGAGCCGACGATCGAAGGCCTCGTGGAGCGCTTCGGCGCCGACGCCCCGGACGACGTGCGCCTGGTGGTCGCCAACAAGCTCGAGACCATCAACCCGGGCTGCCAGTGCTGCGGCGTGAACCCCGAGAACCTCGTTCGCGAGCTCGAGCATGGCGACCGGATCGTGGTCTGCGACCTCGAGGCGGGCGTCGGCACGCTCGAGCGCCTCGAACGCGGGCACACCGACGTCGTGCTCGTCGTCGCCAACCCGACCGCGAAGGCCCTCGAAGTCGCGCGCCGCGCGATCGAGCTCGTCTCGGACGTGACCGAGGTCATCGTGCTCGCCAATCGCGTCCGCGACGACTCGGACCTCGAGCTCATGCGCGACGTGCTGGGGGATCGCGAGCTGTTCGTCATCCCCGAGGACCCGATCATCGCCGCAGCGGACCGCGAGGGTTCCGCCCCGATCGACCTCGACCCCGACGCTCCGGGTGTCGCCGCCGTCGTGCGGCTCGCCGACCGCCTCGCCGGCGCCGCCGTCCCGGCCTGAGCCGGGAGGCCGGCCGCGCCGCGCGCCTACGCGGGCTCGGGCGAGCCCGGCCCGCGACCCCGCAGGGCGAGCCCGAGCAGCACCAGGCCGACGATGCCCAGGATCACCCCGCCGTAGCGCAGGGCGCCCTTTGCCGGGCTCGAGAGCCGCGCCGGGTTGCTGACGGCGACCGCGGCCTCGGCGAGGTCCTGCTTCTGGGTGGCCGGGGTGCCGGCGCGGGTGTCCGTCCACAGGCCGAGCGCGGCGCGATCGCCGGAGATGAGCGCCAAGCGGCTGCCGAGGTCCGGCAGGCCCTCCTTGGCGCCGAACCCGATCCGCGAGTCCGACGGCTGGCTCGAGAGGCGAACGGACCGGGTGAAGGTCTTGCCGTGGTCGAAGGACGACTGCAGCGAGACCGCGTTCTCGACGTTCTCGGGGTCGGCCCGGCGGTCGTAGTACAGGACGTCGAGCCGGCCGTCGGGCGCCACCGCGAGCTTGGGCAGGTACTGGGAGGTGCCGTCACCCGCTTTGGTGTCGTTGACGCGCGTCGGACTGGACCACCCCGATGCCCCCGGCTCCAGCGTCCACACGTACACGTCGGCGGGATCGTCCTCGTTCTTGCTGTGGAAGGCGGTGTAGACGCGGCCCTCGCGGTCGACCGCGATCGAGGGAGCGACGGCGAGGAACACGATGAAGCGCTGGATGGGGTTGAGGCGATCGCCGGGCTCCGACTCGGCCCAGGTGGCTCCCTTGTCTTGAGAGCGGGACACCACGAGCTTGTGGGGACCGGGGTACGGCGGGCCGCCCCGGCCCTGGTGCTCGCCCTCATAGTCGAGCCGGTCCTGCCCCATGTCGAGGAAGGAAACGTAGAGCGAGCCGTCGCGAGCCACGACGGGTGCCGGCGCGACCACTCGCTGGCGCGCCTCGCCGCTCACCTGTACGGGGGGCTGCCAGGTGGCGCCGCCGTCGTCGGAGCGGGCGGCCTGGATCGGGTTGCCGGTGTTGGGGAACTTCAGCACCCCTGTGCCGCTGGCCTGAAGCCACGTCATGTAGAGGCGCTTGGGCTTGACGGGGTCGGCGGCGAGGCGCACCTGGAAGGCGAAGGGGCCGCTCACCTTGCGCGGGGTTGACAGGGTCTTGCCCTGGTCTTTGGACGTCGACAGCCAGATGGCGTTGGGGACGTTGCCGCGTCCAGCCAGGGTGGCGAAGGCGAGGTACATCGTCCCGTCGGCCGAGAAGGCGACGTCGGGGGCAAAGCACTTGGCTTCCTCACCCGCCGGCGCGGGGATCGGGGTCTGCGTCCAGCTCTTTCCGGCGTCGGTGGAGACGTGCAGTCCACACGAGTAGAACGGGGTGTCGATGCGGCTGGAGACCGCCAGGTTGGACGGGCGCACCGGATTGCGAGCCAGCGTCGGCGAGTTGTGGGCGCTGATGTCTCCGGGGGTGCGAGCCGACACGTTGACCGGCTGGTCCTGGCCGACGAGCTTGACCGTCGCTTTGCGGTTGAAGGAGCCCGACACCACGACGGCGCCGATCGCTATCAGCACCAATGAGGCGCCGAGAACCGCGGAAAGCAACGAGCCCCGCCGCCTCTGGCGGTCGGGGCTCGTGCCTTCCGAGGCCGGAGGCGAGCCGTGGCTCGCCTCCGGGGAGGACTTCTCAGACCTCATTTACCTCTCGGTGCTGCGGCTGCTGCTGCTGCCGGCGGCTGCGCGGCGGCGGCGGGCGGTGACCAGGACCCCACCGGTGAGACCGGTGAGCCCGAGGGCGAGGATGACCACGCCGGCCACGACGCCGGTCCCGGCGCCTGCACCCTGTCCTGCTGAGGTGGCCTCGGCGGCCAGCACCGGGGACGTTCCGGCGGAGCGGACGCCGCTCCACAGGTCGCCGGTGGCGCTGCGCGCCGACGGGGCGGCATTCGCCGTCGCCGGAGCGGAGGACCGAGTGCCGGACTTGCCCTTCGGGGCGGTCGAGCTCGAGAACACCGACTGCCCACCCGCACGGGTCGTGCCGGCGGTGGCGCCGCGCTCACGGGCGGCGAGCTGCTGCGAGGGCGCCGTGGTGTTCACCGGAGCGCTCGTGGTGCCGCTGCCCTGAGTCGGTGCGCTGCCGGTGGTCCGGCTGCGCGTGCCGCTCGAGCCCTTGCTCGTGGAGGGGTTGGACTGGCGCGTCGCGCCACTGGTCGTCGAGGCGGCGTTGGATCCGGAGGTGCTGCCGGCGCTAGAGCCGGCGCCGTTGCCAGCACCGGCGGAGCCCGTCGAGGGCGCTCCAGCGCTGGGCGCCGAAGACGCCGGAGCGGGGGCGGCGGCCGGAGGCGCCGGGGGGGTGGACGGGGGGGCAGCCGCGGCAGGCGGTGCGGCCGGCGGAGCTGCGGCGGCCGGCGGAGCCGGCGGTGAAGAAGGCGTACCGAAGCCGGGGGCGGTGCACGCCCAAGCGATGCTCGCTCCAGCGACAACGACTCCGAGTACCGAGAGCACCGCCAAGCAGGCCATGCGAACTTGTCTCTGCATTACACCCTCCCCAAACTTCTTGTATGAACAACGGACATGATCTTTGGCACTATAGGGAAACGCAAGCAGGTCGTGCAATTTTTTTGCCCTCCTCGTGATCGCCGCCCCCAACGGGGCTCTGAGGGGGTTGGGATCGCTCTATCGAGGCCACCGGCAGAGTATGTTTCTCGCGTGCGGCTCTCAAGCGCGAGGCGCAGCGTGCTCGCCGCGTTCGTGGTCGTCTCGCTCGCCACAGGCATGACCTCCTCGCCCGCGCGAGCGGCCGGACCATCCGTCTCCGAGCGCGTGCGGCTGCCGTTCCCGGCCTACGACGGCACGCTGACCCCATACACCTTCGCGCTCGGCTATCCGCTCGTGACGCTGGTGTACGACACCCTCCTGTGGAGGGACGCGGACGGCACCCCTAAGCCGTGGCTCGCGCGCTCGGTCACGCGCAGCGACGACGGCCGGCGACTGACGGTCCAGCTTCGAGAGGGCGTTCGCTGGCATGACGGCCGCCCGCTCACCGCCGCGGACGTGGCCTTCACCTTCCGGTTCGTGGCGGCCCGCGAACAGCCGCGCTTCACGCCGCAGCTCGGCAACGTCGAACGTGTGCGTGCGACCGGCCGGCTGACCGCGGAGATCGACCTGCGCCGGCCCTCGCCGGGCTTCGACGACCAGCCGCTCGCCGATCTGCCGATCCTGCCCCAGCATCTGTGGAAGGGGCTGCCCGAGGGCAGGTCCGCGCCGCCCGGACTCCCGGTGGGAAGTGGCCCGTACCGGCTCGAGAGCGCCCGGCCGGCCCAGGGATACGTCTTCCGCGCCAGCCGCAGCTACTTCCTGGGCACCCCGCGGGTGGACGAGATTCGCGTGCCGATCATCGACGACGCAGAGCGCACGTACACCGAGTTGCGCAAACGGCGGGTCGACATGGTGCCGCTGAACCTCCCCGAGCGGGCGGCGAGGACCCTCGACTCGGCCCTCGGGATCGGTCTGCAGCGGGGGCCCTCATACACCGGCACGGCGCTGCTGCTGAACCTCCGGAGGCCGCCGTTCGATCGTCTGGTTGCGCGCCGGGCCGTCGCTCGCGCGCTCGACCTCGAGCGGATCGTGCGCAACGTCGCCCCCGCGCTGGCCGCCGACGAGGGCTTCATCCACCCGGAGTCCCGCTGGTCGGCCGGCGCGCGTCTTCAGCAATTCGACGCGGGAGCGGCCCGGGCGGCGGCAGAGCTCGGCCCCGCGCCCGTCCGCGTGCTGGCGCCCGACAACGACCCGGTGCGCGTCGAAGCCGGCCGGCAGGTGGTGCTCGGCCTGCAACGAGCCGGCGCCGAGGCGACGCTCGTGAAGCTCTCGCGCACGGCATTCGACGACGCGCTCGGCGCGAACGGCTCGCCGCCGGACTTCGATGCGGCGATCGAGAGCACCCCGCCGCTCGCCTCCCACGACCCCGATGGCCTCACACGGATGTTCGGATCCGATCCCCGCGTTGCCACCCTGAACGTCGGCGGGTACCGCAGCACGGAGTTCGACGCGCTCGCGCGACGCGTCGCCTCGACGTCTGACCCCCAGGCGCGCCTGCGGGCAACCCGCGCAGAGCTCGAGCTGCTCGCGCGTGAGGTCCCGGCGGTCCCGCTGTTCTTCTCCCAGGGGACCTTCGGCTACCGGCCGGCCATCTACGACGGCTGGGTGTTCGTCAAGGGCACGGGCATCCTCGACAAGCGCTCGTTTCTGCCAGGCGGCAAGGCGGCGGCTGGAGACGGCGCGGGAGCGCCCAGCCCAGCGGTCGCGGCGCCGGGACGGTCCGACTCCGGGGGCTCGGGGTTCGGTGTCGTCAACGTCATCTCCATCGCGGTGCTCGCCGTGATCGTGATCCTGGCGGCGATGGCGCTCCGGCAGCGCCGCTCCGACAACCGGCGCTGAGCGCTTAAGCCCGTGCCGGCGCCGGGACGGGCGCCGCAGGGTCGACGAGCTTCTCGATCTGCGCCGAGCTGAGCGTCTCGGACTCCAGCAGGGCGGCCGCCATCCGCTCCAGCGCGTCGCGCGACGAGCGCAGCACCGAATCCGCGCGCTCCAGCGCCTCGTCGACGAGCCTGCGCGCCTCCACGTCGATCACGCGAGCCGTGTCTTCGGAGAAGGTGATCACGTGGCCGTCCGCGTCGGCGTCCTCGGGGTAGCCGATCGGTCCGAGCGCCTCGCTCATGCCGAGCTCGCGGACCATCTTGTGAGCGATGCGCCCGACCTGGGCGAGATCGCCGAGCGCGCCGGAGCCGGCGTGACCGAAGACGAGCTGCTCGGCGCTGCGCCCGCCGAGCAGGATGGCCATCTCGTCGATCATGCCCGACCGCGAGTGGACGACCCGGTCGTGCGTGTCGGTCAGCCAGGCCCGTCCGAGCGACCGCCCCGACGGGATGATGCTGATCATGTGCGGCAGCCGGCCCTCGGGAACGGTTCGAGCGACCACGGCGTGGCCCGCCTCGTGGTAGGCCACGGTCCGCCGCTCGTCGTCGGTCAGCACCTGGGTGCGGGCGATGCCCATGGTCGACCGCTCGACCGCCGACTCCAGCGCCGCCATCGAGATCTCGGCGCGGCCGCGCCGGGCGCTCAGCAGCGCGGCCTCGTTCATCACGTTCGAGAGGTCGGCGCCCGACAGGCCACGGGTGATGCCGGCCAAGGCGTCGAGGTCGACGTCGGGGCCGATGCGCTTCGTGCCGACATGCACCTGCAGGATGTCGCGGCGGCCGGCGCGGTCGGGCAGGCTGACGGTGATCTCGCGGTCGAAGCGACCGGCGCGCACGAGCGCCTCGTCGAGGATCTCGGGCCGGTTGGTGGCCGCCATGATGATGACGCCGTCGCGCTGGCGGAAGCCGTCGAGCTCGATCAGGATCTGGTTGAGGGTCTGCTCGCGCTCGCGATGACCGTCGAGCGAGGACTCGCGCCGCGCCCCGATCGCATCGATCTCGTCGATGAAGACGATCGCGGGCGCCACGGCCCGGGCCCGGCTGAAGAGGTCGCGCACCCGGCCCGAGCCCTCGCCGACGAAGACCTCGGTGAACTCCGTCGCCGCGACCGAGAGGAAGGCCGCGTTGGACTCCCCGGCCACCGCCCGTGCGAGCAGGGTCTTCCCACACCCGGGCGGGCCCACGAGCAGGAAGCCCTGCGGGAACCGTGCGCCCATGTCGGCAAAGCGCGTGGGGTCGATGAGGTAGTCGCGGATCTCGGTGAGCTCCGTGAGCGCCTCCCCGACCCCGGCGACGTCGGCGAAGGTCACCCGCTCGGTCCCGAGTGACTGCTGGCCGATCGTCCGGTCGCGCATCGTCAGCCGGCGCTGGCGCTCCGGGGCTTCGAGGATGCGCGTCAGGGCGGCCTCGAGCTCGGCCTGGGCGATCTCGGTGTGCCCGGCCCGGGCGGCGAGCAGCGCGGCCTCGTTGGTCACGGTCTCGAGGTCCGCGCCGGTGAGCCCGATCGCCCGACTGGCGACCGCGGCGACGTCGATGTCGGCGGCAAGCGGCTTGTTGCGCGCGTGCAGCCCGAGGATCGCGGCGCGGCCGGCCTCGTCGGGCCGGTCGACGGAGATCGCGCGGTCGAAGCGACCGGGGCGCAGCAGCGCCTCGTCGAGGTCGTCTGGCCGGTTGGTCGCGCCGATCACGATCGTGCCCGCGCTGGGCGAGAAGCCGTCCATCTCGGTGAGCAGCTGATTGAGCGCCTGGCTCTGCTCCTCGCCCGATCCCTCGCTGGAGGCCGGCCCGGACTTGCGCTTGCGGGCGACCGCGTCGATCTCGTCGATGAACACGATCGACGGCGCGTTCTCGCGAGCCTCGCGGAACAGCTCGCGGACGCGGGCGGCGCCGACGCCGACGTAGCTTTCGACGAAGTCCGAGCCCGCGATGGAGTAGAAGGCAGCGCCCGACTCCCCCGCGACCGAGCGGGCGAGCAGGGTCTTTCCGCAGCCGGGCGGGCCGTACAGCAGCACGCCCTTGGGGATGCGCGCGCCGAGCTTGCGGAAGCGCCCGGGGTCGACCAGGAACTCCGCGAGCTCGCGGAGCTCGGTGACCGCCTGGGACTGCCCTGCGACGTCG
>Ga0136640_10000843_pt1 | contig 11942 bp, 13 predicted proteins | sample AntDrymUQ8642106_2_FD_105498 | JGI IMG/M metagenome (GOLD analysis project Ga0136640, IMG submission 105498) | Polar desert sand microbial communities from Dry Valleys, Antarctica - metaG UQ864 (21.06) | ecosystem: Environmental > Terrestrial > Soil > Desert | place: Antarctica: Dry Valley...
CACCATCGCCTGAACGCGATCCGGCCCGGCCTCCAGACCGGCGAAGCGCAGGGTCCGCGCGAAGACGAGCATCGTCTCGACGACATCCCGCTGCTCGGCCATCGGCCTTATGTCCCGAGCAGGGCAGTCAGGGTCATGGAGTGCAGCCGGTCGACGTCCTCGCGGTACTTCAGCACCGCCCCGAGCGTCGCGGCGGCCCGATCCGGGTCAAGTTCCTTGGCGCCCAAGACGTGCAGCGCGGTGGCCCAGTCCATCGCCTCGGCGACGCCGGGCGGCTTGACCAGGTCGGCCGCGCGCAGCTTCGCGGTGGCCCGGGCGACGTCCTCGGCGAGTTTGGCGGTGATCTGCGGCAGCCGCGTGCGCAGGATCGCGACCTCCCGCTCGTACGACGGGTGCTCCACCCAGTGGTAGAGGCAGCGACGCTTGAGCGCGTCATGCACCTCGCGAGTGCGGTTGGAGGTCAGGACGACCAGCGGGGGTACGTCGGCCACGATCCGGCCCAGCTCGGGGATCGTCACCGCGTTGTCGGACAGGATCTCCAGCAGGAAGGCCTCGAACTCGTCGTCGGCGCGGTCGATCTCGTCGACCAGCAGGACCGACGGGGTTTGCTCGATGGCGGCGAGCAGCGGCCGGGCCAGCAGGAATCGGCGGTCGTACAGTCCGCGTTCCAGCTCCTCGGCGTCGTTCACGCCGGCCGCCTCAGCGGCCCGCAAGTGCAGCATCTGGCGGGGGAAGTCCCAGTCGTAGAGCGCCTGGCTGGCCTCGAGCCCTTCGTAGCACTGCATCCGGACGAAGTGCGCGCCGGTGACCTCCGCCATGGCCTGCGCGAGCGCGGTCTTGCCGACGCCGGCGTCGCCTTCGAGGAACAGCGGGCGGTGCATCCGCAGCGCGAGGTAGGCGGCCGTGGCGAGTCCCTCGTCGGCGAGGTAGCCGGTCCGGGCGAGCGCGTCGGCCAGGTCGGCGGGGCCGGTGAACCGCTCGGCCGGCAGCGGATCGGGCGCGGTCGCGAAGGGTGTCACCGCCCCAGCATGGCTGACGCGGTGCCGAAATGTGTCACCGCGCGAGCATGACCGAGCCCCGGCCGACCAGCCACCTGCTCCCGGCCAGCGCGATCACCCCGGTGGACACGCCGGCCATCGCCGGCAGCACGAACGCACGCTGGGCCCCGAAGGCGTCGATGATCGGCCCGGACAGCGCAGCACCCACCGTCACGCCCAGGATCAGCCCGGTCGACACCCACGCCAGACCCTCGGTCAGGGTTCCCGGCGGCATTAGCGAGTCGATCAACGAGGTACCCCCGATCAGCACCGGGGAGATCGACATGCCTGAGACGAACATCACAACGGCCAGGAGCGGCAGCGAGTTCACCGCCAGGAGCATCGTGGCGGCCGCCCCGAAGATCACCGCGGCCAGCAGGAACCGGCGGCCGAGTTCCCGGCGCCACTTTCGGGCGCCGTACGCCAGGCCGGCGAGCAGGCTACCGCCGGCGTAGACCGCCAGGATCGCCCCGGCCCAGGCCGGAGCGCCGAGCTCGTCGGCGTACGCGATGACGGTCACCTCGACGGAGCCGAAGACCGCGCCGGCACCGAGCATGGTGAGGGAGACGACGAGCAATCCCGGTCGCATCACCGCCCGGAAGCCGGGGTGGACCGAATCCTTCGGCGCCGGGGCGGGCTCCGTTCGGCGCAGCGCCGCCAGCGCGAGACCCCCGGTGAGTGCGAAGACCACGGCGGCCATCAGCCCGGCCGCGGGGCTGACACCGATCGCCAGGAACGTGACCAGCGGCGGCCCGGTGACGAACACGACCTCGTCCACCACGGATTCGAACGCGAACGCCGTCTGCCGGGCGGCGCCGGCCGGGAGCACCGCCGCCCACCGGGCCCGGACCAGCGACCCGAACTGCGGAACCGCCCCGCTGACCACGGCGGCCAGGAACCACGTCCAGACCGGCGCCTCGGTGCGCACCGCGACGATCAACCCGGCGACGCCGACGACGTACGCCAGTAGGAACGGCCGCAGGATGCGCGCCTGACCGAACCGGTCCATGAGCCGGCCGCTGACCGGACCGAACACGCCGGAGGACAGCGCAATCACGCCGGCCACGGCACCGGCCAGCGCGTAGCGGCCGGTGGTCTGCGAGATGAGCAGCACCGTCCCGATGCCCATCATCGAGATCGGGAGCCGGGCGACGAAACCGGCGCTGCTGAACTGCCAGCTTCCGTCAACACGGAACAACGCGCTATACGGCCCGAACACGTCCCGAGGCTAACCGCCCGGTCTTCCCGGTTTCCGCTGTCCTTTGGCGGCCGTCCGCCGCGTACTCGTGCAGCGGCAACTACAGTCGAGGACGTGGCTACTCCTGACACACCCGGGGCGGGCCTGGTCGACACGTTCGGCCGGGTGGCAACCGATCTGCGGGTGTCGCTGACCGACCGCTGCAATCTGCGCTGCTCGTACTGCATGCCGGCCGAGGGACTGGACTGGCTGCCCAAGCCGGAGGTCCTCACCGACGACGAGGTGACCCGCTTGATGCGGATCGCCGTCGAGCAGCTCGGCGTTCGCGAGATCCGCTTCACCGGCGGCGAACCCCTGCTCCGCCCGGGCATCGTCGGCATCGTCGCGGCGACGACCGCGCTGCGGCCGCGGCCGGAGGTCAGCCTCACCACGAACGGCATCGGACTGGCCCGGATCGCCGGCGCTCTGGCCGAGGCCGGGCTGGACCGGGTGAACGTCTCGCTGGACACTCTGGACCCCGAGCGCTTCCGCACCATCACCCGCCGGGACCGGCTGCCCGACGTACTCGCGGGGATGCGCGCCGCGGCCGACGCCGGACTGACGCCAGTCAAGGTCAACGCGGTACTGCTACGCGGCATCAACGACAACGACGCCGTACCGCTGTTGGAGTTCTGCCTGCAGCACGGCTACGAACTGCGCATCATCGAGCAGATGCCGCTGGACGCACAGCATGCCTGGGACCGCTCCACCATGATCACCGCCGAGGAGATCCTCACCTCGCTGCGCACCCGGTTCGCGCTGTCCGAGGACCCGGTTGAGCGCGGCGCCAGCCCCGCAGAGACCTGGCTCGTCGACGGCGGACCGGCCCGGGTGGGCGTGATCGGCTCGGTGACCCGGGCATTCTGCGGGACCTGCGACCGGACTCGGCTGACTGCGGACGGGCAGATCCGCAACTGCCTCTTCGCCCGCGAGGAGTCCGACCTCCGTGCGGCGTTGCGTTCCGGGGGCTCCGACGAGGAGATCGCCGATCGGTGGCGGCTGGCCATGTGGACCAAGAAGCCGGGGCACGGCATCGACGACCCGTCGTTCCTGCAGCCCGCGCGGCCGATGTCCTCCATCGGCGGCTGAGCCGTTGCCGGTTGAGCCCGCCGCCAGCCGGGGCACCTCAGGCCGGGAGCACACCTCCGGCGCGGATCTGATGGAGGAGGGCGGGGTCATGGTCACCGTGCGGTACTTCGCCGGTGCCCGCGCAGCCGCAGGTGTCGCGTCGGAGCGGGTGGATGCGTCCACGGTGGACGAACTCGTCTCCCGCTTGACGGCTTCCCATGGCGCTGCGCTGACGCGGGTGCTGGCCGCGTCGAGTTTCCTGGTGGACGGCGTGAGCGTGCGCTCGCCGGCGTACCGGCTCAATGACGGCGCCACTGTCGACGTACTGCCCCCGTTCGCTGGCGGCTAGGGTCGCCGGTTTCTCACGCTGGCTTTCGCGCGGGCGGGGCGGGCGCTAGGGGCAGTCGACCCATTCGTCGGTGCCGTCACTGAATACCTGCCGCTTCCAGATCGGCAGCCGGTGCTTGACCTCGTCGACAAGCCGGGCGCAGGCGGCGAAGGCCTCGCCGCGGTGGGCGCTGCTCACGGCGCAGGCGAGTGCGACGTCCCCGACCGTCAGCTGCCCGATCCGATGCGACACCGCGACCGCATAGACATCGTCGGAGCCCGCGATGTCGGCGGCGACCTCGGCGATGATCCTCTCGGCGGTGGGATGTCCGACGTACTCCAGGGCCTCGACGCCGCGGCCACCGTCATGGTCACGTACGACGCCGCCGAAGCTCACCACCGCCCCGGCTCCCGGATGCGCGACCAACGCCTCGTGCTCGGCAACGGACAGGGCGGAATCGACGACGACGGCGCGCTGGACCTGCATGAGCATCAACGGTAGTCGCCGCGCCGAGCGGGTCAGTCGCCGTGCCACGCGTCAACCGGCGAGCGGCGGTCAGCCCCGCGGTGCGGGCGGGTCATCCCGCGGTGCTGATGTACGGCGCCGGGCCCACACCGCAACGGTAGCGCGGAGAGCCGCGCGCCGGCAGATCCCATGCACCCTGTGGACAATCAGCGCGACAGGTCGCCCGGCGTGTCGATGTCCTCCGGGCTGGCGATGTCGTCGCACGGCACCTCCACGACCAGGTCCGCGCGGGCGCGCAGGAATGGCCGCGCCCCGGTGTCGCCCACCGCCGATCGGATCACCTCGGGCCAGTGCTCGCGGCCGAGCAGGACGGGGTGGCCGCGGCGGCCGTCGTACGTCGCCATTGCCACCACATCAGGTGCGGCGTACGACGACACCCTCGCCACGGCGTCCGCGCCGATCCCGGGCGTATCGACCAGCAGTACGACGACCGCATCGACGGCGGCGTCGACAGCGGCCGGCAGAGCTGCCAGGGCGGCCAGGCCGGCGCCGAGCGAGGACCCCATCCCCGAGTCCCAGTCGTCGTTGACCACCACCTCGGCTCCGATCGCGAGTTCGCGCGCCCGATCGGCCTGCGCCCCCAGTACGACGACGACCGGACGGCATCCGCCGTCACGCAGGGCGGTGATGGCGCGTTGCAGGAACGGTGTCCCGTCCGGCAGCGTGGCCAGCGCCTTGGGGGAACCGAACCGGCGGCCGGCGCCGGCGGCCAGCAGCAGTCCAGCGATGCGTGCCACGTCAGGCAGGGTAGGCCGCGACCTCGCTCGCCTTGACCGACACCCATACGCCTGTCCCGAGCACCAGATCCAGCTCGGCCGCCGCTTCGGGTGTCACGTCCGCGGTCAGCGGCACCTGGCCGTCGAGGTCGACCCGCAACGTCTCGCCGTACGGCGTAACACCGGCGACGGTGGCCGGCCAGACATTGCGCGGGCTGCCGTCGGGGCGGGAGCGGTAGAGCCCAACTGCGGCGGGCCGGATCGCTACGAAAACCGGTCCGCTACTGGCCTCGGCGACCTGGACTGTCGCTCCGCTGTCGAGGACGACCGAGCGGCCCTGCGCCATCCCGGCGAGCAGGGACAGCCCGACCAGCCGGGCGACGTAGTCGGTGCGCGGGCGGCGCGATACAGCCACGGGCGTGCCGACCTGCACCACGCGGCCGCGTTCGACGACGACGAGCTGGTCGGCCAGTGCCATTGCGTCCACCGGGTCGTGCGTCACCAGAACTGTCGCGCCGGCGTAGTCGGCGAGGTGGTGCCGCAGGTCGGCGCGTACGTCGAGCTTGGTGCGTGCATCCAGCGCCGACAGCGGTTCGTCCAGCAGGAGCAGCCGGGGATCACCGGCGAGCGCCCGCGCCAGCGCGATCCGTTGCGCCTGACCGCCGGACAGCGAACGCGGTTTCGACGAGCTGTGGTCGGAGAGGTTCATGCGGGCAACCCACCCGGCCGCCACGGCGCGGGCGGACTCCCGAGAGGCGCCACGCGCACGCAACCCGAACGCCACATTGTCCACTGTGGACAGATGCGGGAAGAGCAGGTGGTCCTGGAAGACCATGCCGATCGGCCGACGGTGGGGCGGCAACCTGATCCCCGCAGCAGGATCGTCGAGGGTGGTGCCGTCGAGCCGGACCTGCCCAAAGTGCGGGCGGGCGAGGCCGGCGAGCACCCGGAGCACGGTGGACTTCCCCGCGCCGTTCGGGCCCAACACCGCAAGCACCTCACCGGGCTGCACCTCGAACGTAACGTCGACGGGCAGCGCTCCCCGCTGGATCACGATGTGCGCGCTGAGACTCACTGGCGCACCAGCCAGCGATCGCGCAGCAGCCCCAGGGTCAGGATGGACACCGCGAGCAGCACCAGGCTCAGGGCGATCGCGGCATCCGGGTCGGTTTCCAGGGCCAGGTAGACCTGCAGGGTCATCGTGCGCGTCGTACCGGGGAAGTTGCCGGCGAAGGTGATCGTCGCCCCGAACTCGCCCAGCGCGCGGGCCCAGCACAGCACCGCCCCAGCGGCTACCCCCGGCGCGACCAGCGGCAACGTCACCCGCCGGAACGTCATCGCCCGGCCAGCGCCCAGGGTGGCCGCGGCGTCCTCGTACCGCCGGTCGGCCGCCCGCAGCGCCCCCTCCACGCTGATGACGAGGAACGGCATCGCGACGAACGTCTGCGCCAGCACGACGGCCGTGGTGGTGAAGGGGAACGACACGCCGGTCGCGTCGTAGAGCGGCGCGCCGAGCACACCCGTGCGCCCGAACGCCAACAGCAGCGCCACCCCGCCGACTACCGGCGGCAGGACGAGCGGGACGGTCACCAGCGCCCGCAGGACGCCGCGGCCGCGGATCTGCGACCGGGCCAGCACCCACGCCAGCGGTACGCCGAGAACCAGCGAGATCAGCGTCGCCAGTGAGGCCGAGACGATGGACAGCCGCAGTGCGTCCCGGACCTCCGGCGTACTCAGCAACGAGCCGAGCGTCGACCACGGCGCCCGGACCAGCAGCGCGATCAGCGGGAGGACGAGAAAGACGACCGCCAGCGCGGCGGGGATGAGCAGCGCGGCGGGTACGCCGGTTGCGCCGTCGACCTGCGCCTTGTGCCGCCGGGCCATCCGGGGCGAGCTCACGGGAGCGCGAAACCGGCGTCTGCCAGCGCCGCCTCACCGGTCGGTGACCGCACGAACTCCACCCATGCCGCGGCGGCGTCCGGGTTGGGCGAGGCGCTGAGCACCGTCATCGGGTAGTCATTGACCGCCTCGCCCGCCTCGGGAAAGTCGATCCCTTCAACGGCGTCACCACTACCGAGTACGTCGGTGCGGTAGACCAGTGCGGCGTCGACCTCACCGAGCGACACCTTGGTCAACGCCGCCCGAACGTCCTGCTCGAGGGTGTCCGGTTGCGGCGTCAGCCCGGCCGCCGAAAAGACCGTGACCGCCGCGTCGCCACACGGAACCTGCTCGGCGCACAAGGCGATCGTGAGGTCCGGATCGGTGAAGTCGGCCAGTCCGGTGACGTCCCCCGGATTGCCGGCCGGTACGGCGATCTGCAGCGTGTTCTGGGCGAACACCACCGGCGCCGCGGCGTTCAGGCCGGCAGCCATCACTGGCTGCATGGTGGTCGGGCTGGCCGAGGCGAAGACGTCGGCCGGTGCGCCCTGGGTGATCTGCTGGGCCAGCGTCGAGCTGGCGGCGTAGCTGAATACCACCGTGACGTCGGGATACTCCGCCTCGAATTGCGAGCCGAGGCCGGTGAACACGTCGGTCAAGGAGGCCGCCGCGAACACCGTCAGGGTGCCACTCGGCGCATCTGCGCCGGCCGACGCAGAGCCGGACCCGCTGCCCGGCGGCTCACTCGCCGGCGGACCCGACGCGCCGCAGCCGACGAGGCCAAGCCACAGCGCCGCCGCACAGCCGATCAGCCGACGCCCGATCACGCTCGCCCGACCAACGGTCGCCCGATCACGAGTCGCCCGGGATCTCGATGACGACCTGCGTGGACTTCACCGAGGCCACCGCGACGACACCGGGTTCCAGTCCCAGCTCGTCGGCGGCCTCCCCGCTCATCAGCGACACCAGCCGGAACGGGCCCGCCTGCAGATCGACCTGCGCCATGACGCTGTCCTTGACCACGCGGGTGACGATGCCGCGCAGACGGTTGCGCGCGGACTGCCGGCCCAGTCCCGCCGGCACCGCGGCCAGTCCGTCGGCGGCGGCCAGCTCGCGGGCGAACTTGGCCAGGTGGGTGCCCTCGACCACGATCCGTCCCTGCTGGCCGCGGTGGGTCGGCAACCGCCCCGACTCGGCCCATCGGCGTACGGTGTCGTCGCTGACGCCCAGCAGGTCAGCCGCCTCGCGTATCCCGAACGTCGCCATGGCGGCAACGATACTTCCGCAACTGCGGAAGCATCAAGCCGATGATAATCCGCATCTGCGGATCAACCCCCCACCCCTTCATGATCATGAGCCTGAGATCCAGGGTCTTGCCTGATTCCAGACTCCTGATCATGAACGCTCGGCAGAGCACGGACCGGCACTCGGGCAGAATGGGGCTATGCACATCTCGGCCAAGGTGGACTACGCGATGCGCGCCCTGGTCGAGTTGGCGGTGTCGCCGGTCCCGCTGGTGCGGACCGAACACCTGGCCGAGATCCAGGGCATCCCGGCCAGCTTCCTGGAACGCATCCTCGGCGAGTTGCGGCGGGCCGGGATAGTCGCCAGCCAGCGTGGGGCGCGTGGCGGGTACCGGCTGGGCCGGCCGGCCGCCGACATCTCCGTGGCCGACGTGTTCCGCGCGGTTGACGGCCCGCTGGCCGAGGTCCGGGGCGACCGTCCCGAGGCGAGCAGCTACGCCGGGCCGGCCGAGCCACTGCGGGAGGTCTGGGTCGCGGTACGGGCGAGCCTGCGCAGCGTCCTGGAGGAAGTCTCGGTCGAGCAGGTCGCCCGCAACCAGCTCCCCGATGCCGTGCTCAGCCTCACCCGGGCACCAGAGGCCTGGGTACGCCGCTAGTCGCTCTCCCGTGATCGTCGGCGATAAGCACCGGTAGCGACAGACACAGCGGGCTCTATAGCGCCCGCCGTGTCTGTCATTGCGTGGTCGTGACCGCCTCGACGTACGCGTCGGGTCGCACCGTGAGCACCACCGGCTCGGCACCGCGCTGCAGCCGCTCGGCGACTCGGCCGTGCACGTCACGCACCACCGGATGCGTGCCACCGGGGATGTCAGCGTCGGCGGGCACCACCTGGACCGCGCTACTGACCGCGCTACCGGGCCGGCAGCCCACATGCAGCAGCAGTCGCGTCGTACCGACGAGCTCCCGCAGCCGGCCGGCGGACGTTCCCCGAACCGGTTGCACCGGAGCATCGGGCAGTACGAGGCCGGCCTGCACCGGCAGCCCCGCGACCACCGGCGCGTAGACGGTAGGCGTTGCCAGCCGCCCGGAGTTCACCTTCGCCCGCATCACGGGGTCCTCGACGCTGGCGAGCAGGATCGCGTCCCGTTCGCGTCGTTCGGCTTCCGTCCCCGGCACCATGAACCGCATCGTGGCGTCGGTGACCGCGAGGTTCTCCCGAGCGGCCAGCATCCGCTCGGCGGCGTACCCGTCCAGCAACTGATCGGCACCCTCGGGGGCGGAGGCGTCGGCGGAGGCGGACCCGAGGGCGAACGCCAGTCGCCACGCCAAGTTCATGGCGTCGGCCACCCCCGAGTTCAGCCCGCGCGCCCCGAACGGGCTCATCAGGTGTGCCGCGTCGCCTGCGAGCAGCACCCGCCGGTCCCGGAAGCGGTCGGCCATCCGCTGATGGAAGCGGTACACGGTGAGCCACACCGGCTCGTACGCCGCACCGCCGACGATCTGGCGGATCCGCTCATCGAGCCGCCCGCCGGCCTGCTCGGCCGCCAGGTCGAACTCCGTTGGCACCTGCCAGTCGATCCGCCACACGTCGTCTGGCTGCGGATGGATCAGGACGGTCCGGCCGGGGTTCCACGGCGGGTCGAACCAGAACCGCCGCTCGGCCGGGAACGGGAGCTGCGCCCGGATGTCGGCGATCAGGAACTGGTCGCGGTGGCTGTGCCCCGGAAACTCGATACCGCACAACTGCCGGACCACCGACCTCGCGCCGTCCGCGCCCACTGCGTACGCAGCTTCGACCACTACCTCGCCCGCATCCGCTTGACACGTCAGCCGAACGCCGTCCGCGTCTTGCTCCAGCCCGGCCAGGGAGTGTCCCCAGTGGACGGTAACGAGCGGTTCACGCTCCACCGCCTCCACCATCAACTGCTCGACCTCGGTCTGACTCACGTTGACGAACGGCGGGAAGTGCTCGTCGGTGGCCGGCAACTGCGTCTGGAACAGTTCGGTCTCCCGGAAGTACGTCCGGCCAAGCTGCCAGGCAACGCCCCGGTCCGCTACCTGCCGGCCAAGGCCGAGCAGGGCCCAGCTCTCCAGCGTCTCCCGCTGCATGCACAGCGCCTTGGAGCCCTCGCCCCGCAAGCGTCTCGACTTCTCCAGCACAGTCACCGGTACGCCGAACTGCGCCAGCCGCAGCGCCAGGGTCAGCCCGACCGGCCCACCCCCGACGACCGCGACGCTCATGCCGTACAGCCCGGCCGCCAGCATCCACTGCGCTCCGGCAGTGTGCTCGTGGCCCGCGGGAGCCTCATGACTGCAGCTGCGCCCAGACCTCACGGTCCCGCTCAGCGGTCCAGATCCGGGGTCGCGCGATACCGGACAGCTCGTCCCAGAGCCGCGACACGTTGAACGGCATGCAGTGCTCGAAGATCGGCCACGTGCCGTAGGCGGGTTCCAGGGCCGCGTGGGCGGCGTCGAAGGCCTCCTTGAGCGTTCCGCCGCCAGTCAGCACCGGCTCAACCTGGGCCCGCATGGTCTGCAGGAACCCGCGGGTCTGGTCGATCCCTGCCCGCACCTCGTCGGAGCCACGCATCACCCGGCCACGCCCACCGACCATCGTCTGCGCACCCAGCGCAGCCACACCGTCCAACGTGGACGACATCCAGTCCAGGTGGATCGCGTCGCCGGTGTACAGGGCGGCCTCGCCCTCCACCAGATCCCCCGCGAAGCAGATCTGCTCCTCGGGCAGCCACACGACGATGTCGCCCTCGGTGTGCCCGCGACCGAGGTGCAGGAGCTCGACCACCCGCCCGCCGAGGTCGACGGAGGTCCGATCGGTGAACGTCTCGGTCGGGATGGTCAGGCCGGGGATCGTCTCCGCGCCGGCGAACAGCCGAGGCATCCGGCCGGCCTCGGATTCCCAGTCCTGCTGGCCGCGTTCGTGGATGAGCTCCAGCGTGGTCTGCGAGCTGATGATCCGTTGCGCGCCGAACGCTGCGGCGCCCAGGGTGCGGACGGCGTGGTAGTGGGTCAGGACGAGATCGCGGATCGGTACGTCGGTCCGGGTCCGCAGCTCGTCGATCCACTTCTGGGCCATGTACGGCGTCGCCCGCGCCTCGACGCACAGCACGGCATCAGCGCCGACCACCGCGCCGACGTTCGGGTCGCCTTGCGCGGTGTAGGCGTACACCCCGTCGGCGAGTTCCTCCAGCGTCGCGGTCTTCTCGGTCAGATCCGCTGACGACGCGAATGGCTTGGTCATGCCGTGTCTCCTCCCGGGCTGTTGCCCTTGGAGTCCAGCAGACGCCCCCAGCGAGCGTGCTTGTGGGTCTCCGGATACCGATTCTCCGCTGGCTGCGGGATCGGTGGCCGCGCCACCGGCTCCGCACGGTGGACGAGCGCGACTACCGCGTCGACGACCGTCTCCCACAGCGCCCGCGGGATGTCGTGCCCCATGCCCGGCACCACGAGCAGCTCGGCTCCCGGGATCGCGGCGGCGGTCTCCCGGCCGCCGTCCACCTGGATGAGCGGGTCCGCCTCCCCGTGCACCACCAGCACCGGCATGCCGAGTTCACCGAGTGCGGGCCGCCGGTCGGGCGACAACCGGATCGCGGCCAGCTGCCGGCCGACGCCGACAGGGTCATGGTTGCGGTCCCATGCGATGCCGACCGACTCGCGGATCCAAGCCTCGTCCCGCGGGTACGCGGGCGAACCGATCACCGCGGCGATTCCGAGCGAGCGCTCGATCGCGCCCTCGCGGTTGGTCGCCGGCGGGGCGAGCAGGACCTGACCGGCTGCGGGGGTAGCAGCCCCGACACCAGGGGCCGGTGTCGACATGATCGACGTCAAGCTGCGGACCCGGTCAGGGTGCTGGATCGCAAGGCTCTGCGCGATCATCCCGCCGAGTGAGAC
>Ga0136640_10000844_pt1 | contig 11940 bp, 10 predicted proteins | sample AntDrymUQ8642106_2_FD_105498 | JGI IMG/M metagenome (GOLD analysis project Ga0136640, IMG submission 105498) | Polar desert sand microbial communities from Dry Valleys, Antarctica - metaG UQ864 (21.06) | ecosystem: Environmental > Terrestrial > Soil > Desert | place: Antarctica: Dry Valley...
CTCGGCCACCGTCGCGACATCTACGACCGTTGAGCGGAGCATCTCCTGCGATGGCCACACCTGCATCGGTTCCACACAGGTGGCCGTTCGTCGTGGGGGTTTCCTCGTGGGCCTCATCGTGACGCTTGTGGCCGCCGCGGTGCTAGCCGTGACGCTGTTCATTGTGTCGGGTGGGCCGGTGGCCGACGAGTGGGACTGTTCCAAGGGCGAGTACCCCGCCTTCAACCAGCGCGGCGGAAGCGCCTGCCTCACCTACGGCGAGCGCCTGCCCAGGGGTTGGACCGCGTACCCCAAAGGCAACCAGCCGCTCGGGGTGAACCAGTGAGCGCTGCAAGCGCCTCGGGGCGCAGCCGGCACCCACGGCTCGCGGCGTTCGCAGTGGGCTTTGCGTTGGGTGTCGCGGTGACCACGCTGGCCCTGGTCGTGGTGTTCTTCCTCGGCTTGCCGTACGACGGGAAGTGTCCCGAGGGCTCGTTCCCAGCGACCAATCCCGCTGTCGGGGGCGACTGCTTCACCGAGGGTGACAGTCTCCCTGACGGGTTCACGGCCGACCCTGGCGGCAACACCGGTGTGGAGCGGCGTTGAGCGGACGAGTCGGACGGATCTGGGATGGTGGCTCGGGCGCCGTGACGAGATGTCGAAAAGGTGGACCGCATGACCAAGTTGGTCGAGAGTGACCTGACCGTCGATGACGGGTCCATCTTGCACGTTTACGACACCGGCACCGGCGACCGGCACGGCGATCGCCCGGCTTCGACGCCCAGATCGCTGACATCTGCCGATCTCACCGTGCGGCTTTTGCCACCCGCAATACCGATGACTTCGGAGGGCTGGGTCTGGATCTCACTGAACCCTGGCTCATCGGCGCCTGATGGTTGGCGTTGGGACGGTCCGGGATGCATATCCGCTTGCACGGTTGGGTTTGTGGGGTGGGGCGGTGGACCGCCCCACCCCACGACCGCCTCAGCTGCTGTCGGCCGAACTGGCTGCCGTCTCACCGCTCTCGAGGACGGTGCGATCGTCACTGGCCGACACCTCGATGCGGCGCGGCTTGGCGCGCTCGGCCACCGGCAGCGTCACCGTCAGCACCCCGTTGTGATAGGTCGCCTCGATGTTGGTCGAGTCGACGTCGTCACCGAGGGACAGCTGACGCATGTAACGGCCGGAGAAGCGCTCGCTGGTCAGCCACTGCACCGACTCCTCAGGACGGGACGTGCGCTCGGCGCGAATGGACAGGTTGCCGCCGTCGACGCTGAGATCAATGGAGCCGGGGTCGATGCCCGGCAGGTCGGCGTGCAACACGTAGTGGTCACCGGACCGGTACAGATCCATCGGCATGAACCGAGGTGCCCGCGCTGAGCCCGCCTGGGTGCCCAGCACTTGCTCGGTGAGCCGGTCGATATCGCGGAAGGGGTCGAAGCGAAGCACGGTTCCTCACCTCCTGTTGAGAATCCTCTGCGCCGCCCGCCACCGCGGCGAGCGGCTCCGTGCACACCTCCTTTTTAGCACTCTCGGGTTGAGAGTGCCAACCACTCTCGAGGTCTGGCACGATGGCGCGGTGGGCAGCCCGGATGTACCCCTCGTGCTCGGCATCGAGACCTCCTGCGACGAGACCGGGGTCGGGCTCGTGCGCGGCAACACTCTGCTGGCAGACGCGGTCGCTTCCAGCGTCGATGAGCACGCCCGCTTCGGCGGTGTGGTGCCCGAGGTGGCAAGCCGGGCACACCTCGAGGCGATGGTGCCTACGGTCGAGCGGGCTTGCGTCGAGGCCGGCGCACGGCTCGATGACGTCGACGCGGTGGCGGTGACGAGCGGCCCGGGTCTTGTCGGTGCCCTGCTGGTCGGGGTCGCTGCTGCCAAGGCGCTGGCACTGGGCCTCGGCCGCCCGCTGTACGGGGTGAACCACTTGGTCGCACACGTCGCCGTCGACCAGCTGGAGCACGGGCCGCTGCCGGAGCCGTGCCTGGCGCTGCTGGTGAGCGGGGGGCACTCCTCGCTGCTGCTCGTCGACGATGTGACCAAGGACGTTCAGCCGCTCGGCGCGACCATCGACGACGCGGCGGGTGAGGCCTTCGACAAGGTCGCCCGGCTGCTGGGGCTGCCGTTCCCCGGCGGCCCGCACATCGACGCTGCGGCGCGCGACGGTGACCCGGCCAGCATCGCCTTCCCTCGCGGGCTCACCAGCGGGCGAGATATGCAGCAGCACCGCTTCGACTTCTCGTTCTCCGGGCTCAAGACCGCGGTCGCGCGCTGGGTCGACGCCCGTGCGCGATCCGGCGAGCCGGTGCCGCTGGCGGATGTGGCCGCCGCATTCCAGGAGGCCGTGTGCGACGTGCTGACCCGCAAGGCGGTCGCCGCTTGCCAAGCCCACGGCATCGAGCATCTGCTCATCGGCGGCGGGGTCGCCGCCAACAGCCGGCTGCGGACCCTGGTCGTCGAGCGAGCCGCGTCGGCCGGTGTCGCCGTCCGGGTACCGCGGCCCAGCCTGTGCACCGACAACGGCGCCATGGTGGCAGCGCTCGGCGCCCAGCTGGTCGAACGTGGCCGGGCACCGTCGGCACTCGACCTGCCAGCGGACTCCGCGATGCCGGTGACCGCCGTCGTCGCCTGAGCGGCCAGTCGCCGACCGGGAGGGTGGCGCCGTCAGCCGAGGCCATACGGGTCGGGCCCGCAGTCGTCGACGCCGGCGTAGGAGGTAGCCGGAGTGGCGAGCTGCACCGTGCCGTCGCCACCATCCCAGCGAACCAAGGCGGTCAGGCTGCTCGTCTCCACGAGGAGGACCATCCGGTCCGCGGACCATCCGCTTCATCGGTGAAGATCCCGCAGTCACTCTTGTCGTTCGTGATGCTCAGCTCGCAGACCATGGTTCCGCTCGACGCGTCGAGCACGGCGCGTCAAAGTCCCGCGAGGTTGCATGCAGCCGTGGAATCGCTTCTGAGGCGCGTGTTTCGAGATGTTGACCGGTGTCTCCAGTGTTCAGCGCATCCGAGGCTCGTCGTTGGCGACTGGCTCGACCAGGAATGCACACCCGCGCCCAGCCACCCGGGTCAGCACCAGCGTGCCGCTCTGATCGCCGCGCAGGGCCCCCGCGGCAGTCAGCCGGCGGCGCAGCTGCTCGGCAGTGACCTCGACGCCGCGCCGCTTGATGGTGAGGCTGCCGATACCCCGTGCCCGCAGCACCTGCCGCAGCGCCCGTTCCCGGTGCGGCACCTCCTCGAGCACCTGGTAGACCCGCGCCAGCGGTGTGCGCACCGGGCTGTCAGACGTGACATAGGCGAGGTGCGGGTCCAGCAGGTGGCCGCCCACTCGAGCACCGGGCACCTGAACCAGCCCGGCACGGATCACTGCATCGTCAGGTTCGTAGAGCCAGGCCCCCATCGGAGCGGTGCCGATATCGTCGGCCGGCAGGTCCGCGTCGGTGCAGCTGTGGCCACTTGGCAGCAGCGTGGCTCTGTGCCGAGCTGCGGGTCTGGCCACGTCCCCCCACAACGCGGCTTCGACCAGGTCGCCGCCGTCGCTGACCCACTCGGCCTGCACTCCGGACGGCACCAAAGAATGCGGTATGCCGGGCGCGGTCTTCACCACTGCGAACGGGCGCTCCGCCATGAGCAGCCGCTCGATCCACGACCACGGTGGTGACCAGTAGCCGGGGTCGAATCGCCGGCCGGTGCCGTCTCGACGGGCCGGGTCGCAAAAGGCCACGTCGAACGAGGCCGGGTCAATGTCGGGGCCGGTGACGTCCCCGACCCGCACCGTCCCCGGCAGTCCGAGCGCGGCCAGGTTGGCCCGTGCCATCGCCACCCGGGATGGGTCCCGGTCGACGCCAGTGACCTGCAGCCCGGCGCGCGCCATCGCGATCAGGTCCACACCGATGCCACACCCGAGGTCGACCACCCGTGGCCGTGCTCCAGCGGCCGCCACGAGTTCCGCCAGTCGGCCGGCTCGGTGCTCGGCCACTGAAGTACGAGTGGCTTGCTCCAGCCCGGGCCGGTCCATCACGAGGCGACCGGCATTCGCCCCCAGCTTGCGCACGCCGTGGCGCCGCAGCTCGACCACGGTCATCGCCGCAGCCACCAGGTCGGCGTTGTGGTCGCGGCGCAGCCGAGCCGCCAGAGTCAGCGGGTCAACCGTCTCGGACGTCCAGTGAGTGCTGATCAGCTCCAGCAGACGCTGACCCGCCGGCTCGGTCAACAGGTGCACCGTCGCCGCGTCCATCCGCCGATCTTGCCGCACTCAGATCCCCACCATCTGGCACTCGGCTTGACCGAGTGCCAACAGCGTCCTAGATTCGGTGTTGGCACTCTCACCATGAAAGTGCCAGCGACCGTCCGCACGGCACCCGCGACGACGTGCGGTCAGGTTGCAGCCCGCAAGCTCACGTATCTACGTGCACACGTCCCCCGAAAGGCGACATCGTGTCGATCAATATCAAGCCGCTCGAGGACCGCATCGTGGTCCAGGCGCTAGACGCCGAGCAGACCACCGCTTCCGGCCTGGTCATCCCGGACACCGCCAAGGAGAAGCCCCAGGAGGGCAAGGTCCTGGCCGTTGGCCCTGGCCGCTTCAACGAGGGTGGTGACACCCGCGTGCCGCTCGACGTCTCCGTCGGAGACGTCGTCGTGTTCAGCAAGTACGGCGGCACCGAGATCAGCCACAACAACGAGGACTACCTGATCCTGTCGGCGCGCGACGTGCTCGCCGTCGTCGACAAATGACCCAACAGCACTAGCACCATGTCCACCGCCCCGGCGGCCCGCTCGGGCACCGGGGCGGTGGGCTTGCCTGAACCGCCCGCAGCATCCCCCGGAAGGGAACCACCTGCACATGTCCAAGATTTTGGAGTTTGACGAGAACGCCCGGCGCGCTCTCGAACGTGGTGTCGACAAGCTCGCCAACACCGTCAAGGTCACGCTCGGCCCGAAAGGTCGCTACGTGGTGCTCGACAAGAAGTGGGGCGCACCGACCATCACCAACGACGGCGTGACCGTCGCCCGTGAGATCGAGCTGGACGACCCGTTTGAGAACCTCGGCGCCCAACTGGCCAAAGAGGTTGCCACCAAGACCAACGATGTTGCCGGCGACGGCACCACCACCGCCACCGTGCTTGCCCAGGCGATGGTGCACGAGGGGTTGCGGGCGGTTGCCGCCGGCGCCAACCCGGTCGGGCTCAAGCGAGGGATCGAGGCGGCTGTCGAAGCCGTGTCGGACGCCCTGCGCGAGCTGGCCCGCGATGTGGATGACAAGCAGGACATGACCCACGTCGGCACGATCTCGGCCCGTGACGCCCGCATCGGTGAGCTGATCGCCGAGGCCTTCGACAAGGTCGGCAAGGACGGCGTCATCACCGTCGAGGAGTCCAACACTCTCGGCACCGACCTCGAGTTCACCGAGGGCATGCAGTTCGACAAGGGTTACATCTCGCCGTACATGGTGACCGACTCCGAGCGGATGGAGGCCGTCCTCGACGACGCCTACGTGCTGCTGCACCAGGGCAAGATCAGCTCGGTGTCGGACCTGCTGCCGCTGCTGGAGAAGGTGTCGGCGACCAGCAAGCAGCTGTTCGTGCTGGCTGAGGATGTCGACGGCGAGGCGTTGTCGACCCTGGTCGTCAACAAGATCCGCGGCACGTTCACGTCCGTCGCGGTGAAGGCGCCCGCCTTCGGTGACCGCCGCAAGGCGATGCTGCAGGACCTGGCCGCCCTCACCGGCGCCCAGGTGGTCGCCCCCGAGGTTGGGCTCAAGCTCGACCAGGTCGGCCTCGAGGTGCTGGGCTCGGCTCGGCGGGTCACGGTCACCAAGGACACCACCACGATCGTGGACGGTGGCGGTGAGCAGGGCGACGTCGATGCCCGCGTCGCGCAGATCAAGGCCGAGATCGAGGCCAGCGACTCCGATTGGGACCGCGAGAAGCTGCAGGAGCGACTGGCCAAGCTGGCCGGCGGCGTCTGCGTCATCCAGGTCGGCGCAGCCACCGAGGTGGAGCTCAAGGAGAAGAAGCACCGCATCGAGGACGCGGTCTCTGCGACCCGCGCGGCCATCGAGGAGGGCATCGTCGCCGGCGGCGGCTCCGCCCTCGTGCACGCCGCGGCCTGTCTGGACGACGGCCTCGGCAAGTCCGGTGACGAGGCGACGGGCGTCAAGATCGTCCGCCGCGCATCGGTCGAGCCATTGCGCTGGATTGCCGAGAACGGCGGCGAGCCGGGCCTGGTCATCGTGTCGAAGGTCCGCGAGGGCGGCCCCGGGACCGGCTACAACGCCGCCACCGGCGAGTACGGCGACCTGGTCTCCCAGGGCGTCCTTGACCCGGTCAAGGTGACCCGCTCGGCCCTCGCCAACGCGGCGTCGATCGCGGCCATGCTGCTGACGACCGAGACCCTGGTCGTTGACAAGCCGGCCGACGACGAGGACAACGGCGCGGCCGGCGGTCACGGGCACAGCCACTGACGCGTACCCGCTCCCGGTTGACGCAGCCCCGGACCTGCTGAGGTCCGGGGCTGCGTCACGTCCGGCGACGAGGGGCAGCCCTCAGTTGGCCGGGACCATCCGGAGCAGCTGGATCGGGCCGGGTGCGATGTCACGCCCGAACCCGTTCAGCGCCAGGAACGCATCGCGCGGGCCGGCGCTCGGGTCCAGGGTGATGACCTGCTGGGCCGACCCCGACGCCGACGGCACGTCCCCCGCGGAGGTGAAGTTCAGGTTGCCGTCGTTGAGGTACAGCACGTCGTCCGAGTTCGTCGTCCTGGTGCCGAACACCATGCCGTACACGTCGAGGTCGCCGTCGCCGTCGGCATCGCCCACCTCGACGGAGTTGCCAGTGCCAGAAAGCGCCGACCCCACCAGGACACGCGCACCGAAGTGCCCGCCGGCGTTGAGCTGGTAGAAGTACCCGGCGGTCGAGGCGGTGACCAGATCACCGTCACCGTCGTCGTCCAGGTCTCGGACCTCGGCGTCGCTGATCCCGTCGGCCAGGTCGTGCCGGTCCGTCACGTCGATGAAGCGGCGTTGGCTCGCGTTGTTGCGGTACAGCACCGGGGGCCTGTTGGGCGCCTGGCAGGTGAACAGGTCGTCGTTGCCGTCGCCGTCGTAGTCGAGCACCTCGGCGCATTCGGTGCCCGGTCCGGCGGGATAGTCCCACCAGTCGCGCACGTACTTGAACCCGTCACCGCGCTTGTTGATGAAGATCTTGCTGCGCTCGTTGGGCAGGTTGGGGTTGCCGTCGCACTCGTCCTGCAGCGGTCGCTGGACGTCGTTGCCGAGGAAGAGGTCGGGCCACCTGTCGCCGTTTGCGTTCAGGAAGGCCACGTGCCGCCCCCGCCCGCACACGTCGCCGAGCACCTTGGGCCGGGCGACGTCGCGGAACCGGCCCGGACGCTTCTGCATCCACATCTCGTTGTCCCGGTCGGCGTCCTTGACGATGTTGCGGATGAAGCGACCGGCCGAGCAGTAGGCGTCTTTTTGGCCGTCGCGGTCCACGTCTGCCCACGCGCAGTCGTGCCGGTCGATGGTCTTGCCGTCGGGATTGGTGGCCTTCCAAGCCGCCTTGGCGACCCGGTGGTAGACGCCGGCGCCGTTGTTGCGCCACAGCTTGCCGCCCTGGCCGTGGTAGCCGATCCAGACGTCCTGCGCGCCGTCCTTGTTGTAGTCGACGCCGTCGGCCGACCAGGTCTTGCTCTTTACGGCGAGGCCGGCCTGCGGGGCCGTATCCTTGACGACCAGGTCGATTCGGGAGCCCGACGGGTCATCGGCTGTCGCGGTCGAGGCGCTTGAGCCTGCGGCCGTCGTGCTCGTGCCGACCAGCGACAGCGGCAGGATGACGGCGGTGGCGAGAAGCCCGTAGCCGATGGCAGATGTGCGCATGGTGACCCCCTTGTCACGGCAACGCACTTGACAGCGTCGCCGTGCGCAAGATAGGGGCGGCTGACCGCCGTGTCTATAGCGGCGTCGTGCCGGGCCACGACCAGACCCGTGGGTACGATGGGTCGATGGACCCTGCGCTCGGCTCGCCCTCCTCCGAACCGGCCCGAGAGTTCGCCCCGCTGGCCCTCACCTTCGACGACGTGTTGCTGTTGCCGGCCGAGACCGACGTCATCCCGAGCGAGGTCGACACCACCACTCGGCTGACCCGCTCGCTCGACGTTGCCCTGCCGTTGATCTCGAGCGCGATGGACACCGTCACCGAGGCGCGGATGGCGATCGCGATGGCACGCCAGGGCGGCATTGGTGTGCTGCACCGCAACCTGTCGGTGCAGGACCAGGCCGGCCAGGTGGATCTGGTGAAGCGCTCGGAGTCGGGCATGATCACCAACCCGGTGACGGTCGGCCCGCACGCGACGCTCGAGGAGCTGGACGAGCTGTGCGGCCGGTTCCGGGTGTCTGGGCTGCCGGTCGTCGACCAGCAGCGGGTGCTGCTGGGCATCATCACCAACCGGGACCTGCGGTTCATCCCGGCCGCCGAGTGGCCCGCGCGCCTGGTCCGCGACGTGATGACGCCGATGCCGCTGATCACCGCGCCAGTCGGTCTGAAACCCGACGACGCCGCTGCGCTGCTGGCCGAGCACAAGGTCGAGAAGCTGCCGCTGGTCGACAGCCAGGGGCGGCTCACCGGCCTCATCACCGTCAAGGACTTCGTCAAGTCCGAGCGTTACCCGCTGGCCACCAAGGACGACGAGGGGCGACTGTGCGTCGCCGCCGCGCTGGGTTTCTTCGGCGACGCCTGGGACCGGGCGACTGCGCTGGTGGAAGCGGGTGTCGACGTGCTCGTCGCCGACACCGCCAACGGCCACGCCCGGGCAATGCTGGAGATGGTTCGCCGACTCAAGTCCGACCCGGCCACCCGGCACGTGCAGCTGATCGGCGGCAACGTCGCCACCAGGGCAGGCGCTCAGGCGATGGTGGTCGCCGGCGTCGACGCGGTCAAGGTCGGCGTCGGTCCGGGCTCGATCTGTACGACCCGGATGGTCGCCGGCGTCGGCGTTCCCCAGGTCAGCGCCATTCACGAGGCGGCGCAGGCCTGTCGGCCAGCCGGGGTCCCGGTGATCGCCGACGGGGGCCTGCAGTACTCCGGCGACATCGCCAAGGCGCTGGTCGCCGGCGCCGACACCGTGATGCTCGGGTCGTTGCTCGCCGGGTGCGACGAGAGTCCCGGCGAGCTGATCTTCGTCAACGGGAAGCAGTTCAAGAGCTACCGGGGCATGGGGTCGCTGGGTGCGATGGCATCCCGGGGGCGCACGTCGTACTCCAAGGACCGCTACTTTCAGGCCGACGTCGCCAGCGACGACAAGCTGGTGCCGGAGGGCATCGAAGGCCAGGTGCCCTACCGTGGGCCGCTGTCGGCAGTCGCCTACCAGCTCATCGGCGGACTGCACCAGTCCATGTTCTATGTCGGCGCCCGCACCATCCCCGAGTTGCATGAGCGGGGCCGTTTCGTTCGCATCACCGCAGCGGGGCTGCGTGAGAGCCACCCGCACGACATCCAGATGACAGTGGAGGCGCCGAACTACGCCGGCTCCTGACGCCGCTAGGGTCGGCCGCGTGGAGATCGAGATTGGGCGCGCCAAGCGCGGCCGGCGGGCGTACGCATTCGACGACATTGCGATCGTGCCGAGCCGCCGCACCCGCGATCCCGACGACGTGTCGCTGGCCTGGCAGATCGATGCCTACCGGTTCGACATTCCGGTGATGGCGGCGCCGATGGACTCGGTGATGTCACCGGAGACCGCCATCGCTCTGGGCAGGCTCGGCGGGCTCGGGGTGCTCGACCTCGAGGGTCTGTGGACCCGCTACGACGACCCCGGGTCGATGCTCGACGAGGTCGCCCGGATGCGTGGGCACGATGCGACCAGGCGGTTGCAGCAGATGTACGCCGAGCCGCTGCGTCCTGAGCTTGTCCGGGACCGGCTCCAACAGATGCGCGACGCCGGGGTCACCGTCGCGGGGGCGCTGTCCCCGCAGCGCACCGCCAAGCTCGCGCAGACCGTTGTGGAGTCCGGTGTCGACCTGTTCGTGATCCGCGGAACGACCGTGTCCGCAGAGCACGTGTCCAGCAACTCGGAGCCCCTGAACCTCAAAGACTTCATCTACGAGCTGGACGTGCCGGTGATCGTCGGCGGCTGCGCCACCCACCAGGCGGCACTGCACCTGATGCGCACCGGGGCAGCCGGAGTGCTGGTCGGCTTCGGCGGCGGCGCGGCGCACACCACCCGGTCGGTGCTGGGCTTGGCGGTGCCGATGGCGACCGCGGTGGCCGACGTCGCAGCGGCCCGCCGGGACTACCTCGACGAGTCCGGCGGCCGGTACGTGCACGTGATCGCCGACGGCTCGGTGGGTCGCAGCGGCGACGTCGCCAAGGCCATTGCCTGCGGTGCCGACGCCCTGATGGTCGGGTCACCGTTCGCCCGCGCCGCCGAGGCGCCCGGTGCCGGCTTTCACTGGGGCGGCGAGGCGTGGCACGCGGATCTTCCCCGTGGTGAGCGGGTCGAGATCGGCACCGTCGGGACGCTCGAGGAGGTGCTGTTCGGTCCGTCCAGCACAGCGGACGGCACCATGAACCTGATCGGGGCGCTGCGCCAGTCGCTGGCCACCACCGGTTACACCGAGCTCAAAGACTTCCAGCGTGTCGAGATCGTCGTGCAATAGGGGACAGCCGCGGGGCGGCTTGCGGACCCAGCCGGGGGAGGGGATTGGCAGGGCCCGCAAGCCTGACTGGCGTGGCCAGCCAGGACCCAAGTTCAGGGAGGGAGCGGAGGAACTGGGGTCCCACAGCGATCAACGAGTCTCTCCCGCCCGCGTTACGTTCGTGGCTCGCTAGACTCCTGCCGGTGACGGCGGCCGAACAGACCCTCGACCACGACCTCGTCCTGGTCGTCGACTTCGGGGCGCAGTATGCGCAGCTGATCGCCCGCCGGGTGCGCGAGGCCAAGGTCTACTCCGAGATCGTCCCGCACACGATGCCGGTCGACCAGATGCTCGCCCGTCGACCAACCGCGATCGTGCTGTCCGGCGGACCGCAGTCGGTGTACGTCCCCGGTGCGCCGCAGCTCGATCCGGCGCTGCTGAACGCCGGCGTGCCGGTGTTCGGGATCTGCTACGGCTTCATGGCCATGGCCGCTGCGCTCGACGGAGACGTCCGGCAGACCGGTATGCGCGAGTACGGCCGCACCCCGGTGACCGTCACCGATCCTGGAACTCTGCTGGCCGGGCTGCCGGACGAGCTGCGGTCATGGATGTCGCACGGAGACGAGGTGGTCGCCGCACCCTCCGGCTTCACCGTCAACGCCACCTCACCACGGGCCACCGTCGCAGCCTTCGAGGATGTGCAGCGACGGCTCGCCGGCGTGCAGTGGCACCCCGAGGTGCTGCACACCGAGCACGGCCAGCAGGTGCTGGAGCAATTCCTGGTCGAGATCGCCGGCTGCCGGCAAACCTGGACGATGGTGAACATCGTCGACGATCTGCTGGCGCGCATCGGCGCCCAGGTCGGCGGCAAGCGGGCGATCTGCGGGCTGTCCGGCGGCGTCGACTCCGCGGTGGCCGCCGCGCTGGTGCAGCGTGCCATCGGCGACCAGCTGACGTGTGTCTTCGTCGACCATGGCCTGCTGCGCACGGGTGAGGCAGAGCAGGTGGAGCGCGACTTCGTCGCCGCAACCGGAGTCGACCTCAAGGTGGTAGACGCCCACGAGCAGTTCTTGTCGGCGCTGGCCGGGCTGAGCGACCCAGAGGACAAGCGCAAAGCCATCGGGCGTGAGTTCATCCGGGTGTTCGAAGCGGCCGAGCGCGAGGTGGTCGCCGAGGCCGGTTCGCAGGGGGAGACCGTCGAGTTCTTGGTGCAGGGCACGCTGTACCCCGACCTCGTCGAGTCCGGCGGCGCGCTGGACGGGGGCGCGAGCGGTGCCGCGGTGATCAAGAGCCACCACAACGTCGGCGGCCTGCCCGACGACCTGC
>Ga0136640_10000847_pt1 | contig 11924 bp, 6 predicted proteins | sample AntDrymUQ8642106_2_FD_105498 | JGI IMG/M metagenome (GOLD analysis project Ga0136640, IMG submission 105498) | Polar desert sand microbial communities from Dry Valleys, Antarctica - metaG UQ864 (21.06) | ecosystem: Environmental > Terrestrial > Soil > Desert | place: Antarctica: Dry Valley...
AGTGATAAGTTATGTTTTCTTATCGCTTTCTTTTTTCGTTTAAAAGTTTAAAAATTATGAGTATAAAATCAGATTTATGGATTCGTCGGATGGCGGAAGAACAGCAGATGATCGAGCCGTTTCTTCCCGAACTGGTCAGAGAAAAAAACGGCAACCGTATAATTTCCGCCGGCGCTTCAAGTTACGGTTACGATATGCGGCTTGCCGACGACGGCTTTCGCGTTTTTTCGCCAATTCACGGATTTGAGATTGACCCGAAAAAATTTGATGAATCATCGCTGATCGAACCGGAACTGCGCGTTGCCGAAGACGGCGCGAAATATTATCTTTTGCCGCCGCATCATTATGGTCTCGGCGTGTCTGTTGAAACTTTCCGAATGCCGCGCAACGTGATCGCCGTCGCGGTCGGAAAAAGCACATACGCCCGCGCTGGTCTCTTGGTCAACACCACGCCGCTCGAAGCAGGCTGGACGGGCAGGCTGGTTGTCGAAATCGGAAATCTGGCGAATTTACCGTTGCGCGTTTACGTCAATGAAGGCATCGGGCAGATTTTATTTTTTGAATCAAACGAGGAATGCGCCGTTTCTTATCAGGACCGCGAAGGAAAATATCAGGGACAAACCGGCTTAACTTTCGCGAAAGTATAGTTTCGCAGTTTTTTATCGAATCGCCGGACGTTTGATAACTTTATCGTCATTCAAAATATAAATATTATTTTCTTTATCAAGCGCGAACGAATCAATGTTGCCGTCTGCATAAAAGTTTGAGACCTGCTCGCCGCTACCCGAAAAAACTCTAATTAGTTTACTGTCCGAAACATGGATACGGCTCTGATTATCAAGGGCGATACAACAAGAATTCATCGTTTGCGCGAATTTGTTGACGTATTTGCCTTCTGGCGTGAAGCGGAAAATCCTGAAATCTTCTTCGTTGTAAGAAAGCTGGTAACTACCGATATCGCCAAGCGCGTAAATCGAATAGATATTGCCCGCGCCATCAACCGCCAGACGAATTGCCGCCAAACCGGTCGCAGACGGGGACATCGAAGCGTCGGCGGCATTCGTGTGAAAGCTGTTGACGCGGCGCGGGCTTTTTCCGGTTTCGTCAACCTGCACAAAATATTCGATTTCGCCGTTGTTAATAAGAAAAAGTCGGTCGCCGTCGCTGCGAAAGGCGAAATCCTGAATCGGATTCGGCTCAAAATGGATGATTTTGCTAAACTTGCTCGACGCATTTTCGTAAACCAGTATGAGACCGCCCACCAAAACGTAAAGCTGGTCATTATTATTAATTCCGATTTTTCTAATCGAACGGGCGCGTTTATAGTATTGTGTTTCGGTCGGGATTTGCCAAACTTTTAGGAACTCACCTTTTTCGTTGAATTGCTGAACGCGCAAGGTTTCGTCAGCGACATAAATTCTGCCTTGTTTATCAACCGCGATTTTATTGGCATCTTGAAACAAGCCGTCGCCCATTCCTTTGCCGCCGAATTCAAGCAAGTTCGGATTTGGAGTCGGTGTTGGCGAGACACGCGGTGTCGGAGCGGCAAAGGGCGGTGGATTATAAACCGGAAGGGTCGGCTTCGATTCTTTTTTGTCAGCTAGAATCGCTATCAAAAAAATTGCGCCGACCACAACGCACCCACCAACAATGAGACTGACGAGAATATTGAAACTCAGGCTAAAAGTTTTTACTGGCTGATTAACAGGTATCGTTTGCGATGCCGGTTTCTGCTGCTCGATAACAATTTTCGTTGCGCAATAACCGCAGGTTGCAAAGTTTTGCAAGGGTGAATAATCGGTAAGTTTTCCGCCGCATTGCGGGCATATCAAAGATTTCATTTTCTTTTCGATTCAAATTTTTTGATAACTTAATTTATGTTATTTTCTTTACCGACAACGCGAATAGAATTATTGTTATCTGAAAACTTTAATTGTTTTTCCGGCTTTTGCAAAAACAGTTTAACTTAATTTTTGTATAAAAGAATATGGCAGTTACCAAATCAAATCACGAATTTGACCAGCACGATCTGCTCCACGCGGTAGCAGACAAAAATAATCCGCTCCCGCGTTCGATATTGCGGCGGACGGCTTTTCAGATGCTTGACGGCGAGTGGCGATTCGCGCTCGATATGGAAGACCGTGGGCTGCGAGAGCAGTGGTTTGCGCGTCACGACTATACGGAAACAGCGGCTTTTCCCGGTTCGATCGAATCGCATCTGATTGCCGCCAAAAAATTCATCGAAGCTTCAACTCTTTATAATAATTCGGATGAAGTAGTGGCGTGGTATGAACGTGAATTCAGCCTGCCGGAAGAATGGAACAATGCGCCTAACCGTCTGACGCAATTGACTTTCGGCGCTTGCGGTTATGAAACCCGTGTGTGGCTCAACGGTGTTTTGCTCAAAACGATCGAAGGCGAAGAGGCGCATCTCGGCGAATACAGCTCATTTTCCTATGAACTGCCGCCGGGGCTTCTGCAGCCTTCCAACCGTTTGACGGTGCGCGTCGCCGACACGATCAATGCCGACATTCCGCGCGGCAAACAAGCTTCGCGCGTGTATAAACAAGGCGGAATCTGGTATCAGACCGTTTCCGGTGCAGTCCGCAGCGTTTGGATTGAAACGGTCGGACGCAATCGTCTGCGTTCAAGGCTTGGAGTGATCAGCAGTTTGCGCGACCGTCTGGTTGAATTCGATTTGACAACACGCATTCATGAAGCGGGCGAATACGTTCTGCGCCTGACAGTGACATCCCAGGACAATTCAGAAACAAATGAAAAGCAAACCCCAACAACGGCGCAATTCAATTTGTCTCTGGAAACGGGAGAGCGCATTCAGCGTATTCCGATGACGATGCCGAACGCGCGTTTCTGGTCGCCGGACGCGCCGCATTTGTATCATTTATGGGCGGAACTCGTTTGTCCTGACGGAAACGTCACCGGTATCGAAACTCATTTCGGCTTGCGGAAAATCGAAGCGCGAGGTCCGCGCGTTTATTTGAATAACGAGCCGATTTATCTCGATGGCATTCTCTACCAGCCGGGCGTTTCGACTTTTGAAGAAATGCGCCGCCATCTTCACGCGATCAAAAAACTCGGATGTAATCTGGCTCGTGTCCACATTGCCGGCATCGACCCGCGCATTTATGATTTAGCCGACGAAATCGGTTTAATGTTGTGGGTTGAAATTCCTTCGCCGCACAGTTCAAATCAATTCAGCCGTGATAATCACTGGGCGGAGTTGCAGCGAATGCTGGTTTTTATCGCTTCGCACCCGTCAATCGTAATTTTGAGTTTGTATAACGAAGATTGGGGCGCGGAAGACATTTCCACCAACGTCGAAACGCGCAAATATATTTCCAACACCTTCGATTACCTGCGACTCTTTTACCCGCAATTGCTTGTGGTTGACAACGACGGTTGGAATCACGTTTCGCGCAACGGGCGACTTAGTTCTCATCTTTTAACGGCGCATCTCTATACGCCGAATGCAGATGAATGGACAACATCACTCGATCGCTTGACGTCTGGCGAAACGCGAGGTGTTACCGCGCAACCGCTGATTGTCGGCGACCCGTATTTTTATAAGGGGCAAACTCCGCTGGTAATCAGCGAATGGGGCGGTTTCGGTTTTACAAATTACGGCGGACCCGGCGCTAACGGAGAGAAGTCTGAACGCATCCGATCGTTCAAGCGCGAAATGCGCAAAAGACTGATTGCCGGCGATATGTACACGCAGGCAACCAGTATCGAAGAAGAAAACAACGGCATTATCGACCCGGCAAGCGGCGAACTGCTCGTTCCTGCCGGGCTGCTCGATTCGGATTCTTTGCTCGACGATAAAGAAAGGTAAGAGGCAAAAGGATAGAGGCTAAGGAAAACTGTTCCTGAATTCACATTATCCTTTCATCTTTAATTCCCATCGCTCAGAATGTTCGATTGATTCTCCCGGCTTGATTTTTCGCAGCGGCGAGAGCGATTCAATCTCAGCAAAATTGCCCGCCGTGTAAAGTTCGGTATTCGAATTCATATCGGGGTAAAGGGCATTTTCGATAAATTCAAAATGCTTTGTGAAAGTTAAGTTTTCCCATCGGTAAGTCACCCAACCCTGTTTATTGAGAACACCGATCTTTTGCGGATCGGTTTTTTCTGAATCAACTTTGAGCCGTATAAAATCCTTTGTAAACTGCCAGCGCGAATCGCTCAAATCCGTATAAGACCACAAAGTTAGATTTCTGACCGGAAGCAGAGTTTCGCCGCCGTACGGCGCAAACGGTTCGTTCGGAATCTCGCACACGCCGCCGCCGCGCATAATTGTCAAAGCCCACGCTGCAAATTCGATTTTCTCGTCACCAAAGTTCGTAATTTTATGATTTATCTCTACACCGCTTCCATTTTTATCCAGAGTCACGGTAATCTCCTTCCGCGTTTTGGTGACAGTTTCGGGCGGTTGCATAAGCCGTATCGAATTTTGCGCTTCGTCAAATTCGTATTCAACCGGCGCGTTGTCCGGCGCGTAGGAATTCGGCATATTTTCCGGCGCCATCCACAAACGATGCCCGCCAAAAGGCTTGAATTCACCGAGCGCGGTCTCAACTCGAGCGTCCATATGTACGCCCAGAATATTTTCACCGCCGACTAAGTTGTAACCGATAATGCGCGGACCAACATCAGTTGTAACAATAATTTCAACTGCGCCGTTGGTTAGACGAATGCAATTCGGTAAATTTTTATAATTAATTTTTTCCATTAATTACAATCAAGTTTAAGGTTCAAAGTTATTGATGTCATCCTTGAACCTTGAACTAATCTTCTAAGTCACTGCGCCGCCGTCCACGATGACAACTTCGCCGCTCATAAAACTGTTGCGATCGCTGACCATAAACGCGGCGAATTCAGCGAGTTCAGACGGCTTGCCGAGTCTTCCTTTCGACACCCAAAAGTCATGCATCTGCAAGAGTCTTTCGGGCAAAGTGTTACCTAAATCAGTATCGAAAATTCCGGCGGCAATCGCGTTGACCGTCACGCCGAAATTGGCGGCTTCGCGTGAGAGGCATTTAGTGAATCCAATCATCGCGGCTTTGGAAGTCGCGTAGTGAACCGAGGTCGGAAGCGAACGAATCGCGCCGACCGATGTAATATTTAGAATCGACCCCTTGCGCCCGCGAATCATTTGTTTATAAAAAGGCTTGGTTACGGCAAACAAACTGTTGACATTTGTGTCAACCACCCAATCCCAACTTTTGTCGGTTGTCGTCGCAAAATTGTCGGGTTTATTGACAGCGGCGTTGTTAACCAGAATATCAATCGCGCCCCACGCATCCAATATTTCACGCGCCACTTTTTTCATTCCGACGCGGTCGGTCACCGAAATTTTAAAAGCCAAAGCGCGCCTTCCGTGAGCTTCGATTTTTGCTTTCACTTCTTCGGCTAAGTCGTCCCGCGAGTGATAATTAAAAGCGACATCCGCGCCTTCACGCGCAAAAACTTCACACAATGCTGCGCCGATACCGCGTGTTCCGCCCGAAATAAAAGCGTATTTTCCTTCTAAAAGTAAATTCACAAAATTATTTTCTCCCTCAAACTTTATAGAGTTTAAGGCAAGTCTTACGATAAAGGCAAAATAGAGGTTTAACTTCCCTCAACGATTGAGCCGTGTTTTCAAGAAAAAAAATAAAAATCTCTACTTCACAATTTGTTAATCCAAAAGTGAGGCAGAGATTTCTATAAGTCAAACGTATCTTTTATTTAAGCAACGTTTAATTTTTCCGATGCCATTTGTGTCCCTTTTACGCGAGATTCGATTTTTTGAAAAGCGACATCTCTGGCGAAATCGGGCGAGCCGTGTTTCGGTTTGACATCAATCGAAAACGGCGAAAATCCGCAGTCGTCGGTCGAACCTAAACGCTCGACGGGAATATATTTTGCCGCTAAAAGCAAATCGTCGCGGACTTCCTCGGGCGTTTCAATGCGCGGATTCTGCGGATTGATGACGCCGATAAAACAAACCTGCGGAACGCCGTTCGCATCTTCGCGGCTGTGTTCGCCGAGAAGTTTATATACGCGCTCTTTGTCGGTTTCGCTGGCGAGTTGAATCAGAAAATACCCGGCGTTCATTTTGAACATACTCGGCAATAGTTCGGCGTAATCGACATCCGCGCTGTGCGTCGAATCACAGTCGCCGCCAGGACAAGTATGGATGCCGATGTTTTTGCGTTCTTCAGCCGAGAAGCGGTCAAGTACGCGGTTGTTAAGCGCGATAAATTCTTCAAGCATGCCGCGCCCCGTCCACGGATTGTTCGGGTCATTGCGGCAGGCGAGTCTCCCTTCGGTAAAATCAATTGAAACCCGTTTGGCGCCCGCTTCAAAACATTTGCGAATGTCCTTTTCGCATTCGTCAACCAGGTCTTCCATAAACTCGTCGCGCGTGTAACCTTCGATTTCTCCGTCGAGCGGATACAAAAGATACAGCATCGAAGGCGCAATCACAGCCTGCTTCAAAGGTTTGTCAGCCATCTTCATCGCTTCCTTCAAATAATCCGCCGCATAAGTTTTATATTTGAATGGTCCGCCGGTTAGACGCGGTAATTGGCGATGATGACCGTCGGTAAAAATTGCGAAATACTGCCCATCACCCGCCAGATTATCAGCCAAACCTGTTCCCGCCAATGTGTCGGCGAGCGGGTAAGTAGCAAAACTCGACGCGCGTTGTTCGCCGTCAGAGACAATGGGAGCGCCCGTCGCTTCCATTCGCTCGATGGAATCTTTACATGCTGCGTCTTGCTCGACTTTTAATTCGGTTTGGGTTATTTTTCCTGCGTCATAATCGGCAATTGCCGCTTGCAGTTTCGCCGGTCGCGGCAGCGAGCCGACGGGTTCAGTTGGTATTGGCATTTTCGTATTCTCCTTAGATTTTATATCTCTCCATTTTTAGAGCAATGATTACTCGCGTTTAAGTTTGACAAACTTTAAATACTTTTCGCGAAGGAGATAAGAGTTTCGGGATAATCGAAACTCTCTGACCTTCGCAAATAATTATTGAAAGTTTAATTATCGGGGTGGAAGTATTTTGCACTTTTGTTCAAGATGTTGTCAACTTTTTATCAGACAACCCGTCTACTCCACAGCCAAGCACCGCGCGCTAATATTACTGTCCATCTCGTTTATGATGAAAAGGTAAAAGCTAGCGCAGCGGCGCTTTAGGAATCTGTGTTTTTCAGATTATGCTCAAAGTTAGAAAAGAATGCGCTACAAAAACTACCAAGCGGATTTAAAATGATTTGGATATTATCAAAAATCCAGTTTAATGCTGATTGTCTATGGCGGCGATTTATCTCAAGAGCGATAAAATCGCCGCCATTTTATTTTTACGGTAAAGCGGTAAAATTCAAATTATCAATGTCCTCCGTTACGCTTATAACTTGCGGGGTGAAGGAGTACTTTTTGCTGACTACCGAAAGAACGTAAGTTTCGCCGACGGCAACTTCTGTAAACCGGTAGTAGCCGAACGGACCGGTGCGCACCGCGCGAGTTTCGCCCTTTGAGCCGGTTAGATAAACGGTTGCGTTAACCAGTCCGCGCATTCCGGTCATTACCCGACCGCCGAGCGAGACGCTTGCCGCCGTCGTCCCTGAAAAAGTCACCGTGCCGGATGTGCTTGAAACCTGAACGGCTCCGGCTTGCGGATTGGACGCTGTTTGCGGTATCGGGTCATTGCCGAAACTGACGCTCGTTGTGCCGCTCGCGCCCGTTACCACGCTGAAATTAATATCAAACAGCTTGACCGTGCTGTTCGGGAAGACCGACGCGCCGTCGAGCGGTTGATAGGCGACAATGCCGAGTTTGCCCGGCGTGTTGTTGTTGATGATAAACGTCGTGTTCGGGTAGCGATTAATGATTGCCGAGTTAGCCGCGTCCATCGGAATCGAAAGTTTCGACGGGTCGTAATTGACGGTGAACTGAATCGCCGTCGTGTCGGCGTTCGATGTCAAATTAATCGGAACGACCGCGTTCGTGGTTGTCGCGTTCACCGAACCGGCACTGAGATTAGCGGCGGCGGGCGCGTTTGGAGTCAGGATGTTTGTCGATTTATCTTTTGCCAAACTGTCGAACAAGTTGTCGGCGGAAAACGGACTTTCGCTGACGGATGAAAACATATTTCCCGCTGCTGTCGAAGCCGAAGCAGAATTGGAAGCCGCGCCGCTTGCCGGAGTTTTCGGGCTGAGATTTCCGACGTAACTTCCCAATTGCACTAAATCCTGCACGTTAATCGCGCCGTCCCCGCGGCTTGAAAGCGGCGCGACGTCAGCGCGCTGATATTCGCCGCCGTTTGCCGGTTTCGCGTCTAAATTGCCGATGATGCGCCCCAAAGTCACCAAATCGAAAATATCCACCGCGCCGTTGCCGGTCGGTCGAGTGGCGATGTCGCCTTCGTAAGTCGTCGTTGTTGTTACGAAATCCGCGCCGGTGACGTTCGCCGTGACATTCCTGTAAGCGAGTGCCGGGCTGCTGAATGTGTAGCCGTTTAAGGTTGGGGTGATGTCAAAGAAGCCGCCCGACGGCAGTTCGCTGAACGTATAATTACCGTCGGCGTCGGTGTAAGTCGTCGCCGTTTTCGAGTTCGACAGTAAAACAAGCACGTTCGATAAACCTTGTCCTCCGTTGGTGATTCTGCCGCTGATGCTCATCGAACCCGCAGGCGGCGTTGCTGATTGAATTTCAAACGAGCCGATGTCGGAACCGTTGCCGCCTGCAGCGTTGGGAATATTCGGGTCATCAACGGGACGTGTTCGGAAACGCTGGTCGTTAATGCCGAAACGTGTGTAATCGATATATAACTTACCTTTGTCAATCGCCGGACTGTTCGCCGCGAGCGCGAAGTTGGGCGTGCTGCCGCCGTTTAAGGCGAGAGTCGGGCTGAGAATCGAAGCGATGGGAATCGTTCCCGCGCCGTTGTTGCCGACGATGTTGCCGGTCGCGCCGTTCGTGATGCCGCCCGCCGTTGAAGCATTGCCAATTAAATTGTAATCGGCGGTTTCGACCGCGCCGCTGAGGTCGCTGGCAGTTGAGGCGGCGGTTGTGCCGTTCAAATTACCCGCGATGATTGTGTTAATCAGCGTTTCCGTTCCGGTCGCCGCTAGTCCGCCGCCGCCGGTTCCGTTGCCGTCGGTGATGCCGTCGGCGTCCGAACGATTGCCGGTAATTGTCGAATTACCGACGAATAAAGTTCCGCTGTTGAAAATGCCGCCGCCCGCGCCGTTTGTCGAATTACCGGCGACGGTGACGTTGCGCAGTTCGAGCGTTTGACCGTTCAGGTTGGCAATGCCGCCCGAATTGCCCGACGCAAAGTTGTTAATCACAGATGTGCTGCTGAGATAAAGAGTGCCGACGTTGTAAATTGCGCCGCCGGATAACGCGCGATTGCCGACGAGAACGCTGTTAAAAATACCGAGCGTGGCGCGATTGGCGATTGCGCCCGCCGCAGCGTTTCCGGCATTGCCGCCCGTCAGCGTCACGTTGGAAATATTGATTGTCGTGCCGACCGCCGTTTCAAAAATGCGCGTCGCGTCGTTGCCGCTGATGATATTCAGATTCGGGTTGTCGGCTTCGATTTTCAGGGATTTATCAATCAAAATCTGGCTGTTAAGCGTGATTCGTCCGATGCTGCCCGGAATTCTGACGCGCGCTTCGGGACACGCATCGGCGATTGTTTGCCGCAGACTGCCCGCGCCGCTGTCGTTGTTGTTTTGGACGGTGACGACGCGACAATTATTATCGTAAACGGTCAGCGATAAAGTCTGCGTCAGCGGACACGAATTGCTGTCGGTCGCCGTGACGGTAATCGGGAAAGTTCCTGTCTGCGTCGGCGTTCCGCCAATGGCGAAAGCGCCGCTTCTGCCATCAGTATCAATATACGCAGTCAATCCCGGCGGCGGCTGGCTGACCGTGACGTTGATCGGAGTTGTGCCGTTGACGACGCGAAACTCCTGATAGTATGAAAAGCCGACGGCGGCGGAATTGACGAAATTCGTCGGATTAAGCGCGAGCGGCGGCGGATTGATTAAAGTTACGCGCCCGCCCGTGCCGACGGTGTTGCTCGGCGCGTGTTTGACCCACGGCGTGTAATTTCCCGGCGCGAGATTGGTAAAGACGTTTGACGTTTGCGTCGTCGCGCCGCCGTTGAGCGAATATAGCAATTGGACCGTGCCGCCGTTGTTGATGCTCGTGCCGCTGACGGCGGAAACGCCCGGATTAATCGTAATCGTGCCGTTCGACGCGCCGCTGCATTTCGGATTAACGCCCTGCGCCGTGACGTTAAAGCCGGGCGCGGCGTAGGCGACGGTTGCCGTCGTGCGGAAAAGTCGTCCCGCGCCGTCTTTGACGACGACGTTGTAAGTCTGCGGCGTTAAATCTAAAAATTCCGAAGTGGTTTTGAAGGTCGCGCCGTTGTCAATCGAATACTGCAAGCCGCGCGCGCCGCCGCGAACGGTGATTCTGATCGTGCCGGTGCGGTCGAGCGTCGGCGTGGTCGCAACTTCGGCGGCGATTTTGCCCGCCGCGCCGCTTTTGTATATCGAAGCGATTTCGTCACCCGACAAAACGCGGTTGTAAAGCGAAGGCTCGTCAATAATGCCTTTGAAATTGCGCCAGCCGGTTGTGCCGTCGTTCTGGCTCGTCGCCGTGTGATAGCCGGTTCCGAATTGGTAACGCGGATTGAAGACAAGCTGCTGCGGATCGTCATAGATGGCTTTACTCACGCCGTCGAAATATAAATATCGCTGTGTTTGTCCGTTCGCGGCGACAAAACTCTGGACGGCGATGTGATGATATTTGCCGTCGTTGACGTTAGTCGCAAAAACTTTCGCGCCCGACGCGCCGCCGAACATCCGCGCCATCAAATTGCCCGCGTTGTCCACAAAAATCGCGTCGCTCGCCGTGCCGTTCGGCGCGTTATACGGCTGAACTCCGTTTTCCTGATAGCCGAGAATCGTGCCGGAAGTGTTGGAAGTTTTAAACCACGTCTCGAACGTGAACGAGCGCGACGGGTCGAATGTGTTGCCGGGCAGTTCGACGTAGCCGTTCGCGCCGTTAAACGAAAAGCCGCGCTCGACGCGCCCGTCGGTAAAGCCCGCCGCGCCGCGCATCGTGCCGCTGTGCGCGTTGTTGAAATCGTCGGCGTTGTTTTCGGCGCGCCACCAACTGATTGCGCCGTCGGCGAGTTTCGTCAAATCGCTTTTGACGTTGATTGTGTATGTGTGGCTGAAAGATTCGCCGTTCGTGTAAGTTTTCTGAACGGCAAACGTATATTTTCCGCCGGTCGTCGGTCTGCCGGAAATGTATGTATTGCCGGTATTGAAAGTCATTCCCGGCGGAATCTCGCCGATAATCGTATTGGTAGAGCTGAAACAATTACCGAAAATGACTTGAAAGTCAATTTGTTTGCTGAGAATATCGCCGACGTTGACATCAGCATTGGTAACGGTTGAAAAAGTATCGAGAATCGCGCTTTTCTTCAAACTGACCGTTCCCGTCGCCGAACTACCGCCGTTTGACACTCTGATTGTAAAATTAGTCGCGGGACTCGGAATCGGCACGTTGTCTGAAAGCACTTTGGCGATGATTTCGTAATTGTCGTTGACGTAGAGATTGGAGAGCGTAATGCCGTTCACCGTCGCGCTCGTTCCGTTGTTGACTGTGACGCTCAAACTCGACGGCGCGTCGCCCGCGCCGGTTACTTTGCCGAGCGTGACGTTCTGACTTCCGTCTTGATTATCAACACTGCAATTGAACGAAATCTGCGGATTGAGAATGAGCGCGATTTGCTCGAATTTGATTTTCGCGCCGCGATAAGTGCCGCCGCACGATTTAAATTCGAGTTCGTCCACGCGCTTCGAGCCGTTGATGTCGCTGGCGTCGGTCAAAAC
>Ga0136640_10000848_pt1 | contig 11915 bp, 11 predicted proteins | sample AntDrymUQ8642106_2_FD_105498 | JGI IMG/M metagenome (GOLD analysis project Ga0136640, IMG submission 105498) | Polar desert sand microbial communities from Dry Valleys, Antarctica - metaG UQ864 (21.06) | ecosystem: Environmental > Terrestrial > Soil > Desert | place: Antarctica: Dry Valley...
AGCTGGCATAAGCCTTCTCCTCGTTCTGGTTCCCCTACAAGTGGATGATGGCATAGCCCGAGACGCGGCGCATCACTCGCACGGGCTTCGCGCGGAAGAAGCCCCCGGTTAGAATGACTCTTGGGGCAACACTCTCTTGCCCTTATTCACCCGAGTGCGTGGAAGTACCATTCTCCGAAGTCCGTATCCAGGATCCCGCATAAAGCGAACCTCAAAGAAGCTTCGAGCCCTTGACTCCGCCTAACAGCTGCAAGGGACCACCACAACATCTAGTAGGGGCGGATAAAGTTGCAGGAAACTGGGTTCCGAATTGCCGCTGTTGCCAGTTCTCCGAGGTTGTGGACCAGAGGCAACCAAGAACCGTTCCTAACCACAAACGCCCCCATCCCCTAGCCAACCCATCTTCACCACCACACCCATCACACCACCATTACCACCAACCCACCCAAACACAACACCCCCCTACCCCCTAAACCCGCACAGACACACCACCACCCCCCGCACCTCTAGAAATTCTCTCTCCCGAAATCCCCACGCGACGCTTCCTACTCGCCCAGGATCGCCGTGTTCCCTCCTCAGGCGCGGGATCAGGCCCCCGAGGGGCGTAGAACCCCTACGCCTTGTGGCGTGCCCAGAGAGCCACTCGAGCCGCCCGATTACGCCCCCAGGACGCGGATGCGGGCGAGCAAATGGGTCCGGGGCGGGGTTCGCCCGCATCGTGCCAGAGAAACCCATAGGTAAAGGTAAAAGAGAGAACACAGGAGGCCTACGCGAGGCAAAGAGAGATCCTGCAACGAAACTACCCCATGGACAGTTCGGTTTTCCCGACCCGATTTTGGCCCTGATCTCCGCCCAGGTTAGGGCTCGGACGCAAGGCGGAGAACACAGGGGGCGGGGCCGGATCCGCCCCGGGGTCACTTTCCCCGTTATAGGGAGGATCTTCCTCCCCCGGAGGCCCATCTAGTGACCTAAATGACCCTAAATGTTCGTTGATCTCTTTGTGAGAGCCGTTCCGAGCTCCGGGGTAAGAAACCGAATCAATTAGGTCGCACTCCCTCGGCCCGAACCCGCGAATCCGCGTACCTGCCCGACATCGGACGATTTTTCTGCATGACCGTTTTGGTCACCCCCGCGCGATAGGTCGCCCCGATCCGGTCGCCTTTGGCTCCGGGAACCGCCACCGGGACCGCTGAAAGGGTCACTCTTGAGCCCTATTCCGAGGCGCACATGGACGTTACCGGCGCCCCTCGACTTTTCGAAGCCCCGATCGGAAAGCCTTCGGCCGAGCTGGTTCTTTGTTTCGAACTTCTCCCCGGAATGCTCGCACCACTCCCTGTAGGCGACGTACAGATCCGCTACGAGGACCTGCTCGCCCTCGGCCACGATGCAGCGCTCCTCGAGGAATTCGGCCAGGACGTCCTGCTCGTCGCGGTAGCCGGCGGTGGCGTCCCGTACCTCCTGGGGCTCACCGAGGCCGTGCTGCTGCCAGTCCAGGCAACCCCGCACGGCCCAGGCCAGGATCCCGGAGAGCTCCGCGCGGAGCTTTTCGGGCCGCCTGGGGTCCTTCTCCTGCGCCGTGAGCTTCACGTCGAACGGCACGAGTTTGATGCGCCGCCAGATGGCGTGATCCGTGCCCCGCACCGCGGGCCTGTGGTTCGATGCAAGTAAGATCTTGTGGGTGGGCGTGAAGTCCCAGAAGTCCTCATTCATGCGCCTGGCGCTGATCTTATCGCCGCCCGTGACCTGCTTCACCCGCGATTCCGCGAGCCGCTTCCCTTCTTCTGTCTCCACGGCCGCCACGAACCGCGCGCCGTGGAGCGTAGCGAGCTCGGTCGGGTGCGAGGAGTGACGTTTCGCCGTTAGGAGCTCCTCGGGCTCGGTCTTGCCGTAGTCGCCCATCACGTCGCGCAGCGCCGTGATTATGGTGCTCTTGCCGTTCTCTCCGGCACCGTTCAGGAACACGAGTACCTGTTCGGAGACGTCGCCCGTCAGACAGTAACCGACGAACCGCTGGAAGAAACCCCGCAGCTCCTCGGAGGGCAGCAGGCGCCGCAGCGTGTCCTCCCAGGCCGGGGCCTCTGCCCCCGGGTCGTACTCGACTGGCGCCAGCTTGGTTATCAGATCCTCGCGCCGATGCTCGCGCAGCTTCCCGGTGCGCAGATCGATGGTGCCGTTCTCCACGTTCAGCAGAAAGGGATCGGCATCGAACCCGCCCACTGTCGCTGCGATCGGCTCCTCGGAGCGCGCCATCTTCTTCATTAGCGTCCACACGTTGCTGATTCTCAGACGTCACCGCGTGTTTCGCCAGCTTCTCCCGCTTCTCGGGACTCCCCGCCTGGCTGGCCTCCTCGTATATGGAGCGAACTGTGACCTTCGCCAATTGGTCGAGCTTGCCCATATCGTCCAGCTGGTAACGCTTCCCGTCCCAAACGAGCCACTTTCCCCCCCACGAAGCGACGTACCGGAGATCCTGGCCGTGGCGGGCCGCCAGGCGCTCGCCATTGCCCATGTCCGTCGTGTTGAAGGCCTCGACTTCTGCCGCTTCCAGCTGCAGCTCCGCTTCCGTCGAAGCTCCGCTTCCCTTCTCCTCGGGCGTTCCTTTGCTAGTATCCATTCGACTCCTTAGCGCCCCCGTTGATAGCTTCCAGACCTTCGTCGGGGGCGCGGGACGTTCCCGCATTGCACACCAGGTTCCTTACGACTTCGCGACCGGGGCAGGAGCGCTGCCGAGCTTCAGCTCCGCTTTTGATTCCAGCTCCGCTTGCGCTGGAGCTGCATCGGTCCATCTACCTCGGACCCTCCGTTATCAGGTCGGCCACCTCCACGCCCAAAGCTCCCGCGATCTTCCGGGCAGAGCCGGGGCGGATCTCCTCACCATGCTCGGCCCTCATGGCCGTGTTCTTCGCCACCCCCGCCTCCTTCCCGACCATTTTTAGCGTGTAGCCGAGCCGATACCTGGCGTGGCGCACCCTGTTGCCGTCCAGTCTCAACCGCTCCCCCCTCGCCTGTCGTCTCCGGCATTTCTGACCCTCATCTTTGCGAAGATGGACCTTGGATGAGACGTCAGAGGGACGCCGTTGGACTTAAGATACATAATACTTCCCAAACAGGCAAGGAAGGTCCCTGCTTGAGCAACACCGTAGAAGGCCAACTCTAGAAAGCTCAGGGACACCCTTCGTGCGGGAGTTCGCGCCATTGGCCTCCTTCGCTATCCAGCCGGGCGGCTCCCTTGGGGTCGTGGCGCTGCTCTCCCGGAGTGCTACGCTGGTGGAGGCCGTGGCGCTAACCAATCCCGACGACGAGAGCCTGCTGCCCTCGTCGCAGGTCGAACAGGATCTAGGCGGGAGGCACTGCGTCGGTTGGACGTTGCACAATGATCCGCTCTTCAGGATCCGCCACCGCTACTAGAGGCCAGGACACTGCGGGCAGGCTCTAATCCCGCCCGCGGCTTCGGCAGTTGGTCCTTTGGATCAGGCCTACCCGCAGTGGGCTTCGCTTACCACGACCCGCGGCGTGAGATCGGCCTCCGCCCGCCGGCGTCGCTCCCGCGAGTCGCTCCTCGATTCCCCCAGGCGGTACTTGGTGTAGATCTTCTCCAGCGCCCCGATCAGCACATTCCCGGTGAGCCTTGAGCTGTGGACGGAGTTCAGCTCGCGCCTGGCCGCCATGTTGGTCTCGAAGCGGAACGCCTCCTCCAGCCGCTCTATCGTCTCCCTGCGCTCCTCCTGGCCTAGCTGACCGTAGAGCTTCTGGAGCTCCTTCAGGGCGTACCGCTGTCCCCGCGGAAGCTCGGCTTGGTGACCGCCTCTACGTCGAATGCCTCGTCGTGGGCGGCGTGGACCGCCAGTGGCGCCAGGTCCTCGGGCTCCTGGCCGCTCCTCTCGGCCAGGTCGTCCACCCAGAGCAGGGAGATCCTCTCGGTAGCCGTACGGAATCGCTCGCCGGGGCCCACAACCACGCGCCGGTACTGCTTGCGGCCGGAGAGGTGCCCTGGAGCCTGGGCTTCAGGGTCAAGGGGCGCGTTGACGAAGTACCAGAGCCTGTCCTCGGCGTCGGAGAAGACGTAGAGGGAGTACGGGTAGCCCTTCTTGAGGCGCTCCATGATCTTGCGCTCCGTGGTCAGCGAGAGCTTGCCCGGGGTAGCGAGGCGGACGTGTATTACCGTGAAGCGGCCTTCCCTGGCCGTGGAGGCGATCAGGGTCGGGTCTGCTGCGAGGTCCTCCTCCACTCCTGCCGGCAGCTCGTCGGCTGAGATCAAGCCTCCTTCGTAGTCGTAGCCGAGCTCGCGCACGAGCAGCCGCCTGAGGCCCCCCTCCCCGTCGAGCCTCTCCAACGACCTCCGCACCCTCTCCCGATCGACGATCATCCGCTAACCCCCACCCCTTCCACCGCGTACCCTGGCCGTCTCCCCGTCCTGCAGGGCAACCATACTAACCCTGCCGCTCACCCAGCTCCTCCATAGCGTCCCGCAGCACGCTCACGGCGGTCCTGCCCCGACGCTTGAGCTCCAGCGTCCACAGGTAACGCTCCTTGGCCGTAACCGTGAAGGTCATGTTCACCGGTTTGTCCGCCGGCACCATCTCGCCCCTCCCGCCAGGCACCATCTCGACCTCGCCCGCCCCCGTGATTGGGCCGCGCCCCCCAATGCTGTCTTCCCTTGCTGTATTCACAGGTTCACTGGTCGAAGATTCGGGGCGCTGCGGCGCGTCCTCGCCGAAGGCGTCCCGTAGGGACCCACGTCTCTTGCTACCCACCGATCACCTCTTTCCAGGCCGCGCTGTACTCTTCTAGGTAGGTAGGACGGCCGCCGAAACCGTCCTCGTAGCGGGTGAGGTCCCGGATGCGGGCGTCCAGGAGCGGGAAGCGCCCCAAGAGCTCCAGGGCCTCTCGGGCGAGCCGCTTGCGCTGGTCCCAGCGGGTCAGGAGGATCGAGGTGTCGAGCTCCCCCCTGGTGGCCTCCACGTCCAGGAGGATCTCCAGCGTGGAGCGAAGGCGGTTCACGTCCACCCCGGTCGGCGCCACGGGCACGACGATGCGATCCGCCACCGACGCCGCAACCCGCAGGATCTCGCGGTCGTTCGGCGGGGCGTCGAGGATAACCGTGTGGCCCTCCTTCTCCAACGAACGGGCCTGCCGGGCCAGCCCGTCCCTCTGAGCCGCGACCACCCCGAAGGGCAGCACCCCCGCCCTGGCCCACTCCAGCGCGCTCCTCTCGTTGTCCGCGTCGAGGACCACGGGGTCCTGGCCCCTCTCCTGCGCCACGGCCGCCAGGTAGAGTGCGGAGGTGGTCTTCCCCACCCCGCCCTTCAGGTTCACCAGCGCGACTATCAAAAGCTCTCCCTTGCCGTATTCACAGCATCACAGGTTGCTGTGCTGTGTTCACCGGTGGCAGGATAGGGCAAGTGGACGGCCGCGTCAAAGTTTCGCTCACGGGCGGTTATGGCTCTCCGCGCGAGGGTTGCTGAGAATAGTCGAGGCCTTCGTTGCCGGCGGCTTTCGCGAGGGAGCCGTCGAAGGTCATCATGGCGACCCGCGGCTTGTCGTTCTCTCGTGGGGAGAGTTCTTCTGTCTCCTGGCTACTCTTCGCGAGCTCCCAGACCTCTTCGCGCAGCGCGAGGGCCGTCGCCAGGTGGGCGGCGTCGTAAGCCCTCAGGGCGTGTTTGCGCGCCAAGTCGCCCGCGCGGGCGATCACGTCGCCCCTGACAGGGCGGGGCAGGTAGACCTCTCGAAAGTCCCGCCGGAGCTGCTCTACAGCCGCGTCGTGCTCGTCGGCGGAGAACAACCCCTCGCGCTCCTTGCGGGCCAGCGCGGAGCGGGCCTCGACGTAGCCGATCTCGGAGACGGCAACCACGCGCGCCTCTTGGACGGCGTCCTGCACCTCCTGGCGTCCCGGCTCTTCGGCGTAGAGCTTGACCAGGGCGGAGGTGTCCAGGTAGAGGATCAAGGGGTACGCCGCGGGGGAGGCGCTAGTAGCCGCGTTCTTCGCGCTCGGCGAGCACCGCGTCGGAGAGCGTCCCGCTTTCCGGCAGCCTCACGGCCTCCCCGTGCGGCACCCCCGGCATGCGGTGGACGCCTGTGGGGCGTCCGGAGAGGGCGTCGGCCAGGGACGCGCCGTCCCCGTTGGCCTCCTCGGACGAGGCCTCCTCGAGGTAGCGCCTAAGCGCCTCTTCGAAGACCTCGTAGATCTTGCCATCCCTCCGGGCGGCGACGATCTTCGCCGAGCGCAGCAGGTCCTCGTCGACATACGTGGTCATCTTCTTGCGCACCATGCCCGGATTCTACCCGCTTGCCAGCAAAATTGCCCAAAGGGAGATGTTCTGTTAGAGTGCGCAGTCAGAAAAGAATAGGAATAGCGGCGGTGAGGTCCCTGCCCAGGTATCCTCAACACCGCCGCTGCCCGGGACGAAAGATACCACACCGGGCAGCACGGGTGAACCCGCCGCGCGAACGCGAGGGAAGAACCCGTGTGGCGGAAAACCTCCAACTAACCCTCAACCTGTACCCGGAGGACCTTCCCCGGGTGCGCACCCCGCGCCAACACGGCGAGCTGTTGCACGCCGGCGGTCAGGGGACCGTGGCGATCTCGCAGAAAGCGGAGCGGCGCTGGAAACAGTCGGTCTACCCCGTGGAGGTGGCGCTGGCGCTGCTTGACCACTACCGGGGCCAGGACGACGTCTTCTTGTCCACCCAGCGCTTCCGTGGCCGGAGGCGCATATCCGAGCTCCTCAGCATGGGGGCGATGTTTGCCGACCTCGACTACTACGGCCGCCCGGAACTGGCCGGCAAGGAGCCCTGCCGGGTGCTGGACCTCGCCCTTGGCACGCTCTCGATGGCCGGGGTCCCGGCGCCCTCCATCGCGATAGGGAGCGGCCGGGGCATGTACCTGGTCTGGCTCCACTCCCCGATTCCTCGCGCGGCGCTGCCGAGGTGGAGGGCCTGCCAGGAGCGCCTGCAGGCCGTGCTCGCCCCTCTGGGCGCCGATCCGAAGTCCAGGGACGCAGCACGGGTCCTCAGGGTGATCGGCACGCGCCACCGCAGGGCCGGGGTGGAGGTCGAGGCCCTCACCACGACAAGGGGGGCGCGGTCTTTCGACGAGCTCGCGGACGCCATACTGCCCTACACCCGCGCGGAGCTGCACGACCTCCGCGTCCAGAAGGCGCTCAGGAAGGCCCAGAAGCCGCTGTGGACGCCGCCGAAGGAGTTCACCCAGGCGAGCCTCTGGGAGGCTCGATTGAGCGATTTGCAGGCGCTGAGGGAGCTCAGGTGGTTCGGGGATCCTATGCCCGACTTCCGCGATAGATGGCTCTTCCTGGCGGGCGCCGCCATGAGCTGGATCTCTCCGCCCGAGGTCCTCCGCCGAGAGCTGCACGCCCTTGCCGAGGAAGTGGGCGGGTGGACCCCCGGGCACACCGACTCCAAGATGCACGCGATCTTCCGCACCGCCCGCGAGCACCAGGAAGGGAAGAGGGTCGAATGGGACGGCGTGAAGCTCTCCCCCCGCTACAAGTTCCGCAACCAGACGATACTCGACTGGCTGGAGGTGACCCCCGAAGAGGAGCGCCGGCTCAAGACGATCATCTCCGACGAGGAGCGCCGCCGGCGAGACCGGGAGCGGGATGAGAAACGCCGCAGGGAGGCCGGCGCCATGACCCGCGAGCGGTACGAGGGCCGGGCCCGTGACCGCCGGCGGGAGGCGCTGGGGCTCCGCGATAAGGGCCTATCCCGTACGCAGATCGCCGCCGAGATGGGCGTCTCCTTGAGCACCGTCAAAAGGGCGCTGCGGAAGGGGGGGTCAAGTCCCTCCTGTTGAATGGTGGCGTAGCCTGTAGCATCCGAGGGGTCCTCTCAAGGTGTGTGTATTATGAGAGTTGTCTTTGGCAATGAGGCGGCCGAGCGCGGGGACGATCTTGTGCGTAGTGTCAGTTTCGTGGTCTTCGATGACTTTGACCGTTGATCGTCCCCGCGCGCAGGCGGCAAGGCCCGAAGGGCCGCGGCAGTGGAGGGGGGTCTGGGGGGACAAACTCGCATAATGCTCCAACTTTGCTTCGCCGGGCAATTCTCCGAACCTCGCCTGTTAGACGTTATCGGAAGTGCGCATAGCCCCGGTCCTATACCAAGCGGCTTTCTTATGTACAAGCGGGAGTTTCGTGACCGAGCGTACATAAGAACCAGATAATACCTGTGGGAGTATTACGCCCCCTTGTGGGCTGACCCTATCGGACCGGGGCTATGCGCACTTCCGATACAATCCCTTGGGGCCACGCTGTTCTCGCCCGTGTACACCGGCGCGGCTCTTTTTCTTGCTCCTATTCACCTGCCTTCTTTCTCGCTACACTGCGGGGCTTGTGCGCGGGCTACCGCGCCATGGCGGTCTGGCTTCTTGGAGGGACGACGTTTATGGACACGCTGACGCAGATGCTTCCTTTCATCGCGCTGGGCGCTTTGGGTGTCGCCACCCTCATCGTCGCCGCGGGGTCCCTGAGTAGCGCGCGCAGGAGCGAACGACTGGGAGAGGACCGTTTAGAGCTGCTGCGCGAGCAGGCAGTGCGACTGGAGCTGATGCGCGAAGAGCGCCAGACCCTTACCGAGGAGCTAGGGCTGGAGCGCCGAGAGCGCCTGCAAGCACAACGCAGGGTGGAACAGTTGACGCGCGAGCACCCGCACCTGGAGCTCGAGCGGGAGCTCCAACGCGTCACGGAGGAGCTGGAGCTGGAGCGAGAGGGGCGCCTGCACAATCATCGCGAGCGACAGCGCTTGGCAGAGGAGTTGGAGGAAGAACGCTTCGCTCGTTCCGAAGAGAAAAGGGAGGCCCAGCGGGAGGTGGGGCGCCTGCAGCAGGAGGTTCGGGACATGTCTGCGGAGTTGGAGGGGTTGTGGGAGGAGTGGCAAAGGCCTTCTAAAAACTCCAAGAGTTTATGGGGTAGCCTGTTCGGCGCTAAGAGCCGTTAAAGGGGTTAAAGAGAGCGCTCCTTCTACGGGGGGCACAGATGTTACCCCGAGGAGCTCGTCGCCCCGCTGGGCCCTTATGCACCGTACGTCCTAGAAGGCTCATTCTCGGAACTTCGGGCGCAGGGGGTCCGAGGGGTTCGGGCGGGTAGCGGAGGATCACCCGTTTGGGGGATGCGTCGCTGCCCGCCCGTCCCGTAGGATGGCCGCGGGGGCCGGGTTTCCTATGCGCAAGACAGGAAGGCCTCCGAGCGGGGCACGCAACGCCAAGCAACGTCAAGTAACCGCAAAAAATACGCGTTTTGGGGGATGCGCCGGTCCCGCGGCGGCCTCTATCCTTCCCCGCGGGTGAACACAAGGGCGGCCGGGGCGGCCGCCGGTAACAGGAGGTGGGTGCCTGGGGCAGCGTCACGGGTGCGGTCGAACGGCAGCAAGCTAGACGGGTACGGGAGGGCCCCAGGAAGGGCCTACAAAGGAGAAAAGATGAGAAGGGTAATGCTACTTGCGGCGGCGATGGCCTTCGCGCTGGCGATGGTTTCGGGGGCGGCTCTGGCGGACAACATACAGGGCAACGGCGGCAACAACCGCCTCGTCGGCACCAACGGCAAGGACACCATCTCCGGCTCCGGCGGCAACGACGACATCTTCGGCAAGGGCGGCCAGGATAGGCTCTTCGGCGACGCCGGTAACGACGACGTCTACGGCGGCGGGAAGGGCGACCGGCTGCAGGGCGGCCTGGGCCGGGACGACCTCTTCGGCCAGCAGGGCAACGACTTCGCCAACGCCATCGACGGGCAGGTCAACGACCGCGTCAACTGCGGCAGGGGCGCCAACGACATAGCCGGCATCGACGACTTCGACTTCGCGTTCGGTAGCGGGGGCGCAGACCAGGTCGCCCAAAACTGCGAGTTCCTGTACGTACCAGTACCAATCTTTGATCCTAACGCCAGGGCAGCGTCTAGCAGCGACCTGTCGGCCATCGACACCGTCGAAGAGGCTGAGGCCGCCGAGGCGGAAGGCCTGCTCAAGCAGATCAGGTAGGGAGCCGGCCCCTCCGGGCGGCTCCTTCAAAGAAGACCCACCGCTCGCGGGCCCCGGGGCACCATCTAGGGTGCCCCGGGGCCCCTCTTCTTGCTTATTCACCCGACTGCCTAGAAGACCTGTTCTCGGAACTTCGGGCTGAGGGGGTTCTCGGAAGTACGGCTAGCCCCGGTCCTACGCCGAGCGGCTTTCTTATGCACGATGGGCCGCTAAGCCCCTTCGGCGCATAGAAAACGAGCATGCCTTCCGTAAGCCCTTGCCCCACGGTAGCACTTGTTTAGCACTTTGGTGTTAGAAGAAGCGCACTCGTCAGGCTTCCGATGCGAATGATACCTACGTTACACTCTACGGTACACCTGTAAGCGAAGGAGGGGTACCTCTTAGGTGTACGAGCGTTTCTGCAACGAGAGGCTCTTGGAGACATATCCTTTAGGCCGTGCGCCAAGGCTGAAGTTTGCCCTATGCTTGTTCGTTGTGTCCCTCGCCTCATTCGTGCTCCTCTTCACGGGCGAGGCGGCCGAGGCTCAAGAGCTACTAGACGATGTTCAAGGAACGGTTCAGGAGCCGGCGCCTTCCGAGCCGCCACCGTCCGAACCGGCGCCTTCCGAACCGGTGGTTTCCGAGCCGGTTGCGCAGCAGACAGCCCCCCTCGAGCAGCAGGCCGAGCCGGTGCACGATCAGGCGGCACCCGTTCAGGAGCAGGCGACCCAGCCGGTCGCCTCCGCTCCCACCGCCTCCGCGCCTCCGGCGGAGCAGTCGGAGCCGGTGGAGCCAACGGCAGAGCCGGTGGTCGACACCATCGGGCAGCAGGCCGAACCCGTGGTGGAGCCCGTGGCGGCTACGGTGGAGCAAACGACCGAGCCGGTGGCCGAGCCCGTTCGGGAAACCGTCGAGCCCGTGGTCGAACCCGTTCAGGAGACCGTCGAGCCCGCGGTCGAGCCCGTGCAAGAGACGGCCCAGCCGGTCGTCGGTACGGTGCAGGAGCCGGTACAGGAAACCGTAGATCCTGTCGCCGAACCGGTAGAGGAGACGGCCGGGCCGGTTGTGGATACGGTCGAGGAAACGGCCGAGCCGGTGGTTAAGCCCGTGCAAGAGACGGTGGAGCCGGTCACGGACGCCGCCGGTCCGATAGCCCAACCGGTGGACGAAGCGGTCGATCCGGTCCTCGAGCCGGTGCAGGACACGGTCCAGCCCGTGGTCGATACGCTCGAGCCGGTGGCTAAGCCGGTGGTCGAAACGGTCGGGCCTGTGGTCCAGCCCGTTCAGGAGACCGTCGACCCGGTCGTGGACACGGTGGATCCGGTGGTGAAGCCAGTTGAGGAAACGGTCGTCGAACCCGTTCAGGAGACGACCCAGCCGATCAAAGAGACCGTGGATCCGATCGTCGAACCGGTTGAGGAAACGGTAGATCCGGTAGTGAAGCCTGTGCAAGAGACGGTCGAGCCCGTCAAGGAGACGGTCAAGGAAACCGTGGAGCCGGTGGCCGAGCCGGTCAAGGATACGGTCGATCCCGTGGTCGAACCCGTTCAGGAGGCCGTGAAGCCTCTGGTCGAGCCGGTCAAGGAAACTGTCGACCCGGTGGTGGATCCGGTCGAGGAGACGGTAGATCCAGTCGTCGGGCCCGTCAAAGAGACGGTGGAACCGGTGGTGGAGCCGGTCGAGCCTGTTGTCGAGCCGGTCAAGGAGACGACCCAGCCGATCAAAGAGACCGTCGAGCCTGTGGTCGACATGGTCGAGGAGACGGTCAAGCCCGTTCAGGAGCCCGTCGTGGACACGGTAGAGGAGACGACCCAGCCGGTCAAGGAGACCGTCGAGCCCGTGGTCGACCCGATAGCGCGACCGGTCGAGGAGACGGTAGATCCGGTGGTCGAGCCGGTCAAGGATACGGTGGAGCCGATGGTCGAGCCGGTCAAGGATACGGTGGAGCC
>Ga0136640_10000849_pt1 | contig 11905 bp, 7 predicted proteins | sample AntDrymUQ8642106_2_FD_105498 | JGI IMG/M metagenome (GOLD analysis project Ga0136640, IMG submission 105498) | Polar desert sand microbial communities from Dry Valleys, Antarctica - metaG UQ864 (21.06) | ecosystem: Environmental > Terrestrial > Soil > Desert | place: Antarctica: Dry Valley...
ACCGTGCGCTACCGCACGGTCGGCGACATGAGCTGCACCGGCGGCGTCGAGTCGACGGCTGCGACGATCGAGCAGGTCGTCGCCGAGATCGCCCTGACGCGCATCACCGAGCGCGGTGAGACTCGGGCCGACGACCGCGTCACGGAGGCGGCGATGGAGGACCGCAAGCGCGAGGGCTACTTCTGATGTCCGAGGCGGGCTCCCACGCCTGGCTCGCGGCGAAGACCGGCGGCCTTGGAGCGCCCGCGGCCAACAGCGACCTGCTGCGCCTGGCGACGGCCGGCTCGGTCGACGACGGCAAGTCGACGCTGATCGGGCGCCTGCTCTACGACTCCAAGCAGCTGCCCGACGACCTGCTCGACCAGATCACCGAGACGAGCCGGCGCCGCGGCGACGAGTACGTCGACCTCGCGCTGCTGACCGACGGGCTGCGCGCCGAGCGCGAGCAGGGGATCACGATCGACGTCGCCTACCGCTACTTCCACACCCCGCGGCGCAAGTTCATCATCGCCGACACGCCGGGCCACGTGCAGTACACGCGCAACATGGTCACCGGCACGTCGACCGCCGACCTGTCGCTGATCCTGATCGACGCGCGCAAGGGCATCGTCGAGCAGTCCCAGCGCCATGCGTTCATCTCCTCGCTGCTGGGCGTGCCGCACGTCGTCGTGTGCGTCAACAAGATGGACCTCGTCGACTGGGACGAGGCCGTCTTCGAGCGCATCTGCGACGAGTTCCGGGTCTTTGCGGCAAGGCTCGAGATCCAGGATCTCGTCTTCATCCCGGTCTGCGCGCTGCACGGCGACAACGTCGTCGCCCACTCCGACAGGATGGCGTGGTACGAGGGCGTGCCGCTGCTCTACCACCTCGAGCACGTGCACATCGCCTCGGACCGCAACCTGATCGACGCCCGCTTTGCAGTGCAGTGGGTCGTGCGGCCGATGTCCCACGAGCACCACGACTACCGCGGCTACGCCGGGCAGATGGCCGGCGGCGTGCTGCGTCCCGGCGACGACATCATCGTGCTGCCCTCCGGCCGGCGCAGCAAGATCGCGGGCATCGACACCTACGACGGCCCGCGCGGCGCCGCCTTCCCGCCGCTGTCGGTGACGCTGCGACTGCAGGACGACCTCGACGTCTCGCGCGGGGACATGATCTGCCGACCCCACAACCAGCCGGCGATCGTGCGCGAGATCGACACCACCGTCTGCTGGATGGCGGAGGCCCCGCTGACGCCCGGCAGCAGCTACCTGCTCAAGCACACCACGCGCTCGGTCAAGGCCGTCGTCGAGCGCCTGCACTACCGCATCGACATGAAGACGCTGCACCGCGAGGAGGGCGCGCCGCAGCTCGGCCTCAACGACATCGGTCGCGTGATCCTGCGTACCAGCACGCCGCTGCTCGTCGACGACTACCGTCGCAACCGCAGCACGGGCAGCTTCATCCTGGTCGACCCCGCGACGAACGAGACCGTCGGCGCGGGCGTCCTGCTGCACTCCGCCGTGCACGGCGCGGAGGCTCCCGTGGCGCGCAACCTCACCTGGCACGAGGGGACGGTGTCGCGCGAGCGCCGCTGGGCGGCCCTCGGCCAGCGCGGCGCCACGGTCTGGATGACCGGGCTCTCGGGCTCGGGCAAGTCGACGATCGCCACGGCGGTCGAGGAGCGCCTGGTCGGCGCCGGGCGCTTCGCCTACGTGCTCGACGGCGACAACCTGCGCCATGGCCTGAACCGCGATCTGGGCTTCGACGCCGGCTCGCGCACCGAGAACGTCCGCCGCGCCGGCGAGGTCGCCCGCCTGCTCGCCGATGCGGGCGCCGTCGTCCTCGTCGGGCTGATCAGCCCGATGGCATCCGACCGCGACCTCGTGCGCCGGATGCACGCCGACAGCGGCCTGGACTTCCTCGAGATCCACGTCGACACGCCGCTGCGGACCTGCGAGCGGCGCGATCCCAAGGGGCTGTACGCGAAGGCGCGACGCGGCGACATCCCCGAGTTCACCGGCGTCAGCGCACCCTACGAGCCCCCGGCGACGCCCGACCTGCGCGTCAGCGGCGAGACCCCGGTGCCCGACTGCGTCGACGAGCTGCTGGCGCTGCTGGTGCGGCGGGCGATCGTCAGCGTCGAGTGAGCCGCTGCGCCATCGGCCCCAGCACGGGCTCGTGGCCGTACAGCGAGAACGCGCGAAAGCGGCTGAACAGCTTGTGCTCGGGACCGTGGAAGTCGGCCGAGCCGGTGCTCAGCAACCCGAGCTCCGCGCCCAGCCCGACCAGCAGGTCGGTCTGCTCGCGGGTGTGGGTGACGTAGAAGGCCTCGACCCCGTCGATCCCGGCCGCGGCGAAGCGGCGCGCCGTCGTGAGGACGAGCTGCGGGTCCTCGAGATCCCAGAACGGATGCGCCCACACCGCCACTCCTCCCGCCCCGTGGATCGCGGCGATCGTGTCGGCGACCGTGGGCATCGTCCGGGCGACGAACGCCGGCGCGCCCGGGATCAGGTACGCGACGATGAGCTTGCCGACGTCGGTCAGGCCCTCGTCGGCCAGCCGCGCTGCGTTGTCGCGCTCGCCGAGCACCGCCTGCGCGAGATGCGGTCGCCCCACCGGCCGGCCGATCGCCGACCGCCGCAGCAGCGCCTGCTCGTCGAGCGTCCAGCCGAGCTCGCGCAGCGCAGCGGCCATCCGCTGGGCGCGGCCGTCGCGGTCGGCGCGCGAGCGCTCGAGCAGGTCGAGCAGGCCGGCGTCGTCGTGGTCGACTTCGTAGCCCAGCACGTGCAGGTCGTCGCGCACCGCGTCGACGACGGTCACCTCCGTCGCCGTGACCACGTCGACGCCGTGGCGCCGGCCGGCTTCCAGCGCCTCCGCCACCCCGACGAGCGTGTCGTGATCGCTGAGGGCGAGCAGGCGCACCCCCGCGCGCGCGGCCTCGGCGACGACCTCGGCGGGCGGGAGAGCGCCATCGGAGTGCAGCGAGTGCGATTGCAGGTCGAACAGCGGGGGCGCACCCGCGGACTGGTCAGGCATCGAGCTGCTTGCGGCCGTCGAGCTCCTTGCTGGCTACGGCGAACACCAGCCACGCGACGAACGTGATCCGCGTCACCTCGAACCAGTTGTCGAGCGCTCCCATCTGCAACAGGACGAAGAAGCCGACGGTGCTGGCGCAGAACAGCGCGGGCAGGGGGTCGCCCGGGCCTGCGCGGCGCCCGGTCTGCAGCGTCATGCGCGTACTGCGCACGAGCGCCCAGACGTAGATCGCGACCATCACCAGGAAGCCGAGCACGCCCACCTCGGCGAGCAGCGAGAGATAGCTCGCGAAGGGACGCGTGGCGGCAGACGAGCCGCCGAGGAACTCCAGGTTGCGCAGCTGCGGCGCCACGTACTTGTCGGATACGTCGGTGTGGTACGGACGCCCCTGCGTCAGTCGAGTGACGTACCCGCCGGCGACGTCGGATTCCGAGTCGCTCTCGGTGATCGCAAACGTGCGCCAGGCCCGGCTGGAGTACGTGCCCGGGCCCGTGCCGGTGATCGCGTAGCGCGGGGTGTCGGCGAACACCCGCTCGAGGACGTCGAGCGTGCTCAGGCGCGCCTCGAGATAGAACGTCGGATCCTCTCTCGCCTCCACGAAGGTCTCTCCGAACTTCAGCCGTGGGAGGTTCTGGGCGAGGACGGACAACGTCCCCAGCATCGCGGACCCGGCGAGCACGGCGATCACCAGCCCCCGCAGGCCGACCGAGCTCAGCAGCGCGGCAAGCAGCACGGCCACGAGCACGGTCGTCACCAGCAGCGAGCGGTACTGCGCGAGGAAGATCACGGCAACGATCGCGACCAGCAGGATGGGCGTCAGGCGCGCAGCGGCTCGCCGCTTCTCGAAGGTGAAGATGCCCGCCAGCAACCCGGACGCGACGAGCAGGAAGAACACGAGCTGGTAGGGGTTCTCGCCGAACGTGCCGCTGAAGACGTCGGGATTGCCCTCGGAGAGGAACACGGGGATGTCGAAGACGAGCACGACGAGCAACTGCAGCACGCAGAGGGCGACGAGCGTGCGTGACAGTCGCAGGGCCGCGCCGGCCGGCCACAGGGCGTACACCGCGAAGAACAGGGCGATCGGACCCAGGAAGCCGTAGACGAAGGTCAGCGCCGGAGCGATGTCCACGCGACTGAGGTTCGTCAGCATCGCGAGCGCGCAGACGAGCACGAACGCGAAGGACAGGACCACCAGCACGCCGAGCTTCGGGCGTCGCTGCGCGGGCAACGGGCGCAGCAGCGCCACGAGCGCGATCACGCCGAGGATCGGGATGTCGACGAACTGGGCGAAGCGCGGCAGGACCGCAACGACCTCGGTGAAGAAGCGGACCACGACGAGCACGGCGAGGGACGTGAGCACGACGTTCGCGCCGAGCCTGGGCTGCGCGGTGGCGCCGCTGTCAGGAGCAGACGGCTCAGCGGGCTCGAGGCGATCACCGGCGTCGACGCGTGGATCGGCGACGGCCGGCTCGGGCCCCCGAGCACGATCCTGGGTCTGAAACCAGCTCACCTGCTTGTCGGTGGCGGCGGCGATCGAAGGCACGAGCAGGGCCGCGTCCTCGCGCCCGGACTCGAGCTGCTCGACCTTGTACACCGACAGGCGCAGGAGGTCCGCGAGCTGCTTGGTGGTCAGGCCTGCCTCATGACGAGCCTGTGCCACGCGGTCTGACAGCTCGCCCCTGGCTAAGGTGCTCGGACGCGCGGCCGCGAGCGTGCCGTTGGCGTACTGCGCCGCGGTCGCGGGGCGCCATCTCGAGGTCAGCCTGGCGAGCCTGTCCGATATCCCCGTGGGCGAGGGCTCGCGAAACCACAGCTCGCGGTCCTCATGCGATCTCTCCGCCATCAGCGCTCCCGCCGGCAGCTGCCGCCACTCACTCCCAGACCAGCCGGGAGTGCCAGCACGATCAGGGCAGGGATGGCGTCTTGGGCAGCTTGGACGCCTTGGGCGGCTCGGAGCCGTAGCCGTAGCCGTAGCTGCCCGCAAAGGTCTCGTCGGACTCCGCGCCCGTGACGATGAACCCGAGCTTGGCGACCGGTGCGTTGGCGAGGATGCGCTCGAGCTCCTTCAGGGCGCTGGTCCGCACGGTCGGGAGCCTTGCCAGCACGATCAGCGCGTCGACCTTCGGCGTGAGGTTGATCGCGTCGCTGACGGCCAGCATCGCGGGAGCATCGACGAAGACCAGATCCGCCCTCGCCTCGAGGCGGGCGAGCACGTCGCTCAGCGCATGCGATCGCACGAACTCCGCCGGATTGGGTGGCAGCGGACCGGCCGGCAGCATCTCCAGCACGCCGCCCAACGGCGCATCGGCGTCCTCGTCGTCGTCCTCCGAGAGCTCGTTTCCGATCGGCACCGCCACGAGGGCCTCGTCCAGCCATGCGCGCCCAAGAGCCACGTCCGTGATTCCCGGCGTTGCCTCGAGATCGAAGAAACGGTGCAGGACCGGCCGTCGCAGATCGAGGTCGACGAGCACGACGCGCCTGCCGGAGCGCGCGAACGTCACGGCGAGGTTGGCGATCGTCGTGGACTTGCCCTCGGAGGGGTTCGCGCTGGCGATCATGAACGACTTCGCGCCGCGCTCGAGGTTGGAGAACTCGATGTTCGTGGCAAGCAGCTGGAACGCCTCGGTCTGCGGCGCCTCCGGCGTGGCGATCATCACGAGCTCGTTGCGCAGGCGCAGGCTCTTGGGCGGCTCGAGCAGGCGGCCCAGCAACGGCAGGCCGAGGTGCTCCTCCATGTCGCCGACGGTGCGCACGCGCGAGTTGGACATATCGCGAACGAGCACGATCCCGATCCCGATCATGAACCCGAGGATGGCGCCGAGGATGCCGTTGCGCAGCGGGTGCGGCTGCACCTGGACGGCTTCCTGAGCAGGGCGCCCGAGCACGGCGATCGAGTCCAGCAGGACCTCGCGGGTCTTCAGGTCCTGCCTGCGCTTGGTGAGCTCGGCGTAGACCGGCGACGTCGACAGTGCCACGGGGCCGCGCGATCGTTGCAGCGAGCGCAGCTCGGAATCGACCTCGATGCGCGCCCGCGTGAGGGCTCCGGTGTCGAGCTTGCGGCGGTAGGCGATGTAGGAGCGTGCGTATCTCCCGGACAGCCGCACGGCTGACTGCGGGTCCGGATCGGTGACCGTAAAGTTCAGGATGTCGGCCTTCGGATCGGCCGTGACCGTCGAGCGAGACAAGAACAGACCGGGATCGCGGCTCTTCGTCGGGGAAGCTGCGAGCGTCGGGCGGATCACGTCGGGCACCCGGGCCACCGACGCCTGCGTCTCGAGCACGCGCTCGGGCTCGACCCCGGACTGCACGTCGGCAAGGGAGGATCCGACGTTCTTCGTGTCGACGAACACGTCGGAGGTCGCCTGGTGCAGGGCCTCCTGGCGCGACGAGAGGTAGGCCGCCAGCGTCGCCACCGCCAGCGTCGCGAGCAGGATGATCCATGCCCCACGACGAAGCGTGGCCGCATACTGGCCGAGGCCTGAGCCTTGAGTGTTCGAGCTGTTCATGATGCGGGCACCGTTCCCTGCTGCGGCACGGCCGGACTATAGCCACCCGTTTGCGCTGGACCCTGGCGCTGGCTGCTGTCGACCCGCCGCCCGCACCCCTCGCCCGCCGCGGCAAGGGCCGCCAGTGTCGACGCCATCGACCCGAGCGGATCGAGCACCGGCGTAGCGGCCGGATCGCCGAGCATCTCGCGCAGCGCGACGAACTGGCGCCGGTGACCCTTGTCCTGATGGCGAGAGCCGAGCCGGCGGCGCTTGGTCCCGTCGTGCAGCTCGAGCGAGCGGAAGTCGTGCAGCACCGCCGAGCGCCCTGCGGCATGGGCCTCGACGTACTCCTTGGGCAGGCCCGGCGCGCCGCCGTCGGTGTAGACGATCGTGGCCACGGAGTCGTCGGCGTACTCGAGCGTGAGCGAGAAGCGCTGCACGGTCTGCGCCGTCTCGTCGCGGCGCGGGCGGACCACGCAGGAGACGCGATCGGCCGCGGCTCCGACGATCCACGACGCCAGGTCGACGAAGTGACAGCCCTCGCCGAGCAGCCGCCCGCCGCCCTCGGCGGGATCGTTGAGCCAGTGCCCGCTCGCAAGCGCGGGAGCGTTGACGCGGATCAGGATCTCGACCGGGTGACCGCCCTTGCGCACGTGCTCGGTGAGCGCGGCGGTGAGTGGCGCGTGGCGGCGGTTGAAGCCGACGAACAGCGGCCGCCCGGACGCCTCGCGGACGTCGCGCAGCGCAACCAGCTCGTCCGCGGTCAGACACGGGGGCTTCTCGACGTACACGGCCTTGCCCGCGCGCAGCGCGGCGATCGCGAGCTCGGCATGGCTCGCATGGCGCGTCGCGATCGCGACGAGCGAGGCGGGACCCTCGAGGACGTCCGGCGGGCGCAGCGCACGCGCGGAGGGCAGGTGCTCGACCGCGCCGGCGGCCGACAGCCCGCTCGCGCTGGCGACCGACACGACCTGAAATCCGGCCGCCTTCAGGCCGGGTACGAGCACACGAGAGGCGAAGCTCCCCGCACCGATCACCCCGACGGTCATACCGGAGACGGCCGTGCTCGCCGGTCGGGGCGGCGGCGCAGGCGCAAGCGCGGTCGCGGCGTACTCGATGACGATGCCCAGCGGCGAGGCGGTCGACGACGCGAGGCGATCGTAGGCCGCGGGCGCCTGCTCGACGGGCACTCGCTCGGTGATCAGGCCGGAGACGTCCAGGCGGCCGGCGGCGAGCAGGTCGACGAACGCCTGCATGTTGCGCCGCTCGGTCCAGCGCACGTAGCCGATCGGGTAGTCGATCCCGCGTTCCTCGTAGGTGCTGTCGTAGCGACCGGGTCCGTAGGAGCGCGACAGGCGCAGGTCGATCTCCTTGTCGTAGTAGCGCGTGCGCGAGAGCCCCATGCCGACCACGCCGACGACGACGACGCGGCCGCGATCGCGACACAGCGCGGCGGCGAGCTCGACGGGATCGTCGGAGGAGGTCGCGGCCGTGATCACGACCGCGTCGCACTCGCCGACCGCGGGAGGCAGCCGGTCCATGCTCAGGCTCGCGCGCGGCGCCGGATGATCCAGCGCGCCGTTGGCGCGAGCGCGCTCGAGCAGCGCCTCGTCCAGGTCGACCCCCACGACCGTGCAGCCGGCGGCCCGCAGCAGCATGCCCGCGAGCTGGCCGACGAGCCCCTGGCCGATGACCGCGACGCGCTCGCCGAGACGGACGTCCGCCTGGCGCACGCCGTGCATCGCGATCGCCCCGACGGTCGCAAAGGCGCCGTGCTCGAAGCTCACCGTGTCGGGCAGCGCGACGCAGAGGTTGCCGGGCACGTGGTCGACGTCGGCGTGGACCGCGGAACCGCCGCCGCACGCGACGCGATCGCCGGGGGCGAGGTCGCGGACCAGCGGACCGCTGCTCAGGACGATGCCCGCGGCCGAGTACCCCAGCACCGAGGGCTCGTCCAGGCGCGAGCGCACGGTGGCGACGGTGTCCTTGATCCCGTCGCGGCGCGCCTTCTCGATCACGAGCGCGACCTGGTCGGGTCGCGAGCGGGCCTTCTGCACGAGGTTCTTGCGCCCCGCCTGGACCTTGGTGCGCTCGGTCCCGGCGCTCAGCAGGCTGGCACGGATGTCGACGAGCACGCCCTCGGGCGAGACCGTCGGCGGCGGTACGTCGAGTACCTCCACGCGCCCGTCGCGCAGGCGCTGGGTGACCTGCTTCACGAGCGAAGGGGCGTGAACGCGAGCCGAGCGTTCAATTCGCACCGCGCTGGGCGAGCACGATCGGGAAGGTGTTGAGCACGAGCTTGACGTCGCCCCACAGCGTCCAGTTGGTGACGTAGAGGTAGTCGAGCTTGACCATCTCCTCGAAGGGGATCGTCGTACGGCCCAGCACCTGCCACAGCCCGGTCATGCCCGGCACGAGGTCCAGGCGATTGCGCGCCCACTCCTCGCCGACGCGATGATGGTCCTCGAGCATCAGCGGCCGCGGCCCGACGAGGCTCATCTCGCCCTTCAGCACGTTGAACAGCTGGGGAATCTCGTCGAGGCTCGTCTTGCGCAGCAAGCGGCCCACGCGGGTGACCCGCGGGTCGACGTCGAGCAGCAGCCAGTCCGGACTCTTGCTCAGCGCGAGCAGGTCGGGGCGCAACGCCTCGGCGTCGGAGACCATCGTGCGGAACTTGACGATGCGAAAGCGCGCGCCGCCCTTGCCGACGCGATCCTGCAGGAAGAACATCGGGCCGCGCGAGTCGATCCGGATCGCCAGCGCGACCAGCGCGAGCAGCGGCGCGAACAGGACCAGCAGCAGGACCGCGCCGCAGATGTCCATCGCGCGCTTGACGGCGCGCGAGGAGCGCGGCAGCACCGGCGGGTTGACACCCAGCAGCGTGATGCCCCCGACGTGGTCGACGGCGACGCTCGTGCCCAGCACGCCGAAGGCCGCGGGCAGCAGGCTCACCTTGACCGACAGCTGCTTGCAGCGACGCAGCAGCTGCAGGATGGCCTCGTCGGCGAAGCCGGCGAACTCGACGACGATGCGATCGATGCGATGCTCGGCGATCACCGCCGCGACATCGGTGCCCTGCAGCTCGCCCAGCAGCGGGATGTCCGTCGGCAGGGCGCTGCTCGTCGTGTCGGAGACCAGGCCGACCGGCTCGAGGCCATAGGAGCGCTGCGCGCGCATGCGCGCGATCAGCGATCCGGTGCTCGAGCCGCTGCCCACGAACAGCACGCGCTCGGGGCCCAGCAGGCGCACGGCGCCGTGGCGTATCAGCGCGCGCAGCGCGAGCATCGACATGCCGGCGCCGGCGACGAACACGAGGATCGGCAAGAACTCGACCTTCGCCGGAGGCACGACCTGGAAATAGCCCCACGTCGCAAAGGCGCCGACCAGCAGCGCATGGAAGATGCCCGGCAGCTCGTCGACGCCCGTGTGGCTGATGCGACGGGAGTCGTGGCCGTAGAGGCCATAGAGATGAAACAGCAGCAGCCAGCCGGGAACGGTCGCCAGCGCCCACAGCCCGTGGCTGGAGAAGGACACGGCGTCGCTTGCCGTGGCCGCGACCGACAGCCCGATCGCGAGCGCGAGCGCGTCGCCCACCGCCAGCAGGCGGCGCAGGTAGTAGTCGCGCGAGACGTGGCGGTCGGCGACGACCGGGGCGCTGAGATCGGCGGCGAGCTGCTCGATGCGCCTGACGCCGTCGAGCGACATCCGCACGCGCTCGGCCAGGGCAGTGCGACCGCGGCCGATGGAGGGGCCCGGCGTGCTCATAGGGCCCGCTCGAAGCGCCCCGAGGAGATCCGCACCTCCGTGCCGCCCTGCGTCAACGAGCGGTCAGCGGCCTCCAGCAGGCGCACGACGTCACGCGCGAGCGTGATGTCCGCGCGGCCGGGGCTGCCGTCCCGGCAGCACTCGACGAACGCCTCGAGCTGCGCGGCAAGCGGTTCCTCGGTCGAGAGCTTGGGCGAGGTGATGTCGCCGGTCCGGTAGGACAGGTGGTACTGGCCGAAGGTCTCCGGGTCCTCGTAGACGACCCCGTGGTCGAACACGCGGATCGGTTCCGGTGCTCCGTCCTCGTAGACCACCATCCGCTCGCTGCCGACCACGACCGTCCGGCGCAGCTTGCTCGGCGCCAGCCAGCTCAGCTCGACGTTGACGAGAATTCCCGACGGGAACGTCAGCGTGATGAAGGCGACGTCGTGGATGCCGGGCACGACCGAGGCCCGGCCTGAGGCCCGGACGCTGGTGGGCATCTCGTCCAGCCAGGACAGCAGGATCGAGAAGTCGTGCGGCGCGAGGTCCCAGATGACGCTGACGTCGCGCTGGTGCAAGCCGAGGTTCACGCGGCTGGAGGAGATGAAGTAGACCTCGCCGAGGTGCCCGTCGCGCAGCATGTCGGCGACCGCGCGCACCGGCGGGCTGTAGAGGAAGGTGTGCCCGCACATCAGCCGCCGGTCGACCTCGTCGGACAGGCGGATGAGCTCGTCGGCCTCCTGCGCCGACGGCGCCAGCGGCTTCTCGACGAAGGTGTGCTTGCCCGCCTCGAGGCTGGCACGAGCGAGGTAGTAGTGCGTGAAGACGGGTGTCGCGATCACGATCGCGTCGAGATCGTCGTCCTCGAAGAGGTCGTCGGCGCGGCGGGTCGTGCGCGTCGCGGGGTGGCGGCGACCCAGCTTGGCGAGCTTGTCCGCGTCGAGGTCGCACATCCACGCGAGATCGACGTCGTCGCGTTCGGACAGGACGCGCAACAGGTTCGGGCCCCAATAGCCCAGGCCGATGACTCCGATTCGCATTCGTGCTTGGCTCATCCCTTGCGCTCCCCGCGGGTTCAGGTCTAGGTGTGCATGCTGACCGTTCCCCCGACCGGCTCCCGCCGCACCATACAATGCCTCCACCGCATTGCGCTAGGAATGTTCATGATTCCGTCATCTCAGGCTGACGGCGACCGCCTCGACCTCCGCGACCGTCAGCTCGGCGGCCATCGGCAGGGAGAGCTCCTGCGCGGCCCATGCGTCGGCGATCGGCAGCTCATGCGGGCGAGAGGCCGCGGGAAGACCGTCGAACGCGGGGTGCCGATGCGCGGCGGGGTCGTAGTGGATGCCGGTGGCGATTGCAGCGCCGTCCAGGCGGCGCGCAAGCGCGTCGCGATCGGCGACCCGAATCGGATAGAGGTGGTACACGCAGCGCGATCCGGGCCGCTCGGGAAGGACCCGCAGCGATGCGTCGGACCCGATCCGGTCGTCGTAGACGCGCGCGAGCGCGATGCGCGACTCGTTCCAGGCATCGAGGTGCGGCAGCTTGACGCGCAGAAACGCTGCCTGCAGGCCGTCGAGGCGCTCGTTGGCACCGATCGCCACGTGCTCTCCCTTGCGACGCTGGCCGAGGTGGCGCAATGCGCGCGCCTG
>Ga0136640_10000850_pt1 | contig 11904 bp, 9 predicted proteins | sample AntDrymUQ8642106_2_FD_105498 | JGI IMG/M metagenome (GOLD analysis project Ga0136640, IMG submission 105498) | Polar desert sand microbial communities from Dry Valleys, Antarctica - metaG UQ864 (21.06) | ecosystem: Environmental > Terrestrial > Soil > Desert | place: Antarctica: Dry Valley...
ATGACCGGCGAGACCGGCACCTTCCACACCCAGCAGGCGCTCGCCTACGGCACCAAGATGGTCGGCGGCGTGACGCCGGGGAAGGGCGGGACGACGCATATCGACCTGCCCGTGTTCGACACCGTCGCTGAGGCGGTCGAGAAGACCGGCGCGGACGCCTCGGTGGTTTACGTACCACCGCCCTTCGCCGCGGATTCGATCCTCGAGGCGATCGACGCGGAGGTGCCGCTCATCGTCTGCATCACTGAGGGCATCCCAGTGCTCGACATGGTCAAGGTCAAGCGCGCGCTGTCGGGGTCGAAGTCGCGGCTGATCGGACCCAATTGCCCCGGCGTGCTGACTCCCGACGAATGCAAGATCGGGATTATGCCCGGGTCGATTTTCAAGAAGGGATCGGTCGGCGTCGTCTCGCGCTCGGGGACGCTGACCTATGAGGCTGTCCACCAGACGACGATGGCGGGGCTCGGCCAGTCGACCGCGGTCGGGATCGGGGGCGATCCGGTCAACGGCACCAACTTCATCGACGTGCTCGAACTGTTCCTTGGCGATGACGAGACCAGGAGCATCATCATGATCGGCGAAATCGGCGGCTCGGCCGAGGAGGACGCCGCTCAGTTCCTCGCCGACGAGGCGAAGCGCGGCCGCAAGAAACCGATCGTCGGCTTCATCGCCGGCCTCACCGCACCCCCCGGCCGCCGCATGGGCCATGCCGGCGCGATCGTTTCAGGCGGCAAGGGCGGCGCCCAGGACAAGATCGCCGCGATGGAGGCAGCGGGGGTGCTCATCAGCCGGAGCCCGGCCGAGCTTGGCACGACGCTGGCCGAGCTTTTGAAAGCGTAACTCGGATAGTCTAGGCTTATCGCGCGTTCGCATGGCGCAACCTATATAAGCGGGATCATGGACATCTTCGGCGATACGGAGCGGGAGCAAGGCCCCAGCTGGGCACGCGACAATTGGCCGCTGAGCGAGCTCGACGAGGTCAATGCCGGCCTTGACCCGACCCAGCAGGAACTCCTCAAGCTTCCCGAAAAGGCGAAAGCAGCCGCCGGCGCCGCGGGCGCCTCGAAATCCGAAATCGAGCAGGCCGCGTCCGATTCGATCCGCGCGATGATGCTGATCCGTACCTATCGCGTGCGCGGGCACCTCGCCGCCGACCTCGATCCGCTCGGCCTCATGCAGCGCGAGCTTCCCGCCGATCTTACCTCCGAATATCACGGTTTCGAGGGCGAGGCGTGCGAGCGCGATGTCTTCCTCGGCGGCGCGCTTGGCTTTCAGATCGCGACTGTAACCCAGCTCGTCGCTACCCTTCGCGCCAATTATTGCGGCCATGTCGGCCTCGAATATATGCACATCAACGACCTTGAGGAGCGCCGCTTCCTCCAGGAGCGGATGGAGGGTGCCGACAAGGAGATCGTCTTCACGCCCGAGGGCAAACAGGCGATTCTCGCCAAGGTCATCGAAGGCGAGCAGTGGGAAAAATTCCTCGCCAGGAAATATGTCGGCACGAAGCGCTTCGGGCTCGACGGCGGCGAATCGATGATCCCCGCCTTGGAAAGCGTGATCAAATATGGCGGCCAGTATGGCGTCCAGGAAATCGTCTTCGGAATGGCGCACCGCGGGCGGCTGAACGTCCTCGCCAACGTCATGGCCAAGCCTTATCGCGCGATCTTCAACGAATTTGCGGGTGGGGCAACCAACCCCGCGGACGTCGGCGGATCGGGCGATGTCAAATATCATTTGGGTACGTCCACCGACCGCGAGTTTGAGGGCATCCGCGTCCATATGAGCCTCGTCCCCAACCCCAGCCATCTCGAGGCCGCCGACCCGGTCGTGCTCGGCAAGGTGCGCGCCATCCAGACGACCAAGGGCGATATCGAACACAAGCAGGTGCTTCCCGTCATCCTGCACGGCGATGCCGCATTCGCGGGCCAAGGCGTGGTCTCCGAATGCTTCGGCTTTTCGGGCGTGCCCGGCTACAATACCGGCGGTACGATCCACTTCATCATCAACAACCAGGTCGGCTTCACGACCTCACCCCAATTCGGCCGATCCTCGCCCTATCCGTCGGACGTCGCCAAGGCGGTCCAGGCCCCGATCCTGCACGTCAACGGCGATCATCCGGAAGCAGTGACCTTCGCGTGCAAGCTCGCCATCGACTACCGCCAGCGTTTCGGGCGCGACATCGTCATCGACATGTGGTGCTACCGCCGCTTCGGCCATAATGAAGGCGACGAGCCGAGCTTTACCCAGCCGGTGATGTACGCCGAAATCCGCCAGCATCCGCCCGTCTCGGCGCTCTACGGAAAGCGGCTGATCGCGGAAGGCGTGGTCGACCAGGCGTGGATCGAGGCCAAGGTCGCGAGCTTCACGGAGCTGCTCGAGGACGAGTTTCAGGCGGGAGCAAACTATCTGCCCAACAAGGCCGATTGGTTCGAAGGCCGCTGGGCGGGGCTCAACAAACCGCTCGAGCCCGACACCGCGCGCCGCAACATCGAAACCGGCGTGACCGAGGACGAGCTGCGCGCCGTTGGCGACAAGCTCACCGCGGTTCCCGCCGACCTTGCCATCCACAAGACTCTCGCGCGCATCATCGATGCCAAGCGCGCAATGTTCGAAAGCGGCGGGGGCTTCGACTGGGCGACCGCCGAAGCGCTCGCCTTCGGCACGATCATGCAGGAAGGATTCGGGGTTCGCCTGTCGGGGCAGGATTCGGGCCGCGGCACCTTCAGCCAGCGCCATTCGGTTTGGCTCGATCAAACGAATGGCCGCAAATTCATTCCGCTGACCGCGGTCGAGGGCGGAACGTTCGAGGTTCGCGACAGCTCATTGTCCGAATTCGGCGTGCTCGGCTTCGAATATGGCTACGCCATCGCCGACCCCAAGACGCTGGTGCTGTGGGAAGCGCAATTCGGCGATTTCGCCAATGGCGCACAGGTCATCATCGACCAGTTCATCGCCGCGGGCGAAGCAAAATGGCTGCGCGCCAACGGCCTCGTGATGCTGCTTCCGCACGGTTACGAAGGGCAGGGGCCCGAACATTCGTCGGCGCGCCTCGAACGCTATCTGCAGCTTTGCGCCGAGGACAATCTGCAAGTCGCCAACTGCACCACTCCCGCCAATTATTTTCACATCCTTCGCCGCCAAATGATGCGTCCGTTCCGCAAGCCGCTCATCATGATGACCCCCAAATCGCTGTTGCGGAACAAGGCCGCGGTGTCGCAGATCGGCGACTTCCTCGGCGACAGCCATTTCCGGCGCATCCTGTCCGATCCCTCGGCGCCCGCCGATGCCGATGTGAAGCGGCTGGTGCTCTGTTCGGGAAAGCTCGCCTACGAGCTGATCGAAGCACGCGACAAGGGAGGCGACCGCGACGTCAGCATCCTGCGGCTCGAGCAGCTCTATCCGTTCCCCGCGGAGCCGCTGATCAAGCGGCTGGCGGGGATGACCGCGCTCGAGACCGTGGTTTGGGCGCAGGAGGAACCGAAGAACAATGGCGCGTGGAGCTTTGTCGATCCCTTCATCGAAGAGGCGCTGAAGGCCGCGCGGGTCGCGCCGGGCCGCGCGCTTTACGCAGGACGGCCGGCATCGGCATCGCCCGCGACCGGTCTTGCCAAGCGTCACGCGGCGGAGCAGGCGTCGCTGATCGCCGCGGCGCTCGGTCAGGACTCCACCGCCGCCGCGATCGAACCCGCGGTCAAGACTGCCAAAGCCGCTGGCAAGGCGGGGAGATAGAGGACGGATATGGGAATCGAAGTCAAAGTCCCGACGCTCGGCGAATCGATCACCGAGGCGACGCTCGGCCAGTGGCTGAAACAGCCCGGCGATGCGGTCGCGGCAGACGAGCCGGTGGCGAGCCTCGAGACGGACAAGGTCGCGGTCGAAGTGCCCGCGCCCGCCGCGGGAACGATGGGCGCGCACGCGGTCGGGGCAGGGGACACCGTCGCGGTCGGCGCAGTGATTTCGAGCATCGAAAGCGGAGGCGGTGCTGCCGCTGCCCCCAAAAGCGATCCGGTTGCGAAAGCTTCTGCGCCGTCCGCGCCTGCCCAGGCCCCGCATGAGCAGACCAACACGACCGGCCACGCTGGAGTCGCCCTCAAGGGGAGCGAGGAGGATCAGGCCGCGCAGGAGAGTGCCGGCGTGCCGGCGCCCGCGACGGCTTTGTCCGAGGAAGATCTCAGCGAACTCGGAATCCCGCCGTCGGTGCGCCGCATGGCGCTTGAGCGCGGGCTCGACCTCTCGAAAATTAAAGGCAGCGGCAGGGATGGCCAGCTCACCAAGGGAGACGTGCTGAACGCCGCGAGCGGCGTTACCGCCGAAGCTCCGGCTGCCGCGGCCCCGACGTCAAAATCATCGGCATCGTCTCCCGGCCAGCCGCCCGCGGCTGGACGAAATGAAGAGCGCGTCAAGATGACCCGCCTCCGCCAGACCATCGCCAAGCGGTTGAAAGAAGCGCAAAATAGCGCCGCCATCCTGACCACCTTCAACGATGTCGACATGACTGCGGTGATGGACGCCCGGGCGCGCTACAAGGATTTGTTCGAAAAGAAGCACGGCATCCGCTTGGGCTTCATGGGCTTCTTCGTGAAGGCCGCGGTGCTCGCGCTCAAGGATATTCCCTCGGCCAACGCCAGCCTCGAAGGCGATGAGATCGTCTACCGCGACTATGCCGACATTTCGGTCGCGGTGTCGGCGCCGGGCGGGCTCGTCGTCCCCGTCATCCGCGATGCCGACAAGCTGAGCTTCGCCGAGATCGAAAAGACGATCGCCGACTTCGGCAAGCGCGCCAAGGACGGCAAGCTCAAGATCGAGGAAATGCAGGGCGGCACCTTCACCATTTCCAACGGCGGTGTGTTCGGAAGCCTGATGTCGACCCCGATCATAAACCCGCCCCAGTCGGCGGTGCTCGGTATGCACCGCATCGAGGAGCGGCCGGTGGTGCGCGATGGTCAGATCGTCGCCAGGCCGATGATGTATCTGGCGCTGTCCTATGACCACCGCCTGATCGACGGACGCGAGGCGGTGACGTTCCTGGTGCGGATGAAGGAAGCGATCGAGGACCCGACGCGGTTGCTAATCGATCTTTAGTTGACCGGGGAACGGAGATGAAATGGCAGAATACGACTACGACGTCCTCGTCATCGGGGCCGGTCCCGGCGGCTATGTCGCAGCGATCCGGGCGGCGCAGCTCGGGCTGAAAACCGCGTGCGCGGAGGGCCGCGAGACGCTTGGCGGGACGTGCCTCAACGTCGGCTGCATTCCCTCGAAGGCGCTGCTGCACGCATCCGAGCTGTTCGCCGAGGCGAGCAGCGGCGCGCTCGCCAAATTCGGGATCAAGATGGAGGGCGTCGCGCTCGACCTCGATCAGATGCATTCCGAAAAGGCAAAGGCCGTTAGCGAGCTGACCGGCGGAATCGCCTTCCTGTTCAAGAAGAACAAGGTCGAGTGGCTCAAAGGCCAAGCCACCTTCACTGGCAATGACACAGTCGAGGTTGCCGGAAAGCCCGTCCGCGCGAAAAACATTGTTATCGCCACCGGCTCGTCGGTGACGCCGCTGCAGGGCGCCGAGATCGATAATGAAGTCGTCGTCGATTCGACCGGCGCGCTCGCGCTTGCCAAGGTCCCGCAGCACCTGATCGTCATCGGCGGCGGCGTGATCGGAATGGAGCTCGGCTCGGTGTGGAAGCGGCTCGGTTCGCGGGTCACCGTGGTCGAATATCTCGACGAAATCCTTCCCGGGCTCGACGGCGAGGTGCGCAAGGAATCGAACAAAATCTTCAAAAAGCAAGGCTTCGAGTTCCGGCTCGGCACCAAGGTGACGGGTGTCGCCCGCAATGGCGCGTCCGCGACGGTTACTGTCGAGCCGGCTCAAGGCGGCGCTGCGGAAACGATCGAGGCCGACGCCGTGCTGGTCGCGATCGGGCGGCGGCCGAATACTGACGGGCTTGGCCTCGACAAGGCCGGGCTGACCCTGAACGACCGCAGCCAGATCGAGGTCGATCATGATTTCGCAACCGCGGTTCCCGGAATCTGGGCGATCGGGGATGTCGTTCCCGGGCTGATGCTCGCCCACAAGGCCGAGGACGAAGGCATCGCGGTCGCCGAGAACATCGCTGGCCAAACCGGCATCGTCAATCACGCGGTCATCCCGAGCGTTGTCTACACCCACCCCGAAATCGCGGGTGTTGGCCTCACCGAGGAGGAAGCCAAAGCGCGCGGCGAGGTCAAGGTCGGCAAGTTCCCGTTCGCGGGCAACAGCCGCGCCAAGACCAATCGCGACACCGAAGGCTTCGTCAAAATCGTCGCCGACGCCAAGACCGATCGCGTGCTCGGCGTGCACATCATTTCGTCATTGGCGGGGACGATGATCGCGCAGGCGTGCCAGGCGATGGAGTTCGGCGCCACGAGCGAGGACATCGCCTACACCTGCCACGCCCACCCCACGCACGCCGAAGCGCTCAAGGAAGCCGCGATGGCGGTCACGGGCAAGCCGATTCACATCTAGCGAAAACGCTTGACTTGATTGATCATTCAATCAACAAGCATGCATGGCCGTCAGGGACACTCGCTCCAGGATAGTCGAAGCGGCGATGGAGCTGTTCCTGCTTAAGGGCTACGGCTCGACCTCGATCGCCGATATCCTCAGCCGTTCGCAGGTCAACAGCGGCAGCCTCTACCATTATTTCCCGGGCAAGCAGGACGTTCTGATCGCGGTCCTCGACTTCTACCGCGACAATATCGATGCGATGTTGCTCCAGCCGGCGTGGGCCAAGACAGCGGACCCGGTCGATCGGGTGTTCGCGCTGCTTAGCCTCTACCGCAGCCTGATCGTCTCTACCGATTGCGAATATGGCTGCCCGATCGGCAGCCTCGCCCTGGAACTGCACGAACCCGACCTCATCGTCCGTCAGAAGCTGGCCGAGAATTTCACGGGCTGGGTGGATGCGGTGCGCAACTGCCTCGAAAGGGGGGCGGCGGATTTCCCGCTCGGGACCGATCTGCAGGCACTCGCAGAATTCGTGCTGACAGTGATGGAAGGCGCGGTGATGCAGGCGCGCACCTATCGCGATGTCGCTTTTTTCGACCGCGCCATAGCGCAGCTGCGGGCGCATTTCGATAGTCTGCTCGTTCGGGAGAAAGTGCAATGATCGGTTATGTCACGGCGGCGTTCGCGCTGGCTGCCTCCATGCACGCGCTTGCCGCGCCAGTGACGGAGCAGGTCAGCGCCGAAGTGGACGGGAGCAGAACGCTTACCCACGAAGTGACGATAGCGGCGGCGCCGAAGGATGTGTGGACAGCGATGTCCACGGTCGAGGGTTGGAAGAGCTGGGCGGTGCCGGCCGCCTGGGCTTCCGCGACCGAGGCCGACACCATCGAAACAAGCTACGATCCGGCCGCCAGGCCGGGCGATGCCGGCAATATCAAGAATCAGTTTATTGCGCGCATCCCCGGGCGGCTGCTCGTATTCCGGACGATCAAGGCGCCGGCGGGCTTCCCGCACTTTGAGTCGTTCAAACAGGTCACCCAGGTCTTCGAACTCGCACCGGCGGGTAACAGGACTCGGGTCAGGCTGACCGGGGTCGGTTACGCCAACAACGAATCCGGCAAGGCGCTGCTCGGTTTCTTCCGCGTGGGCAATCGCTCGTCGCTCGAAATGCTGCGCGACCGCTTCGAAAAGGGGCCGGTCGATTGGGCGGCGAAGCTTCGAGGATCAACCAAGAAATAGGGGAAAGCATATGCCGGAAGTCAATCTCTGGGCGGTTCTTCTGTGCGGGGTCGGCTCGCTTGTGCTTGGCGGGCTTTGGTACTCCCCGCCCGTCTTCGCCAAATCCTGGCAGCGCGAAACCGGGCTTACCGAGGAGGGGCTGAAGACCGGAAGCATGGCGATGATTTTCGGCGTCGCATTTCTGCTCAGCCTGATCGCGGCCTATGTCTTCGGCGCGTTCATCGGGCGGGACATGAGCCTGGGCGTGTCGATCCACGCGGGGTTGCTGGCGGGGCTGGGCCTGGTCGGGGCGGCGTTCGGAATCAATTATTTGTTCGAGCGTCGAAGCTTGAAGCTGTGGCTGATCAACGCCGGCTATCACACCCTACAGTTCACGATGTTCGGGCTCGTCTTCGGGCTGATGCGCTAATTGTCGCGGATGACACCGACATCGGCGAAGCGCTTCGGCTCGGGCGGGGGGTTGCTCGCGGTGGCCAAGTCGCGCTGCCACAGGCCGACATCGCGCCACTGGCCGTGCTTGTAACCGACCGATCGATAGACGCCCGCCCGGCGAAATCCCGCCGCCTCGTGCATGTCGATGCTGCGATCGTTGGGAAGCGCGATCGACGCGATCGCCTGCGTGAAGTCCTGCGCTTCGAGCGTCGCCACGAGGCTCGCGTAGAGCAGCCGGCCAATGCCGTGCCCGACCAGGTCGACCGCGACGTAAGCGCCGGTCTCGACCGCGAAGCGATAGGCGTGGCGTGGGCGGAACTGGGCGGCGTAGGCGAAACCCAGGACGACGCCATCGTCTTCGTTATGCGCGACCAGCCAGGGGTACAGCCCGCCGCTGCCGTCGATTCGGGCCGCCATTTCCCCGGCCGTCGGGGGCTCGGTTTCGAACGATACCGCGCTCGACGCTACATAGGGTCCATAGATGCCGGCGATCGCGGCCGCGTCGCCGGCGGCCGCGGCGCGGATGATCAACGCAGAAGCCATGCCAACAGGCCGCCCGCCCTTTCGGAGTCCGCCGACGGCGTCGCCGTGCCGGTGGAAGGGCATTCGAGGCACCGCACCTGGATCGCCGGACCGGCGAGGATAGAGCGTGCGTCGGCCATGGTGCGGGCCAGGAGCAGCTCGGGGCGTCCGGTGACTGCCCCGAATGCATCGCGCGCCTCGTCATTTTCCCCGTCCCCGCCGAACCATCGCATGAGCTGCGCGCGGAAGCTTTGCGGCTGGTCGAGATAGAGTGGGGCGTAATCATTGCCGAGCTTGGCGAGGCTGGCGGCCTTGGCGACGGCTTCGGAAAGTCCGCCGAAGCTGTCGATCAGGCGCAGCTGGCGCGCGGTGCCGCCGTCCCACACCCGGCCCTGCGCGATCTGATCGACTTGCGCGGCGGGCAAGCCCCGCGACTGCGAGACGAGGCCCAGGAAGCGGCGATAAATGCTTTCGATGCTCAGCTGGATCAGTTGGTTGAACTCGCCCGAAGGCCCGCGGAGGATGTCGGGCTCGCCCGACAGCGGCGTAGTCTTGACGCCGTCGGCGCCGATGCCGGTCTTTTCGAGCGTTCCCTGGAACGACGGGATGATCCCGAACACTCCGATCGAGCCGGTGATGGTCGACGGTTCGGCCATGATATGATCGGCGGGCATCGCGATCCAGTAACCTCCCGACGCCGCCACCGATCCCATCGAGGCGACCACCGGAATGCCCTTGGCCTTGGCGTCGAGCACCGCCTGGCGGATGCGCTCGGATGCGAGCACCGACCCGCCGCCCGAATCGATGCGCAGGACGAGCGCCTTCAAATCCCGCGTCGAGAGCGCCTTCTCGACGACCCCGGCGATGGTATCGCCTCCCGCGGTCCCGGCGGGCGCCTTGCCGTCGACGATATTGCCGGCAACCGTGACGACCCCGACCGTTCCGTTGCCGGGAAGGGCGGAAAGCGTTGCCGCGGTCCAGTCTTCAAGCTTGATCGCTCTGAAGCTTCCCGGAACGTCCTCCTCGTCGACACCCGCGAGCGCCGCCATGCGTTTGCCAAACGCGGTGCGATCGCCGATGCGATCGACAAGGCCCGCGCGGAGCGCCGCCTTGGCGAGGTCGCCGCCGGTCGCCTGAACCGCCGCGGCTGTATTTTGGACGTAGGCGGCAAGCTGCGCCTTGGGCCGCGCGCGCCGAACATTGTCCTGCCAGATTTCCCACAGCGATCCGGCGAGCGCCTGGTTCGCTGCCCGCGCCTCCGGCGACATGTCGTTGCGGGTGAACGGCTCGACCGCCGCCTTGTACGTCCCCACGCGGTAGACGTTGGCGGTCACCCCGAGCTTGTCGAGCAAGCCCTTGTAATAGAGGTTCGCGCCGCCGGGGCCCGTCACCACCACCGCACCGAGCGGATTGAGCCAGACTTCGCTGGCATGGCTGGCAAGCTGGTAGCCGTCGTCAGAATAGCCGGTGGCGTAGGCGACGACCGGTTTGCGGTTGCGCCTGATGAGGTCGATCGCCGCCGTCACGTCGGCGAGGCTGGCCTGGCCGCCGCCGAGGAACTGGTCGAGGTCGAGCGCGACCGCCTTGACGCGGTCGTCGGTTGCCGCGGCTTCGAGCCCGGCGACGATATCGCGCAGCCGATATTCGCGCGTCACGGGGCCGCCGCCCGCGAGAAGCGCGAAGGGATCGCTTTGCGCGGGCTGTTCGACGATGCTTCCCTTTAGATCGACGAGCAGCGCGCCGTCGCGCACCGATGCAGGGTTCGATCCGCTGGCAAGCGCAGCATAAAGTCCGCCGAAGAACAACAGCATCAGGATCAGGACGAGCGCATCCTTGACCCCAACCAGCACCCGCCAAATTCCGCGCACGAACGGCATTTCTTGTCATCCTTCCGTCTTGGCCGCGGCGCTAGCCGAGCAGACCCGACGGCGCAAAGATTTTTGCCCAGCCGGGTTGATCCAGATGAACCTGCGCTTACATCAGAGCTGTTGGCACTCGACTTGGTCGAGTGCTAAGTCATATCAACAACCATCATTCGGGGTGCAAAGCACATGAATTTCAGACCGCTCCACGACCGCGTTCTGGTCCGCCGTATCGAAGCCGACGAAAAGACCGCGGGCGGGATCATCATTCCCGACACCGCCAAGGAGAAGCCGCAGGAAGGCGAGGTCGTTTCGGCCGGCACCGGAACGCGCGGCGATGACGGCACGATCACGCCGTTGGACGTCAAGGCGGGCGACAAGATCCTGTTCGGCAAATGGTCGGGCACCGAGGTCAAGCTTGACGGCGAAGAGCTGATCATCATGAAGGAAAGCGATATTTTGGGCATCGTTGGCTGACGTCGACGGGCTCGGGATCGCTTCTTCAATTCACATAATCGCATAAGGAACTGCAAACATGGCAGCCAAAGACGTTAGATTCAGCCGCGACGCGCGTGAGCGCATCATGCGCGGCGTCGATATCCTGGCCGACGCGGTCAAGGTCACATTGGGTCCCAAGGGCCGCAACGTGGTCCTTGACAAGAGCTTCGGAAGCCCGCGCATCACCAAGGACGGCGTCACCGTCGCCAAGGAGATAGAGCTCAAGGACAAGTTCGAGAATATGGGCGCGCAGATGCTCCGCGAAGTCGCGTCCAAAACCAACGACATGGCCGGCGACGGAACGACCACGGCGACCGTTCTGGCGCAGTCGATCGTTCGCGAAGGGATGAAATCGGTGTCCGCCGGAATGAACCCGATGGACCTCAAGCGCGGCATCGATTTGGCGGTCATCAAGGTTGTCGAAGATCTAAAGAACCGCTCGAAGCCCGTGCAAGGGACTCGCGAGATCGCCCAGGTCGGCGTCATCTCGTCGAACGGCGACACGGTCATCGGCGAGAAGATCGCAGAAGCGATGGAAAAGGTCGGCAAGGAAGGCGTCATCACCGTCGAGGAAGCCAAGGGGCTTGAGTTCGAACTCGACGTCGTCGAAGGCATGCAGTTCGACCGCGGCTACCTCTCGCCCTACTTCATCACCAACCCGGAAAAGATGTCGGTCGAGCTGACCGACCCTTACATCCTGATTCATGAGAAGAAGCTGTCGAATCTGCAGGCGATGCTCCCGATCCTGGAAGCGGTCGTCCAGTCGGGCCGTCCGCTGCTGATCATCGCCGAGGACATCGAGGGCGAGGCCCTCGCCACGCTCGTCGTCAACAAGCTGCGTGGAGGCCTCAAGGTCGCGGCCGTCAA
>Ga0136640_10000851_pt1 | contig 11902 bp, 9 predicted proteins | sample AntDrymUQ8642106_2_FD_105498 | JGI IMG/M metagenome (GOLD analysis project Ga0136640, IMG submission 105498) | Polar desert sand microbial communities from Dry Valleys, Antarctica - metaG UQ864 (21.06) | ecosystem: Environmental > Terrestrial > Soil > Desert | place: Antarctica: Dry Valley...
GAAGGCGGCCTCGGCGGCCCAGTCCTCACGCCCCCTGAGAGGGCGCGAGGCCATGCGTAGAGCGGGAAACTGCGAAGCGGCTGATGGGATTCGAACCCACGACCTTCTGCATGGCAAGCAGACGCTCTAGCCAACTGAGCTACAGCCGCACGGCAGGAGATCATAGCTCTCGCCTCAGCGCGCGTGCGCTTGTCCTGGCGGCTGATCGGGCCGTCGCGGTTCCACGCCCGTAACGGCTCGAGTACCCCTCGATAACACCAGGGCCCGCCTATGCCACATAGCGTCTGCGGATGCCGGCGGCAAGACTGCCCCCAGCTGCGCGGCCGAAGCGACGAACGCAATGGACGACGACCGAGAGGACGACGATGCCCGAGACCGTCAACCGCCACCTGCGCAGCGTCGCAGCCGCACTGCTCGCCGCCGCGGCGACCGCCGCCGTCGCGTTCGCCGAGGACGGCCGTGACCGTGGTCCTGAGGACCGCGGTGGGGCCGGCAAGGCCGCGTACACCGTCGGCCTGTGGGCCGACCTGCCCTACTCGGACGTGGAGGCGTCGTCCGGCGTCCCGAACCTGATCGCCGACATGAACCGGGCCGGCCTCGCTTTCTCGGTGCACGCCGGGGACATCAAGAGCGGCGGCAGCCGCTGCGACGACGCGGTCTACACCCGCTTCGAGGGCTACCTGGACTCGTTCCGATCGCCGGCCATGTACACGCCGGGCGACAACGAGTGGACCGACTGCGACCGCCCGAACAACGGCTCCTACTCGTCAGCGGAGCGGCTCAGCTTCATCCGCACGAACCTGTTCGACACCGACGAGTCGTTCGGCCGGCGGCCGATTCCCCTCCAGGTTCAGGCGGAGCCCTACGTCGAGAACCGCCGCTGGCAGGTCGGGCGGGTGACCTACGCGACGCTGCACGTCGTGGGCTCGGACAACAATCGCTCGGGCGACGTCGCACCTGACCCGGTGGAGTGGAAGGCGCGCGACGAGGCCACCATCCGCTGGCTGCGCCAGACCTTCGCCGCCGCGAAGCGGCGTGGCTCGGCCGGCGTGTTCCTCGTGGCCCAGGCCAATCCCGGCTTCGACCAGGCCGACCCGGCGCGGGCGCCCGTCCGCGATCCAAAGACGCTGACGCCCGAGGACGGCTTCTCGAACTTCCTGCGAGCGCTGCGCGAAGAGACGATCGCCTTCGGTGGACCGGTTGTGCTGATGCACGGCGACTCGCACTACTTCCGCGTCGACAAGCCGCTCCAGGACGCCGCCGGAGCCCGGATCCAGGACTTCACGCGCGTGGAGACGCCCGGCAATAACACCCAATCAGCGAACAACGACGTGCAGTGGGTGAGCGTCGAGGTCGACGCGCGTGACCCGGAGGTCTTCTCCTTTCAGCAGGAGGTCGTGGACCGCAACCTGCCGCCGGCGGGCTATCAGCCCTGAGCGCGACGGCCCTCAGGCGGAGCGCGCGGGCGGGTTGTCCTTCGCCCAGGCGATGACGTTCTTCGAGCCGGTCACGTAGGTGCCGTCGGCCAGGCGCAGCACGGGCAGCTTCTCCTGCCCGGTCAACTCCTTCAGCTGCGGGCGCTTGCCCTTGGCGAACAGCCCCATCGGGCGGTTCTTGTCGAAAATCTCGGTCTCGTAGGAGTGACCCGCCTCCTCGAGCGCATCGTGACACTTGCGGCAGGGGTGGAGCTTGGGGCCGCCGCGGTCAAGGTCGCAGGTGAGGAGGGTCGGCTGGCCTGCCATCGCGCGGATCATACGTCGGCCGCGGCGCCCGGCGCGCGGCGACGGTTCAGGCGAGGTGCGTGAGCACCCGGTCGCGCACCGCGTCGGGAGCCTCCTCGGGGAGGAAGTGACCCGCCCCGGCGATCACCTCAGTAGTGACACAGTCGCCGTGCTCGCCCAAGGCGTGTAGCTGGGGCTCGTCGAACAGAGGGTCACGGTTGCCCATCAGGTACAGGGTGGGCATCTCGAGGCGCCGTCCGTGGTACTTGCCCTTGGCCACCGGCGCCAGCTCGCGCAGCAGGGTGTTGCGGTAGAGCAGCGTGCTCGCCTGCACCTGCGACGGGCGCTGCAGTGGCGCCATGTAGGCCTCGAGCTCCTCCTCGGTGAAGCAGTCGCCGTGCGCCACCTGCACGACGGTGCGAAAGAGAGCGAGCTTGGCGGCCAGGGGTACAGCCGGCGCTGCGATCGCCACCTGGTAGGCCAGGCCCGAGAGACGCTTGAGGGTCTCGAGGTCTGGCGCCGGCTCGGGCGGCCAGGGGTGGGGCGCCGACATGAGCACGGCGCTCTGCACGAGATCAGGGCGCTCCAGGCAGAGCATGAAGCCGAACCAGCAGCCCCAGTCGTGGCCCACGAAGCGGACGCCCTCCAGGCCCAGCACGTCACAGAGCGCCACCGCGTCGTCGACGAAGGCCTGATGGGAGAAATCCTCGTCGGACGGGTGCTCGGACCATCCGAATCCACGCGAGTCCGGCGCGATCACCCTGAAGCCCTCAGACGCCAGGGCGGGCATCAGATGGCGCCACTCCCAGAAGTGCTGAGGCCATCCGTGGTGCAGGAACACCGGCGGGCCCTCGGCGGGCCCCGACGTGGCCACGTGCCGGCGCAGCCCGCGCACCGTCAACTCGTCGTGGGAGACGCCTTCGATCTGTGGGATGGGTGGGACCATCTGTCAGCCGCGCTACCGGCGGCGGCGCAGCACGCGAACCGCCGCGTAGCCGGAGAATAACCCCTTCCGCGAGGCCACCGCCCGCAGCCGGCCGGCGCGCCGGAAACGGACCGTCAGCCGCGCCTGGCCGCGCCTGTTGGTGCGGGCGCGTCGGCCGCCCACGCGAACCAACGCCCTGCGAACTGCCCGCTGGCGCCCCCCGTCCTTCGTCGTCACCCGAAACCTCAGGCGTGCTCGCCGCCCGGCACGCACACTCCGCGGCGCCACCCTCAGGCGGATGGCCGGGAGCGCCGTCTCGGCGGGCGGCTCTCCGGTCGCGGGCGCCAGCGCGAAGTTCAGGCGCTCCAGGGAGAGCGGGCCGGTCACGGGGGTCTCGAACACGTTCGAGCCGCCGTCGGGGTCGATGATCGAGGCGCCCTCGGAGTCGAGCAGCTCCACGACCTGGCGCTGGCCGAGGTTGCGTCCGGTGATCCGGGGGTCGAGCAGGAATCCGTGGGGGTCGCCGCCCGCCGTGGGCGTGCGGTCGTTGCGGTAGAAGGTGGTCACGTCGAGCAGTCCGCCTCCACGCACGATGGTGGCGCTGGTGGGGTTGGGCACCGTCTGGTCGCCGAAGGCGATCTGGTAGGCGATGCGCTTCGGTCCCACGCCGGGAGCCGGACGCCCGCGCAGGAGCGGCGCGAAGGTCTCCGGGCTACCCGAGCGGTCGAGCCAGTTGACCATCGCCGCCGTGTCCTGGATCGCCACCGCGCCGCGCGCCGGAGCGGTCACCGGCGGATCCACGTAGAGCGGCGTGGACTCGGTAAAGCCCCCGCGCCCGCCGTTGAGCAGCGACGGCCGGCGGTCGCGCAGCTGAGCGGTCACCTGGTCGCGGAAGCCGGGGGAGAGGCGTGCGATCTCGAGGATTGGCCCGCCCGGGACGTTGAGCAGCCCATAGGGCACGGTCTGGTCGGTGGCCATCAGCATCGTTCCGTAGATGCCGCCGAGGCTCTGGGCGTAGTAGCCCACGCGGTCACGACGAAGGTCGACGCTGCCGTCCCCGTCCACGTCCACGCCCCGGGCGATCGCGCGAATCAGCGCCATGTTGTCGAGCGCGGTCTGGCGCAGGCCGTCGCGCAGCGCGATGCTGGCCTTGGGGTGCGGCTGGTCGGGCGCCTGCACGCCCTCCTCGGTGGCGATCGTGCCATCGGCGTCGAGGTCGCGGCCGCGCCCGAAGCCCGAGAAGCGCGTCGAGCCGGCGAGGGTGGCCACCGCGACCTCGCTGCGCGGGCCGAAGGCGTGCCCGGCAGGGTCGATGGCCGCGGTGGCGATGCCCCGGGACGCGTTCTCGTCGGCGGCGAGGAAGAGGTCGTACTTGGACCGCGTGATGCCGGGGCCGAACACCGCCACGGGCCAGCCGCCCTCGGGCTTGGCGCCGGAGGGCACGATCAAGGTGAGCCCCACCTCCTCGCGGGCGGTCACGACCGGACTGCCGGTGCGCGTGGGCCTGTCGGGGATGGTGCGATCGGCGTCGAGCCACGAGGGGGAGAGAAAGGAACCAAAGGCGTACTGCCCGGCGCCGAGCAGCGCGGTGTTGGGCACGAGCTCTTGCTGCAGAGCGCCGGCGCCCGTGTCGTTGAAGCGGGTGATCGCCAGCACGCTCGGGGCGTTGAACACGGTGCGCGTGCCGTCGGGGCGCACGAAGTCCAGCCCGCGCGCCTCGGGAGCGATCCCGGCGCGCTCATAGGCGGATCCGTCGTCGAGCTGAGCGCGCATCTTTCGCAGCGCGGCGGTGGCGGTGAGGGTGGTGAAGCGCGCGCTCGCCCTTCGGCCCCCGAGCGCGCGGGCGACCACGATGCGGTAGCGGGTGGACTCTTCCAGCAGCTCCCGGGGCTGAGCGTAGAGCGCGTTGCGGGCCGGACTCCACACGATGCGGTTCACCCCGATCCGCGGCCCGCCGCGCAGCTTCTGCAGATAGAGCGTGGCGGGAGTGACCTTGGCCACGTCGATCGGGCGGTCGAAGCGGATCTCGACGCGCGGGTCGATGTCGAAGCCGTCGAGTCGGTTGAGCAGGCGCCGGTCGTTGCAGTCCGAGGCGCGCACGTTGCAGTCGGGCAGCGGCAGCGCCACGCGGCGGCCGGTGACCTGGCGCTTGTCCTTCTTGGTGAGCTTGTCGTTGGGAAAGACGCGCAGCACCTCCGCGCCGGCGCTCGCGGGCACGGCGAGCGCGATCAGGCCGAAGACGGTCGCCAGGGAGGCCGCGCGCATCGGCCAAAGTCTCGCAGGAGGGGGGCGTCCCGGGCGCCGGTCAGGTGCTCGAAGGGCTACCTCCGGGCGCCGGTCACGTGCTCAAAGGGCTTCCGCGAGCGCCCCGCCATGATGGCGGGCGTGTCGCCCGAGCGCGCTCCGCGCCTTCTGAGCCCGCCCGTTCTCGGCTGGATCCTCTACGACTTCGCCAACACGATCTTCTCGTTCGTGGTGGTCACCCGCTACTTCAGCGACTGGATCGTGAGCGAGCGCGGTCAGCCGGACATCTACGTGGGCCTGATGTCGGCCGCGGTGTCGGTGGCGTTGCTGTTCACCCTTCCCGCGCTGGGCGCGCGCGCGGACGCGAGCGGGCGCCACAAGCCGGTGCTCGTGGCCTTCACGCTGATGTGCGTGGCGATGACCGCGCTGCTCGGGCTGGTCGGACCGGTGCTGCTCGCGCTCGTGGTCGCCGGCCTCGCCATCTTCGCCTTCAACACCGCCGACTCGCAGTACCACCCGCTCCTGGCCGTGGTGGCCCCCGAGCGCCGGCGCGGCCGGGTCTCGGGCGCGGGCGTGGCGGCTGGGTACCTCGGCACGCTGCTGGCGCTGTTCGCGCTCGGCGCCTACGTCGAGGACGGCGAGGCTCAGCGCGCGTTCCTTCCCGCTGCCGCGATGCTCGGCCTGTTCGCGCTGCCCTGCTTTCTCCTCGTGCGCGAGCGCCCGCGGCGGGTGGCGGCGGATGCGCCGCGGCCCAAGCGGCCGCTCGCCCAGCTGATGGCCGGTCTGCGCCGGGCCCGGCGCGAGCCCTACGGACGCCTCCTGCTCGCCCGCTTCTTCTACGTGGACGCGATCGCCACCGTGATCCAGTTCCTCACGGTCTATGCCCGAAGAACGGGTGACTTCGACGGCGACGCCATCGACATCCTGCTCGCGCTCTCTACGGTGGCGGCGATCGGCGGGGCGGTCGGGGCCGGCCTCCTCGCCGAGCGCCTCGGCCCGCGCCGCGTGGTGCTCGGCACGCTCGTGATCACGGTCTGCACCCTGGTGGCCACCGCGGCCTCGGGGTCGAGCGCCCTGCTGTGGGTGGCCGGGCCGCTGGTGGGGATCGCGCTCGGCTCCCTGTCGGCGGTGGACCGCATCTTCCTGCTGCGCCTCGTGCCCCCCGAGCGCCGCGGGGAGGAGTTCGGCCTCTATGCGCTCGTGGGCAAGCTCTCGAGCGGGTTCGGACCGCTCGTGCTCTGGGGCGGCACGGTGCTGGTTGCCACCGAGGCCGGCCTCTCGCGCTTCGACGCCAGCCGGCTGGCCGTAGCGGTGCTCGCGGCTTCGGCGCTGGCCGGATTGGCCATTCTGCGCCCGCTGCGCGACGACCGGCCGGCGGTGGGCGTTCGGGGGGCGGCCCCCGGGCGTCCCTGACGCGGGTCGCTACTGTCTCGGACCGCGATGCCCGGAAGCGACCCTAGGAGCCCAATACAGCCACCGATGAGGCCGATCACTCCCCCGACTCAGAACCGGAAGCTGCAGGCATGGGTGGAAGAGATCGCCGGGCTGACCCGGCCCGCGGAGGTGCACTGGTGCGACGGGTCGGCCAAGGAGTACAACAGCCTGGCCCAGGGGCTGGTGGACGCGGGCACCTTCGAGCGGCTCTCCGACGCCAAGCGGCCCAACTCCTATCTCGCGCTGAGTGACCCGGGGGACGTGGCCCGAGTCGAGGACCGGACCTTCATCTGCTCGGAGTCCGAGGCCGATGCGGGGCCGACCAACAACTGGCGCGACCCGGCCGATATGCGCGCGATGCTCGGCGACCTGTTCGAGGGCTGCATGGAGGGGCGCACGATGTACGTCGTGCCGTTCTCGATGGGCCCGCTCGGCTCGCCGATCGCGCACATCGGCGTACAGCTCACCGATTCCGCCTACGTCGCGGTCTCGATGCGGATCATGACCCGCATGGGCCAGGCCGCCCTGCATGTGCTGGGTAACGGCAAGTTCGTCCCCTGCGTGCACTCGGTCGGCATGCCGCTCGCCGAAGGTGTCGAGGACGTGCCGTGGCCCTGCAACGCCGACAACAAGTACATCGTGCACTACCCCGAGACGCGCGAGATCTGGTCCTTCGGATCGGGCTACGGCGGCAACGCGCTGCTGGGCAAGAAGTGCTTCGCGCTGCGGATCGCGTCGATCATGGCCCGCGACGAGGGGTGGATGGCCGAGCACATGCTGATCCTCAAGCTCACCTCGCCCGAGCGGCGCTCCAAGGTGATCACCGGCGCTTTCCCCTCGGCGTGCGGCAAGACCAACCTGGCCATGCTGATCCCCACCCTCCCGGGCTGGAAGGTGGAAACCATCGGCGATGACATCGCCTGGATGAAGTTCGGCGACGACGGGCGCCTGTACGCCATCAACCCTGAGTCCGGGTTCTTCGGCGTGGCGCCCGGCACCGGCGAGAAGACCAACCCCAACGCCATGGCCACGATCGAGCGCAACACGATCTTCACCAACACAGCCAAGACCGGCGAAGGCGACGTCTGGTGGGAGGGGATGACCGAAGACCCGCCGGCGCACGCCACCGACTGGCAGGGCAACGACTGGACGCCGGACTCCGGCACCCCCGCAGCGCACCCCAACGCGCGCTTCACCACCCCCGCGGGCCAGGACCCGGCGATCGCCCCGGAGTGGGAGGGCCCGAAGGGGGTTGCGGTCGACGCGATGCTCTTCGGCGGCCGGCGCTCCACGGTGATCCCGCTGGTCACCGAGGCCCTCGACTGGGAGCAGGGCGTGTTCCTCGGCGCCACCATGAGCTCGGAGACCACCGCCGCCCAGGCCGGTGAGGTGGGCAAGCTGCGCTTCGATCCCTTCGCGATGCTGCCCTTCTGCGGGTACAACATGGGGTGCTACATGGAGCATTGGCTGGCCATCGGCCGGCGTGAGGGCGCGAACCTGCCCAAGCTCTTCTACGTCAACTGGTTTCGCAAGGACGACGCCCGTGAGCGCTTCCTCTGGCCGGGCTTCGGCGAGAACAGCCGCGTGCTCGAATGGGTCTTTCGCCGCTGCGACGGCAACGGTGAGACCCAGGAGACCCCGCTCGGCCTCGTGCCCGCCGAGGGCGACCTGAACACGGACGGCCTCGACATCGACCCGGCCGAGCTGGCGACCGTGCTCGGCACCGACGACGACGGGCTGCGTGCACAGCTCCCGCAGGTCAAGGAGCACCTGGCCGCGTTCGGCGACCAGCTGCCGCGGGAGATCCGCGCGCAGCTGGAGGCGCTGGAGCAGCGCCTGGGCCAAGCGCCTGTCAGGCCCTAACCACGCCCGGCGCGCACCACGACAACCCGGCTGCGGCGCGAGCTTGCGCCGCCCGCCTTGCGGAGCGTCGCGCGCAGCACCAGCCGCAGGCCCTGGGGGCGACGGCGCAGTGTCTCTCGCCCGGCCTTGGTGAGCCGCAGCTTGACCACGGTCGCCGCGTTGCCTCTTGCGACGGCCAGCACCAGCGGCCTGCGACCGCGCCGCCGACGCTCGAGGCGAATGGTGAGAGCGCGGGCCGGCAGGCCGTATCTACTCAGCGTCAACGATCCACGGCGCGCCAGGCCGCGCAGCCCAACGCCGCGAAGCCGGCGGCTCCAGCGCAGTAACGCGTCCTTCAGCGAAATCCTGACCGGCGTCTGCACGTCCGCGTTTGAGTCCGCCCCGCCTGAGCCCCCCGGCAGCGTCGAGCAGGCGGCCAGCGCCGCCGGCGACGGCCCGGCGCCGTCGAAGGGCACCCGAAGCACCCGCTCATCGGCCGCGGTGGTCGAGTTGGACGTGGTCAGCCACAGGAAGCCGCGGCCCGCCGTGGCGTCGCGCAGCCGTCCCGGTCCGCCGGCGCCGCCGAAGAGCTCGCGACGGTCGGTGGTGGAATCCCCCACGATGCCGAAGTCGAGCAGCCTCTGGCCGGCCAGGAGGGGGGAGTAGAGGCGCCCGTCCGGCCCGAAGGCCAGGCCGCCCGGAGCCCAGGTGGTCGAGTCGCCGCTCGAGACCACAGGTGAACGCATGCCCGCGCGGGCCTCGTCGCCCACGATCACCGGCCAGCCGTAGTTGGCGCCCCGGTCGATGCGGTTGATCTCGTCGCGCGAGCCGCGGTTGGGTATCGAGCCGGTGTAGGCCTCGCCGCTCGGTCCGTGCTCGGTCTCCCACATTCGCCCGCACACGTCCCAGTCGATGCCCTGGGGATGGCGGTGGCCGTAGGACCACACGAAGCGCCGCAGGCGCGACTCGCCGGCGGCGTTGAAGGGATTGTCGGCCGGGGCCGCGCCGTCGCCCGGGCCGCCGGGGGCCTCCAAGCGCAGGATCTTTCCGTTGAGCGAGTCGAGATCCTGCGGCAGGGCGGGATCGTGAACGTCGCCCGTGGTCACGTAGAGCTTGCCGTCGGGCCCGAAGGCGATGCGCCCGCCGTCGTGGTTGCCGTCGCTCTTGATCCCGCCTTGGAAGACCGTCTCGGGAGAGGTGAGGTTCGCGTTCTGATCCAGTACGAAGCGGATCACGCGGCTGGCGTTGGGATTCTGCGACTGCGCGTAGGTCACATAGAGGTAGACGAAGCGGTTGGAGGCGAAGTTGGGATGCAGCGCCATGCCGAGGAACTTGACCGCGGCCGGATCGGAGTAAGCCGGCTCCGGTCGCAGGACGTCGTTGGCCTCGATCACCCTGACCCGCCCCGGACGCTCGGTCACCAGCGTGCGCCCGTCGGGCAGCAGCAGCACCTCCCAGGGGACTTCAAGCCCGCCGGCGACCACGGTCGGCTCGCCGACCACCGCAGCCTCCGCTCGAGGCACGAGCAGGCCCACGAGGAGCACCAGGCAGGCAATCAAGGCAGCGCGCAGCGTCACCCGCGTGACCTTAGCCAGGCGGCTCGGCTGGGCTCCACCTTGGCGCCGCGCGCACCCAACATCCGTCCAGAGCCAACGGGACCGATCAGCTCAGCTCGATCTCGATCCCCTCTCCGTCGAAGGAGAGGTGGTCGCCCACCTTGAGCGACTCGGTCAGGGGAGCCTCGTAGCTCCAGGCCGCGTCCTCGAAGATCTCGTCGCCCACGTGCAGGTCCCAGTAGCCGGCCGTGCCCTTGTAGGGGCAGTGGGTGGTCGTCTCGCTCGCCGAGAGGATCCCGGGCAGCACGTCGGCGCGCAAGAGGTAGGGGCGTGGTGGCAGGCCGGTCTCGAACAGCATCTTGGGCCGGTCGGACTCGGCGATGGTCTGCCCGCCGGCCTTGACCGTGACCCTGCGCGAGCTCTCCAGCACGTCGACGCGGTGATAGGGGTCGCGCAGATGGCCTCGCACCGGCTCGTCCTCGTGCAGCCACAGGTCGACGGAGTCGGTGTAGAGCGAGCAGTAGCCCTCCAGCCAGCCGGCGGCCGGCAGCGGGTCCGGATAGAGCCATACCGCGTTCTCGGCCAGATGATCGCCCACGCGCAGGTGCCAGTAGCTCGCATCGCCCTTGAACGGGCAGTGGGTGGTGTGCTCGGATTCCTCGAGGCTGTCGCCGTCCAGGTCCTCGACCGGTAGGTAATACACAGGCGGGATGTCGGTCTCGAACAGCAGCTTGCCGCCGGTGGAGTCGAGCACGGTGTGGCCGCCCACGAGCGCGCGCACCCTGCGGGGGTAGTCCTCGAACAGCAGGCGGTGGGCGGGAGCGTCATCGAGTGAGAAGTTGATCGCGCCGGCGCCGTTTCCCGAGAACGGCCCGGAGCCAAGGGTGAGGGTCATTCGTGCCTCCACGTTGGGATGTCGTCCTCTCACCGTAAGGGGTCGGGACCGTCGGCCACGTGCTCCCAGAGCCAGGCGGTCCGCCGCTACGCTAGGAGCCGCCTGGCGACGTGGCGGAGTGGCTACGCAGCGGCCTGCAAAGCCGTTCACACCGGTTCGATTCCGGTCGTCGCCTTGCTCCTGGAGCGGAACCCAGGGCTCACCGAAGGTAGGCGTGTCCCGAGCGTGTCCCCACGCGGGCGCACTCAGCGCCCCCTTGGGCCCTTGCTCTGAATAGTCCGATGCAGCCGAGCAATGGCCGAACGCACGTTCGGGTTCGAGGAGCGTTCGGCTAGCTGGCTCCACTGACCGAGAGCCCGCTCGAGTGAGAACCGCGCCAGCTAGGACGCAGGGAGACGAGGATCGCAGGCGCCCGCGAATGAGCCCGGAGCTCTGGCTGCGAAGGTAGACTCCCGCCCGATGGTGACCGCGCGAAGATTCCGTCTGGCGACGGTGGTCCTTCTCGCGCTGTGCGCCGTTCTGGTCCCTGTCGAGCCGGCGGCTGCGCTGACTTGCATCAATGAAGACCCCCGCGAGAGCCTGGCGAGAGCGGACGCGGCGTTCATCGGCGAGCTTGTGTCGACGCGCTCGCTGCCTCCGGAGTATCCGCTATGGCAGCGGGAGATCCTGACCTTCAGGGTCCACGAGGTTGTCAAGGGCAACCTCGGCGAGCTGGTCGAGGTGCGCAACTCGACCCCCGGCTACTCTCCGAGGGCGGGCTCCGAGACTGGCGTATTTCTCTACGCCAGCGAAGGCGGCTTTGGGACGAGCGCCTGCGACTACATCTCCCCGAAGCATCTCCGCGTCGCGCAGAGGGGCGGGCCGGCCGTCAAGAAAGCGAGCGACCCGAGGGCCAAGGTGTCCTTTCGTCTCAAGGGCAGGAGGCTCAGGGTGAGCGTCGCCCGCAACGCGCCCCGCCGCGTCAAGCGAGCGCTGCGGCGGCGCGTCAAGCTTCGCTGCGGCAAACATTCATTCCGCCATCTCGTCGGGCGGCCAGCCACGGCCACAGCCCGCTTCCGGCGAGGCGCACGCAAGATGACGGTTCTCCTCAACAGGGACGTTTCCCGGACGGCCACCGCCTGTACCGTGGAGCGGGTCCCGCGCTCGCGCCGCTATGAGGACCCTATAGCGGCGGTGTTCTTCTTCCGCCGCTAGTGTTCCTGCGCACGATCGACCGCGAGGTCCCCAAGGGCCTGCAGGCGACGGCGAACATCCCCTCGACCACCGACGTGACCCTCTCGTGCAA
>Ga0136640_10000852_pt1 | contig 11893 bp, 11 predicted proteins | sample AntDrymUQ8642106_2_FD_105498 | JGI IMG/M metagenome (GOLD analysis project Ga0136640, IMG submission 105498) | Polar desert sand microbial communities from Dry Valleys, Antarctica - metaG UQ864 (21.06) | ecosystem: Environmental > Terrestrial > Soil > Desert | place: Antarctica: Dry Valley...
CCCCCACGCACATTAAATTGATCTCAACTGCCATTCGAGCCGATAGTCCGCGGCAAACCGCACAGTCATTTGTTAAGCAGCCTGCCACGGTCGCAGAGCTGAAACCGCAGGACGTGAACGTCGTGCCCGCGGAAGAGCGTTCAAATTGGGCTGCAAAAATCGCGCGTGGGGAATTTGTGACCTCGGTTGAGGTTCTCCCGCCGAAGGGCTGCGATGCCGATAAGACTCTCGAATCGATTCGCTTACTGAAGGATCGTGGCGTCGATGGCGTTAATATTCCGGACGGTCCCCGCGCGCAAACGCGGATGTCGGCTCAGGCGACCGCCGTTCTAGTCGAACGCGATATCGGCATAGAGGCCGTTCTGCACTACTGCTGTCGTGATCGAAACCTGCTCGGGATGATGTCCGACCTTCTGGGAGCGGCGGCTCTCGGCCTGCATAACCTGCTCTTGATAACCGGCGATCCACCGAAAATGGGACCTTATCCGGATGCAACGGCCGTGTTCGACATCGACGCGATTGGCCTGACCAACATGGTTAACAAGCTCAATCACGGTCTCGACCTCGGGAACAATCCGATCGGCCGGCCTACAGAATTCTCAATCGGCGTCGGGGTAAATCCGGGCGCGGTGAACATGGAAGAGGAAATTCGGCGCTTCGAATGGAAAGTGGAGGCAGGCGCCGAGTACGCCATCACTCAGCCAGTCTTCGACACGGCACAATTGCAGAAATTCCTACAGATGATCGAGCACGTCCGCATCCCGATCGTGGCGGGCATTTGGCCGCTCGTGAGCTTTCGTAACGCAGAGTTCCTACACAATGAGGTCCCCGGCGTCGAAGTCACGGCCGAGATTCTAGAAAGAATGCGTATCGCTTCCGACACATCGAAAGAGCACGCTCGTGAAGAAGGCATCGCTATCGCGCGCGAATCCCTACTCGAAGTCAGAGACTCGATACAAGGAGTCCAAGTCTCAGCGCCCTTTGGAAATGTGGAATATGCTCTGCAGGTCTTTGATGTGCTCGACGAGTTTCGAGGACAAAAAAATGAAGCAGCGATCTGATCGCTGCTTCACTCTATTACATTAACCAAGCTACCTTGCGTCGAACGTATTCACCGCAAAGTCGGCCCCGAGTCCCCACTGCGTAACCCCTGGAATATTGCTGAGGCTGTTCAGCACCCAGAAGCTTGTCTGGCGGGCAGCGGCTGCATCGCGCTAGATTGCGATATTAGCCCGGGAATCCCCGTCGTAATCGCGACACGTTTTTATGGCCGTAAGGCAGTTTACAGACCCTAGGCTTTGCGTGACGTACAAATATTCGACTAGGGGAAACTATGGGCACCTTTTTTCGTAACAATGGCCTCTCGATTGTCTTGTTCGGCATGTTTTTCTTTTCCCTTATTGGCCAGTACTTTACGGGCTATGCTGAATACAACGACGGACTGCGCGAGCACAATCAGGCCCCGGTCGGCTACGTAGGGTACCTCGGCGAAGGACATTTCATCGAGGCGGTCTTTGAAAATTGGGAGAGCGAGTTTCTGCAGATGACGATGTACGTGGTGCTCACCGTTTTCCTATTTCAAAAAGGCTCATCCGAATCTAAGGAGCCCGGGACGACAGAGCGAGTCGATGTTATTCCCGCCAGGGCCAGAAACAAAGCTTACTCGCCATATCCGGTTAGGCGCGGCGGTCTATTGCTAAAGCTCTACGAAAACTCTCTGAGCATCGTGCTTTTTTTGCTGTTCGTCATTTCGTTCATTCTGCACGCCGTGGGCGGGGCAAAGGATTATAGCCAGGAGCAGGCCGAGCATGGCCAGGCCGGGGCCACGTTTGTCGAGTATCTCGGCACGTCGCGCTTTTGGTTCGAGTCGTTTCAGAATTGGCAGAGCGAATTTCTGTCGATCGGTGTAATGGTCGTGTTCACGATTTTCCTAAGGCAAAAAGGCTCGCCAGAGTCGAAGCCCGTTGACGCCCCGCATTCCCAAACTGGTACTGATTGAGTGCGGGTGCTACGGCTTTAGAACGACTTTTCCAAAGGCCTTGTTTTCGATCACCTGGCGATGGGAGCGCGCCGCATCTGCGAGCGGTATCGTTTCGCGTACGACGGGTGTGAGGAAGCCCTTGGTAAGTCCAGTAAAAATCGCTTCTTGAATCTCGCTCTTTGCGCCGGTGGGGGCGTTAAACAGCGACATCCCATAGATCGTCGCGTCTTTGGTCATCGCAAGGCGAGGAGTGAACTGAAGGCTACCGCGATTTCCAACGACAACGATGCGCCCAAACATCGCGAGGCACTCGAAATCGCGCTCGAGATTTACGTTGGCGAGCATCTCGATGATCAAATCGACGCCTCTCCCCTCAGTATATTCTCGAATATCGGACAGATGATCCGCGTCCGAGTGATCGAAAACAGCATCGCAGCCGTGATCCTTCGCAAGGTCTAAACCTTCAGGTGAACTGGCCGTTCCGACGACCTTTAATCCTGCGTTCTTTGCCCAATGAATCGCTGCAACGCCGACACCGCCCGAAGCTCCGTGGACCAAAACTGTCTCGCCCGCTTTTGCTTTAGCCTTTTGGAACAGCGCCCGATAGCTCGTCGCATACGGAGTCCAAACGCCTGCTCCCTGCTCAAATGAAACGGTATCCGGCAGCCGACCCAAGTGCGCCGCTTCGCAAAGCGCATACTCGGCGTACGTCCCCGAAATCGACCCGGCCGTATAAACGCGATCGCCAGGCTTGAACTCCGTAACTTGCTGGCCGACCGATTCGATGACGCCCGCACCGTCCTTTCCCGGCGTGTACGGAAGCTTTGGCGCGTGAGCATGCTGGCCGCTTCGGAGATAGGTATCAACGGGATTAACGCCCGCGGCCTCTATCTTTACGAGGATCTGTGTTTCGGCGGGTTCTGGCGTCGAAACTTCTTCCAGTTTCATCACCTCGGGTGGCCCGAATTCATGGACGACGATTGCTTTCACTGACCCACCCCGCGGGCTTTGAGAACACCATCCCGATTTATCTGGAATAATTCATCTACGAATGCGCCCATTTTACAGACTGCTTTTCCTCCCACTATCTCGAAGTAAGGCGGAATAAAAATCGCTTTTATCTGATCTCTACTAAACTTTGAGAGATCGTATGTTACGGGATCAATAAATTCTAAGGGCTTTGGAATGAACGGTTTCCGGTGATACTCCATTCCAAGATAAGGATCGCCGCAGGATGCCCAACGACCGTCGACCGTCTTGTATACCGTAGGATATTGATATTTTTCATGGTATAGCTTCCCTTCATGTTTAGAAACAAAGAGTAATGCGTAAGGCTCTTTAGCAAACGGAGGAAAGCCGTAATGGTCAAAAACTCTGAATTCTATAATATTCCCTTCAAATTCTCCGTAAACCGATTCCAGCACCCGATACTTGGCGTCGAATGCCGCGTCGTCCCAAATTTCGTCCTGCGGCGGTTCGATCTCCACCACTTCAATCTTTTCCCCTACAAAAACGAACAAATCGCTTTTCTGAACTCCCGGATACTCAGTTTGAGCGGAATACTTCAAAGGCTCTTCGTCAACTGTAATACCAGTCGGCTCGGGCGCAGAGCATGAGAGGAATAGTAGGCTAAGAAAATTCAGGATAAGGAGGAATCTAAGTTTCATCGCCGAACGATTTTGCCGCCCTATTATTCGACCGTCACAGATTTCGCCAGATTTCGTGGCTGGTCGACATCGCAGCCGCGACGAACCGCTATGTGATACGAAAGTAATTGCAGCGGAACGATCGATAGGACCGGCCCTAGCAAATCCGAGGTCGCGGGAATCTCGATGACGTGCGTGGAAACCTTGCTGCTCATCGTGTCGCCCTCGGTCAGGACGGAAATAATGATGCCATCGCGCGACTTCACCTCGACAATGTTCGAGTGTGTCTTCTCATAACGAAGTTCGCTGCCCGCGTTTCCTTCTTCTCTTGTGTTGATGATAACAACCGGAAGCTTTTCGTCGATGAGCGCGTTTGGCCCGTGCTTCATCTCACCTGCGGGATAGCCTTCGGCGTGGATGTAGCTGATCTCCTTCAGTTTTAGCGCTCCCTCGAGGGCGACGGGAAAATTGATGCCGCGGCCGAGATAAAGAAAATCCTGCGAGCGGAAGTACTCCTTCGATAATTCTTCGATCGAATCTGCATCATTCAAAAGCTGCTCGATTTTGAGCGGAAGTTCGGCCAGATCCTGGGCGAGCTTTTTCGAACGCTCCTCGTCGATATTTCCGCGCAGCTCGCCTAAATAGAGTGCAAACAAATAAAGCGCGATCATCTGGGCCGTAAACGCCTTTGTCGACGCGACGCCGATTTCCGGCCCGGCGTGTGTCAGGATCGTGCCATCCGCTTCGCGAGTGATCATCGAACCGTGCACGTTGCAGATCGCGAGCACCTTGCAGCCAGACTGTTTCGCTTGGCGCATTGCGGCGATCGTGTCCGCCGTCTCGCCAGACTGCGAAATGACGATCAGCAGATCGCTCTCGCTCAGAACAGGTTCGCGATAACGAAACTCCGACGCGTAGTCGACCTCGACCGGAACTCTCGCGAGCTGCTCGAGCATGTATTTGCCCGCAAGCCCCGCGTGCCATGACGTACCGCAGGCGGCGATCTTGATCGACGTGATGCCTCTGAAATCCTCTTCCGAGATGTTCATCTCTTCGAGATAAACCCTGCCGGTATCGAGAGAAACGCGACCCTGCGCGGTGTCGCGCACGGCACGCGCCTGCTCGTATATCTCCTTGAGCATGAAGTGCTTAAAGCCGCCCTTCTCCGCCATTATCGGATCCCATGTGATGCGTTGCTGTTCAGGCTCTACGATGTTCCCGTCAAAATCGGTCACGCGAACGGATTCTTTTGTTAGCACTGCGATTTCTCGATCCCCGAGAAAAAATACGTCGCGGGTATGCGCTAAGATCGGCGGGATGTCCGAGGCAACAAAAAATTCACCATCGCCGAGACCGATCACCACGGGCGGGCCCTCGCGAACTGCGATGATCGTATCCGGTTCGTTCTTCGAAATGATCGAAAGCGCAAAAATGCCACGCAGCTCCGCGACCGCTTTCCTGACTGCGAATTCCAGCGAAAATTCTTCCGTATCAACGTAATGCCCGATTAGATGCGCGACGACCTCAGTGTCAGTCTCCGTGTGAAACTCGTGGCCGTCGGCCTGCAGCCGTTCCTTGAGCGTCAGGTAATTTTCGATAATGCCGTTATGAACGACTACGACGTTACCCGACTGATCGCGGTGCGGATGGGCATTCTCCTCGGTCGGCCGCCCGTGCGTCGCCCACCGCGTATGCCCGATTCCGTAGTTGCCATCGAGCGGATTTAGCCGTATTGCCTCCTCTAGATTGCGAAGCTTCCCTGACGCACGGCGAAGCGACAGATTTTGATCGCCATCGACAACAGCTATCCCGGCCGAGTCATATCCCCGATACTCGAGCTTTCTCAAGCCGTCGACGATCAACGGCACAACCTGCTTGTTTCCAACGTATCCAACAATTCCGCACATATTTACTCTTTCCGCCGCTTGTACTCCACAACGGCTTCAAACCGCTTGAATTCTTTTTCCTCTTTCTTGTTCGCAGGAATGATGCTAAATCTCGGCGAGCTTCTTCTTAACTTTCGCCGGGACACCGACGACGACGGCATCATTTTCTACGTCCTTCGTCACGACGCTGCCCGCGCCTGTCGATGCATTGTCGCCGACCTTGATCGGCGCGACGAGCATAGTATCGGAGCCGATCTTTACGTTGTCGCCGATGTGCGTCTCGTGCTTATTTTTCCCATCGTAATTGCACGTGATCGTGCCCGCACCGATGTTTGTGTTCGTACCGATGGTGGCGTCCCCGAGATAGGTAAGATGGCTCGCCTTAGAGCCTTCGCCCAGCGTAGTTTTTTTGAGCTCGACAAAATTCCCGACTTTGGCGCCTTCTTTCATCACCGCCCTTCCGCGGAGATGCGCCATCGGGCCTACCGAGCAATTACTCCCGATCGTTGAGTCTGTAATAAATGAGTTGTCTTTGACCTCGACGTTGTCCCCGATCTGCGAGTTTACGATCCGAACTCCCGGTCGTATTGTGCAGCCCTCGCCAATGACCGAGCGCCCTTCGATCGACGCGTTCGGGTGCACGACCGTGTCGCGACCGATCTTCGCCCGTGCGGAAATGTATGCCGACCGTGGATCGACAAACGACACGCCGCTTTCAAGCATTAGCATTTCGACCGTTCGATTCCGAACCGCTTCTGCCATGGCCGCAAGCTGGCGACGGTCGTTTATACCTTCGAGCTCTCCGGCGTCGGCGCTTTGGTGGATTGCAATATCCTCGCCGTCGGCCGCCAAAATTCCGGGCACATCTGTCAGATAATATTCGCCTTGGGCATTGTCTTTTCCGACTCTGGCCAATGCGTTAAACAATTTTCGAGTATCAAAACAGTAAATGCCGGAGTTGATCTCGTCGATCGCCTTCTCTTCGTCGCTCGCGTCCTTTTGCTCAACGATCTTTGAAAATGAACCATTCTCGTCCCGAACGATCCGGCCATAACCTCCGGGATCCTCAAGCCGAACCGTGAGTACCGTACAGGCCGCGCCGCCGGAAGCGTAATCCAATTGCGTCGCGATCAGCGATTGAAGCGTTTCAACCGTAATCATCGGAACATCGCCCGACAACACGAGCGTCGTCGAGTCGCTCTCAGCGAGATGAGAGCGTGCGGCATTGACCGCGTCGCCCGTACCGAGCTGCTGGTGCTGGAGCGCAAAATCGATCGGCTTGCCCTCAAAATCAGCCAGCATCTCTGCCTTAACATCGTTAGCCTGATGTCCGACGACTATCACCACCCGATTCGGATCAAGTTCCAATGCCGTTTCGCAAACATGACTGATCAGGGCACGTCCATCGACGCGGTGGAGCACCTTGGCGAGGTTCGATTTCATCCTCGTCCCAAGCCCGGCCGCGAGTATCAAAATGTCTAGATTATTCTTCAAAGCGTGAACGGTTCTACGGCGCAGCTAAGTGCAGCTTTCGCGAGTCGGTACGGGTCGTGCCGCACCTTTTCGCCCTCACTTAAGAGGTTATCATAAACGAGTCGCGCGCTGGCGATCTCAGAGGCCTCACTCACTTCGCGGAGACCGACCTGTTCGGATCCCTCGCCGGCATACTTTTGCACCTGCGTTTCTGTGATCGCCTGGCTGTTTACCACTATGCAGTCGAACTTGACGCCCGGAGCACACGCCGCCAGCACGTCGATATGCCCCGCAAGCGACAGGCCGTCCGTCTCGCCGGGCTGCGTCATGAGATTCGAAATAAAAATCTTTCGAGCCCGCGAATCCGCGATAGCGCCGGCGAGTCCACTTACCAGCATCGGCGGCAGAAGGCTCGTATATAGTGACCCAGGGCCCACCGATATCACATCCGCACTCCGAATCGCGGCAACCGCCTCGGGGAGCGGCTCGCAATCGGATGGCTCTAAAAAAACCCTCTTGATCATCCCTCCGACATGACCCACCTTCGTCTCGCCCCGCACGATCTTTCCGTCCATCAGCTCAGCCGCGAGGCGAACGTCGGCTCCCGTCGCCGGATAGATGTGGCCTTTACTCGCGAGAATTTCTGAAGAGAGTTTGACGGCCTCGGCGAAATCTCCCGTAACCTCTGAAAGCGCGGCAAGGAAAATGTTTCCGAAAACGTGGCCGCCCAAATCGCCGTCGCCTCGAAACCGATGCCGAAAAAGCTTCGACAATGTCTGAGAATCTTCGGAGAGCGCGACCATGCAATTGCGAATGTCTCCGGGCGGCAGCATCTGCAGCTCATCTCGAAGCCGCCCGCTGCTGCCTCCGTCATCGGTTACGGCAACGATCGCGGCGAGTTCGCTGATCGAACCGCCCGCATCGTCCTCAGGCTTTACAAAGTTCTTGAGCCCGGACAACAGCGTCGAAAGGCCGTTCCCTCCGCCGATAGCGACAAACCGAATGCCATGGGACTTTTCAGAAAAGACGTGATGCTTCATCCGTTTACTTCGAGCCGCCCCGGAAGGGCGATGAGTTTCTTGCTCATTTTCGGGTCGAAATCTGACTCGAAAAATACTTGTTAAAAAATATTTTGCTGTGTTAGATTAATACGAGCGACGTGTTACGTCGAACCAGCCGCCCTTGCGCACCCTTCGCTATCACCTTCTCAACAGTCCGCCCACAGGCGACATTGCCATCACTGCAAATGCCAGAAACTCCATTTATTTTACAGGAACATCAGTTTCACAGGCTAAAGAATGTCCTGGAACGCCTGAAGGTCGAGTGCGCCGCTCGCGCCGTTTTTCTCATCGACCAGGATGGCCAGACTATCGCTTTCCATGGTGACATCGGCGACATGGACACCACGAGTTTTGCCTCGCTAGCCGCGGGAAATGTCGCCGCAACCAGCTCAATGGCGAAGCTCATCGGCGAAGACGCCTTTCCCGGCGTCGTGCACGAAGGCGAACGCGAGAGCATATTCATTTGCGTCATTGGCCGCAGCCTCCTTGTGGTAGTATTCGACGAAAGATCTACGCTTGGCCTCGTTAAAATTCGAACGAAACGCACGAGCCACGAGGTTGCCGCAATTCTCGATCAGGTTGCCGCTGAATCGGTCGCAATCAAGGCGGATAAGAACTCCTTTTTTGCCGAGATTTCCGACGACGATATCGATAGCCTATTCAGTTGATAGTTGATAGCGAATAGTTACTAACCGCCACGCCGACTCCTGACAACCGATCATGACTTTCATCAACTACGCATCCCGCGAGATCAACTGCAAAATCGTCTATTACGGGCCAGGACTCTGCGGCAAGACGACGAACCTGCAATACATCTACGACTCGACCGCTCCGCAGGCCAAAGGTAAACTGATCAGCCTCGCGACCGAGACGGACCGAACTCTATTTTTCGATTTTATGCCGCTCGAGCTCGGCACTGTTCGAGGCTTTAAGACGCGTTTTCATCTCTACACCGTTCCCGGTCAGGTCTATTACGACGCATCGAGAAAGTTAATTCTAAAAGGTGTCGATGGCGTGGTCTTTGTCGCCGATTCGCAAGAGGAGCGGATGGATGCAAACATCGAGTCGCTCTACAATCTCGAAGAAAATCTCGAAACGCAGGGTTACAAGCTCAACGAGCTCCCATATGTCCTGCAGCTCAACAAACGCGACCTGCCAGACGTCTCACCGACCGACGAGCTTTCGCAAGAACTGCTTCGTAAGGGTGAGCCCGTTTTCGAGGCAGTCGCAACGACCGGTACCGGCGTATTCGACACGCTCAAGGCCGTAGCGAAACAAGTTCTCACCGAATTGCGAAAAAGCTGAGCCGGCACTCTCACCTCTGGTACAATCGTCGATATGCTGCCGGGCGAAGATTTGATCAAGGAAGGCCTACGCGACCTCGTCGAGGGACGAGAGACGGTCGCTTCCCTGCTTGTTGAAATCGGTGCTCCGCGGTTGCGTCGCGCCGGCATCGCCGTTCCTTTCAGTCTTTCTAAACTACCCGAACACCGGCTTTACAAACGGCTTGCGGTCGACAATTCTGACTCGGCTCATTCCCGGTACAATGCGCTTATACGCCGACTCGTCAGCTACGAACGTGCCTTAGAATGCGTGGGCTAGCCGACACAACCCGCATCGGTGAGTTTATGCGTGTCCTGGGCCGCATCGCCAGGCAGCCATGTCGCATTTACTTTACGGGCGGCACCACGGCCGTGCTCTACGGCTGGCGCGAATCGACTGTGGATATCGATCTAAGCTTTAGCCCTGAGAGCGACGAGATTTTTCGCGCCCTGCCGGAGCTGAAAGAGCTTCTGAACATCAACATCGAGCTTGCCTCGCCTTCCGACTTTATTCCTCCTCTCCCGGGATGGGAAGAGCGTTCGATATTTATTGTTCGCGAAGGAAGCATTGATTTCTTCCACCTCGACCCCTACAGTCAGGCTTTGGCGAAAATCGAACGCGGCCATGCCAAAGATATAGACGACATCAAAGATATGAAAGCAAGCGGCCTTATTGATACGCGGAAACTCGCGGAGCTCTTTGAAAAGATCGAACCTGATTTGTATCGCTATCCGGCGATTGATCCACCGACCTTTCGTCGCTCGGTTATTTTATTCGCGGGGGAAGACATCGGGTGAACGATCTCACAGCCAAACAAAAAAGACGCGAGCACAGGAGAGTCTCGCGTCTTTCTTGTTTTGCGTTTCCTATGAAACGCGCTTTGGACAGTAATTACTTAGGCATCAAAACGCTGTCGACGACATGGATGACGCCGTTCGACTGCATCACATCAGCGGTCGTGACCTTCGCCTTGCCGCCCTTCTCATCGGTGACGATGACGTCGCTGCCCTCCATCGACGCGGTGAGCGTTCCGCCCGCCACAGTCTTGAAAGTCGCCTTGCCATTTCCGGCTTTGATAGCTGCCGAAATCGCGGCCGCGTCCTGCTTGCCGGCGAGCACGTGATAGGTAAGAATGCCGGTCAATGCCTTTTTGCTTTCGGATTTCATCAAGGTGTCGAGCGTTGCCTTCGGAACCTTATCAAAAGCAGCGTTAGTCGGGGCGAAAACGGTGAACGGGCCCGCGCCCTTTAAGGTTTCAACGAGGCCGGCGGCCTTAACCGCAGAGACGAGAGTCGTATGATCTTTCGAATTCGATGCGTTGTCCACGATGTCCTTCGTGTTCAGCATCGCTGCGCCGCCGACCATTGGGTTCGTCCCGGCCGTATTGGCGTTAGACATGTTTGAATTCATGTTCGAACTCATGTTTGAGTTCATATTCGAATTCGCGCGGTTGGTATTCGCCATCATCGAGTTACCGTTATTTGCGGCAGGCGCACCGCAGCCGGTGATCAAACTAGCCATAGACACGAGAGTTAAAGCAAGAATTACTGTCAGTTTCATTTGGTTCTCCTAAGTTAATCGATCAGAAAAGTCGAAGTCAGCCTCGCAAGAGTCCGCTGAAAATGGCGACGTAAGGCCAACTTAAATAGTTCTTTCTTCTTTTCGATGCCTGCGTATAAATGGATTCACGCCCGAGCGCGGGCGCAGAAAAGGCGGATAAGCATCAGTGCCTATCCGCCCAAACTTTTAAAAACAAGGACTATAAGTGGCGGGGCCGACGGGGCTCGAACCCGCGACCTCCAACGTGACAGGCTGGCGTTCTAACCAACTGAACTACGACCCCGCGAAGTATTAGAGAATTAGAAGTGGATAACGGGCAGGCGCGAACTATCCACTTTTAACTATCCGCTATCAACTATTGACTGGTGGGCACGAAGGGACTCGAACCCCTAACTTCCTCCTTGTAAGGGAGGCTGTCTACCAATTGACGTACGTGCCCAAAACTTGCTTCTTTGGCTTAACGTGCCCGGCTGATTGTCAAAAAAACGCGCCCATCACCTAAAAATGAGCGAACCGTAATCCTACGAGAATCATTCTATACAGTCAAGTTAGTCCGCTTTCTCTGGCCTGAAATCTCGTGCATTCCCTTGCCCGCACGAGGTAAGGGCGATACCTCCAACTTGGGTGTGTCGCCCTTACCTCGTGCGGGCTTGCGCCCTCGCTATCTTACATACGCACTCGGCAGCGGTATGTCGCCTGCGATGCCGAACTGCTGGATGAGCGTCCCGCCTGTTGAGCGTTGTGCAAACCAGGTTGATGTCGAAGGGCGAAATACCGCAGCGTCGTTTCGTCCGTCGCCGTCGTAGTCGCCGGGGACTGGCGTGTCGCCATTTGTTCCGAATGGGAAAGAGTAGAACGAGAAATCTTCGCTTCTTAGGACAAACCAACCGCCTGTCGAAGGCCGCCAGAATGCGATGTCGGCCTTGCCGTCACCGGTGTAGTCTCCCTGGACAGTCTTATCGG
>Ga0136640_10000853_pt1 | contig 11888 bp, 8 predicted proteins | sample AntDrymUQ8642106_2_FD_105498 | JGI IMG/M metagenome (GOLD analysis project Ga0136640, IMG submission 105498) | Polar desert sand microbial communities from Dry Valleys, Antarctica - metaG UQ864 (21.06) | ecosystem: Environmental > Terrestrial > Soil > Desert | place: Antarctica: Dry Valley...
CGCGGCACACGAGCCGGCCAATCCGCCCGCCGAGGAGCCGACCGAGCCGCCCGCCGAGGCGCCGCCCGCGCCGCCCGCCGAGGAGCCGACCGAGCCACCCGCCGAGGAGCCGCCGGCCGAGCCACCGGCCGAGCCACCGGCCGAGCCCGCGCCGGCGGAGCCTGCCCCAGCAACGAACGGATGACGGCTCTCGCCAGGCACTCAGCCGCCCATCACTAACACTTCTCGGGCGATGCTGGTGGTTGTCACCAGAGTCGTGACGAGCCCGGCGCCGGCGGCTGCGACGACAGCTGCGGCTCGATGCGGACCGCTGACCAGGGCGACCCGCTCCGGTGGGCGTCGTATCTGCTCCAGTGATGCTCCGATCACAAGGTCGTCCAACGGTGAGATGACCGGCTCGCCGTCCGCTGCCAACAGCCGACCGCTCACCTCGGCGATGGCGCCCGCCCGGGCCCCCTTCTCGCGTACCTCCGGGGAGACGGCCTCCCAGACGGTTGAGCAGCGTTCTCGCCAGGCGCCCACAGCCACCACGCAGGTGTCCAGGTCGTCGGCCAGTCGCAGGGTGTCTTCGATGCCCGGTTGGCGGCGCAAGGCTGCCGCGACGGACGCGTCGTCCACCACCAGCGGTGCGTGCATCTGGTGGGCGACGCCGCCAGCCAGTCGAGCGACCCGTTGCACCATGTCCACGGTGGTGGCCGACCCGGCCGGTGCCGCCAGCGAGCCCGACAGCTGGATGGCCGTGCACCTGGGCAGCTCGCTCAGCGCATCCACCATGACGTCGATGGTCCGGCTCCAGGTGAGACCGAGCAAAGACTCTTCCGGCACCAGCTCGGGCAACACGTCGGCAGCCGCCGCACCGACCTGGCGCCGGGTGGTCAGCTCGTTGCCGGTCGTCTCCACCACCACGGCACGAGACAGGCCAAGCCGGTGCGCGAGCTCGACCGAAAGCGCGCTGTCGATGCGCCCGGGAACAGTGATGGCGATCTGCACGATGCCGCGGTCTCGAGCGGCGGTCAACAGGCGCGCGACCTTGAAGCGGCTGATGCCCAGTAAATGGCCGATCTCGACCTTGGACTTGTCCTCGAGGTAGTAGAGGCGGGAGGTCTGAGCAAGCAACTCCTCGTCTTGCTGGCCACGCTCTTTGGCGCTCGCCTCCGACTCATGGGCTCGAGCAGACATCGGCCCTCCAACCCGCGGCCGGACCGAGAGCCAGCCGCCGTTATCTCTTGACAACCCTGCCGTCATGGCGTTGGAATGCATTAGATCACACATGAGCGATATATTCGCTCATGTGAGCGTCATTCTTCTCGCATGCAGGAGGCCGCCGTGCAGCCCGTTGACCATCGAGCACCGAACTCCAGACCCAAACGAGGTCGTCGTCGCGCGCTGCGCCTGCCAGCAGCCCTAACCAGCCTGCTGGCGATGTCGGCACTGGCGGCCTGCGGTGGGGCCGGGACGTGGGGGTCCGGCAGCGCCGACCAGATCGTGGTCGCGATCGTGACGAACTCACAGATGACCGATGCGATCTCGTTGTCGGACAAATTCGAGGCCGATAACCCCGACATCTCGTTGCGCTTCGTGGCGCTGTCGGAGAACGAGGCCCGCGCCAAGATCACCGCCTCGGTCGCCACCGACGGCGGCGAGTTCGACGTGGTGATGATCAGCAACTACGAGACACCGATGTGGGCCGAGAACGGCTGGCTGGTCAACCTGCAGCCGTACGCAGAGCAGACCGAGGGTTACGACCCGGACGACTTCATTCCGACCGTGCGCGAGTCGCTGTCCTACAAGGACGACCTCTACTCGGTGCCGTTCTACGGCGAGTCGTCATTCCTCGTCTATCGCAAGGATCTGTTCAAGAAGGCGGGACTCAAGATGCCTGCCAAACCGACCTGGCCGCAGGTGCAGGACTTCGCCAAGCAGCTGGACGACCCGGAGAAGGGCCTGGCCGGCATCTGCCTGCGCGGGCTGGCAGGCTGGGGCGAGGTGCTCGCGCCCCTGGACACCGTCATCAACACCTTCGGCGGCCGGTGGTTCGACCAGGACTGGAACGCCACCTTGGACTCCCCGGAGAGCAAGGAGGCCATCAACTTCTACATCGACACGGTCCGCCAGTACGGCACCCCGGGTGCAGCCCAGGCCAGCTTTGCCGAGTGCGCGACGCAGTACACCCAGGGGAATGCGGCGATGTGGTACGACGCCACGTCGATGGTCGGCACCGTGGAGTCCAAAGAGGACTCGAAGGTTGTGGGCAAGAACGGCTATGTCCAGGCGCCGGTGAAGGAGACCGACCACTCGGGCTGGCTGTACTCCTGGTCGCTGGGTATCCCGGAGACCTCCGAGAACCCGGAAGCGGCCTGGAAGTTCTTGTCCTGGATGACCAACAAGGAGTACATGAAGCTGGTCGGCAACGAGATCGGCTGGGCCTCCGTCCCGCCGGGCAGCCGGCTGTCGACCTATGAGATCCCGGAGTACGCCAAGGCGGCCAAGGCCTTCGCCAAGCCGACCCTGACCGCCATGAAGAACGCCGACCAGGACGACCCGACGGTCGACCCGGTGCCGTACGTGGGCATCCAGTTCGTGCGCATCCCGGAGTTCCAGGATCTCGGCACCAGGGTCGGACAACAGATGTCGGCGGCCATCGCCGGCCAGATCACCACCGAAGAGGCGATTGCGCAGTCCCAGGCGTACGCCGAAGCCGTCGGCAAGACCTACCAGGAGGACAACTGATGACCGCCACCGCCGAGGCCCCCGCCGCCCGCGGCTCGTCGGCCGCCACCCAACAGCAGTCAGGATCAGACAAGAAGCAGTCTGCTAGCCGCGAGGGTTGGGTCCGCCGAGCACCGCTCCTGCCGGCGCTGATCTTCGCCATCATCGTCACCCAGGTGCCGTTCCTGTTCACGCTGTACTACTCACTGCAGTCGTGGAACCTCGTCCGGCCGGGGTCGCGATCATTCGTGGGTTTCGACAACTACATCGCAGTCTTCGGTGACCGGGTCTTCCGTGAGGCCGCCCTCAACACGATCCTCATCACCGGGGGTTGTGTGCTGATCTCGCTGCTGATCGGCTTGGGGTTGGCGCTGTTGCTGGACCGACCGTTCCCCGGTCGCGGGCTCGCCCGCACCTTGCTCATCACGCCCTTCTTGGTGATGCCGGTGGCTGGTGCGCTGCTGTGGAAGACCACCATGTTCGACCCGACATTCGGCATCGTGAACTTCGTGCTCGGCCCCTTTGGCGGGGGCGACATCGACTGGTTGTCGACATATCCGCTGGCGGCGATCATCATCGCTTTGGTCTGGCAGTGGACGCCGTTCATGATGCTGCTGCTGCTGGCCGGCCTGCAGAGCCAGGACCGGTCCTCACTCGAGGCAGCCGCAGTCGATGGAGCGGGGCCGTTCCAGATGTTCGTGTCGATCACTCTGCCGCACATGCGCCGCTACATCGAGCTGTCGGTGCTGCTCGGCGCGATCTACATCGTCAACACCTTCGACCACATCTACATGATGACCTCGGGCGGTCCCGGCACTGCGAGCGCCAACCTGCCGTTCTACATCTATCAACGCGCCTTCCTCGGCTTCGACATCGGCGAGGCCGCAGCCATGGGCGTGGTCGTCGTCGTCGGCACGATCATCGTGGCGACCTTCGCACTCCGTGTGATCTTCAAGAGCTTCACCCAGGAGACCTCATGAGCACGCAGACGAGCACCCCATCGAAGGAGACCACCAGCGACGTCGGAGCCGCGCCTAAGCGCTCCCGTGGCCCGACCTCAGGCACGGCGCTGACCGTGCTGACCTGGTTCCTCGCGCTGACTTTCTTCTTCCCGATTTTCTGGATGGTGGTGACCGGTTTCAAGAACGAGTCCGACGCCTACACCGAGACGCCCAAGCTGTTCTTCGCGCCCACGCTGAGTCAGTTCAACAACGTCCTCGACAAGGCGGCCCCGTTCGCCGTCAACTCCCTGGTGGCGACCACCGCGTCCACCATCCTGGTCGTGTTGCTCGCCGTGCCCGCCGCGTACGCGCTCTCGATCCGACCGGTGAAGAAGACTCAGGATGTGCTGTTCTTCTTCATCTCCACCAAGATGCTTCCGCTCGTCGCCGTCATCGTCCCGCTGTACGTCATCATCGGTCAGATCGGTGCCCTGGACAACATCTGGGTGATGATCGTGCTGTACACGGCGATGAACCTGCCGATCGCGGTATGGATGATGCGCTCGTTCCTGCTGGAGATTCCCGGGGAGGTGCTTGAGGCCGCCGCCATGGACGGTGCCGGGCTTGCCAAGATGTGGCGGCACGTGATGATCCCGATGACAGCTCCGGGTATCGCTGCGACCGCTCTGATCTGCGTCATCTTCGCCTGGAATGAGTTCTTCTTCGCCGTCAACCTGACCGCGTCGGCCTCGAGCACCGTGCCGGTCTATCTGGTGGGCTTCATCGCCAGCCAGGGCTTGTACTTCGCCCAGTTGTCGGCGGCGGCGACGCTAGCCTCGCTGCCGGTGGTCATCGCCGGGTGGATCGCGCAGAAGCAGTTGGTGCGTGGCTTGTCGATGGGGGCGATCAAGTGACCGCCGTACGACTGGCCGGCTGAGCAGAGAGGCGAGACGATGCGCACGCTCGACACTGAGGCGCTGACCCGGCTCGGCCAGTCGATGCCCGTTCCGGACTACGACCGCGCTCAGGTGCGCCCCGGAATTGTGCACTTCGGCGTCGGCGGCTTTCACCGTGCGCATGAGGCGATGTATGTGGACCGGCTGATGGCTGCGGGCAAGGCGCTCGACTGGGGCATCTGCGGGGTCGGGCTGATGCCCGGCGACAAGGCCATGCACGAGGTGCTTGCCGCGCAGGACCACCTCTACACGTTGGTGGTCAAGCACCCGGACGGCACGCTCGAGCCGCGCATCATCGGGGCCATCGTCGACTACCTGTACGCCCCCGACGACCCGGGCGCCGTCGTCGAGCGGCTGGCTTCGCCGGACACCCGGATCGTCTCGCTCACCGTCACCGAGGGTGGATACAACGTCCACCCGGTCACCGGCGACTTCGACGAGAAGGACACCGACGTCCAGCGCGACCTGGCAGGCGACGAGCCACTGCGTACGACGTTCGGGTTGGTGTGTGCTGCGCTGGCTCGTCGCCGAGAGCGCGGGCTCGCGCCGTTCACGATCATGAGCTGTGACAACATCCCCGGCAACGGCGAGGTGGCGCACAAGATGTTCACCGCATTCGCCCGGCTGCAGGATCCGTCGTTCGCCGACTGGGTGGAGGCTGAGGTCAGCTTTCCGAACTCGATGGTGGACCGCATCACCCCGTCCACCAGCGACGAGGACCGAGACGCGGTCGCCGAGCTGCTAGGCGTTCGGGACGGCTGGCCCGTCGTCTGTGAGCCGTTCACCCAGTGGGCGCTGGAGGACTCGTTCACCCTCGGCCGGCCACCGCTCGAGGACGCCGGCGTGCAGCTGGTCGACGACGTCACACCGTACGAGCTGATGAAGCTGCGGCTGCTCAACGCCAGCCACCAGGCGTTGTGCTACCTCGGCTACCTGTCCGGTTACCGGTATGCCCACGAAGTGGCCCAGGACCAGCTCTTCGTCGACTTCCTGCTCGGCTACATGGACGACGAGGCGACGCCGACCCTGCAGCCGGTGCCGGGCGTCGACCTGTACGACTACAAGCGGCAGCTGATCGAGCGGTTCGCAAACCCCGAGGTGCGCGACACCCTGGCGCGGCTGTGTGCCGAGAGCTCCGACCGCATCCCCAAGTGGCTACTGCCGGTGATCCGCTCCCAGCTGGACTCCGGCGGGTCGGTGGAGCGGTCCGCGCTCGTGGTGGCGGCCTGGGCCAGATACGCCGAGGGCGTCGACGAGGCTGGTGAGCCGATTGATGTGGTCGATCCGATGCGCGAGGAGCTGATGGCCGCCGCGCAGACCCAGCATGAGGACCCGGACGCTTTCATCGCCAACCGCGACCTGTTCGGTGACCTGGCGGATCGAGACGAGTTCATGTCGGTCTACCGCAAGCACCTGGCCGCGCTGCACGGCGAAGGAGCCCGTGCGACCCTGGAGGGTGTTGTCGCAGCTGTGGACTAGCGGTGGATGAGTTCCGCCATCACCTGCAACGGCGTGTGCTCACCGTCGTCGTCTGCTCGCAGGTGCTCGGCGGTGCCGGGTTGGCCGCCGGGGTCACGGTTGGTGCGCTGTTGGCCGAGGACATGCTGGGCTCCACTGCGCTCGCCGGACTGCCCGCCGCCCTGTTCACCGGGGGATCCGCTGCCGCGGCTTTGCTGGTGGGCCGGGTGTCGCAGCATCGGGGGCGTCGTACCGGCCTGGCGCTCGGCTATCTCATCGGAGCAGTCGGAGGTGTCGGGGTTGCGCTCGCCGCCGTCGTGGACAGCGTCTGGCTGCTGTTGCCGGCGCTGACCGTCTATGGCTCTGGCGTCGCGACCAACCTGCAGGCACGCTACGCCGGAGCCGACCTGGCCGAGCCGGCGCAGCGGGGCCGCGCCGTGAGCATCGTGCTCGTGGCCACCACCTTGGGCGCGGTAGCAGGCCCAAGCCTGGTCGGTGTGACCGGGGATCTGGCCGCTGCCGTCGGCGCACCACCGCTGTCCGGCCCCTTCGCGCTCGCCGGAGCTGCCTACGGCCTGGCCGCTGCCGTACTGCTGACTTTCCTGCACCCGGACCCACTGCTCACCGCCCGCCGACTCGCCGCCGAGGCGGCGCGCGACGGCTCCGAGCGCACGGGTGGCCGGCAGTTGACCTCGCGACGTACGGCTGGCGTTGCTGCCACCGCGATGGTGCTCACTCAGGTGGCGATGGTGGCCGTGATGACGATGACGCCGGTGCATCTGATCGCGCACGGACACAGTCTGGATGCTGTCGGCGCGGTGATCGCCGTGCACATCGCCAGCATGTACCTTCCCTCGCCGCTTACCGGCTGGTTGGCCGACTCGATAGGGCGGCGTCCGGTGCTCGTCGGCAGCGGCGGTGTGCTGATCGCAGCCGGACTGGTCGCCGCACTTGCCGACCCGGGCTCGGTCCTTTGGCTGGGCGTCGCGCTGGGGTTGCTGGGGTTGGGCTGGAACCTCGGGCTGGTGGGTGGCACCGCGCTGTTGACCGACGCCACCAACCTGGCCGACCGGGCCAAGACTCAGGGTGGGGTGGATCTGGCGATCGCGCTGGCCGGGGCCAGCGCCAGTATCGCCAGTGGTGGGGTGGTCGCCATGGCGGGCTATCCGGCGTTGGCGCTGCTCGGTGGGGTGGCTGGCCTGCTGGTGCTGCCGGTGGTGCTTGGCGTGCGGACTCATGCGGCGCCGGCCACTGCTGTCCGTGCCGGCTGATCCCACAGCAGCGCGCCACGGACCCGGCGGCCGCTGGGCGCACAGCCGTACCCCACGTAAACGTGGCGTACCCACCCTTTACGAGGCGTGCGCGCCACGTGAGGGGATGCTCGACCACGTTTACGTGGCGCGCGTCAGAGGGCGGGGGCGGTCGATCGGGTAGTGAGCGGGTGGGCTCGACGGTTGCTGTCGGGTGGCGCTGGGTACGGGGAGGTCGCGACCCGCAGCGGGTCGCGTGCGGCGACGGGAGGACGCAATGCCCAAGACGACCAAGGCTGGCAAGGCCAAGCAGACAGAGCTGCCCAGCACGGTGCGACGCTCTGACGACAAGGCGCAGCGAACGTACGCGAAAGCGCACGACTCGGCGGCCGACCAGTACGACGACGAGCAGCGGGCCAATCAGGTGGCCTATGCCGCGCTCAAGCACACGCACGAGAAAGTCGGCGACCGGTGGGAGCCGAAGGACGAGTACGGTCCCTCGGATGCGCGGGCCGAGGGCGGCGCGGACACCGATCGGGAGACCGCGGGCGGGGTCGACGCGAATGCGTCCAAGGAGCACCTGCTCGACGTTGCCCGCAGGCTCGACATCCGCGGCCGGTCGCGGATGAAGAAGGGCGAACTGGTGCAGGCCATTCAGCGGGCGAACGACCGCGCCTCGCGACAGGCCCGCGGCTGACCCACCCGTGCGAGCACATGCTTGTGCGGTGGGTGCTCGGCTATCGTCCGCTTCATGATGGCTCGGGGACCGGGGTGAGCGGTCTGCACGTGCACCGCGCCGAGCGCGCAGACGTGCTCGTCGGGGCGCTCGCCGACGTGTTGCGCACACCCCTGGCAGACCCGTTCGCTGCCGAGCTCGTCGCGGTGCCAGCGCGTGGGGTGGAGCGCTGGCTGACTCAGCGGTTGTCCCACCATCTCGGCGCCCGCAGCGGAGCCGGGGTCTGCGCCAACGTGCACTTCCCGTCACCAGCGGCTCTGGTCACGACGGCGGTTGCAGCCGGCAGCAACGCCGACGGCACCGACGACCCGTGGGCGCCAGACCGGCTCATCTGGACGCTCCTCGGCGTCCTCGACGAGTGCGCCGGTGAGACATGGTGCGCAGTACTGACCCAGCACCTGCAGCGCACCGAGGGGTCGACCTCACGGCGCATGATCGCCGCACAGCACCTGAGCAGCCTGTTCGCCGCGTATGCCGAGCAGCGGCCGTCGATGCTGCGGGAGTGGGCGGTCGGCGCCGACTCCGACGGCGCTGGTGGGGCAGTGCCAGCGGACCTGAGCTGGCAGCCGGAACTGTGGCGACGACTCCGAGCACGTGTCGGCGTCCACAGCCCAGCTGAGCGCATCGACGCCGCCTGTGCGGCCCTGCGCGACGAGCCTGAGCGGGTGGATCTGCCACAACGACTGAGCCTGTTCGGCCCCACCAGGCTGACCAGCGGACAGGTGGCCGTCATCGCCGCGTTGGCGGTGCACCGCGACGTGCACCTGTGGCTGCCACACCCGTCCGCCGTGCAGTGGCAGCGCCTGGCCGAGACCGCGGCCGTCGCCGGACGTCGCAGCAGTTGGAGCGCGGACTCGCATTCTCACCGGTTGTTGGCCTCCCTCGGCCGAGATTCCCGCGAGATGCAACACCTGCTTGCCGGCGCAGCCAGCATTGGCGGCGCGGCCAACAGCACCGACCAGTACCACCGGCTACCGGACGGCGAGCCCACCACCCTGTTGGGCCGGGTACAGCACGGCGTGCGCACCGACACCGCAGCGCCCGGCCAGCCGTTGCGCGACGGCGTGGACGGACGGCCGCTGCTGGCCGCCGATGACCGCAGCCTGCAGGTGCACGCCTGCCACGGCCAGGCCCGCCAGGTCGAGGTGTTGCGCGAGGTGTTGCTGGGTCTGCTCGCCGACGACCCGAGCCTCGAGCCCCGCGACGTGCTGGTGATGTGTCCGGACATTGAAACGTACGCACCGCTGGTGTCGGCGACGTTCGGGTTGGCGCCTACCGACGATGCCGCGACAGCGGCCATCGGGCACCCCGGTCACGGTTTGAGGGTGCGGTTGGCTGACCGGTCGCTGCGGCAGACCAACCCACTGCTGGGCACGCTCACTCGGCTGCTCGATCTTGCCGACGGCCGCCTTACGGCCTCCCAAGTGGTCGACCTGGCGGCACAGCCCCTGGTGCGCCGCCGCTTCGGCTTCGACGACGACGACCTGGAACGCCTCCGCGGCTGGGTTGGTGCGGCGGGTGTGCGTTGGGGGCTGGACGCGGCGCACCGCGCGCCGTTCCACATGGACGGCGTCGCCCAGAACACCTGGGTCGCCGGCCTCGACCGGCTGCTGCTCGGGGTGTGCATGGCCGAGGACCCAGGCGAGCCTCGGTGGGTGGGGCTGGCGCTGCCGTTGGACGATGTCGACTCCGGCGACGTGGATCTCGCCGGTCGTGTTGCCGAGCTGGTCGACAGGCTCGAGGACACCGTGGGCGCTCTGGCCGGCACCCAGTCGCTGGCTTCCTGGCTCGCCGCGCTGTCAGGTGCGGTTGACGCGCTCACCGCTGTCGGTGCCGCGGGCGAGTGGCAGCTGCACCAACTGCGACGCGAGCTCGCCGAGGTCGCCGAGGCAGCCGGCGAGCTGGCCGGGACCGCGGAGCTTGCGCTCAGTGATGTGCGGGCCCTGTTGGCCGACCGGCTCGCGGGGCGTCCGACCCGGGCGAACTTCCGCACCGGCAACCTCACCATGTGCTCGATGGTGCCGATGCGCTCGGTGCCGCACCGGGTCATCTGCCTGCTGGGCCTCGATGACGGGGTCTTCCCGCGCACCGTCGGGGTTGACGGTGACGACGTTTTGGCGCGTGATCCGCTGGTGGGCGAGCGTGACCGCCGCAGCGAGGACCGCCAGCTGCTGCTCGACGCGGTGCTCGCCGCGCAGGAGCACCTGGTCGTCGTGTACACCGGCGCCGACGAGCGCACCAACTCGCCCCGCCCGCCCGCGGTCCCGCTCGGCGAGATCCTCGACGTTGTCGACGCCACCGTCCGTACGCACGACCAACGGCCCGCCCGCGAGCAGGTCGTCGTGCGGCACCCGTTGCAGCCCTTCGACGCCCGCAACTTCGAGCCGGGGGCGCTCGCGGGGAGCGGCGCGTTCAGCTTCGACCGGGCGGCTCTGGCCGGCGCGGTTGCTGCGGCCGGCACCCGCCAGCAGGCGGGCCCGTTCCTGACCGGCCCCCTCCCGACGGCGGAGCCGGACACCGGTCGCGTCCTTGACCTGGACGCGCTGATCAGATTTCTCGAGCATCCGGTCCGCGGCTTTATCCGGCAGCGGCTCAGGGTCACCGCGGCCGATGACGCCGACCAGATCGTGGACACGCTGCCCGCCGAGCTGAGCGGTCTCGACAAGTGGGCGGTCGGGGACCGCTGGCTGCGCGGCCGGCTCGCCGGTGCGGACAAGCAGACCTGTGCGCAGGCGGAGTGGCGGCGCGGCGAGCTGCCGCCGGGCGCCCTCGGCCGGCGGCTGCTGGGCGAGGTGCAGGCGATCAGCGAGCCGACCTTCGCCGCCGGCGCAGCCGACCGGGTGGGCCCGGCCCGCTCGGTGGACGTGGCGGTGTCGCTGCCGAACGGGCGGGTGCTCGCCGGCACCGTCGGCGAGGTGTACGGCGACGTGGTGGCACGCACGGTCTACTCGACCCTCGCGGGCAAGCACCGGCTCCGTGCCTGGGTGCAGCTGCTCGCGCTCGCCGCCAGCGACACCGCCAGCCATCCCGGCAACAGCTGGCGCGCGGCGACCGTCGGCCGGGCGGGCACCAAGGCTCGCCGTTCGGTGCTGACCGCGCCACCGGCTGCGGCTGCCCTGCCGCTGCTGACGTGGCTAGCCGACCTGCACGCGTGGGGTCGCTGCGAGCCGCTGCCGCTGCCGCTGGGCGCCTCGCTCACGTACGCCGAGCGCAGGGAGCTGGGTGAGTCCGAGCCCGACGCCCTGGACGCCGCCGACAGGGCCTGGGCCGACCGCGAGGCCGACGACTCCTACCACCGCATCGTGTGGGGCGAGGCGTACCCGTTCCGGGCCCTGCTCGCCGCCCCGGCCGTCCCCGCCGAGCAGTTCAGCGAGGTCGGTCGGGCCGAGACCAGCCGCTTCGGGGTGCTCGCCCGGCAGCTGTGGAGCCCGCTGCTGGCCGCCGAGGAGATCGCGTAGCACCTGCCGGCTCCCTGACAGCGGGGCTCTTTCTCCCGCCATCCCCGACGGGTCCGTGCTGGGGCTATCGCCGTCGGGTCCCCGTGTGCCAGAGTGGCGCGCAGGTCGCGGTGCACGGGAAGCCGGTGCGATTCCGGCGTGGTCCTCGCCACTGTGACCGGGGAGTCCTCCTCCACCGAAGCCACTGGTGCCAGAACGGCGCCGGGAAGGCGGGGAAGGGCGCCGATCCGGGAGCCAGGAGACCGGCCGCGACTCGATCTGTCCACGAGGTATGGAAGAAGGGTTCATGGCCATGACCGACGTTCCCCCGGCGGGAGCCGCCACCGCCACTGCCATCGACGTGCCCCGGTGGGCCTGGGCGCTGGCCGCGCTCGGCGTCC
>Ga0136640_10000854_pt1 | contig 11885 bp, 4 predicted proteins | sample AntDrymUQ8642106_2_FD_105498 | JGI IMG/M metagenome (GOLD analysis project Ga0136640, IMG submission 105498) | Polar desert sand microbial communities from Dry Valleys, Antarctica - metaG UQ864 (21.06) | ecosystem: Environmental > Terrestrial > Soil > Desert | place: Antarctica: Dry Valley...
CCAGCTGCACGCGGCGGCGAAGGCTGTGTTCCTCGGCATCGTCGCGTTCCTGCTCGCCGCCGCGGCCGGAGGCGACGGCGCGGTGCTCGCGCGCGTCGTGCTGATCGGCGTCCTGGTGCTGTTGACCACGCCCGTCGCGGCACACGTGATCGCCCGCGCGGCGTGGCGGCGCGGCGAACAGATGCGCACGCCCGGCGCGCTCGACGAGTCGGGGCCGAGCCGCCCGACCGAGGTGCAGCCGCTGCCCAGCGAGCGCTGAGCGCGCCGGCTCAGGCGTGCGGGGATGATGTTCGCTCCCTGGAGGGGCCCTTCGTCACGATCCTGTTCACCGACTACGTCGGCTCGACGCTGGGGCACCGCCGGGGAGACGTTGCGGCGGACGCCGTCCGGCGCGAGCACTTCCTGCTGCTGCTGCGCGCCGCGATCGCCGAGCATGGGGGCCGCGAGGTGAAGTCGACCGGCGATGGGCTGATGGTGGCATTCGCGAGCGCGGTCGCCGCGATCGGCTGCGCGGCGGACATGCAGCGCGCCGCGAGCGAGGTCGAGGGCGGTCCCGCGATGCGAGCCGAGATCTCGGCGGGGCGAGCCGCTGGTCGAGGGGACGGCGGCTGGAGGCTGGCGGCGAGGCTGGGCCGCCGGGCAACGGCGCACGACGGCTGATCGTCGGACCCTTCGCACTCGGCTACGCCGCGCGCACGACCTACTGCCGGTCAAGCTCCAATCTAGTACGCCGCTGTATCAGACAGCATGTGGGACAGCTCGTCGCGCGAGCGGATGTCGAGCTTGCGGTAGGCGTTGCTCAGGTGGTTCTCCACCGTCTTTCGCGCGACGAACAGGGCTTGGGCGATCTCGGGGTTGGAGCGCCCTTCAGCGGCCATGGCCGAGATCCGCAGCTCGGTTGGCGTCAGCGCCTCGACACCGCTGCGGACGTGGCTGCGCGGGCGCGCACCGGTGGCCTTCAGCTCCACACGGGCGCGCTGCGCCAGGACGCTCGCGCCGCTGCGGTGCGCCAGTTCCGCCGCGCGACGAAGGGGCTCGCGCGCGTCGGCCCGACGGTTCGCGCGTCGCAGCGCGGCACCCAGCTCGGTCAGTGCGCGCGCCTGCTCCAGGCCCGACGGGCACTCGGCCAGGATGCACGCGGCGTCTTCGAGCAGCGAGATGCCTGCGGGCCCGCCGGTCAGCAGGCCCTTCGCGCGCATCGCAACGCCCAGCCCGCGTGCCTGCCGGGCCCGGTGCGCCCAGGCGAGCTCGGCCTCTACGAGCTCGCGGCTTTCCTGCACGGCGTCCCTCGGCAGTGCGAGGGCGAGGGTCGAGCGCCAGGCCGTGATGTTGGGGTTTTCGATGCCGCTGGCTTGGAGCGTCTCGCCGGTCCGACGCAGGTCGGGGACGGCGTCGTGTGGCCTGCCTTCGGCGACGCGCAGCCGGCCGCGGGCCTGGAGCAGGTAGGCGCCCGGGAGCGTCCCGAGGAGTGGCTCGAACGCGATCCTGGCCAGGGCGGCCTCGCAGTCTCCGAGCTGCCCCCGCTCGATCAGAGCCTCAACCAGGAACTCGAGCGTGAACGGCAGGGCGTAGTGCAGCTCGTGCTCCTCGATCAGCTCGAGTGCTCTGCGGGCATCGGTTTCGGCGATCTCGATCGATCCGCGTCGCAGGGCGGTGAACGCCCGCCACGCCAGGCCACCCGCGTAGCCCATGATCGACCCCCGGCGGCGCGCGTCGTCGAGCATGTGCTCGACGTGCCGCTCGGCTTCTGCGAGCTGGTCGTGGAACGCCAGGATCGCCGCCGCAGAGACGGCGGCCATCGAATCCGCCGTTTCGTCCTCGACGAAGCGCCCGTCGTCGAGGCCGCGCCTCACGAGAGCGGGCCCCTCCTCGGGCGTCTCGCAGGCGGCCGTGAGCTTGACGGCGACGTAGATCGAAAGCGCGCGGCCCGCGGACCCGCTGCGCTCGGCCAGCGCGCGCAGCCGTGGCAGGCGATCGCGCGTCTGCGAGGCGTGCTGCGAATCGCTCCAGCCCCACCCCATGTAGGCGTGTGCCGTCTCCAGGCGTACGAGCAGCGCGTCGTCGGGCTCGCTGACCTTCTCGATCGCCCGCGTCACCAGCGCGTGGGCCTCGCGCATGCGCCCGGCGAAGTAGACCACCTCGGCGAGCGAGAAGGTCAGGTCAAGACGCTCCTCGGCGTCGTCACTGAACTCGACCGCTTCGGCGAGGTGCTCGACCGCGACGGGGTCTCGCGCGAACAGCTCGGCGCGGCCGAGCTCACCCAGGACGTCCGCCCGCGCGTCGGCGGCCACTGGCTCGTCCAGCGCTCTGCGCAGAAACACTACGGCGCTCTCGGGCGCCGCGCGGGCGAGCGCCTCGCGCGCGGCGCGCCGGAGCAGGTCGACGACCCCGGGGTCGGCGGCCGGCTCGGACGCGAGCAGATGGACCCCCACCTCCAGCGGATCAGCACCCTCGTTTGCGAGCAGGCGGGCGGCGCGCGCGTGGCCCGAGGCCCGGCTGAAGGCCGGCAGGTCGGAATAGATCGCGGCGCGGACGACCGGGTGGACGAACTCCAGCGGGCGACCCTCGAGGATCTGCGCGGCCGCGAGCGCGTCGGCGGCCGAAGACGCCGAGGGCTCCTCGAGACCCGCCAGAGCGCCGGCGTGGCGCAGCGGTGCGCTGGCGCCCAGCACGGCCGCCGCCCGCGCGAGCGCCTGCGCTGCGGCGGGAAGCCGGGCGAGTCGGGCGACCACGGCCTCTGAGATCGGCTTGGGGCCGAGTTCGCGAACGCCTGCGGCGGCGGCCGGCGTGGGCGCGACGCCGGCGTTGGCGAGCTCCCTGAGCAGCTCCTTGAGCAGGAACGGGTTGCCGGCGGTCACGGCGTGACACGCCTCGCAGAACTCCTCGGCCGGCCGGTCGAGCGCCGCGCGCACGATCTGGTCCGACGCCCAGCGGCTGAGCGGGCGCAGCGACAGGCGGCGGACCCCCGGATCGCCGAGAATCCTCAAGAGCGCGGAGCGCGGCGGCTCCCCGGTCCGAACCGCGAGCACCAGCGTGACCTCCAGGCCATCGAGTCGCGAGCCGAGGTAGGCGAGCCACCTCAGCGAAGTCGTGTCCCCCCAGTGCGCGTCGTCTACCGCGATCATCACCGGACCCCGCGCAGCGAGGTTCGCGACCAGCCAGTAAAGGCCGTGCATGACCGCCCAAGGGGGTTTCCGCCTCGAGCGATTGAGGTCGGAGGCGCTGGGCGCAAAGAGGGGCCTCGCCAAGCCCGCGGCGCCCGCCAGCAGCGCTTCGCGCTCCGCCTCGTCGGTCGCGAGCATCGTCGCCTCGAATAGCTGGCGCACGACACCGAAAGCGAACTCGGACTCCAGCTCCGTGCCGCGAGCCGCGAGCACCCGCATGCCGGCCGCCTCGGCGCGCGCCCGGGCGGTCGTCAACAGGCGGGACTTGCCGATACCGGCGGGCCCCTCGACCAGCAATGCACAGCCGCGCCCCTCACACCCGGCCGTGAGTGCGTTGCCCACCTGCTCAAGAGCGCCGTCGCGCTCGAGGAGTTCCTGCGCAGGCGCCATCCGAGGCTTCAGCCTCCCACAACCCGATCCCAAACCCGGGGGAAGGTCCCCCTTGCGAAGCCCGGCTGCCGCCCGAGATCATGCCGCCGCGGCCCAGTCGCCGCGATCACACCAAAGACGCTCGACTAGGGAGATATCGCGCAATGCGCAGATCACAAACGACGCAGCTGCTGCGGGTGCTGGCCCGCCTTCACCCCGGGCTATGGGACATCATCAACTCACACGGGCCCGTTATCGGCGTCCGAATGCACGACCACGTCACGGACCGCTTCGACGAGGTGGCGCTCAACCCACAGCCGCTCCCGCCGAAGGTCCAGCTGCGACTGGCGGTCCAGCGCACCGCCCGGGCCATCGCCGATGCGACGATCGCAGCGCAGGTCACGGGCCGGGCGCCTGACGAGATTCTCCAAGAGGTCGGGGACGACTGGTGCCCGACTCCGCCCGACAGGAAGATCCCGTGGCCGCGGCGTTGGCCGGAGCCGTGGCCGCCTGGAGAGCCTTATCCGATCGACCCCGAACTCGTCGGCCCAGCTGTGCAGGCCGAGGCCGCGATCGTATTTCAGAGCTACGGGTCGAGCATCGCCGACGAGGGTCTGAGCACCGCATTCACCCAGCTGGCCGACCGACTCTTTGACGCCGCGCTGGAGGCCTCGGAGGGAAGCCATGGGTGACCCTCAGCGCGCGTGGCCGCAGGCGCTCGTCCTCGAGCGGTGAGCCGCATGCGGTCCGGAGCGGGGCGGACCTGCCTCCGTGGGAGCAGTTATGGCTGATCTGCCCAATCCCGTTCGCCTGATCCGCCATCGCGATCTGCTCGTGGTCGAACTTGAGCTGTCGAACCTCAAGCCCTCCGCGGACGGGCTGCGGCTGCAGCGAGAGGACCCCGCCGCCCCGGCCCACCTCGTGCTGCGCCTCCCCTCCCAGCACGTGGCCGAGCGGGCCTTCGACTCTGAGACCCCCGGTGAGCCGGACCGCCGGCCACCGCCGTCCAAGGCGCTGGCCGCGGGGCCGACCCGGCTCGTGTTCGCGCTCCCGGACGGTCACGACGACCTGCCGCTGTCGATCGACGCGCTCCTGGACTGGGACGCGCTGCAGCCCAGGCTCGCGCCCGGTGCGCTTCCGGCCGGGGCGACCGACGGGCCCCGGCCCGCCCTGCCGGCCGCGGACGAGACGGCGATCGAGTTTCCCTACCGGCTGATCCTGTCTCCCGACGCAGGCGGGCGCTGGGTGCATCGCTCCGAGCCGTTCGAGGCCGGCGGGCGCACCGAGCTGTGGCATACGCGCCTGCGCGGCGCCCGGCCGACGGTGAGCGTCCGGGCACTCGGCCGGCGGTCGCCGCACGATGCGATCCGCGGCTCGCTCAGCGACCGCGACCTCGACGACATCGTCACGCTCACCTCCGACTTCGGCATCCAGCCGAAGTCGTGGGCCGAGATGCGGATGCGGCCGTCCGTGTGGCAGTCGATCCTTAAGGCCAAGGGGCTGCTCGGATTCCACTACGAGCCCCTGCCGCTGCAGGTCGAGCAGATCATCCTGACCGCCCTCGGCGGCTCGGTCCGCCTGCGCGGGGCCTGGGACTACCCGAGCGACGCGCAGGACCCCGCCGCCCTCGGGCGGTTCGGGATGCCGACGCCGAGCCTGCAGCAGTACGAGCACGTCGCCGGGCAGGGCCGTGACCAGTTCGTGCGTATCGTGCGGCGCGGGTTCGTGTCGACCGGTCACCGCGCCTCGATCGTCAAGGTGACCGAGCGACGCTTTGAACCCGTCCTGCTGCCCACCGCGCAGACGCCGCAGGGGCCGGCCGGGACCTTTGGTGCCGTCGCCTACCTGCGCCAGTTCTTCAAGGTCGTCGTACAGGAGCCCGTGCTGCACTACAGCGACCTTGCCGGGGGCTACCAGGACGGCGGGCGCGAGATGCCGCTGCGCTCACTGCGACTGACGACGCTCATCACGCCGCGCATCGACTTCCCGGGCCCGCGGACGCTTGAGCAGGTCGAGGCAGACGCGCGAGCGGCGGTGCTGATCCCCGACAGCCCGCGGGAGGACGACGTGCGCCTGCAGCGTGAGCGCTTCGTGCAGGGCGAGATCGAGAGGGCGTTACCCGACAGGCCGTTCTGGATCACGGTGGGCGGCAACGACTTCGAGTTCGGCGCTGTCGGCGCCGACTGGGAGGCCGAGTCGGCGTCGTTCACCACGCCGCTGATGTTCATCCCCTACGAGGTCGTCAAGAGCGAGCCGTCCCAAGTCGTCGTCGACGAGTTCACCAAAGGAAGCGCCAGCCGCCGCACGCGGCCGTTGAGCAACCACAAGCTCGCCATCGCCGACCCGGCCGGAAGCACGCCCGGCTCGACGCGGACGCCGGTCGCGTCGCTGACCTTCGCCCTGCAGAGGCTCGACCAGGCGCGCGTCGACGCCGTGCCAAAGACCTACCGCCCGCGCTGGCTGATGCACGTCGCGGCGGCCGAGGTTCAGGTCGAGTCGGTCGCGCGCATCACGGGCAGCGGCGGCGCCGTTGCGGTCAGTCTCGCCCAGGCCTACCTCAAGCAGGGCCTCGCACCGAGCGCCAACGCCGCGGGGGTGTTCGCCGAGCTGACCGGCTCGATCCTGGACGTGAAGTTCGACGGCGAGCGCGGCGGCGGCCTTGCGCGTCCTGACGCGCCTGTCAACCGGCTCTCCAGCCGCCAGGGAGCGATGTCGGACACGTTCACCAAACCAGTCAGCGCGGCGCAGCTGAAAGCGCTGTTCGGCGACGCCAAGCTCTTCGGATCGGTGCACCTCAAGGACGTCCTCGGCGAGCTGCCCGACATCGGCGCTGGCGACTTCGCGTTCGCGGACCTCCCCGAGCATGAGCTGCAGGCGCTGCTCGACGGCCCTGGGAGCCAGCCGCGAGTGCCCGTGCTGCGCACGCGCGAGCTCGAGCGCGACGGTGTCCCGTACGCGATCGAGGCCCGCTACGTCTGGAAACCGAGCCTGAAGCCGTTCGAGATGTTCGCCTTCGACGATGCCTCGACGCTCGTGCTCGACTCGCGCACGGTGACGCCGCTCGACGGCGGCGAAGCGCGCTCGGAGCTGCGCGGCGAGCTGCGCGACTTCTCGCTGGAGTTCGCCGGGGTCGTGAGGATCCAAATGCAGCGGCTGGCGTTCGCCGCCCTCCCCGGCCGCAAGCCTGACATCACGGCCGAGGGCTTCGATCTCGCGTTCCTCGGTCCGCTGCAGTTCATCAACACGTTGCGCGAGATCATTCCGTCCGACGGCTTCAGCGACCCGCCGGCGTTGTCGGTCAGCCCCCAGGGCATCAGCGCCGGGTACACGCTCGGGATACCGAGCGTCGGCGTCGGAGTCTTCAGCATCGAGAACCTCTCGCTGTCGGCGGCGCTGACGATCCCCTTCAACGACCAGCCCGCCGGCTTCCGGTTCGCCGTCTCCGAGCGCCACCACCCGTTCATCGTCACCGTCTCCCTGTTCGGCGGCGGCGGCTTCTTCGCGCTCGGCGTCGGCGCCAGGGGCGTCGAGTCGATCGAGGCGGCGATCGAGTTCGGCGGCAACATCGCGCTGAACCTCGGCGTGGCCAGCGGCGGCGTCTCTGTGATGGCCGGCGTCTACTTCGGGATGACCGGCCAGACCACGACGCTTACGGGATACCTGCGCGTCGGCGGCTACGTTTCGGTGCTCGGCCTGATCAGCATCTCGATCGAGTTCTACCTCGCGTTCAGCTACCTCAATGTGGGTGGGCGGTCGGAGGTCTGGGGTCAGGCGTCGGTCACCGTATCCGTGAAGGTCGCCTGTTTCAGCAAGTCCGTGTCGCTCACCATCGAGCGCCGCTTCGCCGGCGCCTCGGGCGACCCGACCTTCGACCAGCTCGTCGAGCCCGACGACTGGCAGCAGTACTGTCTGGCGTTCGCCGGCTGAGGGGGCGAGGAGCCCGATGGCCATCGAGCAGCGCCTGCAGTGGATCGCCCTTCCCGTCGGCGTCAGCGAAGACGGTGCCGACCTGCGCCTGTCGGTCATGGTCGCGCCGCGGCTGCGCACCGACGAGTCCGCGACGCTGGCACCGTTCGCGGACTTCCTCGACTGGCCGGCGCGGATCGGCGCCGCCGGCAGCGCGTTCGTCGTCGAGCTGGCCGGCGGCCCGCAGCTCCCGGCGACGGTCGTGAGCCCTCCGCCCGACTCGACCCTCTGGGCCGCGCTGTTCGGCCCGGCGACGCCCCTGGCACCGTTCGTCTTCGACGACTTCGCCGACCGCCCGTTCGTCTCGTTCTCGAGCGGCCGGGTGCTGCGCGAGCTGCGTCGGATCTACGCCGAGGTCGCCGCCGACTCGCCCCGCGAGCTGCCGCGCATCGCCTTCGACCGCCAAGCGGAGCGCGAAGGCCTGGTCGACCGCTTCAAGGCGATCCGCGACGTTGCGCGGCGCGAGCCGTTCGGCGTGCGTGTCAGCAATGGAGAGATGCTCGACGCGCGCATCAACGGCGTGCTCGAACGCGCGCGCACGGAGGCGGCACGGCGCCGCGCGCTGGGCGGCCCGCGCAGCCTCGTTGCGAACGAGCCGCTGCCGCCCGACGGCACGGTCACGCGCGAGTTCGAGCGCGCGCTGCTGTTTCACCGCCGGCCGGGCGATGCGGTCGAGCTGCCGCCCGACCATGAGGCCGCCGGCGCGCACTTCGAGGCGACCGTCGACTTTCACCAGATGATCTCGGCGCTCGGTGACCATCCGGCGCTGCTGCGCCGTCTGGGCCTTGTCGTCGACCTTACGGTGCCGGCGGCGGCCGTCCCGCAGGCGAACTACCCAACGCCGCTCGAGCTCCTCGTCCGTCCGGCGTGGGAAACGCTGCTCGCGCCGGGTCAGTCGACGGACGTGACGCCGCTGACGGCCTGCATCCACACGGTGGCCGGTGGGGAGACGCTGTTCGCGGCGGCCGAGCGCACGCCCAGCCCGGCCGCCCCGATTCACGCCCCTCCGACGGGGCTGCTTGCGCTGCCGCCGGCGCAGTTCAGCGTCGAGCAGGTCGACGTGGACGGCGCCGCCCTGAAGGCGCTGAACCTCGCGGCGACGCTCAACCGCGTGGCCGACCGCCGGCAGGACGTTCCGGAGGACCATCCGCTCGAAGAGCCCGAAAGCGCCGGCGTGCCCGCGCTGCGCACCGGCGGCCTGGCGCTTGTGAACGCGCAGCGAGCAGACGCGCTACAGGGCGAGTTCGGCCAGGCGTCAAAGCTCAACGACGCCGTCGAGGGCGGCGGCCCACCGGTGACGCTGCACGCCGAGGATCTACTGCGCGGCTACCGCCTCGACGTCTGGGACGGCGCTGCCTGGCGGTCGCTGCACGCGCGCGACGTGACCTACCAGGTCAACTCGCTGGGAACGTCGATCATCGTTTCCGACGAGGGCTTCTTCCAGCTCAGCCTCGCCGGCAAGGCCACGCCCGCGGGCCAGCCGCCGGACCCCGACGGCGAGGTCTACATCCACGAGACGCTCGTGACGTGGGACGGTTGGAGCCTGTCGGCACCGCGGCCGGGCAAAGCGCTCAGCCGCGACCCACGCGCGCCGACCGACGCCGATCGGGCCACCCAGCCGCAGCGCATCGCCAACGAGCCGCTGACCGCGATGCGGCTGCAGGTCGAGGCGGTCGCGCGGCCCGGCAGCCTGCCGCGGCTGCGCTTCGGCGCCAGCTACCGGTTCCGGCTGCGCACGGTCGACCTCGCCGGCAACGGGGTCGAGATCGCGGTCGCCGACCGGCGACTGGGGCTCACCGCGACCGATACGCCCGTCGTTCCCGTGGCCGGCGCGACGGACTACCTGCGCTTCGAGCCGGTGCCGGCCCCGACGCTCGTGCCGCGTGCGCGCTACGACGAGGGCGCCTCGCAGCTGCGCATGGTCGTGCGCAGCAACGCCGGCGTGAGCGCGGCCGACTACGTCGCCGCCTTCAACGCCTCGGAGCTCGTCATGCACGGGGCGCATGATCGCTACGAGGCCTTCGACGACCGTCACGTCGCGGCGCCGAAAGCTTCGCTGCAGGCCGTCGAGGCGCACGGCCTGCTCGACGCCGCGGTCGGTTCCGACGGCACTCCGCTCGAAGCCGAGCGGGCGGCTGAGTTGCACGCGATGTACGAGGTCGCCCGCCGGGAGAAAGGGTCGCTGGACGAGCTGAACACCGATCCCGGCAACCCCCAGGGCTACGTCGTCGTCGCGGGCGAGGATTTCACGTTGCCCTACCTGCCCGACCCGTGGGCGGCGGGCGCGGTGTTCTTCGGTCTCCCCGGCCTGCCCGCGAGCGAACCGTTCGTCGTGAGGTTCGACGCCGCGAGCTGGTACGAGCAGGCGCCGTTTCGCCTGCGCCTCGTGGAGGGCGCGCAGGCGCCGGAGTGGGACGCCGGGGCGCGCGTCCTGACCGTCTCCCTGCCCCAGGCGACGACCGCCTCGATGCGGGTGTGCTCGCTGTTCGGGGGCGAACTGGGCCAGATGGGAATCGTGCGCTGGTGCGAGCAGACCCTCAGCCCGGACGGCGTCGATCGCGTCGTTCGGGCGGCCGAGGAGAACGACTGCTGGTTGATCACGCCGTCGCACGAGCTGAAGCTCGTCCATGCCGTCCAGCAGCCTCTGTCGCAGCCGAGCTTCGAAGAGCTCGAGGTCAGCCGCGGGCGCGGAGCGACCTACGCGAACGTCTTCGGCATCATCAACCTCCATCCGACCAGCACGGAGAAGATCGACCTGGTCGGCAGATGGCAGGAGGAGGTCGACGACCTCGCGCTGCCCGGACCGCAGACGCGGAAGTCCGAGCAGGTCGTCTTCGGCCTGCCGCTGGCGGTGGCTGCGACGGGCCGCGCCGACCGGGGACCGCGCGAGACGCCGTTCAGCCTGCGGGACGAGATCCTCACGTTCGACAGCTCGGTGGCGCTCGAACACGGCCTGGCTACGCCCGCCGGCCATCAGTTCGGCGACACGAAGCACCGGCGGGTTGGCTACCGGATGCTCGCGACAACGCCGTTTCGCGAGTACTTCCCGCCGCAGTGGGCAACCCGGCCCGAGCTGCTGAGCGTGGACAGCGCCGTGCTCGAAGTCGACATCCCGAGCAGCGCACCGCCGGCAGTGCCGCACGTGCAGTACGTCGTGCCGACCCTCGGCTGGGAGCTCGACGGTGAAGCCGGCGCGGGCGTGCGCCGGCGGCGCGGCGGGGGGCTGCGGGTCTACCTGTCACGCCCCTGGTTCTCGTCCGGCGACGGCGAGCTGCTGGGCGTCGTGGTCGGCTACCCGCTGACCTCGCCCCTGGCAAAGGACTACCCGTACGTCTCCCTGCTCGGCCAGGACCCGATCCGGGACGCGCCGGCGCTTGAGTTCGCCCGGCCTGAGAGCTTTAGGAACGCATCTACGACCGTGGCGCGCGTTCCGCTGCTCGAGCTCCCAGAGGACCTGGTCACGATCGTCGGCTTCAAGGTCGACTACGACACCGCCACCAAGCGCTGGTTCTGCGACATCGACCTCGACACCGAGGCCGCGTACTTCCCCTTCGTGCGCCTGGCGCTCGTTCGCTACCAGGCCAGCTCGCTGTCCGGTTGCGCAGTCTCGCCGGTCGTGCTCTGCGACATCGCCCAGCCGCTGCCGGATCGCACGCTGGCGGTCGTGCGCGACCCGGATGACCCCGCGCGAGTGCGGATCACGGTCGCCGGCCCGTCGTACGGTGCCGTCCGCGGCCCGCTGGACCGTCGCAGCGACCCGCCCGCGCTCGGCCGCGTCATCGCGCGGCTGGAGCAGCGCGAGCCCGCGATCGCCGACGACCTGCTCGGCTGGCTGCCGGTCGAGGGTGTCGATGTGGAGCTGGAACGCGTCGCCGGCGCCACCGGCACGACATGGAGCGGCGCGCTCGCGGTCGCGGCCAGCCTGGACGCGCTCGCGCAGCGGGTGACGGTGATCGAGTACGACCACCTCGTCGGGGATGAGGAGACGGCGATCGCGGACGGCCTGGCCCGGCGGGTCGTGTATGCGGACGCCGTCGAACTCTGACCAGCCCGAGGCTCGCGGCGAGCCTACGGCTCCGGTGGGACGTGGCCGAGGCATCGCAGTCCTGGCGAGCCGCCCGCGGCACGCCCGGTGCGCTCGACGAGTCGGGGCCGAGCCGACCGACCGAGGTGCAGCCGCTGCCCAGTGAGCGCTGAGCGCCGCCGCTGCGCCACGTCTGCGCACGCGAGCCGCGTCCACCGAATGACATTGGGGGTCGTGTCATCGCCCTCCACGGCGTGGCGAACCTCGGCGGCACGCCCGGGACCGCGATCTCCCACGGTTGCGTGCGCCTCGCCAATCGGCAGATCGCCTGGCTCGCTGCGCGCATCGCGCCAGGCGTGCCG
>Ga0136640_10000855_pt1 | contig 11885 bp, 12 predicted proteins | sample AntDrymUQ8642106_2_FD_105498 | JGI IMG/M metagenome (GOLD analysis project Ga0136640, IMG submission 105498) | Polar desert sand microbial communities from Dry Valleys, Antarctica - metaG UQ864 (21.06) | ecosystem: Environmental > Terrestrial > Soil > Desert | place: Antarctica: Dry Valley...
GATTCGCTCAACCCGCGCCTCATGCCTTCTCCGAGGCCGGCGAGCCGATGCGCCTCATCCAGCAAACGCCAGCGAAGGACGATCCCGACCCCAAAGCGCTGTGCGCCTATGGGATGCTGGCGCGCTCCACTGAACCGGACGGAGAGGCCGACCTCCTGGAGCGGGTGTTTTCGAGGTTCGTCGATGGAAGACCGGTCTCCTCCATCACCACCCGGTTCCTCGATTGGAGCTGCCAAAGACTCCAACGGATGGGAAAGAAGGCGCTGCTTCTCATCTGGGACAACGCCAGTTGGCATAAGAGCCGTGAAGTGGAGGACTGGATCGCCTTGCACAACAGAGCGGTCAAGGACGGCGGGAGCGGAGTGCGCATCGTTAGCCGCCTGCTTCCCACGAAAAATCCATGGCTCAACCCGATCGAACCGATGTGGATTCACGGCAAGCGCAAGGTCATCGAGCCCGATGGGCTGCTTGGCGCCTATGAGCTCGCCGACAGGGTCTGTGGGGTCTTTGGCTGTGAACACGAGTCTCACCTATCCATTGACCAGGAGGTCGCTTGATCGTGCACTAGGCGTCCCGCGCGAGCGAGACCGTCAGGTTGATCCAGACTTGCGAGTAGTCCTTTCTGATGTATCGCTTCTCGACGGAATAAGTGTCCATCTCGCCGGAGAGCAGTCTCTGGAGGTGGTCGAGGTCGGCGCGGAGGTCGTCTGAGTGAGTGATGTCCTGAAAGGTCCTGGCGAGCAGTTCCTCCTCCGAGTAGCCGGTGATGTCGCGGAACTTCGAGTCGACCCTCAAGAAGCGTCCATCGGGCCGGACATGGGCCATGCCGGCGTCGGCTTGATCGAAGGTGACGCGAAACGCTTCTTCGCTCTCTTCGAGTTGGCTGGTTCGCTCCCTCACCCGCTCCTCGAGGGTCTCGTTGAGGCGTCGAATCTCCGCCTCGGCCTCTCTGCGCCCGGTGATGTCCCGCCCGACGCTGAGCATGCCTCTCACGACGGCATGATCGAGCAAGTTGTGGACGACGCCCTCGATCCAAGGCCACGACCCGTCCTTGTGCGAAAACCGCGCGAGGGTGCGCCCAGAAGCACCGGGCGTAGCCGCGACCTCGTTGTACGCCTTCATCACCTGTTCCACGTCGTCGGGATGAAGGAAATCCACTAGCTTCTTCCCGACCAGCTCCTCCGGCCCAGCACACTGGCACCAATGGCTACGGCATCGTGGGAGATGGGAAGGGTTCCGCAGTCGGTGTCCTGGGACGTAACAGTGCCGGCGCCGGCGTCGAGGGTCAAGGCAAGAATGGCGTCATCGGCAAGTCCTCCGTCACCAGCCAGGCCGCCGTTTGCGGTCAGAATATCAACAGCGGCCAGGGCTACGGCGTCGTGGGAGACGGGGCGGGAACCGGCGCCGGCGTCCTCGGTCGCGGCTCCACCGGCTACGGCGGGCAGTTCAGCGGTAACAGGGCGCAGTTGATGCTCGTGCCAGCAAGCACGGTCGGCAAGCCCACCACCGGCGCGCACGTCAAGGGAGAACTGTACATGGACTCGGCTGCTACGCTGTTCGTATGCACGGTCAACGGCACGCCGGGCACATGGAGGAGAGTCACGACGGTAGCCTGAGAGCCGCGCATTGGTAGCGGGAAGGGCTGGTGCGTCGCCACTCCGGTCTCTTTTTCCGTGCGGGATCAGGCTTCCGCTTCGGACTCTTTGAGAGGCAGCGGTGCTTCCACATCAAAGGCGAGGCCAAGAAGGGTTGCGAACTCGACCCGCTCGCCGCGCCCGTGGAGGGATGATCTTGCGGTAGCCGTCCGGTCCATGCTCTCCTCTGGCGTCCCTCAGCCGCCGGACCTCGCGTCCCGGCTCCGCGCCCACCCGCGCCCACTCTGGTCGCCTTGTCGTCAAGCCCTCCTCGACAAAGCCGGAGAGTGCCTCGTTCGTAAGGGGCGGCAGGAAGACGCTACAATCGCCTCGTATCCCTCCCCGCGCAGCACGAGTACCTCCATGCGTCCGTCGGCGTAACGCCACACCTCTCGGACGCCTAGCCGAGCGTAGATCGGCAGCTTGTTTAACGAAGGGCTAGTGATGTCCACCACCAGGTCCGGCGGCGGGTCGCCCGTGTCGAGGTCTATATCCTCCTTGCCCCGCACTAGCTCGATGTTCCCGGAGAAGTAGAAGCACTCATCCGGCTCAAAACCGCGCAAAAGATCTTCGCGCTTGAAAGTCGTGGATCCAGCGCTGTCCACGTCGAAACCCATCTCCTCAGCCAGCAATTCGACCAAAAGCGCGATGATGCGACTGACCCTCTCGTGCTTTCTGGACGGGCTCGATATCTCCAGCACCCCCCGGTCGTAGTACAAGCGCGGCACCCGGCGCTCTTCACGCTCGGCCATGAGCAACTCGTAGGTACTCCAACCCACGTTGTGTAGAAGCACCCGCCCCTCCACCGAACTCCTCAACGTCTCCACCACGCGAACACCTCCAGGATCCAACCCAGAAATACCAATATCTCATCGTCCACATTGTACTCGACGCTTTCTGCCGTCCGCTGGTCCGAATCGGTGCTGTTTTCGCGTCTCTTCGCCAGAAAAGCTAAACTCGATCATGCCTTTCGGCCTCCGACTCAGCCGTCTTTCGATCCTCCAGCGGCGAGGCCGTCCAACTCCGCGCCAGTCACCTGCAAGGTCGTCCACTCGTCCATCGGGACGGCCCCGAGTTTCTTGTAAAAGCGGATCGCATCCTCGTTCCAGTCGAGCACCGACCACTCCAGCCGCCCACACCCGCGCTCCTTCGCCAGCCGCGCCAGGCGCGAGAACATGGCCTTCCCAATCCCCTGCCCCCGGAACTCCGGCCTCACGTACAGGTCTTCGAGATAGATGCCGGGACGACCGAGAAACGTCGAGAAGTTATGGAAGAAGAGAGCAAATGCGGCGGGCCGACCATCGGACTCCCCAATCAAGACCTCAGCCACCGGTCGTTCCCCGAAGAGCGAGTTTCGCAAGATTTCTTCGGTCGCCGAAACTTTGTGGGAGAGTTTTTCGTACTCGGCCAGTTCGTGGATGAAGGACAGTATAAGGGGCACGTCTTCCCCGGTGGCATTCCGGATCGAGAATTCCGGCATGCCAGGCTGCTAGACCCGCGCCTCGGTCTTCACCAACTCCTCCGCGATCTGGACGGCGTTGGTAGCCGCGCCCTTGAGCAGATTGTCCGCCACGCACCAGAAGGAGATGGCATTCCCCTCGGCGCGCACCCGGCCCACGAAGGTCCCGGAATCCCCGACCGCCTCCAGCGGCGTCGGGAAGTCGTCGGCGTCGCCGGAGAAGGTGACGCCCGGCGCATCGCGCAGGGTTTCGAGGACTTCAGGCAGCGAAGCTTCGCGCTCCGTCTCGACGTAGACGCTCTCGGAGTGGCCGGTGTGGACGGGGATGCGGACGGCGGTGGCGAAGACTTCGAGGTCCGGGAGGCCCAGTATCTTGCGGGACTCGAGGCGCATCTTCGTTTCCTCGGTGGTATAGCCGTCCTCCCCAACGTCCCCGATCAAGGGTATCGCATTCCCGGCTATGGGCCTGGGATACACGCCCTTCCGCCCCTCCTCCAACGCCTCGACGCCACCCCGCCCGGAACCGGAGACCGCCTGATAGGTGGAGACCACGACCCTCCGTACCCCGAACCGCCAGACCAGCGGCGCGAGCGGCAGCAGCATGGTGATCGTAGAGCAGTTGGCGTTTGCGATGAGGCCGTTGTGGCCTTCCAGCGCATCAGCGTTGACCTCCGGCACCACGAGCGGCACGTCCGGGTCGAGCCGGAAGTCGCTGCCGTTGTCTATGACGACCGCGCCCCGGCTGATAGCCTCATGGGCGAGCTGGACCGCCGCCCCCTTCTCGCCCTCGGTCCCGGCGAAGAACGCGAAGTCCACCCCCTCGAAGGCGTCTGGCTCCGCCACGCCAACCTCGAACTCTTCTCCGGCGAGCGTCGCTGTTCGTGCCGTGCGAGCGAGCACGCGCAACTCTTTCGTGGGGAGGTTTCTTCGTCGCAGTTCGGCGACCAGCTTGTCGCCGACGAGGCCCGCTCCGACCACGGCTACCGTGTATCCGTCGCTCATCTCAGTCGTCCCTCCCGTCGTCTTTCAAAGTCTTGGCGATGTCGAGGACGTCCCAGACTACCCCGCTCGCGGTGCGTTCCGGGCCTGCGCCGGGGCCGCGTATGGTGAGGGTAACATCCGAGTATCGGCGCGTGCGGATGTCGAAGACGTTCTCAGGGCCGCTTATGGGACCGAACGGGCTCTCGACCGGCGTGTCTTGCAATCCGACCGTCACCGGGCCTTCTTTCGGGATGCGGGCCAGGTAGCGCAGCATGTGATGCTCCTCGACGGCCATCAGGCGGGCGGAGAACTCTTCATCAGCCTCCGGGAGACACTGCATGAACTCATCGAGAGGCGCGTCTTCGAGGGCCTTTGGGACCAGGGACTCGTAGGGGATCTCCTCGGGTTCGATCTCACGTCCGATCATCCTCGCAAGAATAATCGCCTTCCGAGCCACGTCGAGGCCGGAGAGGTCGTCGCGCGGATCGGGTTCCGCGTAGTGGAGGGATACCGCCTCCTTCACCGCCTCGGAGAACGACCTGCCGCCCTCGACCGCGCTCATCACGAAGCCCAAAGTACCGCTCGGGCTGGCCTGGATTTCGAGCACCTCGTCGCCGGTCTCGATCAGCCCCCCGATGGTGGAGATGAGCGGCATCCCCGCCCCCACGGTTGCCTCGTGCCAGAGCCTGTCAGGGACGACGCGCATGAGCTGCTCGTACTCTTCCGTGCTACCCGAAAGCGGCCCCTTGTTCGACAGCACCAGATAAGAGCCGTTCTGGATGCCGAGCAGATCCAACCCAAACGTCCCGCCATGCACCGCCACGTCCACCACTATGCGCGTCGTGTCAGGCGCGGGCTCCGAGCGCAGTACGTCCTCAAGCGACTCCGTCCCCAACTCCGAGAGGCTGCCGCCGTCCTCTTTGAGCCGGATCGCCTGCGGCAACAACTCTTCGCCCACCAGCGCCCCGGAGGTATCGGAGATGGCGCGGTAACGCACGTCGAGGCCGTCGTCCTCAAGCCAGCGTTTGCGTTCTTCGAGCACGATCTGGGCGACGGCGCGACCGACGTAGCCGAGTCCGATCTGGACGATCTCCAGCCGCTTCATGCGACCTCCCCAGCCGGCGCCGGAGCGGCGATGACCGAGCCGTGCAGGACGAGCAGCGCGGCATCCGCCACCTCCTCGAACACCACGAACACCAACCCGACTGGCGCTATCCCGGAGTGGACGGCTTCGATCCCGGCCTCCCGCAGACTCCGCCGCCCGCGCGCGAGATCCCCCTCATCCGGGGAACCAATGCCGATGACGGCCGCCGCCTCCTTGCGATGACGCCGCGAGACGCAAGGCAACTCCACGGCGAAGTTCCGGCGCAGCGCCACGCAGCGCACCCCAGGCCCCTCCTCGAAGCCCGAGACGCGGGTACCGGGACGCTCCGGCGCGAACGTGTTTCGGACGTGGACCTCGATCCCCGTCTCCGAAGCCGGCTCCATCGTCTTGGGATGGAGCACCTTCGCCCCAAGCGACGCGAAATCCCCAGCCTCCCGATACGAGAGCCGCGGCAACAAAGTCGCGTCGGGGACCAGGCGCGGGTCGGCATCCAACACGCCGTCTACGTCCGACATGATCCAGACCTCATCAGAACCCAAAGCCCGCCCAAGCACCGTCGCCGAAAGGTCCGAGCCTCCCCTCCCGAGCGTGGTCGGCGACCCCTCCGGCGACCGACCGACGTACCCAGGCACGATCGCCACGAACCCATCATCCAACAACGGCGCGACGTAGCCCGCGCACCGCTCCCGCGTCGTATCCGCGTCCACATCAGAAGCGGAGAACGAACCCACCGTGGCTATCGGGTCGTCGTCCACGACGGCGGCCGGAATGCCTTGACTGCTGATGACCCCAGCGAGTATCACGGAGGAGAGACGCTCCCCGAAAACCGCGATCCCAGCCTTCCGGGCAGCCTGATCCGTAGCCGGAGCCTCTATTGTCTCAATGAGCCGGTTCAATAGAACAAGCAGCCGCTCCTCGACTTCCGGCAGGTACTCCTCCGAGACAGCCTCGCGGGCGGCTTTCAGGTGCCGCTCCGCCAGCGAGCGATGAAGCTCCGCCACCGAGCCCTCGCGGGTCCCGCTAGAGACGGAGCTTCGGGCGAAGCCGATGAGGGTGTCGGTCGTGCCGCTCATCGCCGAGACGACGACGGCGAGCGGACGGTTTCTGGCTGCATCGGCGGCTATGGTGGCGGCGCGGATGAACTGCGCGCCGCCGCCGACCGAGGTGCCCCCGAACTTTATTACGAGGGGTCTATCGTTCACTCCGCATTCACGCTCCGCTCAGTGCCTGATCCAGGTCGTAGATGATATCGTCTATGGACTCCAACCCGACGCTCAGGCGGACGTAGTCGTCCGTGACGCCCGTCGTCTTCTGCTCGTCCGCCGAGAGCTGCGAATGCGTCGTCGAGGCCGGGTGGATGACCAGACTCTTCGCATCACCCACATTCGCCACCAAGCTATGCAACTCCAGCCGGTCTATGAACTTCTTGCCAGCCTCAAGCCCGCCGTCTATCCCGAAGCCCAGGATAGCACCGTACATCCCATCCCGATGGTACTTCGTCGCCAGTTCGTGCGACGGGTGATCCGAGAGCCCCGGATAGTTCACCCAGTTCACTTTGTCATGCCCTTGCAAGAACTCGGCTACGGCCATCGCATTCTGGCAGTGACGCTCCATCCGCAGCGGCAGCGTCTCCAGTCCCTGCAAGAACAGGAAGCTGTTGAACGGACTCAGGGCCGGGCCGTAGTCGCGGAGCATCTGGACGCGGGCCTTCAAGATGTACGAAAGCTCGCCGAGGGCCGGGTAGAACTCCAGCCCGTGATAAGACGGGTCCGGCTCGGTGAACCCTGGGAACTTGCCGTTGTCCCACGGGAACTTCCCGCCGTCCACCATCACGCCACCGATAGACGTTCCGTGTCCACCGATGAACTTGGTCGCCGAATGCACCACTACGTCAGCCCCGTGCGCCAGCGGGTTTACCAGGTACGGGGAGGGCAGCGTGTTGTCCACGATGAGCGGGATGCCAGCCTCGTGCGCGACGGCGGCGACTGCCTCTATATCCAGGGTATTGAGTGACGGGTTGCCGACGGTCTCGGCATAGAGGGCTTTGGTCTTGTCGGTGATCGCCTCGCGGAAAGACTCCGGGTCCGTGGCGTCCACGAACTTCACGTTTATCCCGATCTTGGGCAGCGTGTAGTGAAAGAGGTTGTACGTCCCGCCGTAGAGTCCGGCGGCGGAAACTATCTCGTCCCCCGCGCCCGCGATGTTCAGGATAGAGAGCGTCTCCGCCGCCTGCCCCGAGGCCGTTCCGAGCGCCCCGACGCCGCCTTCGAGCGCGGCGACGCGCTTCTCGAATACATCCGTCGTGGGGTTCATTATGCGGGTGTAGATGTTGCCCATTTCGCTCAAGGCGAAGAGGTTGGCGGCGTGGTCGGTGTCGTTGAACACGTATGAGGTGGACTGGTAGATCGGCACGGCCCGCGCCGTGGTCGCCGAGTCCACTTCCTGCCCGGCGTGCAACGCCAGGGTGTCGAACCCGTACTCGCGCTCCTGCTGCTTCTGGTCCGCGGTGTCTGTCATCCGTTCTCCTCCTTTTTAGCTGTCAGCTTTTTAGCTTTCAGCGGTCAGCTTTTATTGTCGGCTTCGAGGAAAGGCTTGATAGCCCCTCTCAATTGCGCCCAGTCCTTTAGAAAGGCGTCGTGTCCGTCGTTGGACTCCATCTGTACGTACCTTGCCTGCGCGCCCGCAGCCCTTGCCGCTTCGGCTGTTGCCCTGACTTCCGCTGCCGGGAAGAGCCAGTCGCTGGAGATCCCGGCGAAGAGCATCTCCGCCTGGATACGCGAGTATGCCTCCTCGGGTGAATTGTAACCGGCGGATACGTCGTAGAGGTCCATCGCCCGCGAGAGATACAGGTACGAGTTGGCGTCGAAGCGTCCGGTTAGTTCCCGGCTCTGGTAATGCAGGTAGCTCTCGACCTCGAAGCGGCCCCCGATCTCACGGTGCAGCGCGGGCCGTTTGGCGGGCCTCCGCCCAAACCTCTCCCATTGCCTGGCGGCACTCTGGTAGGTGACCATGCCGACCATTCGGGCGATGGCGAGTCCAGCGTCGGGGGAGCGGCCCGTGCCATAATAATCTCCCTCCATCCAGTCCGGGTCGGCCATGATGGCGCGGCGGCCGATCTCGCTCATCGAAATCCCCTGCGGTCCCAGTGCGCCCGTCGCGGCAACCGGCGCGGCCCGCTCCACGAAGTCAGGGAACTCAACCGCCCACTCAAGCGCCTGCTGCCCGCCGATGGAACCCCCGATGACGAGCCGGAGCCGCCGTACCCCGAGGTCGTCTAGGAGCCGCTTCTGCGCCCTCGCCATGTCCCGGATCGTGACGACCGGGAAACGCATCCCGTAGGGGCGTCCGGTCTCCGGGTCGGTCGAGGCCGGTCCCGTGCTGCCGGAGCAGCCGCCGAGGACGTTCGAGCAGATCACGAAGTTCTCGCCGGTATCTATCATCCTTCCGGGTCCGATCACGGGCTCCCACCACCCGCCGCGCTTGTAATCGGCGCAGGGGTCTCCGGCGGCGTGGGAGTCGCCGGTGAGGGCGTGGACGATCAAGACCGCGTTCTCGCCCGCGGAGTCCAACTCGCCCCAAGTCTCGTAGGCGAGCGTGACCTCCGGCAAGAAGCCGCCAAGTTCCGGCTCGAAAGAGCCTATGCGATGATGGAGTTTTCCCGAGGATTCAGATGCCGGGCAGTGTCCGGCCCCAGGGTCTAGTGTCATACTCAGTGGAAATACAGCCTCCTTCTATAACGTCGGGTACTACGCCTCGCGGCAGTCGCCGTGGCGACGGTTCGCTCGCGTAACCCGCTCCGTAGAAGAGGCTGCCCACCTCTCCCCACATCTTCCAGGACGGTGATGACCGTCCTGCTGGACTTGGCACCTTGCGGCGAGTAGCCGGTGGCTCCTCCCGAGGTTGCCGCGGTTTCTTCGGGCCAGTTCCCTCCGCCGCTCTCGATGCGAGTTCACGCTAATGGTGGATGCTAAAACACCACGGGCCTCATCGTCAAGGTCCGGGCAAAATACTCGACCTCTCGTATGTCCGATTCTCTATCCTCGGCCATCCGATGGTGGTTGGAAGGGCCAATCAGCGGTCCCGAACCTCCTGCGGCGAGGCGACGTTCGACTTCGCCACCGCCGTGCCGGTCGTGGCGACGGGGTCGTTGACGACCTGCACCCAGCCACTGACATAGTCGTTGTCGTCGAGCGTCAGCGGATTGTAGTTCTGCACGCAGAACCCGACCTTCCACGTCCCCGCGCCCGGCGTCGTTGTTGCCATCGCGGAGAACGGCACTCGCGTCGTGCTGGCCTCGCCAATCGAGAAATTAGGTCTGGTGAAGTTCGTGAGCGGGCCGCCAGAGGCTGGTTGGTAGCAGAGCTCGTATCTGAAGATCTGCGGGCCACCTGAAGAGAGTCCGAGCGGCGCCTGGGCCGCGCCGACGAGATTCTGACTCGCGGTCGTCGTGACCGTCGCTTGCGGCCCCGCGAAGACGAAGGCCGAGCCACTGGGGATGCTACCGACGGGTCCCGAGAACGAGGCGATCCCGGCGATGCTGCCCGGAAGCTGCGCTGGCTCCTTGCCGTCCAGCTTGTCGGAGTCGGCGGCCTTCTGGTTGACGCCGAGGAATTCGGCCGAGTCGAGGTTGTCGAGGGTGTTGGCGTTGCCTGCGTTGGATGCCTGATCCGCGTTCTCGGCAATGTCTGCCTTGCCGTTCTGGTTCGCGTCCGGGGCGAACTGCGTGGAGTCCTTGCCATCGAGCTTGTCGGCCTTGCCGTTCGCGCGCAGGAAGGCCGTTGCGTCCAGCCCGTCGAGCCGGTCGGCGTTCAGCCTCGCCACCTTCACGGCGGAGTTGACCGCCAGGGGAGCCACCCCCGAGTCCACAACCAGGCTCAAGGCCGGACCCGCTCCGCTCGTGACCAGCTTACTCGCATTAGTGGCGGAGTTGCTCGTGCCCAGGATGAATGGATCGCCGTTGGCCGCGAACACCGCGGGCGCGCCAACAAGCACCACCGACACAACCACCGCAAGCACTACTGCCTTGCTTCGTCCAAAGAAATTCACTATTCGCTTCATCGCCATTCTCCTTTTCGGTAACGGAAAGGAGAGGCTCCCTCCCCCCAATGCCTTGACGGTTGCGGAATGCGCTCAGCGACAGAGGAGCGCATTCCGCAAAGTAAGTGGTCTTTCTAGTTCGTTTGTACTAGACCTTGATGAAAGAATGCGCGAAGCGCTAGTAACGGCAGTCCACGCGATACCGGGCTACGAACATGTGACGGATCGCACCCTTTCGAATCCGCTTCCGTGTATAATTCTATGTTGGACTCGCTCGTTCTCCCCATCCTCCCCGGGCGGGTCCTTCTTTATCAACTTGTCAGTTTTTATGAGTGACGATGTCCAGGTTCGCAAGACGAAGCCGTCGTCGTTGGAGGCGTGATCTCCGGTGAGCCAGCCTTTTCGTTCTCTTGCTGACTAGTGATCGCTGATTAGCTTCACCCCAGGAATATCAGCAACAAGCTCGTCACGGTGAAAAGCCCGATCACGATGATGGTGAGCCGGGTCAGGTTCTTCTCCATGACCGTGGTGCCGGAGAACGCCCCGCCCATCCCGCCGCCGAGCGAGGACGAAAGGCCCCCGCCCTTGCCGGAGTGGAGCAGGATCATGCCGATCAAAGCGACGCAGAATATCGTGTGCAAAAGTGCCAGTACGTAAATCATGCTGTCTAATTTATCACACCGAGCCGATACGCTCCATCAAGAGCGGCCCTCTCCAGCAGCTTCGATGAGCTTCACGAACGACTCTACTTCGAGGCTCGCCCCGCCGACGAGGCCGCCATCCACGTCTTGCTGGGCCATGATCTCCGCGACGTTCTCTGGCTTCATCGAACCACCGTACAGGATACGAACAGCATCCGCGAACTCCTGATCCCTGACCTCGGCGAGCAACTCCCGGATGCGGCCAATAGCGTCCTGAGCATCCTCGGGCGTGGCCGTATCCCCCGTCCCAATCGCCCATATCGGCTCGTAGGCGAAGACAAGTTTGTCTCCACCCACGTCATCGTCAAGCTCCTCCATCACCCGCCGAACCTGCCCCGAAACCTTATCCCACATGCCGCCGGAATCGCGCTCTTCCTTCGTCTCCCCGACGCATGCGATGGGCAACAAACCCGCCTCCACGGCCTTCGCGGCTTTGCGGGCGACAGTTTCGTCGGTCTCGCCGAAGACTTCGCGCCGCTCGGAGTGGCCGACGATCACGGCCCCCGCGCTGATATCTTGCAACATGGGAGCGGAGACCTCACCGGTGAACGCCCCCGAGTCCTCGAAGTAGAAGTTTTGCGCCCCGGCCAGGACCGGCGAGTCCTGGGCCATCCGGGCGACCTCATGCAGACAGGTGAACGGCGCGAAGACGGTTACGTCCACGCCTTCGGCGTCGGCGGCGCGTGGGAGCAGCGCGGCGGTGTATTCCTGCGCCTCGCTGACGGTCTTGTTCATCTTCCAGTTCGCCGCCATCATCGGGCGGCGGTTTGCGTCAGCCATCTAATCCTCCTTGTCCGGCAGGACCGCCACGCCGGGCAATTCCTTGCCTTCGATGTACTCCAGCGACGCGCCGCCGCCGGTGGAGATGAAGCTCATCTCGTCCTCCAGGCCGAGCTTGCTGACGGCGGCGACCGAATCGCCGCCGCCAATGACGCTCGTTGCATTGCTCTCGGCCACGGCCCTTGCGA
>Ga0136640_10000856_pt1 | contig 11880 bp, 9 predicted proteins | sample AntDrymUQ8642106_2_FD_105498 | JGI IMG/M metagenome (GOLD analysis project Ga0136640, IMG submission 105498) | Polar desert sand microbial communities from Dry Valleys, Antarctica - metaG UQ864 (21.06) | ecosystem: Environmental > Terrestrial > Soil > Desert | place: Antarctica: Dry Valley...
AAGAAAATTACTAATATGGACATAACAACTGTCGATACGGCGAAGGTTGAGCTTTCAAAAAAAAATCCGATGTTCAGAGATTTAATGCAACAGCATCAAAATTTTGAGAAAAGATTAAGTGAATTATCTGAATTGACTTATCCGAATGACGAAGAGTTATTGGAAGAAGCAACCTTAAAAAAGAAAAAGCTAATGATAAAAGACGAAATGTATTCGATGATGGAAAAATATTCTAACCAGCATTGAATATCTTTTATGTATTGAATGTAATCACTAGAAAAGTAAAAAAGTTTATTTTTAAATAAATTTACCTTTTTACTTTTTTATTTTTGAGAACAATCTATATTCGCTTGGGCAAACGCAAAAATTCCTTTGTTAGTCGAAAACACCAATAAATTGTGAACAATGCGTGGTGCAGACAGAATGAAACCTTTATCAGCAATGGAAATTTTATTGATTATCCTGCCGTTTCTTAAATCTAATACAACGGCATTACTGTCAGCGGGAGTAACAAAGATGATAAACTCACCTGCTACCAAGGGTTTTACCGAAATTCTTCCAGCTAGTCTTCTCTTCCAAATTTTCTTCCCTTTCTGCAACGAAATCAAATAAACAAAATTATCAAGCGATGTAACAAGAACTCCGTTCCGTGTCAAATTAAGACTAGAAATCTCGCCTCCATAACGCACACTCCAGATACGGCTATCTCTTAATGTATGAGTAAGATTGACGGAGCCATTTTTTTCTCCCCAGTATAATTTATTTCCATCAGTAATTAAATTTGTTGCCGGAGATTGAAGACTAAGCAATTTTGAAATAATCTTTCCACTATCGGCGGTTACTGTTAAAATTGAATTGTCGCTGGTACTAATATAAATTTTATTCTCGAACAGACTTGGCGGAGAACTAAGCCTTTGTAGAAGATTTTTATTCCAGATTTTTTGTCCGTCAAATTTTCTTATAGAGATAATTTCACCATCTTTTTCGGTCAAAAATATTTGATCTTGATAACTGTTTAAAAACACAAAGCCTTTTGAGATAAAAGGAAATTGCCAATTGGTAACTCCCGTTTCAGCATCCAATGACCAGAGAATATAACTTACCGCTCCTTTATTGATTTCATCTTCCTTAACGAAATTTATCCTAGATATTTTCGTAATCAAATAAATTCTTTTGTTTTCTAAGATTAAATCGGAAACAATCTCCCCACCCAATTCTGAAATCCAAGATACAGAATTTTTTATTAAATTCAGTTTTTCAACTCTTCCTCCTTGAAGTGGAATAAATATTGCACTTTGATTATCAGACGCGATGTTAGTTGCTTCAATTTTATCATTTTGATTCTGATAACATAATTTCAGGGGAGTTGATGGATTGAAGGTGTTGATGAGTTGAATGCCTGGCTGTGCAAAGATAGATAAATTAAATAAAATCACATACAAGCAAATCAACTCCATTGTAATAAAATTAACACCGGATGTATTTCTTAAATTATTCATAATCATTCATAAAATTTATCAAGCAACAATATGAAATTGTTTATACTTCGGACATTATTATGATATTATATTTATCTGAAATTCAATTTCGATGCATACTTGCTAATAATGGATAATAGAATTATCTATGAAAGTTTGCCGTAAAATATTGAATTTTATCAAATCAATATTGACGGAGAAAATATTTAAATGTCTTTTAATAAAATTATTGCTATTGGAAATTTGGGGCGTGACCCGGAACTGCGTTATACGCCGCAGGGCGATGCTGTCTGCGATTTTTCCATCGCCGTAAATGACAGAAAACGTGATAAAGCGGGCGAATATCAAGATGTTACTACTTGGTTTAAGGTAACTCTCTGGCGTAAGTTAGCAGAAAACGCTTCTAAATATTTGACGAAAGGAAGATCCGTCTATGTCGAGGGTCGCCTTCAAGTTGAAGAGTGGACTGACCGTGACGGTAAAAACCGTCACACATTAATCATTCAGTGTTCAGATATGCATTTTATCAGCGATACTCGTGGTGATGAAATGTCTTCCGATTCAACATCCAGTAATGATTTCTCAAATCAAAATAATTCAGACACTGCAGGAACGACAAGGACAGTGGAAAACTCCAATTCTCCGGCTGACGACGATATTCCGTTTTAGCCTCTTAGAAACTGATTCTTTCCAATTGTCAGATTTTTTTTAGAAATTAATCCTCACAACTATTTTGATATCCATTCACCCATTCTTCTGAACTTACCATACCGCAATTTCATCCTTTTAACAGTATCCAAACTATCCAATTCCAATAAGTTGCGAATTAATGATTGTTTTAAATTTTGTGCAGTTGCTTCAAAATTTATCTTCTCATCAGTCTGACTTTTCAATGTTATTCTCCAGTCATTTCGCTCCTGAATTATTTCATCAATCAATTTATATTTTTGCATGTCATTTGCCGTTAGACGCAGGCATTCCGCCGCCCGGTCGGCTTGTGAAGCATCCTTCCAAAGTATTGCGGCACATCCTTCGGGCGTGATAACAGAGTAGACAGCGTTTTCCAACATCAAAACACGGTCACCCATACCGATAGCCAAAGCTCCGCCCGAGCCGCCTTCACCCAAAACAACGACAATAGTGGAAACTTTCAAACTTACCATTTCGCGCAGATTGCAGGCTATTGCTTCGGCTTGCCCCCTCTCTTCAGCATCAACTCCCGGATATGCACCCGGCGTATCTATAAAACAAATAACAGGTCTGCCGAACTTCTCGCCTAGTTTCATAACCCGAAGTGCTTTCCGATAGCCTTCAGGCTTAGGCATACCGAAATTTCTCATTCGCCTCTGATTAGTATCACGCCCTTTTTGCTGACCGATGACTATAACTTCGCAATTATCAATTTTGGCAAAACCGCACACCAGGGCAGCGTCTTCGGCATATCTGCGGTCGCCATGCAGTTCGATGAAATCGGTAAAAATATATGAAAGCAGATCAAGCGTGTATGGTCTTTCAGGATGTCTTGCTACCTGAACCCGTTCAAAAGCGTTTTTTTCCGTTTTGTTCATGGAATATAATTTTGTTCGTAAAAATTTTTGGTTTACAGAAAGCGGCGGGAAAATGACCCGCATATTTCATTTCATAAAATTACAAAACCCAATTTACTTGACACCCTTTTTGAATCAATTCAGCTTCCAGACGACTGCTGCCCTGAATCCGTAACGGTTGGGATTGAAGTTTCAGGTTTAGTTTATTTTCCAACAAGATTTCCAAATTCACATTACAGTTGCCTTTATTATGACTGAGAGTTACAAATAGCTCTTCTAAAAAATTTTCGCTGAAACCTGTTTCCGGGAGAATTATCGAAACTCGGCGAGCTTTGAGCGGAACTGCATCGGATAATTTCCTTACATCTTCCAAAATTATTGTAATATCCTGTCCTTCGCCGGATTCAACTCTACCCTCGACAATCAACAATTCATCATCTTTTAGGATTTGCAAATTCTTTGAAAAAACATCTGCCCAAGCCAGGCATTTGACACCTCCGGATTGGTCTTCAAATCGAAAAATACAAAAACGGTTTCCTTTTTTACTGTGTCTGATTTGCATACCTGAAATGATGCCCGCTAAAATCACTTTACCTCCCGACTTAATAACTTCAATATCCGCGACGTTAGCAATTTTAAGAAGGGAGAGTGCTTGTTTGTAGGTATTAAGAGGGTGGTTTGATAAATAAAAACCAATCGCCGATTTCTCCTGCCTGGATAATTCGGCAGACGACCACGCAGGAACGGTCGCAAACTGACTCTTTAAATTATTCTTAGTTGTTTCCGCCATTCCAAAAAGGTCAGACTGACCTCTGATTTTATTTTGCCAAACTTTCTGACCATGCGTTAAGGCGGCATCCAAATCAGAAAAAAGGCTTGCCCGCCACTGAAAGACTGTAGTTTCCTCCGGCATAAGCGTATCAAAAGCACCGGCTGCAACCAAACTTTCCAATCCTCTACGGTTAAGAAATCCCTGGTCAAGCCTGGAAGTAAAATCAAAAAGGGAAGTGAATTTTCCGCCTTTCCTCGCCTCAAGAATTGTTTGAATGCCGGACGTTCCCAGCCCTTTTATCGCACCTAAGCCGAATCTGACAGCGTTATCCAACGGCGTGAAGTCGTCATCGCTTTCATTAATATCTGGAGGTAAAAAGCCTAAACCAATTGAGCGAAGTTCGTTTGAATATTTATAAATTTTCGTCGTATCATGAGATTCATTGGATAATACAGCTGCATAAAAATAAGCGGGATAATGTGCCTTAAGATAAGCAGTTTGATAAGCAAGATAAGCATATGCAACGCTATGACTTCGGTTAAAACCATAATCGGCAAATTGTGCCATCAATTTGAATATCTCAACTGCTTTTTCACGATTTATTCCACGCTCGACCGCACCATTTATAAATTTTTGTTCGTGAACTGCCATTTCATCGCGTTTCTTTTTACCCATTGCTCGGCGCATCATATCAGCTTCACCTAAACTGTAACCGGCTAGCTTCTGTGCAAGCTGCATAATCTGCTCCTGGTAAACCAAAATTCCATATGTATTGCTTAGAATCTCCTTCATTTGCGGCACGATATACTGAACTCGTTTCTCACCTCGATGCCGCGCGATAAAGTCATCTACCATTCCGCCATCAAGTGGTCCTGGACGATATAAGGCATTTAAAGCCGCTAAATCTTCAAGCCCCTGTGGCTTTAAACGCCTGCAAATTTCCTGCATACCGGAGGATTCAAATTGAAAAACCGCCTCGGTTCGTCCTTCACCAAAGAGCGACAATGTTCTTAAATCATCAAGTGGAACTTGTGACCAATCTATTTCCAGATTGATTTTATGCTTAATGCTATTTAAGCAATCGCTTATAATAGTTAAGGTAGTTAAAGCAAGAAAATCCATCTTAAGCATTCCTACTTTTTCAAGGTCGTTCATTGAATATTGACTTGTCAATTCGTTTTTTGCCGAGTATGAAATAGGAACTAATTGATGCAAGGGTTTTGGAGAGATTACTACCCCCGCAGCGTGAACTGAGGAATGCCTTGCACATCCTTCAAGCCTAAGAGCTAAATCCACTAAATCCTTGACGTTAACGTCCGTATCCATCGCTCTTCTCAAATCCGAAACCTGCTCTAATGCCTGCGAAATGCTGATATTTCTTCCACGTATCGGTGGCGGAATCATCTTGGCAATTTTCTCCACCTCTCCGTACGGCATATTTAACGCTCTTCCAACATCTTTAATTGCTGCTTTTGAAGCCATCGTTCCAAAAGTAATTATCTGACACACCGAGTCTCGACCGTAAAATTTTGTCACGTGATTGATTACCTCGGATCTTCCGCGTACGCAAAAATCTATATCAATATCCGGCATCGAAACCCGTTCGGGATTTAGAAATCTTTCAAACAGCAAATCATATTGAATCGGGTCGACATCTGTTATACCCAAGCAATATGCCACCAGTGAGCCAGCCGCCGAACCACGCCCGGGACCAACCGGTATATTCTTCGCTTTTGCAAAACGGATAAAATCCCAGACAATCAGAAAGTAGCCGGGAAATTCCATATTTTTTATCATTTCTATTTCGCTTTCAATACGCTTTTGATAATCGCGGATAGAGTATTTCAGTTTATCTTGGGTTTGTAGCGGTATCCATACTTTATTTCTACGATTCTCAAATCCTTCTAAGACGATTTTCTCGAAATATTCGTTCGTGTCTTTAGAATCGGAATTTGCCGGAATCGGGTAATCGGGCAACGCCAGCTTTATTTCTTTCGGAAATTCGACTTGACACCGCTCAGCTATCCGGCAGGTATTTGATAATGACTCGGGAAGTTCTTTTCCAAAGATACTCCACATTTCTTCCGGCGTTCTAACAAAAAAATTCTGACCACCCAAAATACTCCGAGTTCCGTCCTGAATTGTTTTACCTTCTCCGATACAAAGCAGAATTTCGTGCGCTCTCGAATCTTCTTTTTTTAAATAATGAGCTTCATTGGTGGCAATTAGTGGGATTTCTGAATTTTTTGAAAGTTCCAGTATGCTTTTTTGAATCTTCTGCTCTTCAGCCAAATTGTGGTCCTGAATCTCTATGTAAAAGTTACCCTTACCGAAAATATCTTCCAGCAACTTGGCATTGTACAGTGCCTTTTCACCGTTTTCATACTTTAAGTGATGCCATATCGCACCATGAAATCCCGACGATAAGCCAATCAGACCTTTACTCTTTGCTGCTAAAATTTCCAGATCTATCCGCGGTTTGTGATACAAGCCATCGGTGTATGCCTTGGAAGCCAAGTAAACCAAATTAAAATATCCTTCTAAATCCTTTGCCAGGAGAACGATATGGTAATAAGGTCTTTCGCCGCTTTTTACGCTGGCTTCACGATCAAAACGACTGCCGAATGTGAGATATGCTTCATAGCCGATAATCGGGTGCAAGTTCGCGGCTTTCATACTATTGTAAAAAGAAATTGCGCCGTACATATTTCCAAAATCTGTAATGGCGCAGGACTGCATGTCGGATTCCGTCAGATGTTTGATAAGCGGTTTGATTTGGATTGCGCTTTGCAAAAGGCTATAATCGGTGTGCAAATGCAGATGAACAAAATCTTTCGGTTTATAATGTATATTCATATTTAAGTTTTGTGCCGCTATCAATTATAATAATTTTGAAGTTTTATGATGAAAGTTTATCTCGAAACCTTCGGCTGTCAAATGAATGTTTCCGATTCAGAAAGAATCGCATCTGTTCTCGCGTCAGATGGGTTTGAAATGACACCGGATGAAAACATCGCCGATGTTGTTTTATTTAATACCTGTTCGGTAAGAGAAAAAGCAGAACACAAACTTTATAGCAGAGTCGGGCAAATCCGCAAATCTAAAGTTAGACGTCCGGTTCTCGGCGTGTTAGGTTGTGTTGCTCAATTGGAAGGCGAAACGCTTTTTAAAAAATCCGATGGGATTGATTTTGTTTTGGGAACCCAAGCCAGCGGTCGCGTTTCAAAGGCGATCGAAAATGTTTTTAAAGGGCAAAAAAATTACATCGATTTAGAAAAGAGGGAAGAGGACTATGATTGGACGGTTGCTGAAACTCAGAGACATTCTCCATATGTCGCTTTCGTTCCGGTAATAGAAGGGTGTAATAAATTTTGCACTTATTGTATTGTTCCTTTTTCCAGAGGAAGAGAGAAAAGTTTGCCGGCTGCTGATATTGTTCGGCATATCATAAAATTGCGTCGCCAAGGCATTAGGGAAGTTCACCTGATAGGTCAAAACGTCAACAGTTATCGTCCGATGAGCGATATTAAACTTGAAAAATTTCGCGGAGCAACCGCTTTTTCAAAACTTCTCAGGGCAGTCGCCGAAACAGGCATGGAACGTATAAAATTTGCAACTTCTTTTCCGAGAGATTTTCACCCTGATATTGTCGAAGCTATTAATGAAAATGAAAATCTTTGTAATTGGGTTCATCTACCTGTCCAATCCGGCAGTAATGAGGTTCTAAGAGCGATGCGTCGCGGTCATACTATCGAAAGCTATCTCAAAAAAGTTGATGCGATTAAGAATTCTCCGAGAAAGCTTTCATTGACTACCGACATAATTGTTGGTTTTCCGGGCGAAACAAAAAAGGATTTTCAGGACACTATTAAAATGATTGAATATTGCCGGTTCGACAGTTCTTACATTTTCAAATATTCTCCGAGACCGGGAACACCGGCTTTTGACATTGCCGATAGTGTTTCTCCGGAAGAAAAAAAAGAACGCTTTATGGAACTGGACGAATTACAAAAGCTAATCCAACAAGAAATTTTTAAGTCTTATATAAATCGAACAATCAGTGTTTTGGTCGAAAAAATCTCTATCAAAGATAGTTCTCAATTCTCCGGTCATTCGACCTGTCACAAAGTCGTTAATTTTAAAGGTTCAAACGATTTTTTGGGTAAGATTGTCAATGTTAAAATTACGGAGGCAAAAGTGAATACATTGTTTGGGAGTGTAATTTAGTTTTTTACGAACCGTTATGTTAGTTGAAGTAAAAATAGGTGCGCTGATAATGGACCCCAATACAAATACTCCGATTGTGGTTTTAAAGGGTATTGACTCGGACACGATTTTGCCCATCTGGGTTGGAGCATACGAAGCGAATGCAATTGCTTTGGAAATTGAAAAAATTGTTCCTCAACGTCCGATGACGCACGATTTATTAAGAAATTTTATTGTCGAAACCGGATTTCGGCTCAAAAGAATTACAATCAACGAACTTCGTGACAACACATTTTATGCTTTAATTGAGTTGGCGGATAATCAGGAAAATCTGTTAACTCTCGATGCGCGTCCATCCGATGCTATTGCTTTGGCAGTTCGGCTTGATTGTGCGATTTTTGTTGAACAAAATGTTTTGGATATTTCAGCCTCTACGGTCAAAATTGATTCCGTTTCTGATGTCGAGGCTGCATCGGCTTCAGAAGACTGGCCTGATTTAATTGGATAATTACCAAGATTAATTTAAAAATAAAAGAATGATAATTGTCATCGCCAATCAAAAAGGTGGGGTAGGTAAAACAACAACCGCCATAAATTTGTCAGCTGCTTGTGCTATGCAGGGAAAAAGGGTTCTTCTAATTGACCTCGACCCACAGGGAAATACTTCTCTATCTTTTGTCGAACCTGCATCTATTGGCGGAAGTGCTTTCGAGATTTTCACCGAAATTCATCAACCGTGGGAAAATTTTACGTATCCGACAAAAGTTAAAAATCTTGATATAGTTCCTTCGAAAATAAATTTAGCTAAACTCGAAGCTAAACTTGTCGGAGATTTTGATGCAATCTTTCGTCTACGGGATAGAATCGATCAGATTCGCTCAAATTACGACTTGATATTCATCGATACCCCGCCAACATTGGGCTTAATTACTGTAAATGCTTTGGTTGCGGCATCTTATGTTTTAATTCCCATACAATCTTCCTATTTTGCATTAGAGGGAACTGATGATCTTTTGGAAACCATTGAAAAGGTCCGTTCTCGACCAAATCCCGACTTAGAGTTGCTCGGAGTTGTAGTAACTCTCTTTGACAAGCGTACAGCTCTCTCAAAAGATGTCGAAGCTCAAATCAGGGATGTTTTTGGCGAGAAAGCGTTTAAAACAATTATTACGAGAAGCGTTAGATTAGAGGAATCACCCGCTCACAAAGAAACAATTTTCACTTTTTCACCAAAATCATCAGGTTCGATTGAATACCAAAACTTAAGTAAGGAGGTTTTAGCGCGTGTCCAAAAGAGGTTTGCCGTTGGGCGTTAAGATGCGGCACGATTCGCATTATGTGGAAGAGTTTGCGCGAACAATTCGTTCGGTCGGCAGGGTTATTCCGATTAATCAAATTGCACCTAACCCGGAACAACCCCGTGTAGAAATTGGAGATTTGACGGAATTGTCAAGTTCCATTAAACAAAACGGTGTGCTTGAACCATTGCTTGTTAAACCGAATGGGAATGGAACTTGGATGATTATTGCCGGTGAAAGACGCTGGCGAGCCGCCAATTTAGCTGGTTTAAGCGAAGTTCCTTGTATTGAATTAGACATTGACGAAAAATCCATTGCTGAGATCGCTCTCATTGAAAACCTTCAAAGAAAGGATTTAACTCTTTGGGAGGAAGCTGACGGCTATGCCTATTTAATTGAGCGTTTCGATTATACACACGAAGATATTGCAAAAAAAATCGGCAAAAGCCGAACAACTGTTACTGAATCGATGGCAATTGCCGGACTTCCTGAATCTATCCGAGTAAAATGCCGCCAAACTAATATTACTGCAAAATCAACCTTGCTCGAGGTTGCTCGTCAATTTGATGAGGCAGCGATGCATTACTATATTGATAACTTCAAAACTAAAGGTTTTAGAAAACCAAAGGATCAGACACAGTTAAAATTAAAAGCTAAATCAATACAAGCTGAACCTCTAGTTCAAGACTCTGAAAAAAATACTTTTAAGTATAAATCGATAGATAACGATTTTATTTTGGAAATCTTTTTTAATAATGAGAAAGGCTATCAAAAACAAGATGTGTTGAAGGCTTTAAAGGAAGTTTTTGTGAATAATAACAAATCCGTTTAATTTATAAGGATTTTAAATTATAAATGTTACATAATCTTTATTATCGGACTCAATGTATGTGATTTTTCTCACTATTAAATCATCAATATTCTCTTACCTTTTGACACCTAACCGATAAAAAGATAGAATTTCCATTTTGCAATCTCGCCTGAGATTTTAATTTTTATTGTATATAAGGAGTTTCAAATAAATTGAGTAACGCAAATTTTTTATTTACTTCCGAATCCGTCACCGAAGGGCATCCCGATAAAATTGCCGACCAAATTTCAGACGCGATTCTAGATGCGATTTTGGAACAGGACCCAACCGGACGTGTCGCTTGCGAGACTTTAGTAACAACCGGTTTAGCGGTGGTTGCCGGTGAAATTACTACTTCTGCAACCATTAATTTTCAGAAAATTATCCGTGATACTATTTCTGACATCGGCTATAACAACGCAACATACGGATTTGATTCTAATACTTGCTCTGTCATCAATGCAGTCGGGACTCAATCACCGGACATCGCACAAGGTGTTGATACGGGCGGTGCGGGCGACCAAGGCTTAATGTTCGGTTTTGCCTGTAATGAAACGGATGAACTGATGCCTCTGCCGATTCAGTTAGCCCACAATCTGACCAGAAAACTCTCCGAGTCGCGCCGAAGCGGCGAACTTCCATATTTGCGCCCTGACGGAAAATCGCAGGTAACGGTTGAATATCGGGATGGCAAACCGTTTCGTGTAGAAGCCGTCGTTATTTCTACGCAGCACGCCGAAGAAGTTTCAACCGAGACACTTCGCGCTGACGTATTGGAAAAAATTATTAAGACAACTGTTCCTGCGAGTTTGCTTGATGAAGAAACCAAATATCATATTAATCCGACCGGACGCTTTGTCGTCGGCGGTCCGATGGGCGATGCCGGAGTTACTGGTCGCAAAATTATTGTTGACACTTATGGCGGTTATGCTCCGCACGGCGGCGGCGCCTTTTCGGGCAAAGACCCGACGAAGGTTGACCGTTCAGCCGCTTATATGGCTCGCTATATTGCCAAAAACATCGTTGCCGCAGGTTTGGCTGAAAAATGCACTGTGCAGCTGGCATACGCTATTGGTGTTGCCGAACCGGTATCAATTCGGGTTGACACGCACGGCACGGGCAGAGTTGATGAGGATAAACTTTCCGAGGTCGTCCGCAAGAATTTTGAATTAACGCCGCAAGGCATCATCGAAACGCTTGATTTACGCCGTCCGATTTTCAAGGCAACGGCTAAGTTTGGGCATTTCGGACGCACCAACGACGAATTTACCTGGGAAAAAACCGACAAAGCCGATGCCCTGCTCAATGCTTTGAGCGCGGCAATCGGTGTCTAAAAAATTATTTTAAGGGTAAATGGTTTTTCTGAATAAACACTTATTCGAGTGAAATTATTTACCTTTTTCAATTTACTAAATTTTATAAAAAAACTATGGCTAAAGAAGGAATTTCAATGGAATACGATATAAAAGACATCAACCTTGCACCGCAAGGCAAACAACGAATTGAATGGGCTGACCGTGAGATGCCGGTTCTGCGTTTAATCCGCGAGCGTTTCGAGGCAGAGAAACCGCTTGAAGGCGTAAAGCTGGTGGCTTGCGCACACATCACTACCGAAACTGCAAATTTAGCCCGAACGCTTCAAGCAGGCGGCGCGGAATCAATTCTTATCGCTTCAAATCCGCTTTCGACGCAAGACGATGTCGCCGCTTCGCTAGTTGCGGATTGGGGC